>ERZ650300.522-NODE-522-length-23408-cov-4.396566_pt1 | contig 23408 bp, 23 predicted proteins | sample MGYA00376236_ERZ650300 | MGnify/ENA primary metagenome ERZ650300 (study PRJEB26733, sample SAMN07839303) | wastewater metagenome | biome: urban; feature: wastewater treatment plant; material: waste water | place: USA: North Carolina | collected 2016-04-28 ...
AGGCTTAATTTACAAAGCTTATTAGACCATCTAATAAGACGTTCAGTTTGGATCATTGGAGGCGATGGCTGGGCTTATGATATCGGTTCATCTGGATTAGACCATGTCATTGCATCAGGTCGGGATGTAAACATATTGGTCATGGATACCGAAGTTTATTCGAATACTGGCGGTCAAATGTCAAAATCTACGCCGCTGGGTGCTGTAGCGAAATTCGCAGCAGGTGGCAAAACCATGGCTAAAAAAGATATGGCACTACAAGCAATTGCCTACGGAAATGTGTATGTCGCACGCATCGCTTTTGGTGCTAACCCACAGCAAGCTCTTCAGGCCATGCGGGAAGCTGAAGCTTATCCAGGCCCCTCTCTTATTATTGCGTATAGTCATTGCATAGCTCATGGCATCGATATGCGAACCGGTTTGGCGCAACAAAAGCGCGCGGTCGCCTCGGGTCATTGGCCCTTAATTCGATACAACCCCATATTACGTGAACAAGGCCGAAATCCGTTCACATTGGATAGTTTGCGTCCAACTATGCCACTGTCTGAATATCGTCAATATGAAAGCCGTTTTCAGACACTGGTCCAACTTCATCCAGCAGAGGCACAGAGACTCATGGAAATTGCGCAAAAAGTTGTCGAACAAAAATGGACAACTTATGAAGGGATGGCTCTCTATTCAGCCGAAGCATTTCATCCAGATGCGAGAAAATAGATCTGTGAATGATATAAAAAATCATATTACTTAACTAAGAATGTAAAATACTGAAGGATTTTTGGTGCCACAGGTACAAGGAAAAGAATGACTGCTTACTTTGATGCCGCAGCTATGACATGGGACACAAAACAACAACGAGTGGCACAAGCAAAAGCGATTGCTGAAATAATAGAACTAACTATCCCCTTATCTAGAGATACAAATGCGCTGGAATTCGGTTGTGGCACTGGTTTGTTGGGTTTTAATCTTATCGATAAAGTCGGAGAATTAACATTCAGCGATACCTCACGGGGAATGCTTTCCGAGGTGGCGAATAAGATTAGAAATCATTCTCACAATGCAGCAAAAATATTAGATCTGAATACCGCTAAAATTGGTGCTAAATATGACCTGATTTTTTCTTCAATGGTGTTTCATCACATACCAGATCATACAGGTACTATCATGGCGCTCATCGGTTCATTACATGCCTGTGGTTATATCTGCATCTGTGATTTAGATAAAGAAGATGGAACGTTCCACAGTAAAGAAATTGTTCCTCATCATGGCTTTGACCGATCTGAAATTGAGCAACTGCTTCTAAATGCTGGCCTAGATCTTATTTCCTCTCAGACCGGCTTTATCAACAAAAAAATTATTAATGACAAAGAAGTCGATTTTCCTGTTTTTGTTATCATTGCCCAAAAGAATTCGTAACGTAATTTATCCTTGAATCAACTAAAAGTTACCTGTACGTCTTTGGGCTCTGCATGATAGGGGGAAGAAGTTACCAGTAAGTTTGCACCTGCTGCGACATAGTCCGCTGCATTCTTTGCGTTGACACCGCCAGCGGCAGCCAGAATGGCCGGTAGCTTATTCTCCTTACAAAATGCAGAACACTCACCCACTTCTTTCAGTGAAAACTTATCCATTTGTAAAACTTCTGCGCCTGCTTTCGCCCAACGCTTAGCATCGTCCAGATCATGCACTTCAACAACACGACGATGCTCTGGCGCTTGAGTTTTTAAACGCTGCAAAATAAGAGCAGGCGTCTCAGACAAATATTGCCGGTGTTCAGCAAATAATAGAATGCTTTCTGATAACCCTAGCCGGTGGATAACACCACCACCCGCTTTCACTGCTTTTACCGACAGAGCTTTGGTTCCTGGCGTTTGTTTTCGGGTACAGGCAACCGGGGCAGCCCCCGCTGCATCAACTAAAGCACGTGTTGCACTCGCTACGCCACTCGCCCACTCTACCAATATTTGCGCAACCTTCCAGACGGCAAACAAAGCTTCAGTTCTACCCTCGGCTTTCAGCAACGCAGCACCTTTGGTTGCAGGTTGTCCGGATGAAACTAACAGTTCACTTTTCGCACCACATAATTCAAATAACCGCACAGCCTCCTCGGTACAACATACCGTCATCTCTTGTCGGGCCTCAAAGGTGATCTTAATCAGTGGGTCTGGCGTTAAGAGCAACTCAGTCGTTAAATCGCCAAATGGCACATCATCGTGTAATAATATCAACAATTGTTCGTCGGTCAGCACGCAGCGCATAACAAAATCCTTTTTGAAATAGTTGTTGCTTAACAATAATTCGCAACCAGCCAGTTAATAAATCCACCGCCCAGAATCAAATACACGAAAAGGATACCGCCCAACATCAGCGGTTTGATACCCGCAGATCGGATCGCCCCCAGATGCGTGGTTAAACCTAACGCCGCCATCGCCATAGCAAGCAAAAAATTATCCAGCACAATCAGTTCCTGCGTTATTGATGCAGGCAACCACTGCAACGAGTTGATACCTGCCATCACGACAAAAAACACGGCAAACCAAGGGATGGTTATTTTGCGACTCTGTTCTGACAGATTGGCAGAACGAAGTCGCAGCCACGCAGAAAGTAACAACAAAAAAGGTGCCAACATCATTACCCGGATCATTTTCACGATGACGGCAATATCCGCAGCTTTAGGTCCAATCGCCTGACCCGCCGCAAATACCTGTGCGACTTCATGTATTGTTGAACCGGCATAGACACCATAACTGTTCTGGGTCTGGAATATTGGTAATACGGTTAACCCAAGATGATAGAGAGCCGGATACAAAAACATACCCGCCGTACCAAATACCACTACGGTTGCAACTGCAATGCTGACTTTGCTGGCTTGAGGGCGAACTATCGGTTCGGTTGCCATCACCGCAGCTGCACCACAAATTGAACTGCCTGCACCAATTAATAAAGCCGTATCTCTGTCTAGCTTGAAGATCCGAGTTCCGAGCCAATAAGCCAACAGAAAAGTAGAACTCAGCACCATAAAATCGGTAAGAATAGCCGTCATCCCTACCCCAGCGATCTGCTGAAAGGTGATCCGTAAGCCATAAAGTACAATCCCTGTACGCAATAATTGCTGTTTCGCGACACCTACGCCTGATGCACACGCACTTGCCATATGCGGATAAACGCTGTTACCTAAAATAATTCCTAGTGCAATCGCGATAGTCAGCGCACTAAATCCCCAATGCTGCGCCATAGCACTTTGTGACATAAATAATCCCGCGGTGGCGACACTGGCTGTAAAAATTAACCCCATGTAATGTGATTTGATCACATTATTTTTATTTGATAATAATCTAATATACTGGTTCATGACGGTCTCCCTCTTAACCCGATCAGAGTAGCACCGATGTTTTCTATATCTAAATTCGTTATATCGATAGAACTAATTTAGATAACCAATTAACCATTCATTTCAAATGGATATGATCAATGTGGGATGAAAAATACAGCAATTCTCAATTTATCTATGGCACTGCACCTAACGATTTTCTGCGAGAAAATGTGCATCATTTTGTCCCAGAGGGAAAAATTTTGTGTATTGCAGAAGGTGAAGGCCGAAATGCAGTCTGGTTGGCAGAGCTCGGTTTTAAGGTGACTGCGGTTGATGCCTCTGAAGTTGGATTAGAGAAAGGTCGCGCATTAGCAAGATCAAGAGGTGTTAAGGTTGAGTGGATCCATGCCGACTTAAAGCGGTACGATCCTGGCAAGCAAATATGGGATGGTGTCGTCGCTATGTTTGCTCATCTACCACCCGATTTGCGTTCGTGTGTGCATGCCGATTGCGTGGAAAGTTTAAAGATTGGTGGCGTATTATTGCTCGAAGCCTATACACCAGAGCAACTTAACTTCAAAACGGGTGGTCCATCCAATATAGACTGGTTAATGACACCTGAAATATTACGACAAGAATTACATGGCCTCACATTTGAGCGCTTACAGAAAACTGAACGTGAAATAATAGAAGGTATTGGACATACCGGCTTGGGCTCTGTGGTACAAGTGATCGGGTATCGATAAACAAATGTTGAAGGCAAAACCGATTTAGATTATGCCTTCAACAGGTCACAGCGTTAAAACTGCATAGCCTAGCGTTTGCAATTCCACCGATGTTGTCATCGCAGAAAGAACTATGTCGACGAACGGTGGTAAAACATTTTTTGCTATCCCTTTGTTCGCTAAGGCCTGGCTACAAATCATAAAAGAGACACCTGCATTAACTAAATCCATTAATACCTGCTGATTTTTTTCATATGAGTAGTTGTGTGTGTTGAACATCTCAACAGCTGGGCCTGAAACCAGCACAATAATCGAGAGATTATCAAGATCAACCAAGGTCTGCCCGTACAGATTCATTGCACGAGCAATTTTATCCAGCCCAGGCTGAATGCTATCTGATACGTTATCTAAGTTATTGAGTGTAAATAAAATTTTGTAGCTACTCGGCTCAGGAAATGAGACTTCGCCATCCCATTTTTTTACATTCCCAGCAGATTCAATCACTCTTTTCAGAGACGGATCAATGATACCTTTCATATTCTTAAATCCCGTCTAATTCAATTTACCCAATATTTTATCCATCTCTTTCGGCTCTGGCATTCCTTGTTGCTGTTGCAAACGACCTGTTTCATCAAGATATAATAAAGTTGGTGTTGCGACTGATCCCAACTCATCCATTAATACCTGATTATCGTCCAGCTTCTTTTGTATTGCAGATGGAATTGGATCTAATGGCTTCAGACCATTCTTCCCTTTGCTTTCTTCATATTCTTGTAATCCCTTAATTGGGTCTTTCATATTGAATAAAGCCGCTGCTTTTGCAGGACTATCATGACTGAGGATCCCAACCAGAATATGTCTTATCTGAACTTTTCCACCCTCAACCCACGGACGAGCCTGTTGCCAAAAACGATTACAATAAGGACAGTTGGGATCTGAAAACATATAAATAATTTTAGGTGCATTGTCCTTACCATCGGCAATCCAGGTACTTTTTTGCAGTTTAGCCCAAACCTGTTTTGCCATAGGTGAATAAACTAACTCGTTCAACGGTTTTAATGACAGATTGTTGCCTTTTTCGTCATAAAGATAACCGCTGAGGACAAACTTACCGTCACGACTAACATACAAAGTGATCCCCTGTTTTTGATATTCAGCCGCATATCCTTGCATACCATTCGGTGCATCAAAACGACCAACAATATGCATACCTTGTTTCTCAAAAGCTTGAATTGCCACAGGAAGAGGTTCTGAGGCCATCACTAGCTGAAACGAAAAAAGGTAAAGCACCAGCAGACTTCGCATTATGCGGACAAACATAAAAAACACCTTACATTAGTAAAATCTAAATAATAGGCTTTAACAATACTGCAACAATATATTTGTGGCATCTCTTTTTTGCTGCGGGACGGCGAATAAATGGAAACAACACTTCGGCCGGTTATAGCCGGATATGAAGTCCTGCATAGAGTTGATGGATCTTAAGTTTTGGTAGCTTATTCTGAATTTCTAGGATGAAAACGTATATTTAGTTCGGCTGTTAGAGCTTCAATTGCCTTGGGATAACAAACAGTGTGTCATCGCTGCATCAAGCAACGGACCAGCAATGCCTCCATGTAATAAATTGGTGTACCCCTGATGTTTTTCATCAACCCGATAATATGCGGTCACTTTGTTATCTGCCGAGGATGTGAACTTGAGCTGTAGTGAATGTGGATTTTGAACTCCGTCGCTACAGGCAACGCAATTTGCATGACTTTGCAGGCATGCCTGATACGTATTCATGTGTTTCCTATGTAAAGATCAGGAAGATCATTGTCTCCCTGATCTCAAAAATTTACTCTGCTGACAATTCCTCAACAGCTGCCAGTGCCTGAGTACCATAAATTACTGCCGGACCACCGCCCATCAACACAGCGACATCGAACGTTTCAACTAATTCTTGTTTGGTGGCGCCCGCTTTCAACGCTGCCGCAACATGCGAACCAATGCAACCATCACAACGGACCGCAATTGCAATACCCGTTGCAATCAATTCCTTGTGCTTAATACTGACTGCACCATCAACCATCGCGGCTTTATGTAATGCCAAAAATGCATTCATGGTATCAGGGCTTTCTTTACGATAAGCAGAGCCAAATTGACGTTGATCCTGATTGATTTGTTTGTAGCTTTTAGCCATCCGTAATCTCTTAATCACAGTATTTCTAGAAAAAATTTGGGCGTAAATAATTACACTGAACGACAGCAGCGCTTCTCTTGTGCCGATAAATGTTCTGCACCGTGTTTTTTATGACAACAGCGTTGTTGCTCTGAATGATCATGCTGATGATCGCATTCATGCGCCTCACCATGCTGACAACCACAGCCGCCAGATGCTTTTTTCTCTTCGAAATGCAGTGATTGACGCCCCTGTGACAGGCTAGTAAGTGGAATAAGTAAATTGGCTTTTTCGCTACTCAATTCCGTAGCACTCTGCCGGCCGCACTGGGTTTGAAATACATCAAACTGGCTTTCCAGCAACTTTCCTAACATGCGCTCACCGATGTTTCTAACGATAATACGTTGAGCATTTTCTGCTTTTAGCAGTGCTAATAACTGACTTTTGCCTGCGCAATTTGCGTCCAAAGCAGGATTAATCCTTTCTCTTAAAATCTGACCATTGTCATCTAAAAAAACAAAACTGTCGGCCTTTGTAAAATGGCTAGCAACGCGGTCCTTGTTCATCGGAATAGCGGTGATCATCAGAGTTAACTCCTTCTTCCCTATGCATAATTAAGGCTTTGCCCTGAGTTAAACAGTCCACCACTTTAAAGCGGGCTGATTTCAGAACATTAGCCAATGTCTGCCGAGATACACCCATTTCAATGGCGGCTTCCTGCTGCTGCATTCCCAGCAAGTCAACCAACCGTAATGCCTCGAATTCATCTTCGGCCAATGTCACCTGTTCGAGTTGAGACATAGGTATGCGATTGGGCTTGAAGCAACTATCCGCAGGTCTACCGCAAATAGTTCTGGGAATTTTAGGTCTCGCCATGGGGTCTCCTTAATTGGCATATGCCATATATAAGCTTAATTATTGGCATATGCAAATAATTATTTGTGATATTCTCGACTGCAAATAAATTGGTTCTGTTGCGATTCAAGCCGACTAATTTGATTTTTTATCGTTTCATTTCCTGCAAAAAAATAAAATTTTGCTGATTTTTCAAGCGTCATTTATGACTAAATATAAGAAAAATAACATTAAAAAAGAGGATCATGATGTCATGACCCTCCTTATTATTGAACTATCAATTAACGCTTAATTTACTGTTTTTGGTACTTCTTTTCGTGCCAAATACAGATAATACAGCACCGGGATCACCACCAGCGTCAGCACGGTCGAGGCAAACAAACCAAACACCAAACTGATCGCCAACCCATTAAAGATCGGGTCATCGAGAATAAACATGGCACCAATCATGGCTGCAAGCGCGGTCAGAATGATCGGCTTCGCCCGCACGGCACCACTGTTGATCACGGCTTCGGCCAGTTCTACTCCCGCCTCGCGTTGCTGATTAACGAAATCCACCAGCAGGATGGAATTGCGCACGATAATGCCTGCCAACGCAATCATGCCGATCATCGACGTGGCAGTGAATGGCGCCCCCATAATGGCATGCCCCGGCATGACGCCGACCAAGGTCAGTGGAATAGGTGCCATGATGATCAGCGGCACGCTGTAGGAATTAAACTGCGCGACCACCAGAAAGTAGATCAGCAAAATACCAACCGAATAGGCGATGCCCATGTCGCGGAAGGTTTCATAGGTGATTTTCCATTCGCCATCCCACTTGATAGCGACACCGGAAAGCCCGTCCGGTTGCCCAATTAACGACTGTTTCCATGCTGGATGTTGATCGCGCAATGTACTGGCGATTTCCGCCATACCGTAAAGTGGGCTGTCGAGTTTGCCAGCCATATCGGCGGTCACCATCACCATCGGTTGCATGTTTTTGTGCATGATGCTGTGCGGTTTGTTGGTTTTATTCACCTGCACCAGTTCACTCAAGGCAATGGCTTTGCCGGTGGAAGAGGGTAGCGTCAGGCTTAACACACCGAGCAGATCGACTTTTTCGCCATCCTCAAGACGCAAGCGAATTGGTTTAGCATATTTCTGGTCGGGTGCATGCAGATAACTGACATCCTCACCATTTAATGCACCGGCCAGTGTCTGTCTAATCGCCACCTCTGGAATACCAAGGCGTGCCGCACGGGCACGATCAATCATGATTTGCCAATGTTGCTGTTGCGCAGGTACATCAACATCGATATCCACGATATCGGCGGTGTTTTTAAAAATATCCTGGATCTGTAAGGCGGCCTGTTCACGCATGGCTTGTGTTGGGCCATACACCTCCGCCAGGATTGGCGACCACACAGGCGGGCCGGGCGGGATCTCGACCACTTTCAATGTCGCGCCAGCCATTTTTGCTAACGGCGCTAATCGCTCCCGTGCGTCACGGGCGATTTGATGGCTGGAACGATCGCGTTCATGTTTGCCTTGCAGATTGACTTGTAGATCGCCAAGTTCCGCCGATTGCCGCATAAAATAATGCCGCACCAAGCCATTAAAATTAATCGGTGCCGACGTACCAGCATAGATCTGCACTGAGGTCACTTCCGGGATCTGCTCGGCTTCATGCGCCAGTTGTTGTAATACGGCTTGCGTTTGTTCCAGCGGCGTACCTTCCGGCAGATCGACCATCACCTGAAATTCTGATTTATTGTCGAACGGCAGCATTTTTAGTACTACCAACTCAACGACCGGTAATGCTAACGACCCGAGCACCAGCAAACCAACCACCAGCGCTAGTTTACGGCGGGCTTTTTTCGCATTGTCCCCCGACAGAAATGAACTCAAAATGCGGCGCAACAGGAGTGTAGCTTTATGTTCCGGTGCACTGGATGCGTTGTGATGTGACTTCAGCAGGTGCAGTGCTAACCATGGCGTAACAATGAATGCGACGGCCAGAGAAATCAGCATACCAGTGCTGGCATTGATCGGGATCGGGCTCATGTATGGCCCCATCATGCCACTGACAAACGCCATGGGTAGCAGTGCGGCAATAACCGTTAATGTCGCCAGAATCGTCGGTCCGCCGACTTCATCAACCGCCTGTGGAATGGCCTCTTTCCAGTTACCACCGGCTTGCTGATGCCGGTGGATGTTTTCCACCACCACGATGGCATCATCGACCAAAATACCGATGGAAAAAATCAACGCAAACAGTGAGATGCGGTTTAAGGTAAATCCCCAGGCCCATGAGGCAAACAGCGTCATCGCCAGCGTCAGCACAATCGCACTACCGACGACAGCGGCTTCACGCCAGCCCATACTAAGCCACACCAAAATCACCACTGCGCTGGTGGCAAAAATCAGCTTACTAATCAGCTTATTGGCTTTCTCATTAGCGGTTTGCCCGTAGTCGCGGGTCAGGCTGACTTCAACCCCCTGCGGGATCAGAATATTATGAATTTGTGCCACCCGTGCACTAACCGCCCGGCTTAGATCAACCGCATTGACGCCGGGTTGCTTGGCGATTGCCAGTGTGACAGCGGGGTAGATTTTGCCTTGCTGGCTCATCCAGACATTGGCGCTTGGCACATCGGCCCCCTCTTTGATCTGCGCCACATCAGCCAGATACACCGGATGCCCTTGCTGGCTACTGATAATCAACTGACCCACTTCGTCAGCGGAACCAAGAAACTCACCCACTTGTAAGCTTACTTGTCGGTTATCTTGTGTCAGCGACAGATTGTTTTGCTGCTGATTGGCACTTTTTAACACCTGTGAAATCTGCGGCCAATTTAAACCAAATGCATTGAGTTTGGCGGGGTCAATCGTCACCTGCACGACCCGATCGTGCCGCCCGACGGTCTGGATCTGGCGTGTGCCGGGTAGCCGCTTCAGCTCAGTCTCCAAACCATGCGCTATCTGTGTGAGTTGTTCCGCAGTGATGTCAGCGTGTTTACTCCATAAAGTTAAATTCAAGATCGGCACATCATCAATGGCCCGCGGTTTAACCAGTGGTTCGCCGACACCTAAACCAGCCGGTAGCCAATCTTTGTTCGAGGCCAGTTGGTTATACAAATCGACTAATGCTTGCTGACGCGGTTTGCCCACTTTGAACGCCACGATCAACATGGCGCCACCGGGTTGCGAGAAAGAATACAGGGTATCGATATCTTTCATTTCCGATAGCACCTGCTCGGCAGGCAGCGTCACCAGCTGTTCCACTTCCTGCGGGCTGGCACCGGGGAAAGGAATATAGATATCGGCGAACGTCACCTCGATCTGCGGTTCTTCCTCTTTCGGCGTCACCAATACTGCGGCAATGCCTAACAGTAAACCCACGATAGCCAGCAAAGGCGTGATGGGGGAATGCAGGAACTGACGGGCGATCCGCCCGGCAAGGCCAAGATCAGGGCGCATACTGGCCTCCCTGTTGAGCGATGACGGCATAGGCATCTTTGGCAATCACTTCTCCGGCGTTCAAACCAGAAAGGATCTCGATTTGCCCGTCATAGTGTCGGCCTAACCGCACTTGCCGTAACACAAAACCGTTTTTTCCCGCCAGATACACCGCCGACAATTCGTTTTGCCGCAACACCGCATTTTCAGGGATCAGCAGTTTCGGCTTGGTGTCTAATGGCATGGCTAATTTCACCCAACTGCCATTGCGCCAGATTGGAGTGGTTTGTTTCGGCAGACTCGCCCGCAAAGTAAAACTGTGGCTGGTTGGGTCAGCGAACTGATACAGCTGATGCTGTGGCAGCGTAATGACCTGGCCATCAGGAAAGGTGATTTGTAGCGGTGTCGTCTCTTTTAACTGGGTGACGTAACGGGCAGGCAGAGATGCTACCACCCGCATATTTTCGAAGGCATAGCCACTGAGTAATGGCTGGCCGGGGTTAACGGTTTCACCTAATGACACATGACGGGCGGATACTATGCCAGCATACGGGGCGACAATACGGGTAAAACCGAGATTTTCGCCAGCTTGAACCAGTTCAGCTCGTGCTTGCTTTAACACACTGGCGGCAGCTTGCGCTTCCGTGGCGGCACTGTCGTATTCGCGGCGGGAAACGGATCCTTTTTTGACTAAATCAACCAGTCGTAACCGTTGCCGTTCGGCATCGTTATAACGCACTTCCGCCGCTTTCACTGCCGCTTTGGCTTGGTCTTGTCCGGCGGTTTGTGAGGTGTTGGTGATTTCAACTAACAGATGACCACTGGGCACCACATCATTCACATCGACGCTGATGGCGCTCACCCGCCCGCTGGTTTGCGCTGAAACCGTTCCTTGATCAATCGGCTCTACTCTGCCGTCCATTACAAACCAGTCTGGCACTGCTGATAACGTTACTGGCAAGGTATCAGATACAGCCGTTTCAGCATGAACAATAACAGAAGCAAAAATGAGCAGGATCGAAAGACATCGCATGACTGAAACCCTTTAATTAGATATATCTAAAGTATATCCCTTTGGATATGCTATAACTAATGAAAGTCTAGATCTATTCGATGGTTCTAGTGAAAAATCCCTCTTCCCATCGCTATTAATCAAGAAAAATCGCAGATAGATCAAAATTGCAGTGACCGGGTTCTACCCTGCTGAAAGCATATTTAGAAAAATGGGACTAAAGTGAATATAGGAAGGATTATTTAAACGTGATAACTCTGCCAGAGAATAAGGCTTGTTACTAAGCCAAATGATGTGGATCTGGCTCGGATTCAATGGATCGGAGATCTCAGATGGCAACAATAATTATAGTTGGTGCTGGCTTAGGCGGGATGTCAGCCGCTTACGAGCTTAAAGCTGAATTAGGTCAACAGCACGAAGTTATCTTGATCAATAATAAACCCGATTTTGAGTTTACCCCATCCAACCCCTGGATTGCCGTCGAATGGCGACAACGCAAAGAAACATCAATTCCTATTGAACCCTATGTCAGCAAAAAATCGATCCGGTTTATCGCTTCCGGCTTAGAAAGTCTGAATGCCGCACAACAACAGCTCGAACTGACGGATGGACAAAAACTAAATTATGACTTTTTAGTCTTGTGCACCGGCCCTGAATTGGCATTTGATGAAATAGCAGGAGCAGGTCCTGACGCAGGTGGAACGAGTAGTGTTTGTACATTAACGCACGCAGAACATTGCCGGGATAACGTAAATAAACTTATTAACGAACCGGGTCATGTGATCGTCGGTGCGATGCCGGGGGCATCCTGTTTTGGGCCTGCATATGAATACGCTTTTATTTTGGATAAACATCTGAGAGACAAAAAAATCAGAAAATCAGTACCTATGACTTTCGTTACCAGTGAACCTTACATTGGTCACCTGGGTTTGAATGGGGTCGGTGATTCGAAAGGTATGTTGGAAAGTGAGTTACGACAACGTGATATCAGCTGGATTTGTAACGCGAAAACAGTCGGAATCATTGATGGCAAAATGGAAATCGATGAATTGGATGAAGATGGTAATGTTAAGCGACACCACAGTTTGTCATATAAACACGCCATGATGTTACCAGCGTTCCGCGGAATTGCGCCCTTACGAGCAGTGGAAGGATTAGTGAATCCTCGTGGATTTGTATTAGTGGATGATCATCAGCGTAATCCTAAATACCCACAAATTTATGCTGCCGGTGTTTGTATCGCGATTCCACCGCTAAGTAAAACCCCCGTCCCTACTGGCGTACCGAAAACCGGCTATATGATTGAGTCGATGGTTAGAGCCATCACGCATAATATTAAAGCAGAACTAATGGGACAACAGCCTACGTGTAAGGCGACCTGGAATGCTATCTGTTTAGCTGATATGGGTGATACAGGTGCCGCTTTTGTCGCCATACCCCAAATTCCACCCAGAAATGTGGCTTGGTTTAAGAAAGGGAAATGGGTTCATCTGGCAAAAATCGGATTTGAAAAATATTTCCTGCATAAAATGCAAATCGGTGATACCGAACCGATGTATGAACGATTCATGCTGAAATATCTTGGCATTGATAAGCTGGAATAGTTCTCAATATTAATTGAAGAAACACTAACGCTGCCATTAAACGGAGCAGGATTAGATACAGTAAACATCAATGATGAAAAATATTAACCCATCTAATTTGAGAAAATTTATGCAAAAATTAATGATTGCCAGTGCGTTATCACTTGTTTTGTCTACTGCCTATGCTGCGGATACATTTACTGATGCAATGCAACAAGCTTATGTGCCTTATCGGATTGCATTGTTCAAGACAGGAAACGGAACGCAGGAAGAAGCCTTAAATAGTGTGCAACAAGCTCAGCAGATATGGAAAAAAATATCTGAACAATTTGTATCTAAAGCGCCTGCACCTTATGACCGAGACCCCGCGTTTGCCGCCACGCTAGAAACTGTGACACAAAGTTATTCTGAAGCAATCGAACAAGTAAAAGACAAGAAATTAACTATAGCGCACCAAACACTTGAGAAAGTGCGAGGATCGCTGGCGGAACTACGCCATCGTAATCAGGTTATCGTTTATAGCGACCACATGAATGCTTATCATGCCGTTATGGAACAACTTATTGAGCACAGCAAAAAAACATTGGCCGAGTCAGATGGAATACAAAAATTAACGCTTAAGGCTGGATCATTAATCTATCTCAACGAAAAACTCAGCTCAGAAGCACCAACGGAATTCAGAAACAATCCCGAATTCATGAAATTACTTGATGCACAAAATGCATCGATAGCAGCGCTCCAAAAGGCATTACTCAAGAAAGATGCACCAGCCATTCAGGCTGCGATCAGCAAACTGAAAATGCCCTACTCCAAATTATTTGTGAAATATGGCTAAAAAAGATCCGTGATTTATACAAGGAATGCTCTGAACAGCAATTGATACTTCATCGTTTAATTTCGTATGACTGCATGAACCATTGTTTTATTTTATCTTTGGAAGGAATACCGCCTGAGTGCACAACCAGACCATCGATGACAACACCTGGGGTTGATAAAACACCGTAGCTAACGATATCCCGGATCGCTTCAACTTTCTCTAGTTGGATTTCTACTCCGCATTCTTTAGCTACCTCATCAATCAAACGCACAGTCGTTTTACAATTCGAACATCCGGAACCAAGTACTTTGATGTTTTTCATATGAACTCCTTATTTATAAAAATTCAGATCAGAGAAATACGTTAAAAACATAACCGACCAGCAGAATTCCGCAGGCCACAACACCCACAAAAGTTGCGATAAGGCGCAATTTGAGAACCTTGCGTAGAATAATTGTCTCGGGAAGTGAAAGACCAATAACGCTCATCATGAAAGCCAGCACAGTGCCTAACGCAGCCCCTTTCGCCAGTAACGCTTGAACGATGGGAATAACACCCGCCGCATTGGTGTACATTGGGATGCCAATCACGACAGCCAGTGGCACTGACCACCAGACATCTTTGCCCATGAATGAAGCCATAAAATCTTCAGGTACATAACCATGAATACCTGCACCGATAGCAATCCCCACTAAAATGTAAGGCCAAACTTTTCCGACGATGTCTCGAACTGCACCAAACCCACTCGACATGCGATCCGCAAGGGTTAACGCGTCATCACCAACACTGGCCGTAGTTCGCGGCATGTCACGAACCCAGTCTTCCAAATGATTTTCCATTTTAAGACGACCAATGATCCAGCCCGCCACAATCGCTACTACTAATCCTAAACTCATATAAAGCAAGGCTGTTTTCCAACCGAACAGACTAAACAGTAAGGTCAATGCAACCTCATTCACCATGGGCGCTGAAATCAAAAATGAGAATGTGACACCTAAAGGCACACCAGCCTGAACAAAGCCGATAAAAAGAGGCACCGCTGAACAAGAACAAAAAGGCGTCACAATGCCCAAACAGGCAGCCATCACATTAGCAGCGCCTTCGCCGCGTTGAGCCAATAAAGCGCGGGTGCGCTCAGGCGTGAAATAGGAGTTGATCATCCCCATAACAAATACGATGCCGGTTAACAGCATTAATACTTTTGGCGTGTCGTAAAAGAAGAATTGAAGTGCACCACCCAAATGGCTATTTCTATCAACAGGTAAAGCAGCCACCAAAGACTCAGACAGCGGGATAAATTATCAAAGCCATAAAGCTTTTCTTGCAACATGGATAAGCGTAGTTTTGGTGCCAGAGAACATAGAACAGAATGCTTACCTAAATGTGAGTGAATTTCAGTCAGAATTTCATCTATAACGGGTGGATGCAACGCAACAAAAACTAATGCTTTAGAAGCAACTTCAGACAAACTTACTGATTGTACTTGGGGAAAATATTCTTTCAGCGAATTGATAGCTTCGGGTGATTGATCGAATACATAAACAGAAGGTAAATCAACGCCTTTATGCTGCCATCCACCAAGCATAATACGAGTAACACGACCAGCACCGATGAATCCGATTGAATCAAACATATCTCTCTCCTTTATTACATCAATAAACAATCAATTTTCCCGTAATCAACCCGGATGAACCCAAAATGAGTCACATCTCAAAAGAAGACGTAGAAAATTAAAAAAGATGCAAACAAAAGATTTTTATCTCTAACTGATAGGCTGAATCATGACTTTCGTGGCGTAAAACAGCAGACTGAACCATGTTCATCAAAAACAACCCGACATTTTTGGATCATGTTTCCACGTAATCGTTTTCTTGCCCGCTGAATTCGTGATTTTGTAGCCGACAAGGTGAGATGATTGGATTGGGCATAATGTTGCAACGCAACCCCTTCAATATCACATCGCCGAATAATATCGCCATCTTCCAGAGCAAGCTCACTGAGCACCCGAGGTAAGCATTGCGTTAATTCATCGACTGTTGCGTTCACATCGGTATTGATTTCAATTTCAGGTTCATTCGGCAAGGGGATCAGTTTCCGATCTTTACGATAGGTATCAATCAGATAATTTCTGGCAACCTGAAACAACCACGCACGGGGGTTATCAATTTCACAGAACACAATGCCTTTCGATACGGCCTTCAGAAAAATATCATGTAATGCATCAGCGGCATCGTCTTGATTGCCGAGTTGTCGTAGTAACCAATGATGCAATTCACTTTCATGTAATTTCCAGGCAGAAAGAATACAGGGCGGCATGTTACTTTGATTAGACATAGACATTTGCTCGACTTATGGCTCTTTCAATTAAGACAGACCTACTACCGGTAGGTCTGTCTGTTGTTCGATCGCCGTCTTATGATTCGTAAGCGTATTGCTCGATCAGATAATTGACCTGAACAGGTGATGTCAGCGCTTTAGGCCTGATTTGTTGGATCTGTGTTTTCACCTGAGTTGACGCATAACCCAATTCGAGCATTAGAATAGCGGCCATCAGACCCGTTCGGCCAGAACCACCGTGGCAATGAATGACCATTGTCGCCCCCGCCTTGACCGCGTTCAGTAACGCAGTTTTGTGTACAGCAAAAGCCTGCACGAACGGTTCTTCAGGCGCACATCCGTCTTCAATCGGCAGGTGATACCACGCCATGCCGAGTTCTTCACACAACACCGGAATGCTATCAGCCTGATGTTCAACAAGATCATGCTGCGTCATCATCGTCACCACAATCTGAGCTCCGGCTGCCTTCAGCGCATTAAGTGAGTCGGAAACAGACGGGCCCTTAGTGCCAGGGCATGGTGTAAAAATTAACTTTGCGCCGTTATTTAAAGTAAGAATGTCAAACGGATGTATCACAATGATATCGCTCCAGATAATCAAAGAATTTTATATTCAATATGGTTATTTCAGACCGGCCTCGTACCAACCTTTACTTTGGTTCACGATTTTCACCACCAGCAACATGACCGGCACTTCGATTAGTACACCAACGACGGTCGCTAATGCAGCGCCGGAATGAAAACCAAACAAACTAATCGCGGCTGCGACAGCCAGCTCAAAAAAGTTCGATGCCCCAATTAATGCAGATGGGCAAGCCACCGAATGTTTTTCACCGACTTTACGGTTGAGCCAATACGCCAATGCTGAGTTAAAAAAGACCTGGATCAGGATCGGCACCGCCAACAAGGCAATCACTAACGGTTGACTGATGATGGCATCGCCCTGAAAAGCGAACAGTAAGACCAGCGTTAACAGTAACGCCGATATTGACCACGGCTGAATACGGTGCATTACCGCATCAAAATGCGCCTGCCCTTTTGCCAGCAACGCCCGACGGATAAATTGCGCGATAATCACTGGGATCACGATATACAGAACCACCGAAGTAAACAGCGTATCCCATGGCACAGTAATGCTGGAAACACCCAGCAGTAACGCAACAATCGGCGCAAAAGCAAACACCATGATCAGATCATTCAGAGCCACCTGTGACAAGGTGAAATAAGGGTCACCATTAGTCAGGCGACTCCAGACAAACACCATCGCGGTACAGGGCGCAGCCGCTAACAAGATCAGGCCGGCAATGTAACTGTCGATCTGGTCTGCCGGCAGTAACGGCGCAAAAAATACCCGGATAAACAACCAGCCCAGAAAAGCCATAGAAAACGGTTTAACCAGCCAGTTGATAAATAAAGTGACGCCAATACCTTTGATATGTTCTTTCACCTGATGCAGTGCGGAAAAATCGATTTTCAGCAACATCGGAATGATCATCACCCAAATCAACAAACCAACCGGCAGGTTCACTTTGGCGATTTCCATGGAACCAATCGCTTTAAACACATCAGGAATACCCTGACCTAACAAGATCCCAACGACGATACAAATCGCCACCCAGGCAGTCAGATAGCGCTCAAAAAAACTCATGTCAGCTTTCGCTTTTGCAGCGATATCACACTGTACAGACATGCAACGTAACTCCTTTCGATTGAATATGTTTACAACTTCATTACTGATGGCGACAAAGCTGTTGTAGATGGGTAATTCCGACCGGCTCTTCGACTTGCAATGGCACCACCGCCCAGCGTTTGGCGTGTTGCTCTGTTACCTGCGCCAGAAATTGTTGTTCATTCAACGCGCGCTGCTGTAATAACGGCGATGTGGATGTGCTGCGCATCAGGCTGTTATTGATCAGCCACGCCCACGGCTCAATGCCCGCCCGTCGCAGATCAGCCTGTAAATTAGCTGCCTCTAAAACCGGTGTTTGTTCGGCCAGCGTCACAATCAAAACTTTGGTCTGCTTAGGATCTTGCAGCTGCATCATCGGTGTCGTGAAGTGCACACCTTTGCTATCCATCTGGCGGGAAACTTCGCGATGATATGCGCCGGTTGCATCGAGCAGCAGTAAGGTATGGCCGGTTGGTGCAGTATCCATGACGACAAATTTTTTGCCTGCCTCGCGGATCACTCGGGAAAATGCCTGAAAAACAGCGATCTCTTCCGTGCAGGGTGACCGCAGATCTTCTTCCAGCATCGCGCGACCCTGTGCATCCAGATGCTGCCCTTTGGCTGACAACACTTCCTGACGATAACGCTCGGTTTCTACACGCGGATCAATACGGCTAACCGTCAGTGAAGGTAAGTCACCCGATAAAGTTTCGCTAAGATGTGCTGCGGGATCAGACGTTGTCAGATGCACCGGAAAGCCACGCTGCGCCAGCTCAACAGCGACTGCAGCAGCCAATGTGGTTTTACCCACCCCGCCTTTGCCCATCAACATGATCAATCCATGCTGATCAACGGCCAGTTCATCGACTAACGCCGCCAGATCAGGCACATCTGTGGGTAATGAACTCGGCGTTTGAATGTCAGCGAGTGGTAATTGATCGCTTAATAATTGCTGAAGGGCTGCAATACCAACCAGATTAAATGGTTTCAGCGGAACATGATCGATCGGCAACGATTTCAGTGCTTCGGGCAACTCTGCCAATGCTTTCTGTTCACGTTGCCAAACTGCTTTGGCAAGCCGGTCTGTTCCGATTTCGCGTTCCGGAAATTCGCCATTGATCACCAGAAATTGTTGTGACAGACCAATGTCACCTAATTCCTGATGCGTTCTGGCCACTTCGCGCAGCGTTGGTGCTTGTGCCCGAGCCACCAAAATCAGCCGGGTTTGGAGTGGATCGGCCAGCGCATTAACCGCTTGTTTATACTGTTCCCGCTGTTTTTGCAGGCCAGATAGCGGGCCCAGACAAGAGGCATTACCTTTTCCTTCATCGAGGAAATTTGTCCACGCGCCGGGCAGTTGCAGCAAGCGGATGGTGTGCCCCGTCGGGGCGGTATCAAATACGATATGATCGTAATCAGCCCGCAGTTGGCGATCGGTCAGTAAAGCGGTGAATTCGTCGAAAGCCGCAATTTCAGTGGTGCAGGCGCCAGAAAGTTGTTCTTCAATACCTTTTACTATCGCTTCAGGTAACTTGCCGCGAACCGGCGCTACGATATTTTCACGATACTGTTGTGCGGCCGCCTGAGGGTCTATTTCCAGCGCGGATAAATTCACCACATCAGGAATGGGTTTTATCGTGTTGCCGATGTTCAGACTAAACACTTGCCCGATGTTAGATGCGGGGTCGGTACTGACGAGTAGCGTCCGCTTTCCCATCGCAGCCAGATTAATCGCACTCGCACAGGCTAACGATGTTTTGCCAACGCCACCTTTACCGGTAAAGAACAGGAACGGTGGCGCATTATCCAGAAATTTAGGCATGAATCCTCCAACGTGAACAGCTCAACAACAGCCTGAGCTTCCACAACATCCGGCTTTCTTAATTGATTTGATGGCTATTGGTGTCATTGCAACGCCGGCCCAGCGCGCCAATTCTTCACGTTTGGCATACCGGCCAGCTAAAACAATTTCGTTATCAACCAAAATAAGCGGCAGACCAGCCTCACCCGAGCGCATTAAAAAAGCACTGACTTGTGGGTTGTTAGCAAATTCAAGCGGCTGTTGCGCCAGATTAAATCGCACAATCTGCCCACCTTGTTGTTCTAACCAAGCGACATCGGCAGCAAAATTGATCAATTGCTGGTCAACGTCAGTGCCACATACGCCACTGGAACAACACATTGCCGGATCGAAAATCTGAATTTGCGCCATGATGACTATCCTCTGTAGCGAAAGAAAAAACTCATTGTGGATCTTGTAATGCAGGAAGTGGTGGTAACACCGCAGCCGAGCAGGTTGAAGCAGATCGCAGCGATGCACAGTCTTCGGGATGACCTCCGCAACACTCTTCTGTCAGATAGGCAATGACATCGAGCACCACAGGAATATTTGCCCGATAGCGTTGATAACGACCTTCCTGTTCAACAGTCGTTAATCCGGCGTGCGTCATGGCTTTCAGGTGGAAAGAGAGTTTGTTGGGGGCAAGATTCAGCTCTTGCGCCAAATCACCCGCAACTCGCCCTTCCAGCCCAGCTTTAACCAGTAAACGATAAATATCCAATCGAATGCCGGACGCCAGAGATTCAAAAATAGTAACTGCGTTTTCTTTGTTCATAATTTCAATGCTACAAGAATAATTGAAATGATCAAGTGTTTGAATGACGAGAGCCCTGTGTCCGTTGTTGCTGGGTCAGATCATACAGAGTGCAACCAAGCGGTACCCTCATCATCTACCGGGATCGATAGAGGTTCATAACTGTTCAAAAACGCTTCAATTTCATCAACCGGCAAGGGTTTGCTAACTAAAAATCCTTGCATAACATCACACTGCAGGAAACGAAGATATTTGGCCTGTGCTAATTCCTCTACTCCCTCCGCAATTATTTCTAGCCCCAGACTATGACCCAGTGCAATAACTGCCTGAACGATCAATGCATCAGCACTGTTCACCAATATTTTTCGGACAAAAGAGATATCGATTTTGAGCTTATGCACAGCCAGTTGTTGAAGATACGCCAGTGAAGAATAACCTGTTCCAAAATCATCTATCGATAAGCGAACACCCAATCCTTTTAGCTCACAGAGCGTTTCAATAGCACTTGTCAGATTAGACATGACGGAGCTTTCAGTGATTTCAATTTCCAGATGTTCAGGTTGAATGCCTGTCTCATTAATGATCGCTTTAACCGTAGCGGCAAAATTGCTCTGTACTAATTGTACCGCGGACACATTAACGGCAATTTGCCCAAGAGCGGGTCTGGAAAGTGACCATGTTTTGATTTGATAACAAGCTGTTTTCAACACCCATTCACCGAGCGGGACAATCAGCCCGCACTCTTCGGCTAAAGGAATAAAACTAGATGGCGGGATCATGCCCCGCAGAGGATGTTGCCAGCGAACTAACGCTTCAAACCCCACGATTTGACCATTAACCAGATCGATTTGTGGCTGATAATATAATCGCAGTTCATTTTCTTGTATTGCTCGTCGTAAATCCGCTTCCAACGCCAGTCGGGCCTTAGCTAAGGTTGTCATTTCTGGCGAAAAGAAGCGCAACAGGCCACGACCTTGAGATTTTGCTTGATGAAGAGCCGCATCACCATGAGATTGCAAAGTTTCTGCATCCAGACCATCTTCCGGATACTGCGCAATGCCTATACTCACTCGGCTATAAACCTGATGGCCATCTACATTGAATGGTTGATTAAATGAGTCAATGAGCTGTTTCGCCACCAAATCAGGTCCAAGAGCATGCTCATGTTGTTCGAGAATAATATTAAAAACATCGCCACCCACGCGAGCAATGGCATTCACATTCGGTAACAACTCTCTGAGCCGATTAGCTACCTCAATCAGTAATTTATCACCCAAACTCGGGCCCAGGCTTTCGTTGATCATTTTAAAATTAACCAGATCGAGGAATAGCAGCGCAAATCGGGTATGGCTTTGCTCACTTTGCTGGATGGCATGAAATAAGAGTTCATGAAAAAGTACGCGATTGGGTAACTCTGTTAACGGATCTCGATGAACGAGAAAGTCGAGTTTCTGCTCTGTTCGTTTGAGCTGACTCAGATCTGAAAAGACAGCAATATGGTGTGTGCGTACACCCTGTGCATTGCAGATCACACTGATATTAAACAGTGCAGGGAAAACAGAACCATTTTTGTGTCGATTCCAGATCTCGCCTTGCCAAGCGCCGACAGTATCAATAGCTCGCCACATCGTTTGATAAAAATCACGTTCATGCCGGCCAGATTTCAGCGCGCCTGGATTACGGCCTATAACTTCTTGCGCACTGAATCCGGTAATTTCAGTAAAGGCATGGTTGACACTCAAAATGTTGTTTTGTATATCGGTGATAACGACCCCTTCCGTCGTATTTTCAAGTACCGCCGCCGCCAAATGGAGGTTTTCTTCTGCCCGTCGTCGTTCAGTGATATCACGGTGAGTGCCACGACATCCGGTATAGTGGCCCATAGCGTCATAGACAAACTGACATACATGCTCAATCCAACGCTCAGAGCCATCCTGCCGCCGAATACGAAAAACCAACGGCGTTGGTTTATTCTTGTCAGTACAGTTTGTCGGGCCATACCTATGCCAGGCAGGAAGATCTTCCGGATAAATAATTTTATCCATCAAATGAGCATCCGCAAAAAAATCGGCTGGGGTGTATCCAGAAATATCGGCACAGGCAGGTGAAACATAGAGATAACTGCTATCCGGTGCCAACCAGTATTCCCAGTTTGGCGAATAATCCGCAAGCGTGCGGTATTTTTCCTCACTTTTTTTCAGCAAAGCGGTGCGTTGTGCCACTAATTGCTCAAGAAAACCTCTTAATCGGCTGAGTTCAAGATGGGTGCGAATTCGAGCCCGTACCTCATCAATTTCAAACGGTTTGGTGATGTAATCGGCAGCACCAACATTAAAACCGTGCACCTTTTCTTCTGAGGAATCTACGATGGTAATAAAAATGATCGGGATCCGATTCCCCGCTGGCGTCATTTTTATCTGTCGACAAACTTCCACACCATCCATGTCTGGCATCACGATATCGAGCAAGATAAGATCTGGAGGTGTAGCGCCCTGTGCCAACTCTATGGCTTTACGTCCATTATTGGCAACCATGATCCGATAGTCGTCTTTCAGCACTTCTAACAGGGCATGAATATTTTCGGGAACATCATCGACGACTAAAAGTGTCGGTACTTCACCAGGCGGAAGACATCGCATTGCATCCAGCAATATAGGCGATTTGCGATACCTTTTTAGCTCCAGTTGATTTTGCACGCGTAAGCGCAATAATTCGGCATTAACGGGTTTAGTTATATAATCAGCCACACCCAGTTTAAGCCCTATTTCCTCATCAATCGTTTCTGCAAGAGCAGTGACAAAGATAACTGGAATATCGGCGGTGGCAGGTTCAGCTTTGAGTTTGGCAAGAACTGAATAACCATCCATGCCTGGCATCTTTATATCCAGCAGGATCAGTTCCGGT
>ERZ650300.533-NODE-533-length-23236-cov-23.264829_pt1 | contig 23236 bp, 20 predicted proteins | sample MGYA00376236_ERZ650300 | MGnify/ENA primary metagenome ERZ650300 (study PRJEB26733, sample SAMN07839303) | wastewater metagenome | biome: urban; feature: wastewater treatment plant; material: waste water | place: USA: North Carolina | collected 2016-04-28 ...
CTGATCCGGCTGAAGGCAAACGCCTTGAGCTGGCCTTGCTCGGTGGCGGCCAGATACCAGATGCCGTTTTTGTTGATCAGCCGGTAGGGGTGCAGTTCGCGGGGCTTGTCGCGATAGGTCAGCCGGCAGATTCGTTGTCCGGTAACCGCCTCGTTCAGCAGGTCAAAGCTTTTGTCGTGCGGTTTGAAACGTTCGTATTGATGGCCATGCACCAGCAGGCTGCCCTGGCACAGGGTATCGAGCAGGGCCACCAGAAACTGCGGGCTGGCATCCGGAAACAGCTGTTCCACCCCGGCCAGCTGGGCGAAGGATTGCAGGTCCTTGGGCTTGAGCTTGCCCCGATACTCGCTCACCAGCTGGTAACGCCCATCCGGCAGTTGTTCAACAATGCTGCCCAGGCGGTTCAGGTCGCGATAGATAGTGCGCTCAGTCACCTTGAACTCTGCAGCCAGTTCCTGCCGGCTGGGACGTTCGTCCAGATTGAGCTTGAGCAGGATTTCCGCCAGCCGGTTGGCCAGCATTTCGTGTTTGGGTGGATCAACTGACATGAAACAGTCCGCTTGGAAAAATCTGACATGTGAAGCAGTAAACCACAACGGACTGACAGGCTATGTCAGCACAATTTAGATTTTTATCACATCCAAGTATGATTTATATTGAATCATCGAGCAAGTCACCAACCCGTTGTCGTAAGCAATTGTCAGTTATCATCAGGCTTGATCAGCCTTAGTCAGGGATGGCGCCACCCTGACAACAAAAAGCGCCGGATAGTCCGGCGCTGGGTCAAGGCTCAAGAGACGCCACAAGGCGCCACATTTATTCGGATTTCGGCTCCGGCGAACGGCTCGGCTTGTACTGACACGGCGCCGGCAGTTGCTTATGCCAACGCGGGTCCACATCGCTGGCACAGACCCAGCGCACATCGCCATCCTCTTCCAGCCAGCCCTTGAGCAGCAGGCGCTGGCCGTCCAGATGACGGCCGGTGTCCTGCAATTGCACCGACACGGTCAGCAGCCGGTCCTGGGCGCTGGCTTGCCAGCTGCCGGCCACAAAGCGGCTGCCTGCCGGCGCTTCGCCCAATGTGGCCATGGCCAGGCTGGCCGGCCACGGTTGGCCGCGTTGCTCGCGGCCGAGTTTTTCTGCCGCAGGCTTGATGGCCTCCAGCTGGTTGTACGCCTCGGTGGCGCGCTCGCGCACCTGCACATCCAGCCACGACGACAAGGCCACCGCGCCCAGCGCGCCGGCTACCAGCAACACCATCATCTGACCAATCAGGGTCAAGCCCTGTTGCGCCGGCGTTGCCCGCCGCGCCCTGAAAACCTGCTTCATGCCACTTTCCTGAAATAAATCGCCCACCGCGCAGGTTTGCCTGCCGCCGCCGGACTGCTTAGACTGCCTGTTTTACGTTCTGCCCCGGATTTGTCATGCCCAGCACTGATTGGCTCAGCCGCAGCACCCGCGCCGTCTGGCACCCCTGCACGCAAATGCAGCGCCACGAAACCTTTCCGCTGATTCCCATCGCCCGTGGCGAAGGGGTGTGGCTGATCGACTTTGACGGCAAGCGTTATCTGGACGCAGTCAGCTCGTGGTGGGTCAATCTGTTTGGCCACGCCAATCCGCGCATCAACGCCGCGCTGATCGACCAGCTGGGCCGGCTGGAGCATGTGATGCTGGCCGGCTTTACCCACCAGCCGGTGGTGGAGTTGTCCGAGCGGCTGGCCGCCCTGTCCGGGCTGGGCCATGCATTTTACGGCTCGGACGGCGCCAGCGCGACGGAAATCGCGCTGAAAATGAGTTTTCAGTACTGGCAGCAAAGCGGCGCCCCACAAAAAAGCCGCTTTATCCACCTGGAACACAGCTACCACGGCGAAACCCTGGGCGCGCTGGCGGTCACCGACGTGCCACTGTTCCGCCAGACCTATGCCCCACTGCTGAACGCCGCGCTGACCGCGCCCAGCCCCGATGCGCGGCTGGCCGGCCCCGGCGAAACCGCCGAAACCGTCGCCCGCCGCGCAGCCGCCGGGCTGGAAGCGCGATTGCAGCAACACGCTGGCGAGGTGGCGGCGCTGATTATCGAACCGCTGGTGCAAGGCGCCGCCGGCATGGCCATGCACCACCCGCTGTACCTGGCCGAGGCGCGCCGGCTGTGCAGCCAATATGGCGCGCACCTGATCGCTGACGAAATCGCCGTCGGCTTTGGCCGCACCGGCACGCTGTTCGCCTGCGAGCAGGCCGGCGTGCGCCCGGACTTTTTGTGTTTGTCCAAGGGCATCACCGGCGGCTACCTGCCGCTGTCCTGCGTGCTGACCACCGACGAGGTGTATGCGGCGTTTTACCACCCGGACATCCGTCGCGGCTTCTTGCATTCGCACAGCTACACCGGCAATGCGCTGGCCTGCCGCGCCGCGCTGGCGGTGCTGGACATCTTTGCCGAAGACGACGTGCTGGCGCAAAACCGCGCCAAGGCCGCCGCCTTTGCCCCGCTGCTCGCCCCGCTGCAAGCGCACCCGGCTGTGCGTCACTTCCGCCAGCAGGGCATGATCTGGGCGTTTGACGTGGCCACCACGCGCAGCGACTTTGCCCTGGCGTTTTTCAGCGCCATGCTGGAGCAAGGCTGCTTGCTGCGCCCGATTGGCCAGACGGTGTATTTCATGCCGCCGTATGTGATTGAGGCAGAACAGATGGCGCAACTGGTGAACGCCACCTTGCGCACACTGGATGCGCTGGTGGGCGATGGCGACGCTCAGGCTGGTGAACAAGAGCCCGCCGTGCCGTGAGCCGCGCCCGGCACGGTTAACCCATCAAACATGGGCGCGCCGTCCACCCCAAAGGCGGGGCTAAGACTGGCCGTCGGGCGGCGGTGGGGTGTCCTGGCGCAAATCTGCGTCAAACGCTGCCTCCAGCCGCCAGGTGGCCAGAGAAATTTCCTTGAGAAAACACACCAGGCTGGCAATCAGCGACAGCATGCCGCAGACAAACAGCGCAGCAATCAGCGGCGACAGCTCGCTGCCCAACTCCACGCCAATGAACAGCAAGGAAATCACCACACAAATCAGCAAAGCGCACAGTGTGCTGTAGCGAATGGCAAAGTGAATCAGCCGCGAACGCCGTTGCAGCAGCGCCATCTCGGCCCGATGCGGGGTGATCTGTTCAGCCGGCAGGCTGCGCAACTGTCGATAGCGATCGACAATCCGCCCCAGCCGGTTGACCAGCACGCCCAGCAGTGAGCCAACCCCGGTCAGCAGGAATACCGGGGCAACGGATTGTTGAATGGCGTGAGCCAGGGTAGGGATGGCAGAGGTCAGCTCCATGCAAGCTCCGTGGCGCAGGGCGCCATCATGACAGCGCAAAAGCATAGCGGGCGCGGCGTTGGCAAACAAGCGCCGAAAACGGCCATCCCCATCCGCACACGCGGCGCGCGCAAGCCTCCCCTCAGCCTGCGCCAGCTTTGTATAATGGCGCACCGCAATTTTCAGGAATGGCCTTATGCAGTCCGTCATCCACGCCAGCCAGCGCATTGTCGTCAAGGTCGGCTCCAGTCTGGTCACCAACGATGGCAAGGGCCTGGACCACGCCGCGCTGTCGCGCTGGGCCAGCGAAATCGCCGACCTGACCCGCCGGGGCAAGCAAGTGGTGCTGGTGTCGTCCGGCGCGATTGCCGAAGGGCTGCAACGGCTGGGCTGGGCGACCCGACCCAAGGCGGTGCACGAATTGCAAGCCGCCGCCGCCGTTGGCCAGATGGGGCTGGTGCAGGCGTATGAAACCGCGTTTCGCGCCGAAGGCCTGAAAACCGCCCAGGTGCTGCTCACCCACGAAGACCTGGCCGACCGCACCCGCTATCTGAACGCCCGCTCGACGCTGATCACCCTGCTCAAGCTGAATGTGGTGCCGATCATCAACGAAAACGACACGGTGGCCACCAGCGAAATCCGCTTTGGCGACAACGACACCCTGGGCGCGCTCGTCACCAATCTGATTGAAGCCGACGCGCTGATCATCCTCACCGACCAGCAAGGCTTGTACACCGCCGACCCGCGCAAGCACGCCGACGCCGAGTTTGTGCACGAGGCGCAGGCGGGCGACCCGCGTCTGGAAGACATGGCCGGCGGCGCCGGCAGCTCAGTGGGCACGGGCGGCATGATCACCAAGATCATCGCCGCCAAGCGCGCCGCGCGCAGCGGCGCCGCCACGGTGATTGCCTGCGGGCGCGAAGCCAATGTGCTGTCGCGGCTGGCCGACGGCGAGGCGATTGGCACCCAGCTGATTGCCGCCGACACCCCGCTGCTGGCGCGCAAACAATGGCTGGCCGATCATCTGCAACTGGCCGGCCGCCTGGTGCTGGACGAAGGCGCCGCCCATGCCGTCGTGCACAAGGGCACCAGCCTGCTGCCGATTGGCGTGGTGGCGGTGGAAGGAGAGTTCCTGCGCGGCGAAGCGCTGGCCTGCGTCGATCCGCAAGGCCACGAAGTGGCGCGCGGGCTGGTCAACTACAGCTCGGATGAAACCCGGCTGATCATGCGCCACGCCACCCGTGAGATCGAATCCATTCTGGGCTATATGGGCGAACCGGAGCTGATTCACCGGGATAATATGGTGAGCGTGTAGCAGCGCTTGTCTTGCCACAGCAAAACGGCGGCCCAGTCAGGAGCCGCCGTTTTGCTGTGCGCCAGGGCGCTGGTTTACCGTATTGCTAATCCAGCTCTTCCGCCCGCCACAGCCCCGACTTGCCGCCTTGTTTTTCCAGCAGACGCACTTCACCGATCACCATGCCGCGATCCACCGCCTTGCACATATCGTAGATGGTCAGCAGGCCGATTTGCACGGCGGTCAGCGCTTCCATTTCCACGCCGGTTTTGCCAACGGTTTCGGCAGTCACCTGGCAGGTGATGGCGCTGGCGGCGGCGTCCAGCTGAAATTCGACATCGACATGGCTCAGCGCCAGCGGGTGGCACAGCGGAATCAGCGTGCTGGTGTGTTTGCTGGCCATGATGGCGGCGACGCGGGCAATGCCCAGCACGTCGCCTTTTTTGTGGCTGCCGCTTTGCACCAGGGCAAAGGTGTCCGGCTGCATGCGGATCACGCCGCTGGCGATGGCGCGGCGGCGGGTGTCGGCTTTGTCGCCGACATCGACCATATGCGCCTGGCCGTCGGCGTTGAAGTGAGTCAGTGCCGACATGGGCGCTCCTTGCAATCAATCAGGCCGTCGGCAAAAAGCGCCAGCGGCAAACAGGGGGAAATCCGCTCAGGCGGCTTGGGGCAGACGATGGAAGCTGGACGGCGCGTCGCTGGGGCGGCGGAAGGTGGCGTATTCCCAGGCGTCCGGCCGCGCCTGCAATTCGCGCAGCAGCTTGTTGTTCATGGCGTGGCCAGACTTGAAGCCGGAAAAAGCGGCAATCAGCGGGTGGCCAATCATGTACAGGTCGCCGATGGCGTCGAGAATCTTGTGGCGGACAAATTCGTTGTTAAAGCGCAGGCCGTCTTTGTTCAGCACCGAGTCGTCGTCGATCACGATGGCGTTGTCCAGATTGCCGCCCAGCCCCAGGCCGTTCATGCGCATGTATTCGACTTCGTGCATAAAGCCAAAGGTGCGCGCGCGGCTGACTTCGTCGATATACGATTGCGCGGCAAAGTCGATGGTCAGGTGTTGCGGGGTGCGGCGAAACACCGGGTGATTGAATTCGATTTCCAGGCTGACGGTAAAGCCGTCATACGGGGTGAGCTTCACCCATTTGTCGCCTTCCACCACTTCCAGCGGCTTGAGCACGCGGATATAGCGCTTGAGCGCGGTTTGCTCGCTGATGCCGGCGCTGTCCAGCAGGTAGATAAACGGCGCGGCGCTGCCGTCCATGATCGGCGTTTCCGGGCCGGTCATTTCTACAATCAGGTTGTCGATGCCCAGGCCGGCCAGGGCGCTCATCAGGTGCTCGACGGTGGCCACGCGCACGCCGTTTGGGTCCACCAGAGTGGACGACAGACGGGTGTCGTTGACCAGCGCGGGTTCGGCGCGCAGTTCAACCGGCGGGGTGAGGTCGGTGCGACGAAAGATGATGCCAGTATCGGGCGGCGCGGGGCGCAGGGTGAGTTTCACCCGTTCGCCGGAGTGCAGGCCGACGCCGCTGGCGGAGATGGTTTGGCTGAGTGTGCGCTGGTGAATCATGCCGGGTCCCTTCTGGCGACAGGGGGCGAAACGATGTGATGAAGTCTAACACAGCCGAATTGACCGGCTGATTGATTGTCTTGCCGACTCTGATAGCCCAGCACTATCAAAGTTCCGAAGGCAATAAAAATCCGCGCCTGCCCGCGAAAGGCGGGCAGCCGTCATGCGTTGTCGAGGCAACGCACCAAGCGGACAGGCGCGAAACCGGGGCGTGTTCGCGCGGCGCAGCCTACGCCGCACGCACACACAGTCAGCTTCAATCAGCCTGGCGGCGCAGGAAAGCCGGAATATCGAACGAATCGCCCACCGAGGGATTAGAGAAATCCACCTGCTGCGGCGCGCCACGGCCCGAACGGGCGCGGAACACGCTGGGTTTGTCGAAATCCGGCTGTTGGAAGTCCGGCACTTCCATGGTGGTGCCATCGGTGCCGTTCTTCACCACTTTCAGTTGCTCACGACGTTCTTCGCGTGCAGGTTTCTTGCCGCCGCCCAGCCCGGTGGCGATCAAGGTCACACGGATTTCGTCTTCCGACATGCCGTCCACTTCGGCAGTGCCGAATTTCACTTCGGCGTCGGCGTGGGCGTAGTTGCGGATGATTTCCATGATTTCATGGTATTCACGCAGCAGCAGGCAGCCCGGAGCGGTGGAGATATTCACCAGCACGCCGCGTGCGCCGTCCAGACTGATATCGTCCAGCAGCGGGCTGGCAACAGCCTCTTCAGCGGCAATGCGCGAGCGATCCAGGCCGGAAGCCACGGCCGAGCCCATCATCGCCATGCCCATCTGGCCCATCACGTTCTTGACGTCGGCAAAGTCGACGTTGATGAAGCCCGGGCAGGTAATCACTTCAGCGATGCCGGCCACGGCGCCGCGCAGCACATCGTCAGCGGCGCGGAAAGCCTGGCGCATGGTCACATCCGAGCCCAGCACTTGCAGCAGCTTCTCGTTGGGGATGACGATCAGCGAATCGACGTATTTTTTCAGTTCTTCGATGCCCGCACCGGCCACTTGGTGGCGACGGCCTTCGTGCGAGAACGGGCGGGTGACCACACCGACGGTCAGAATGCCCATTTCCTTGGCGATTTCGGCAATCACCGGCGCAGCGCCGGTGCCGGTGCCGCCGCCCATGCCGGTGGCGATGAACACCATATTGGCGCCGCGCAGCACTTCAGCGATGCGGTCGCGGTCTTCGATGGCGGCGCTGCGGCCGACATCCGGGTTGGCGCCTGCGCCCAGGCCCTTGGTCAGGGTCTGGCCGATTTGAATCTGCACCGGCGCACGGTTGCGGCGCAAGGCCTGGGCGTCGGTATTGGCGGCGATGAATTCAACGCCCTTGACCTGGCTTTCGATCATGTTATCGACGGCATTGCAGCCACCACCCCCGACGCCAATCACCTTGATGACGGCTTCGGGTGCGATTTCCTGCACCATCTCAAAGACCATGTTGGAAGACATGACGGTTCTCTCCTCGAAAAACTGCGTTGACGACTGCCCTATAAAACAAAAAATGTCGCTACAACGATAATGCGTGCGTCAGAAATTCCCGGCGAACCAGGCTTTCATCCGCGAGAACAGGCCACCCACCGAGGCGGTTTCGGGTTTTGGACCTGCGGTTTTTTGCAACTGATCCTTGCCGATCAGCAACAAGCCGATCGACGTGGAAAAGCGGGGATCCTTCACCGCTTCGGCCAGCCCGCCGAAGTATTTGGGCACCCCCACCCGGACCGGCATGTGGAATACTTCTTCCGCCAGTTCCACCATGCCGGGCATTTTGGCTGCCCCACCGGTCAATACGATGCCGGAGGACAGCACATCTTCAAAACCGGTGCGGCGCAGTTCCTGTTGAATCAATTGGAACAATTCTTCCACACGCGGCTCGATCACTTCTGCCAGGGTGGCGCGCGACAGCTGGCGCGGCCCGCGCTCGCCCACGCCGGGCACGTCAATCATATCTGCCGGATCCGCCAGTTGCATCAACGCGCAACCGTGAACCAGCTTGATATCTTCGGCCTCTTTGGTTGGCGTACGCAAAGCCATGGCAATGTCATTGGTGATCTGATCCCCGGCAATCGGTATCACCGCCGTGTGGCGAATCGCCCCGCGGGTGTACACGGCAATATCGGTGGTGCCGCCGCCGATGTCGATCAAGCATACGCCCAGATCGCGCTCGTCGTCAGTCAACACCGCCGTGGCCGATGCCAGTGGCTGAAGGATCAGATCGGCAACGTCCAGATTGCAACGTCGCACACACTTCAAAATATTTTGCGCGGCGCTAACCGCCCCGGTGACGATGTGCACCCGGGTTTCCAGGCGCACGCCACTCATGCCCAGCGGTTCGCGCACGTCTTCCTGACCGTCAATGGAAAACTCCTGGGTCAGGATGTGCAGCACTTGGTGATCCGGCGGCGTGGTCACCGCCCGCGCCGTCTCGATCACCCGATCAATATCAGCCTGGGTGACTTCACGCTCGCGAATCGCCACCATGCCGTGAGAATTTACGCTTTTAATATGGCTGCCGGCAATCCCGGTAAATACTTGGTGAATGGTGCAATCAGCCATCAGCTCGGCTTCTTCCACCGCGCGCTGAATGGCTTGCACGGTGGATTCGATGTTCACCACCATGCCTTTTTTCAGGCCGCGCGACGATGTCTGGCCCATGCCGATGATGTTCAGCGCGCCATCCTCGAGCACCTCGGCCACGGCGGCAACAATCTTGGACGTGCCCACATCCAGCCCGACCAGCAGGTTTTTAGGTTCTCTCGGTTTGCTCACCACGTGCTCCGTTAAGCTTTCGTATTCGTTCAGGCTGCCGGACGCGGCATGGCCGGGGCGCCCTTGCCCGGCTTGTAGTCCGGCATGCGCACGGCAAAGCCGTTGGGGTAGCGCAAATCCACATATTCAATCTTGTACGGCAGGCGCGACAGTTGATCGCGCCAGCTGGCGGCAAAGCGGCCCACCCGCAGCCCGATATCCTGGCGCCCCAGCTCCAGGACCACACTATTGTCCAGCTTGACCTGCCAGGCGCGCCGCGCCGACAGTTTCAGTTCTTCGGGCAGCACACCTACCGGCTGTAATACCTGCTTGAACGCCAGATAGGCGGCCAGCATTTCTTTCTCGCTGCCCTTGGGGCCAGCCAGCAGCGGCAGCGGCTGACTGAAGGCGGCATCAAACCATTCGCCGTAGGTGTTCACCAGACCATTCTCCGCCCAGCGGGCTGCGGCCTGATGTTCTTCTACGTCAATTTCCAGCCGGTCCGGCCAGCTGCGCCGCACCGAGACTTTACGCACCCATGGCAGTTTCTCGAATGCCGCACGGGTTTCGGTGATATCCACCGTCAAGAACGAGCCTTTCAGCTCGTGCTCGGCCACATAACGCAACTGCTCCTGCGTCACGTGGGTAAGCTTGCTGCGGATATGCACCGCACGGATCGGCAGCAAGCCGCTCCTCACCACCCACTGCGCGCCCGCCACCAGCAGCGTCAGGATCGACGCCAGCAACAACAGGTTGGCGACGCCGCGCAGCAGCCGGTGGTTATCCCACATGCGCGCCGTCCAGGATGCGCAGGCACAGCGCATCAAATTCAATGCCGGCCACCCGTGCTGCCATCGGCACCAGGCTGTGGCTGGTCATGCCCGGCGAGGTGTTGATTTCCAGCAGGTAAAACCGGCCGGCGTCATCCAGCATGATGTCGATGCGACCCCAGCCTTCGGCGCCCAGCACCTTGAACGCGCGCAACACCGTGTCGCGCATCTGCGCTTCCAGGTTCTCCGGCAAACCGCACGGACAGAAATACTGGGTGTCGTCGGTAAAATACTTGTGCTGATAGTCGTAATTGCCCTCTGGCGCGGCAATGCGAATCAGCGGCAAAGCCTGATCGTCCAGCACCGGCGCGGTGTATTCACGCCCGGCGATGAAACGCTCGGCAATCACCAGGCGGTCCAGGCTGGCGGCGTCGTGCCAGGCGGCAGCCAGTTGCCCCGGCTCGCTGACCTTGACGATGCCGATCGACGAGCCTTCGTGCGCCGGCTTGACCATCAGCGGCAAGCCCAGCCGCGCTTCCACCTCGGCAAAATCACTGTCGGCGGTCAGCACTTCGTATTCCGGGGTGGGAATGCCCACCGCCTGCCACACCAGCTTGGTGCGCCATTTGTCCATGCCGATGCTGGAGGCCATCACGCCACTGCCGGTGTAGGGCAGCTTCATCAGTTCCAGCGCGCCTTGCACCGTGCCGTCTTCGCCGCCGCGACCGTGCAGGGCGATGAACACGCGGTCAAATTGCTCATCCAACAGTGCCGACAGCGGTTTTTCCGCCGGGTCGAAGGCGTGAGCATCCACGCCCTGGCGACGCAGGGCGTCAAGCACAGCCTGACCGCTCATCAGCGAGACTTCCCGCTCGGCGGAGGCGCCGCCAAACATCACCGCCACTTTGCCGTATTGCTTCATTCCTGCTTCCTCATCCACGCGCAGCGGCGGCCAGCTTGCCCGGCGTGGCGCCAATCGAGCCCGCGCCCATGGTCAGCACCACATCACCGTCGCGGACAAATTCCATGATGGCCGCCGGCAATTCGGCCACCTGCTCGACAAACACTGGCTCCAGCTTGCCAGCCACACGCAAGGCGCGCGCCAGTGCGCGACCATCAGCGGCCACAATCGGCGCTTCGCCCGCCGGGTAGACTTCAGTCAACAACACACCATCCACCGTACCCAGCACGCGGACAAAGTCCTCGAACAGGTCACGGGTGCGCGAGTAGCGATGCGGCTGGAAGGCCAGCACCAGGCGTCGCCCCGGAAATGCCCCACGCGCGGCGGCCAGCGTGGCAGCCATTTCCACCGGATGATGGCCGTAGTCATCCACCAGCGTGAAGCTGCCACCTGTCGGCACAGGCACTTCGCCATAGCGCTGAAAGCGCCGGCCCACACCAGAAAACTGCGCCAGGCCCTGACGGATGGCCTCAATGCCCGCGCCGCACTCCAGGGCGATGGCGATGGTGGCCAGCGCGTTGAGCACATTGTGGCGGCCCGGCGTGTTCAGCACGATGGGCTCACGATGCGTCTCGCCATTCACCCACACCGCGTCAAAGCGCATGCACTGACCATCCGGCACAACATTCTCGGCGCGCACCTGGGCGTCGGCCGCAAAGCCGTAAGTGGTCACCGGGCGCTTCACCTGCGGCAGGATGCTGCGCACATTGGCGTCGTCCACGCACAGTACGGCATGGCCATAAAATGGCAGCCGATGCAAAAAATCGACAAAAGCCTGCTTAAGTTTTTCCAGGCTGTGGTCGTAAGTATCCATATGGTCGGCGTCGATGTTGGTCACCACGGCCATCACCGGTTGCAGACACAAAAACGAAGCATCCGACTCATCCGCTTCGGCCACCAGGAAATCCCCCTGGCCCAGCCGGGCGTTGGTGCCGGCGGCTTCCAGCCGACCGCCGATGACAAAGGTCGGATCCAGACCGGCGGCGCCCAGCACCGAGGCCACCAGACTGGTGGTGGTGGTTTTGCCATGGGTGCCGGCAATGGCGATGCCCTGCTTGAAGCGCATCAGCTCGGCCAGCATCATGGCGCGGGGCACCACCGGAATGCGCGCGGCCTCGGCAGCCAGCACTTCCGGGTTGTCGGCTTTCACCGCCGTGGATGTCACCACCACATCCGCGCCGGCAATATATCCGGCATCATGCCCAAAATACACTTTTGCCCCGGCGTTGACCAGACGGCGCGTGGTGGCGCTGTCGGCCATGTCCGAGCCGGACACGGCGTAACCCAAGGTCAGCAAGACCTCGGCGATGCCGCTCATGCCGACGCCGCCGATGCCGACAAAGTGAATATGCTTGACTCGATGTTTCATCGCTCGATGCGTTCCAGCCGCCCCGCGTCCGGGGCAACGTCAAAAAGTTTGCTATTGTGCCGCAAAGCGGGCCTGGCAGTACATATTTACATCGTTTGTCATGGCGCCAGCTCAGCGCACACGTCGGCTACCTTGCTTGCCGCGTCGGTCAAAGCCATGCGCCGCGCCGCCTGCGCCATCTCCAGACAGCGCTCTCGCGTCAGCGCCGCCAGCCAATCGGCCAAGGCTTCGGCGTTCAGTTCACCCTGCGGCCACAGCCGCGCAGCGCCAGCGTCAGCCAGATAACGGGCGTTGCCGGTCTGGTGGTCGTCCACCGCGTGCGGATACGGCACCAGCACACTGCCCACCCCCACCGCCGCCAGCTCGGCCACAGTCAGTGCACCGGCACGGCAAATCACCAGATCTGCCTGGGCGTATTCGCTGGCCATGTCGTCGATAAAGCTGCGGCAGTCAGCATTCACTTTCACGGCGGCGTAAGCGGCCCTCAGCGCGTCGATCGCCTTGGCGCCGGCCTGGTGGGTCACCTGCGGGCGCTGCGTCGCTGGCAAGCGCGCCAGCGCCGCCGGCAGCGCCTCGTTCAGCGCCTGCGCGCCCAGACTGCCGCCCACCACCAACACGCGCAAGGGGCCGCTACGGCCGGCAAAACGCGCCTCGGGCGCCGGCACGGCGGCAATGGCAGCGCGCACCGGATTGCCCACCAGGCCCTCGCGTCCCGGAAACGCCGCCGGAAAGGCAAACAAGGTGCGCGAAGCCAGCCGCGACAACAGCCGGTTGGTCAGCCCGGCCACCGAGTTCTGCTCGTGAATCACCAGCGGCTTGAACAACAGCCGGGTCATCAGCCCGCCGGGAAAGCCGGTGTAGCCGCCAAACCCCACCGACACATCCGGCCGATGGCGAAAAATCACATTGGCCGCGCCGGCCAAGGCGCGCGCCAGCATCCATGGCAGCGACAGCCAGCGGCGCAGGCCATTGCCGCGCATGCCGCGCATCGGCAGGGTTTCCAGCGTATAGCCGTGCTGCGGCACGAGTTTGGTTTCCATGCCGCCTTCGGCGCCAAGAAACACCAGCGTCCAGCCGCGCGACTTGAGTTCATCCGCCACCGCCAGCGCCGGGAAAATATGCCCGCCGGTGCCGCCGGTCATGATCAGGGCAGTGCGTCTTGCCATCTTGCTTACACCTTGTAGCCGCGCAGGGTCTGGCGGTTTTCCCAGTCAATGCGCAGCAGAATCGCCAGCGCCGAACAATTGGCCAGCAGTGCACTGCCGCCATAGGACAGCAGCGGCAGGGTCAGGCCCTTGGTCGGCAACAGGCCCATGTTCACGCCGATATTGATAAACGACTGCACGCCCAGCCAGATGCCCATGCCCTGCGCCACCAACGCCTGAAAATAGCGCTCCTGGTCGCGCGCCTGCGCGGCAATCACAAAGGCGCGGCGCACCACGGTGGCAAACAGGGCAATCACCACGGCGATACCGATAAAGCCGCATTCTTCGGCAATCACCGCCATCAAAAAGTCAGTATGCGCCTCTGGCAGGTAGAACAGTTTTTCCACGCTGCCGCCCAGGCCCACGCCCAGCCACTCGCCGCGGCCAAAGGCAATCAGCGAGTGCGACAACTGATAGCCCTTGCCGTACGGGTCTTGCCACGGGTCCATAAAGCCGGTCACCCGTTGCAAGCGGTAGGGCGAGCTGATGATCAGCACCACAAAAGCCCCCAGACTGACCACCAGCAGCGCGGCAAAAATCCGCCCGTTGATGCCGCCCAGAAACAACGTGCCCATGGCAATCGAGGCAATCACGGTGAAGGCGCCAAAGTCGGGCTCCAGCAGCAGCAGGGCGCCGGTGGCGATCACCGCAATGGCCATTGGCATAAAGCCTTTGCGCACGCTGTGCATCCACTCGGCCTTGCGCACGGTGTAATTGGCGGCATACATCACCACCGCCAGCTTCATCAGTTCGGATGGCTGCAAATTCAGCACCACCAGATTGATCCAGCGCCGCGAGCCGTTCACCACCTTGCCGATGCCAGGCACCAGCACCAGGATCAACAGCACAAAGGCGCCAACAAACAGATACGGTGCTTTCTCCTGCCAGACCCGGCTCGGGATGTGGTACACCACCCAGCCGACAATCAGCGAGATGGTCAGATACACGCCATGGCGGATCAGGTAAAAATGGCGGTTATGCGTGTCCGGGTCGGCCTCGGCGTAGGCAATCGATGCCGAATACACCATGACAAAACCAATCGACAGCAATAAGGCCACCGCCCAGATCAGCGCATCGTCGTGGTCGGTCAGCGGCACGCTGGCGCGCGGCGCGGCCTCACGGCTCAATAAGCCAGCGAATTTCACGCCGCCTCCCCGGCCAGGGCCCGTGCGGCAGAGATAAACACCTCGGCGCGATGTGCGTAATTGCGGAACATGTCCAGGCTGGCGCAGGCCGGCGACAGCAACACCACATCGCCCGGCTGCGCAGCCTCATAGGCCAGGCGGGTGGCTTCTTCCAGCGTATCCACCCGCTGCACTGGCACACTCACGCCGGCCAGGGCCGCGGCGATACGCTCGGCGTCGCGGCCAATCAACAGCACCGCGCGGGCAATGCGCGCCACGGCTGGGGCCAGGGGCGAAAAATCCTGGCCCTTGCCGTCGCCGCCGGCAATCAGCACCACCGGCCGGGTCATGCCATTCAGCGCGGCTTCGGTGGCGCCGACATTGGTGCCTTTGGAATCGTCGTAAAAGTCCACGCCCTGATGCTGCAAGACATGCTCCACCCGATGCGCCAGCCCCTTGAACGCGCACAGGCCGTCCAGCAGCGCCGCGCGCGGCAGGCCAATCGCCTCGCACAAGGCCAGCGCGGCCAGCGCGTTGGCGGCGTTGTGCAGGCCGGTGAGCTGCATGCGGGCAAAATCCAGCACCGGCTCACCGTCCACCGCCAGCCACACCGCCTCGCCATCGCGGCGCAGGCCATAGGCGGCCGGCGCATTCAGCGCAAAGCGACGAATGTCGCGGCCCGGACGCGCCATGGCGCGGCAGAACACATCGTCCTGATTGAGCACCTGCACGCCGTCGCCGGCAAAAATCGCTGTCTTGCTGTGCGCGTAATCCAGCAAATCCTGATAGCGGTCGAGGTGGTCTTCAGAAATATTCAGCACCGTGGCGGCGTCGGCGCGCAGGCTGCGCACGCCCTCCAGCTGAAAGCTGGACAACTCCAGCACAAACGCCTCCGGCCAGACGCCGCTGTCTTCGATGTCGCACAGCGCATCCAGCACCGGCAGGCCGATATTGCCGGCCACCACGGTGTTCAGCCCGGCGTGCTGGCACAAATGCCCCACCAGCGAGGTCACCGTGGTCTTGCCGTTCGAGCCGGTGATGGCGATCACCTTGCTGGCCTGCCCGGCGATGGCGCGGGCAAACAACTCCACATCGCCGATCACCTCGCCGCCAGCCTGGGCAAACGCCACGATTTGCGGCGTGGCCAAGGGCACGCCAGGACTGACCACCAGCAGCTGGCAGCCGGCAAAGCTGTCGGCGGTGAAGGGGCCGGCGCGCAACTCGGCCTCGGGGGCCAGCTGCGCCAGCTCGGCCAGATGCGGCGGCGCCGTGCGGCTGTCAATCGCCACCAGCCGCGCGCCGCGACGCGCCAGCCAGCGCAGCGCCGACAGGCCGCTGTCGCCCAGGCCAACCACGCCGATGGTGAGTCCGTGCAAATCCTTCATCGCCTCTTGCTCTCTTATCGCAGTTTCAGGGTGGACAGGCCAGCCAGCACCAGCATCATGGTGATGATCCAGAAGCGCACCACCACCTGGGTTTCCTTCCAGCCCTTCAATTCATAGTGGTGATGCAGCGGCGCCATGCGAAACACCCGCTTGCCGGTGAGCTTGAAGCTGCCCACCTGAATCATCACCGACAGCGCTTCCATCACGAACACCCCGCCCATGATGAACAGCACGATTTCCTGACGCACAATCACCGCCACCGTGCCCAGGGCCGCGCCCAGGGCCAGCGCGCCGACGTCGCCCATAAACACCTGCGCCGGGTAGGCGTTGAACCACAAAAACGCCAGACAAGCGCCGCACATGGCCGAGCAGAACACCACCACCTCGTGCGCACCGGGAATATGCGGCAAGCCCAGATACTTGGCGAACACCGCGTGGCCGGCCACATAGGCAAACACCGCCAGCGCCGCGCTGACCAACACCACCGGCAGGGCGGCCAAGCCATCCAGGCCGTCGGTCAGGTTGACGGCATTCGAGGTGCCGACAATCACGAAATAAGTCAGCACGCAAAAGCCAATCGCGCCAAACGGGTAAACCACGTTCTTGAAGAACGGCACGATAAACTCGGTGGACGCCGGCAAGTGCGCGGTGCCAGACAAAAACAAACCGGCGGCAATGGCGATGGCCGACTGCCAGAACATCTTGGCGCGCGCCGACAGGCCTTTCGGGTTTTTGTACACCACCTTGCGGTAGTCATCGACAAAGCCGATCAAGCCCGTGCCGCCAGTCACCGCCAGCAGCAGCCAGACAAAACGGTTGCTCAGGTCAGCCCACAGCAGCGTGGTCAGGCCGATGGACAACAAAATCAGCGTGCCGCCCATGGTCGGCGTGCCAGCCTTGATCAAATGCGTTTGCGGGCCGTCGTCGCGCACCGCCTGGCCGACTTTCAGCTCGGTCAGTTTGCGAATCACCCACGGCCCCAGATACAGACCAATACCCAGCGAAGTCAGCGTGGCCAACACCGCGCGCAAGGTGATGTAGTTCAGCACATTGAATGTGCGGATATGTTCGCTCAGCCAGTTGGCCAGCAGCAGTAACACGTTGCAGCTCCCTCAGATCATCTGGATTGCTGCGCCCCCCACACTGCGCGGGCAGCGCCATGCAATCCTGGTTTTTATATGTGTCATCCGCCGCGCCCCCGCGCAGCGGTCAAACTCAGTGTGCCGCCGCCGGGGCTTGCCCCAGCAAGGCGGCGCTGACCCGCTCCATGCGCATGAAGCGCGACCCCTTCACCAGCACCGTCGCCGGCGCGTGCAACAGCGGCGCAAGCCCGGCCAGCAGCGCATCGAGGTCAGCATAATGCTGGCCGCCCGAGCCAAACGCCGCCACCGTGTGTGCGCTCAGCTCGCCCAGGCCATGCAGGCTGTCGATGCCCAGTTCGCGGGCAAAAGCGCCCACTTCGGCGTGCATGGCCGGGCCGCCATCGCCCAATTCGCCGATATCGCCCAGCACGGCGTGGCGCGCGCCCGGCTGCGCCGCCAGCACGCGCAGCGCGGCGCGCATGGAGTCCGGGTTGGCGTTGTAGGTGTCGTCCAGCACCAGCACGCCGTCGGCGCGCAGTTTGCGCTGCAAGCGGCCGGGCGCGCCGGCAAACTGGCTCAAACCTTGGGCAATCGCCGACGCTGACACGCCCAGGGCAATCGCCAGGCTGACCGCAGTCAGGGCGTTGCGCGCCACATGCTCGCCCGGCGCGGGAATCTCTGCGGCAATCGGCCCCAGCGGCGTGGCCAGGGTCAGCGCCACGCGGTCGCTGTGCAACTGGCAATCGGTGACGTGCACCTCGCCCTGCGACCAGCCAAAACCGATCTGGCGGGCGTCGCCAGCCAGGGTTTGCCACAGGCCGGCGTAGGCGTCGTCCAGGTTCACGCAGGCGGTGACGCCGGCGGGCAAGGATTCAAACAGCTCGCCCTTGGCGCGGGCGATGTCCGCCACCGAGGCAAAATGGCCGGCGTGGGCGCGCTGGGCGTTGTTGATGGCCACCGCATCGGCGCGCGCCAGGCTGGCCAGATAGCGGATTTCGCCGGGATGGTTCATGCCCATCTCGATCACGGCAAAACGGTGTGCCCCGCGCAGGCGCAGCAGGGTCAGCGGCACGCCGATGTCGTTGTTCAGATTGCCAGCAGTGGCCAGCACGGCGTCTTCGCCAGCTTCGGCCACCAGGATGGCGCGCAGCATTTCCTTGACGCTGGTCTTGCCGCTGCTGCCGGTGATGCCGGCCATGCGCCCGGCAAAGCCCACCGTGCGCCAATGCGCCGCCAGCCGGCCCAAGGCCGCCAGGGTGTCGTCCACCCGGATCAGGCTGGCGCCGGGCAGCTCAGGAAAATCCGCGCGCACCAGCGCTGCCGCCGCGCCAGCAGCCAGCGCGCCGGCGACAAAATCATGCGCATCAAAGCGCTCGCCCTTGAGAGCGACAAATAAATCCCCGGCCTGCACGGCGCGGCTGTCGGTGGTGACGCGGGCAAAGCCGACGTCCGCGCCGCTGGCACGGCCGTCAATCGCCTGGGCGGCGGCGTAAGTGGTCAGCATCACATCAGCCATGTTGGCGGCTCCAGCGGCTTAGCGCGGCCTCGGCCACGGCAAAATCAGAAAACGGCTGCTTGACGCCGGCAATGTCCTGGTATTCCTCGTGGCCCTTGCCGGCAATCAGCACCACATCGCCCGCCTGCGCCTGGGCAATCGCCCAGTCGATGGCGCGGGCGCGGTCAGCATCCACATGGCCCGGCGCGGACATGCCGGCCAGAATATCGGCGATGATGGCCTCGGGCGCTTCGCTGCGCGGGTTGTCGCTGGTGACCACCGCCACATCGGCGCGCGCCTGGGCAATACCGCCCATTTGCGGGCGCTTGCCGGGGTCACGGTCGCCGCCGCAGCCAAACACCGCATAGAGCCTGCCGCCGGCCGGGCGGACGTCAGCCAGGGTGGCCAGCGCCTTGTCCAGTGCGTCCGGGGTGTGCGCGTAGTCCACCACCACCAGGGGCAACGCGCCGCCGCCCAGATGCTGCATGCGCCCGCGCGCCGGGGCAATGCGGCCCAGCGCCGCGCAGGCGTCGGCCAGCGCCACGCCGTTGGCGCACAGCGCGCCCAGGCTGGCCAGCAGATTGGCGGCGTTAAAGCGGCCCAACAGCGGCGATTCAATCCGGCCCTCGCCCCATGGCGTGCGCACGCTCAGCCGCAGCCCGGCCAGCGAGGCCTCCAGCTGGCTGACGGTGATGTTGCCACCGTCCAGCCCGTAGCTGAACACCTGCACGCCGCTGCCGGCCAGGCTGGCGACCAGCTCGCAGCCGAAGGGATCGTCCACATTGATCACCGCGTGGCGCAGGCCCTGCCAATGAAACAGGCGCGCCTTGCTGGCGCCGTAGGCGGCCATGTCGCCGTGGTAGTCCAGATGGTCGCGGGTAAGGTTGGTGAACACCGCCGTGGCAAAGGCCACGCCGTTGACGCGAAACTGATCCAGCCCGTGGCTGGAGACTTCCATCGCCACCACCTGCGCGCCCTCGGCGCGGTACTCGGCCAGCTTGTGCTGCACGGTCACCGGGTCGGGCGTGGTGTGGGTGGCGGCGGTGAGCTGGCCGATAAAGCCATTGCCTACCGTGCCCAGCAGCGCGGCCTTGTGATCCAATAGCGAAAACGCCTGCGCCAGCCAGTGGGAAATGGATGTTTTGCCATTGGTGCCGGTGATGCCAATCACCGTCATCGCCTGGCTGGGGTGGCCCAGCGCATGGCTGGCGATCACCCCGGCGCGCGCGCGCAGCTCGGGCACGGCCAGATTGGGCGTGGCCGCCCACTGCGCCGGCCAGGCAAAGCCATCGGCCGAATCCCACAGCACGGCGGCGGCGCCGCGCTCCAGCGCAGCGGCGATATAGTCGCGGCCGTCGGCGTATTCGCCGCGAAACGCCAGGAACACATCGCCGGGCTGCACGCGGCGGCTGTCGGACACCACCTGGGCGGCGGGGGCCAGCAAGGCGTTAAGCTGGCCCATATCCCAGGCAGAGAGAGGGGTCATCTGGCTGATCATGTTTCTTCCCGCACTTCTGGCAGATTATCCAGCGGAATCAAAGTATTGTTGGTGGGCGCATCTGGCTCGACACCAAGAATGCGCAGGCTGCCGGACATCACCGCGCTGAACACCGGGCCGGCCACCGTGCCGCCGTAATACTGGCCTTGCGGCTCGTCGATCATCACCGCCACAATCAGGCGCGGGCGGGTGGCCGGGGCAAAGCCGACAAATGACGAAATATATTTGCTGGCGGCGTAACCCCGGCCTTCCTGCTTGTGCGCCGTGCCGGTCTTGCCACCAACGGTAAAGCCCAGCACCTGGGCGCGCGGCGCAGTGCCGCCGGGCTGAGTGACGGTCATCAGCATGTCGCGCATCTTGTGTGCAGTGTCCGGGCGGATCACCTGCTTGCCGGGCAAGGGCTGATCCAGGCGCATAAAGCTCACCGGCTTGAGTTCACCGTCATTGGTGAAGATGGTGTAGGCACGTGCCAGCTGCATCAGGCTGAGTGAAATACCATGGCCGTAACTCATGGTGGCCTGTTCAATCGGCTTCCAGGTTTTATACGGACGCACGCGGCCGCTGGCCTCACCAGGGAAGCCGCTTTGCGGCGGCCGGCCAAAGCCCACTTCGTCAAACATCTGCCACAGGGTTTGCGGCTGCATCAACAGGGCGATCTTGGACGAGCCGACGTTGCTGGATTTTTGGATGATTTCCCACACCGCCAGCGAAGACGCCGCGTGGGAATCCTTGATGCGCGCCGGGCCGATGCTGTAGCTCTCGGTGTTGAACACCTGATCCGGGCGAACAATGCCCAAATCCAGCGCCCGCGCCACGGTAAACGGCTTGAGGGTGGAGCCCGGCTCGAACAAGTCGGTCAGCGCACGGTTGCGCTTCATGGACGGATCCAGTCGCTGGCGATTATTGGGATTGAACGAGGGCAGATTTGCCAGCGCCAGCACTTCGCCGGTGTGGGCGTCCAGCACCACGATGCCGCCAGCGCGCGCCTTGAAGTTTTCGACGGCGGTTTTCAGCTCGCGGAACGCCAGATACTGAATCTTGCGGTCAATCGACAGCGACAGCGTCTGGCCGTCGCGCGGGCGCTCGATGGCGGCGATGTCTTCAATGATATGGCCGCGCCGGTCCTTGATGACATGGCGGCTGCCCGGCTTGCCGGCCAGCATTTTTTCCTTGGCCAGCTCCAGCCCTTCCTGGCCGCGACCATCCACGCCGGTAAAGCCCACCACATGCGCCATCATCTCGCCGGCCGGATAAAACCGGCGGTATTCCTGCTGCTTGGCGATGCCGGGAATGCCCAGCTTCATCACCGCGTCAGCCAGCTCCGGGCTGATTTGCCGCTTCAGATACAAAAATTCACGGCGCTTGTCGGCCAGCTTGCGGCTGACTTCGCCTGGGTCCATTTCCAGCAGGCGGGCCAGTTGGTTGATTTTGTCCACCGGCACCGGCTCCATGTCCGCCGGACTGGCCCAGATGGATTGCACCGGGGTGGAAATCGCCAGCGGCTCGCCGTTGCGGTCGGTGATCACCCCACGATAGGCCTCCAGCTGAATGCTGCGGCTATAACGTGCAGCCCCCTGGTTTTGCAGGAAATCCTGCTTGACCAACTGCAAATAAATCGACCGCCCCAGCAGCGCAACAAACAGCAGGCCCAAACCCATGCCCACCAGGCGCATGCGCGAGGGCGGCAGGCGCACGCTGGGGCTGGAAGACGGGGTGGAATGGCGGGTAGCGCCGACAATGGCCATGGTCATTGACTCCGCTTGGCTAAGCTGGATTGCACCACCTGCACTTCGCGCGGGTCGGGAATGTGCATGGACAGCCGGTCGGTGGCGGCGCGCTCAATCAGCGAATGCGCCGCCCAGGTGCTTTGTTCGAGTTGCAGCTTGCCGAACTCGACTTCCAGTTCACGGGTGAATTTCTGTTCTTTTTCCAGCTCGCTATACAATTTGCGCGCCAGATGCTGCGAGGTAATCACCCCCAGCGCGCAGACAATCAGCGCCAACAGCAGAAACCAGGTGAACTTGTGTCTCATGCCTGGCCTTTCCAGACGCCGGCGGTGCGCTCAGCCACGCGCATGATGGCGCTGCGCGCACGCGGGTTGTCGCGCACTTCTTCCGCGCTGGGGCGCACGGCCTTGCCCACCAGGCGCACCGGAGCTTCGGGAATGTCGGCCGCGCGCACCGGCGCCCAGGAGGGCAGGGTGTCGGCAGTGGACACATCGCGCAAAAAGTGTTTAACGATGCGGTCTTCCAGCGAATGAAAGCTGATCACCGCCAGGCGGCCGTGCTGCGCCAGCCGGCCGATGATTTGCGGCAGGGTGGCGCTTAATTCTTCGAGTTCACGATTGAGGTAAATCCGAATAGCCTGAAAGGTGCGCGTGGCCGGATCCTGCCCCGGTTCACGAGTACGCACGTTTTGCGCGACCAGGCGGGCGAGCTCGCCCGTGCGCGTGATCGGGGATTCGGCCCGAGACGCCACAATCGCCGCTGCAATCTGTTTAGCAAACCGCTCTTCGCCATAGGTCTTGATCACTTCCCGGATATCGGCCTCGTCGGCCTCGGCCAGCCATTGCGCCGCCGTCAGGCCACGGGTGGTGTCCATGCGCATGTCCAGCGGGGCGTCAAAGCGGAAACTGAAGCCGCGTTCGGCTTCGTCGATTTGCGGCGACGAAATGCCCAAATCCATCAGCACGCCGTCCACCTGCGCCACGCCCAGCGCCTCCAGCGCCTGGGCAAAACAGACAAAACCGTCATGCACAATCTGAAAACGGCCGTCGTCGATAGTCTGGGCGTTGGCAATCGCCGCCGGATCCTTGTCAAAGGCAATCAGCCGGCCCTGCGGGCCCAGTTGTTGCAGGATGCGCCGGCTGTGACCGCCGCGCCCGAAGGTGCAATCCACATAAATGCCGTCGGGCTTCACCGACAGGGCATCAACCGCTTCGGCCAACAATACCGTGCGGTGAATCAGGGTTTCGGCGCTCACAGTGACAACGCCCCCAGTTCAGCCAGCGCTTCGGCCGGCATGGCCAGCGCAGCGTCGGTTTCGGCTTCAAAGGCGGCGGCGTTCCACAGCTCGAATTTATGGCCCATGCCCACCAGCGCAACCTCTTTGCCCAGTCCGGCTTTTTGGCGCAAACGGGCAGGCAGCAACACGCGCCCGGCAGAATCCAGCTCCAGGGTTTCAGCATTGCCCAGCAGCAGGCGGGCGTAGGCGCGGGCGCCAGGGTGTGTCACGGGCAGAGCCGCGAGTTTTTCCATCACAGGAAGCCAGTTCTTTTCCGGGTAAACAAGCAAAAACTTCGGGGAATCCAGGGTCACCACCAGGCGACCGGAGAATTCGGCCAGCAGGCGCTCGCGGTGCCGGGCCGGAATGGCCAGGCGACCTTTGCTGTCCAGCGAGAGCGTGCTGACGCCACCAAACATGGAAGGACCCGGTTCA
>ERZ650300.535-NODE-535-length-23178-cov-16.441854_pt1 | contig 23178 bp, 32 predicted proteins | sample MGYA00376236_ERZ650300 | MGnify/ENA primary metagenome ERZ650300 (study PRJEB26733, sample SAMN07839303) | wastewater metagenome | biome: urban; feature: wastewater treatment plant; material: waste water | place: USA: North Carolina | collected 2016-04-28 ...
AAAACGCGATTTGTCTTAATGCTGACATTTTAACTCCTTTGATATATATGTTTACAAAATACATAATTGCACTTTGCGTTCCACAGAAAGTTTTTTTTAGAAAAAAAATTTATTTTTTTAACAAATCCCTTATAATCGATGTTTTAAAGAAATAAAATTTTATAAATTTATTTTTAGGACAAAAAATATCTTATTTTCAATAATGTAAATTGGAAAATAAAAATGTAAAATTTGAGAAATAATTTTGTAAATGAGAGACAAAAATGAGTAATTTTTTTAGAAAGTTAGTGTTACACAAACACCTTTATAAGTTTTATTTTTATAAGTTATTTTACAATTTGAGTAACTAAGTAAAAATTTGTAAATTGTAACTATTATTTTATAAGTATTTGTAAGTCCTAAACCTTTTCCTTGTGATTGATGGTTTGTTGTAAAATATGGTTCAAAAATTTTTGAAAGAATACTTTCTTCTATTCCTCCTGCATTATCTTTGATTTCTAGTTGAGTGTCATTATCTATTTGCTTTAATTTTATGAAAATTACTCTATTTACAATTTTGTTTTTATTGAAAGATTCAATTGAATTGTGTAGTATATTTATAATTGCTTGTATAAATTTATTTTTATCAACATATATTTTTGCTTCATTATTTAATTCGCTGATTACTTCTATATTGTTTTCAAGTAAATCTTTTTGCAAAATTGTAATAATTTCATTAATTAAATCACTAAGATAATATTCTTTATCGTAATTATTTATATTCTCTAAATCAAAATCATTAATGGTGGTTGATAGTTCATTTGAGATATCTACTATTTTATCCATATCTTTTGATAGATTAGAATTATCATAAACTCCTAATTCTTCTTGTAGTTTAATATTACTTGCAATAATCGATATATGATTTAAAGGTTGTCTCCATTGGTGACCAATATTTGAGACCAATTGATTCAATGATTCGAATCTTTTTTCTAACTCTTTTAATTTGATAAAAGTAAAATTTTTTACAATTAATAATATTTGTTTTTGATTTGGCATTAAATTCATAGTCATATAAATAACTATTGATTTATTATTTTTTGTTAAATAAATAGTTTCAAAATTTTCAATAAAATTGTTTTTAATAACTTCTTTAATAGCCTCTTTTATTTTTCTTTTATTAGAGTGGGGAATTAAATCTAAAAAAGATAAATTGATTAATTCATTATAGTTATATTCGCTCAATAATTTAAAAGAGTTATTGAATTTTAATAGTTTTCCCTCAAAATCTATAGTTGCAATACCATCTTTTGTATTATTAAATATAGTTTCAAACTCTTTTTCTAGCTCTTTTTCTTTTTCAAGATTATGAATAGTTATATATAATAGAGGAACATCTTTAATTAATTCGATTTTTTTACTTTTTATCAAAACATCAATAGCTTTACCATCTTTTGTTTTGTGTTTTGTAGTAAACTTATCCCATCCTCTATCTAAGATAGTTTTTTGTTTTTCTTTCATTTTTTCATCAGAAACAAATTCTAAGGTAAGTTCTTTTGGAGTTATTTGTTTAAATTCTTCTTCTGAATAATTATATATTTCTAATGTTTTTTTATTAAACATTATGAATTTTTGAGTAGATAAATCTAAAATCATCATTGCATCAAATGACTCATTAAATATGGTAGATAATAATATTTCTTGATTACCCATAAGAGTTCCTTCGGACAAGCATTGATTATATATTTAGTCTTATTAAATTATAAAGGAAATATACTATAATTTTCCTACTTTGTAGCGTTTATTTTTTTATAAATTCTCAACTTTGTAGAGTTTTTTTCTTTCTTTAGAAGAAGGAATGTCTAATATTTTTCTATATTTTGTAATAGTTCTTCTAACCATTTTTAAACCAAATTTTGTTTCTATAAATTCTAAGATAGCTTCATCTGTTAAAGGTATCTCTTTATCTTCATAATCAACCAAACTTTTTATATAACTTTTTATTTGAGAAGATGATAAATCTTTATCAACTGCATTTGAAAAGAAGAATTTCAGTGGAAAAATTCCTAAGTTACACTCAATATATTTATTTGAAACAGCTCTACTTATTGTTGATTCTGCAAATCCTAATTCAGCTGCAATTTCTTGCATAGAAAAAGGTCGAAGTTCTCCTCCAACAAAAAAAGAGATTTGTTTTTCTACGATTATTAAAACAATTTTATAAAGGGTTGATTTTCGCAAACTCAATAGATTTACTAAATCTTTTGCCTCTTTTAGTTTCTCTTTTATATTTTCATTTTTAGTATTAAATGGATTTTTTACTTTAATATCTGGATAATAGGCATTATTTATTCTAATATCTATATCTTCATTAATTTCAACAAAAAAATCAGGAACAACCTGTACATTGTCATTTATGTAATCAATTGCCGGTGGATTATTAAAATATTTTATAATGTCTTTTGCGTCATTAAATCTATGATGAGCTGCATATTTATCAACATGAGCTATATCTTTTATGATTTTTTTAGTGAAATTATATAATTCATCATCAATTTTTCTATCAATAGAATCTAACTGAAACAAAAATGATTCTTGCAAATCTAATGCACCAACTCCACTTGGTTCTAGTCTTGCAAATCTTTGTCTTATAGATTCAACATACTCTTTATATACATTACAAGTAGTTGCGATTTTTTCTATATCACCATCAAAATATCCATTTTCATCTATATCACACAAAATTTCAAGTGCAACTTTTTTTGAATTTGGTGTTGGGAAAAGTGATTCATTTTCTATTTGATCGCTTAGTTTATCATTCAAAGAGTTTGAATAAAAAGCTAATGACTCAACAAATTCTCCACTTGTACCATTTGAAGTAAAGTTACTATAAAAATCTTTTGATTTTGTTACTTCCAAAAAAGGGTTTTCGTAAGATAAGTTTGTTAGGTACGATTCTAAATCTTGGATAGATGTTTGAAGCATTGGTAGCCACAACTTTAATGATAGGTTTAAGTTCTGCTTTTGCGCAGTTGATATTGAAAGTGAATTTGCCATAGAGTTATTTTGCCCAAATTCAAAAAGAATTTGGACGTCCTTTAGTATATTTTTTAATACTTTATTCTAATTACACCATTTGGTTTAACTATTTTCATTTGGCACGATAATCTTGATTTCTCAGTATTTGTACCAGCACCAGCTTCTGCAATTACTTTTTTCTCTTTTTCATTGATTTCAGAGATAAATTCCATACCTTGCTCAATTGAAACTAAACATGTTCCACACTCACCGTCTCTACAACCAAATGGTAAAGCTGAACCAGATGCTTCAACTACATCTTGAATTGTACTTCCTGGTTTTACATTAATTGCTAAAAAGTCGTTTACGATTTCTACTCTTGTTGTCATTTTTTTTCCCTTATTTTAATTTGAATGGTTTTACTAAAATATCACCTTTAACTAACATCATTGGTGCTATTCTGATTTTTGGACTAATTGTAAATTGTTGACATTGTTCAGCTTCACTTGCAGTAATTGCTCCAAGTTTAACTAAAATATCTAACTCCTCATCTTCCATATAACTTGTTGGTTCTTCATCACTTAAGTTTTCAACCGAAATTAAACACTTAGAATAATCACCATTGGCTGCAAATGGAATTGGTACATTTTTTTCTTTAGCTAACCTAACAATAGGTTCACCAATTTTTGCATCATATACCCCATCAGTTACCGTGTCAAAATGCATAAAAATCACTTTTGCCATACTTTTCCTCCTTACTACTATTTAATAGACTTGTTTACTAAAATAAGATCACCAAGCCAAGTAAAAAAGTTTTTTTAAGCTCTTTTACTTGGCTTGAGCAAAAATTATTTTGAGTAATGTTTTTCCCTATGTTGTCTCATAAACTCAAGTTCTTCTTCAACTTCATCTCTATAATCTTCCATTGCTAATAGCTCGTGTTCCCTACAACCAACTACTTCAATCAAAGCATTTAAATCTAAGAAATGAACTTCATAAACTCTAATTACTTGTAAAAATTCTCCAATTGATTTTATATATCCAATGGCACCTGCTTGAACCATAATTGTTCCAATAGGAGCATGGGGATATGTTCCATCATTTTTTATATCTTCAAGAAGTTTTACTTTTTGACCTATTCCAAATTTTGGTTTATCTTCATCTCTACCTGATCTTGATGCAGTTACGCTATCGTGTAAAATAGTATTTGCATCAACTATCTCTTTATGATTAACACCCACAACTTCCTCCTTGAGTTCCTGTAGTTCCAGTTCCACAAGATGAACAACCATCTAGTTTTCCTGTTTCATACATATTCCAAACATCAGCGGCACTTGGAGCATGACCAGTTTTGTAATCACCATAAACTCTAAGTAGTGAGAATTTTAAAAATTCTAAAAGTTTATTTTCATCTGAAATTGAATTTAAACCTTTTTTTATCAAAGTTCCATACTCTTTCATCATGTGAAATCTTTTAATATTAATTAGTTTTTGGTCAAACTCTAAACCAAAAAAATTAAAAAAATCTTCAGTATCTCTTAGTTTATAAAAATCAGTTACAGTTTGCATTTGTTATCCTTTTTATAGGTCTTCGATTTCTTCTTTTAAAATTTCAATCCAGTTTTTGATTCTCTCTTTTGTCAAAGATTTTTCATTGTGGTTATCTATTGCTAAACCACAGAATTTATCATCAATTTGTGCAAGAGAAAATTCATATTTATACCAACTAGCAGGAACAAATCCTACTGCCCTTGCACCAGCTTTTGTAAATGTTTTATGAAGTTTTCCTAAAGCTGAACCAAAGTGTTCACCATGTTTTACACAGTCTCCTGCTCCAAAAAATGCAACAGTTTTTCCAGAAAAATCAATATTATCAGACTCTATTTCTAAAATCGGATCAACCCAAGAGTGGTGAACATCACCTTGTCCCCAAGTTGAACTTCCTAAAAATAAAATATCGTATTCAAGAAGTTGATCAACATTGTCAAAATCTTCTTCCATATTTATAATTTCATCAACATCAAACTCTTTTGCTAATGCTTTTGCAATAGCCATTGATGTACCACCAGCTGTTCCACAAAATATTCCAATGTTTGCCATCTCTAATCCTTAAATGTTTTTATACTTATCATAAGTTTCTTGAGCATTTATAAGAAACTTTTCACCCTCTTTTTCTAAATCCTCATATGTTCTAAATGAATATCTATGAGCATCTTTAAAGAATTTTTCACAAAGAACAATTTTCCCTGTAAAAACAACAACTCTTCCAAATCCTTCATGACTCATTTCCATTACAACTGAACACATAACACCTGTGATTTTTTCAAATGCAAGTGCAACAGCTTGGAAAATCAGTCTTATATCTTTGATTTGCATCTCGTCAATATCAGCGATAATAGGAATATTTTTTAAATCTTCTTTTGTTCTGATATATTTTTCTTGTAGTAAGTCTTCATCACTTTTATTTACCCAAGTTCCAAACTGGTCTAAAGCTCTTACTTGTCCTACTAAAGTTTGAATAAATAGTTTTTTAGCATCCATATTAGGCAGCCTTTTTTTCAATAATTTTTTTAATAAATGGAGGTGGATTTGTATTTAACATAGTTGTTAATTTTTTTAATTCTTCTTCTATTGAAACAATATCTTTGTATTTAATTGGAAATATTCCATTGTTTATGATTTTTGCAGCAGCAATTGCTCCAATATTTGTGAAATAAACAATGTCTATACCTTTTAATAGTTCAACAGTTTTATCAGTATCTTTATCTTCAATTTTTATGATTTCACAAACAGTAGTTGATTCTTTCCCTACTTCATAAACTGCAAATTGTTTTGCACTTCCAAAGTGAGAGTCAATATTTTCTAAATCACTTGTAGCAAAAGCGACTTTAACAGTTCCACTTGTTGGTTCGTTTGTTTGTATTTTTATACTTTTCATCTTACTATCCTAAAAGTTTATGTATCTTTAGAATATATGCAATTAGTGTTCCATAAAATTAAATTCTATTTTCCTATGGCAAAAAGATAAAAAATATTGTTTTTAGTATTTAAAAATTCTTTAGTTTCCTCGTCAAAATAGGCACCAATTCCACTACAAGATAGATTTAAAGTTGTAGTTCTTAAATATAAAATTTGAGAAATAAATCCAGTTAAGATATAAGAATAAAAGTAGTTGTGGTTTGCTTTACAAGAAAAAATCAAAGTAAAAGCACTTTGCCCACAAATTTTTTGATTTACTCCTAAAAGAGTGATTTTATCCCTAAAATCACCCTCTTTTAACAAACTTACATTTTTGTATAAACCTTTTTTCATCTCTTTTATATTGTTATTTACAAAATAAATCTCTATTCCAAAATTAGTTGCAAATTCAAAAATATTTTTTGTAATAAATAAAAAATCCTCTTCTAAAATGCTTTCATTATTAAAAGCTCTAATTGAGCGTCTATTATTTATTGCATTTTGGAAATTTTCATTAGAAAGGTCATCTAATAAATTGATATTTGAGATTTTTTCAAACTCATCTTTTAAACAATTTTTATAAAAGTTTTCTACAAAAGGCTCTTTTAGTTGATAATCACAAGCACAAACATTTATTATTGGGCTTCGTAATTTTTTTGGTTCTATTGATTTTTGTGATTTTACGGTGATACTTGTATAAAATGATTCAAAATTATCAAAAGAAAAATCTTCATTTAAAGCACTTTTATCAAAATTAAAATCAATTTCACATTCAATATTTTCAAGTTTTAAAGCTGAAAAAATTGAACCTAAAAAATGCCCAGTATCAAGTAAAAGGTATCTAATAGCTCTTTTTTCATATTTCCAAACAGTTCTAAAATAAGCAGTTGAGATTAAAAATACAAATTTTTTTTGTTCTTTTTCTTTGAAATAAAACTCAACTCCATCATTACTTAATTCATGAATTAAAGTAAGATTATTTTCAAGTGGCTCATAGTGGTAAATTCCACTAATAAATCCTTTAACAGCCCTAATTTGAATATATAATTCACAAGGATATAATCCTCCCGCACTAGGATTTGCTCTTAACTCTACTTTTTCTTTTCCATAGGTCTTTGTATCTGTGATTTTTCCAATATTTTTTATAAATCTTAACTCCTCATAATCATCAAGGTTAAATCTTTGATAAAAATGAGGGTATTTTTTATAAGCTCTTGGTTGAGTTCTATAATCTATAAAGTTAGCTTGATTGAAGTACTTTTTTTGATTTATATCAGTTTGGTCATGATATATTTGCATTTTTTAGTAGTTTCACAATTTTTGGAGTTACTGCTAAATCAATTGCTTTAAAGCCGTCTAAACTCTCAAAATCTGTTTTGGCATTATATTTTAAAAGTAGTTCAACAAAATCATCTTTTCCTGCACTTGCACAATACATTAAAGAAGTTACATCATTTACATTTTGTGAATTTATATCAATTCCAGCTTCTACTAAAGCTTCAAAACACTCATAAGAGTTTCCAAAACAGGCATTCCAGAGTGCAGAATTTCCATCTACATTTTTGATATTTAAATCAGCATTTAAAGCTAATAATTCACCTACGATTTTAATATTTGCTTCTCTACAAGCTTTCATTAAAGGTGAATTTCCATATTTCCCAACAGCATTTAAGTTGTCAAGGGGATATTCATTTTGAATAAGCCACTCTTTTAACAAAGTTGTCATTTTAAACACCCATCCAGTTTTCGTGAGTATGACCTTTTGGTTTGAAGTTTACAGTTTCATTTAAAGTAATAGAAAAATCTTCAATTCTAAAATCATCTTCTAAATCACTTGGAATCTCTTTGTATTTTATAACACCCTCTTTATCAATAACAAAAATAGAGTTTGCAATCATGGAATCATCAATATTAACTCCAAATTTAAGTGAAAAATCTTTGAAATCATTTGAAATAAAACCTTTATCTAAAGCAAATTTTTCTGCAATATCTTCTATTTGTTCTGAATCACAAGCAGCAATGATATAAGCATTCACTTTTCTTTTAGTAGTAGTTATTATCTCATGTATATTAGAGTTGTATTTGTTTATATCATTTAATGTAATCATAACTTGAACGCTAGGTGCCATTAAACCAATTACTTTTGTTTCATTATCTAACATTTTTACTCTAACCGCTGGTGCTTCACCTTCAATATTTCTATCTTTTTTACCTAAAGCATAACTTTTATTTTTGTATGTAATTTCCATTTATAAAATTTCCTTGTGTATTATTTGGCAATCTTTATTTACCATGATTAATGATTTTATTAATTTATTTTCTTTATCATCTAGATTAAATGTTTTTGCAAAAGACTTAAAATCATTTGAGATTATTGATTCATTTAAATCAAACTCTTTTATAATATTTTCAATTTCTTTTTTTGAACTAGTAGTTATGATAAAACACTCTATGTCATTCTCTGAGCAATGAATACTATTTTTAAGTTGTTCATTAAATTCATTTATATTTGGTAAAGTGATAATAATTTGTGCATTTAATCGTGGCATTCCTATTAATTTTATAGTTTCATTTAACATTTTTACACTTGTAAATGGAACTAATTGCATATTTGGATTAATGCTCATGTCCAACTCCTAATTTATGATGGTTTATTAAATTTGCTAATTCAAAAAGTAAATATGAACTTCCCTCGTATAAAACATCATTTTTAAGTTGATTCCCTAAACTCTCAAAGTCAGGAAAACCTCTAACTAATAGTGCTTTTTTATGTTTTATAGCAAGTCTTTCTGCGTGAAAATTCGATATTACTAAATCACCCTCTTGCAAAAATGATTCCACATCTTCAAAATCTCCAATCAAAAGGTTTTCACATGGAATTTCATCTAATAAATCATTTCGGTGAGTGGTTACTATGGCTTTTATATTTGCCCCTGCTTCAATAATTGTATTTGCAACACTTAAAGCTTGGTCAGGTTCAAGTGCAATTACTACTTTTGAGCTTCCAATAACAAAATGAGTATCCAAAAGGGCATCTTGAAGTCTTTTTCTCCATCTTACAATTGAAGGGTGTGGTTGAGAAATATTTTTTACTTCACATAAAACTTTAAAGAATTTATCACTTGCTTCAAGACCACCTAAAGAATCAAAATGAAAGAGTTTTATATTTGGATTTTTTTCAAGAATTTTGCTTCCACATTTTTCTACACTTTGTCCAATTGTAAAAACAAGCGAAGAACAGCCTAGTTTTTTTATATCTTCTACTGATATTCCACCACTTGTTAATGCTCCTTGTTTAAGTCCTAGATGACCATCAAGTGATTCACTTAAATCTGGGAGTGAAAAAACTTCATAACCAAATAAAGAGATAGTATCTTTGATTTTTTCCACTTCAATTGGTTTTAGATTTACATTTGGGATTATTAAAGCTTTGTTTGTATCTATTTGCGTTGTAGATTGAACTAATTGTTGAATTATCGCTTCAATTGATTTTGAAAAACCACTTTCAAGTGAACCTTCAAAATCAGGAGTATTTACATAAACCATTTGTTGAATATCTTCAACAAGTTTACTAGCTCCTTTTATATCATCACCTTTTGTTTCAGTAAGTCCAGTTGTAAAAAGTCCTACTAAATCAGGTTTTACTTTTTTTGTGATATTTTTTATACTTTCACTAATTGCATAATCTCCACCATCAATTACAGCTGTAATATCATTTACAGCTGTTGTTTGAACTGCAATTGGATCATTAAAATGTCTTGTGAAAAATACTTTTGAAAATGAGGCACAGCCTTGAGCGCCGTGCATTAAAGGCATACAGTTTTTAATACCTAAAAAGCATAACATTGCTCCCATAGGTTGAGATAGTTTTATTGGATTTAATTGTAAAGGTTTTGCTGAGATTGCTTCCATAATATTTCCTTGTATGGATAATTATGGAAAAGATGCAAGAACTATTCCTAAGTTTAGAAATTTTCCTTTACTTTTACCTCATCTTTACCTGCAAATTGTTTTGAATTTGCATTTTCAACTATTAATTTTGAGATTTTATCAGTTACTACAGCTACATTGTGTGATTGGGCTGCAACGCCTGCATTTAATTGAGTTTGTCTATCTAAAAGATTAATAGAATCATTAATTTGAACAATTCCTTCTAATTGCTCTTTTGAAGCCATTTGAATATCTTGAATAATATTTGTAGTAAGTGAAATATTTTCACTTAAATCTTTATATCCAATTATCATAGTATTTGCTATATTTTTACCACTATTTGCTTTTATTGTTGCATTTTCCACTATATTTTTTATCTCGCGAGCTGCTTCTGCACTTCTATTTGCAAGATTTCGTACTTCTGCTGCAACTACTGCAAATCCACGACCAGCTTCACCAGCAGTTGCAGCTTCAACGGCTGCATTTAAAGATAAAATATTTGTTTGAAATGCTATTTGGTCTATTATAGAAATTGCATCATTTATTGAATTAACTTGAACATTTATCTCTTCCATAGCTTGAGTTGTTTGATTAGCTAGTTTTTCACCAGTGTTTGTGGCACTAATTAATTCATTTGATAATATTGCCATTTTGCTAATATTTTCAGTGTTATTTCTAATATTACTAGTAATTTCTTCAATTGCCGCTGCTGTTTGTTCTAAAGAAGCGGCTGCTTCATTTGAACTAAGATTTAATTTATCAACATTTACTAATAAAATATTTGAAGTTTTATCCAAAGTTAAACCATTTGCTTTATTTTCAATTAACATAGCAGTTATAGTTTGTCTTAAAGTATTAACTCCATCAACTAACATTTTAAATTCACCTTGAAGTCCAGGAATTTCAAGCTTTTTAGTATAGTCATGTTTTGAATAACTATCTAAAATATCTAAAATCGTATGTATTGTAAATTTTAAATTATCTACTAAAGAGTTAAAGGTATTTGCAATATAGTTAAGTTTTTGATTAGAAGTATTAGTATGATGAATTTTATCATTAATATTCCCATCTGCTAATTTTTCAGAGATTAACATAACTTCACCATAAACTTGAAGTTCTTCTTCATTTTTTATTTTCAAAGAAAGAGAAATTTTTTCTAACTTCTCTTTTATTTTTTGATTAAACCCACTACATGTTCCAGTTATTTGAGGAATACTATTTATGTTGTTATTTATAAAAGAATCTATATTATCTAAAGCTTCTAAAATAGAATCATTTCCTTTGTCAGAAAAAAACATACTAATCCCTCTATCTTAGTGTTTTATACAATATTTCTGCATTTTCTATTTCATTTTGTGTTGGATGAACTCTTATAGAAATGTATCGTAACTTCCCATCTTGAGTTTTTGATGGATAAGCTGTTGCATTTACCCAATAAAAATCACCACTTTTTGTCTTGTTTTTAACAATTCCATTCCAAACTTTACCAGATCTAATAGTTTTCCATAAATCTTCAAAAGCAACTTTTGGCATATCTTCATGTCTTACTAAACTATGAGGTTTACCAATTAGTTCATCTTTTGAATATCCAGCAATGTCGCAGAAATCATCATTTGCATATAGAATAACTCCTTTTTCATCAGTTTCTGAAACGATCATTGTGTGTTTACTTATTTTTACTTCTTTGCTCATTTTAAATAAATTCTCTCTTTAGATTTAATTATTTTTCTTCAATATTTCAGTTTATTGTAAGTCTATAACCTTAAATAAAGTTTAAATTAATAAATATGATATTTTTTATACAAAATATGATTCAATTAAATAATTATAAAGTGTATGTAAAATATTCCATTTTTATATGTGTATATGGATTTAAAATTTATTTATCTTTCAATCTTAATAAAAAATAATATTTATAAATTAGACTTTTTAAATTAGAGCTAATTTATTTTCTATATTTTAAAAATATATTAATATTATTTTTTCTCCCAAGGCGCAGTTGTTCCTACAACTTTAAATACTCTATTATTAACAGCATTACACACATCAATAGCAAGATTTACAAGTCCAGAATAAGCACCATAACTCACTTTCTTTTCTTGATTTACATCTACAAAGGCAACTTTTTTCTTAATTGCTGTATATAAACTTCTTCCACCTGCTAATAAAATATCAACATTATGTTCATCTATTAGTTGAGCTTGTTGAGTTCCTGGGTCTGTTATTAGGATTTTTACATATTGAGCACAAATTTCTTTATCTTCTAAAGTTGCTTTTTGAACACTAGTTGCAACCACATCAATTCCAATATCTTGTAAAGCACTCGCTATTGACCAAGTTTTATTTCCACCTGTATTTAAAATAGCTTTTTTACCCTCAAGTATTTTTTTATAAGGAATTAATGCCTCTTCAAGTTTTGCTTCTTCTTCTGCGATTAAAGCTTCTGCTCTTGCTGTTAATGCTTCATCACCAAAGGCATTTACAATACTTCTTATTGCATTTGTAGTATCTCTTTTACCGTAAAATGAGATAGAAATATATGGAATTTGGTATTGTTCTTGCATTTTTCTAGTTAGTGAAATAAGTGATTTTGCACAAACAATTACATTTAATTTTGCAGTGTGAGCCATTTGAATATTTTCAATTCTTCCATCACCTGCAAGAGTTGAGATTACTTTTATTCCTATTTTTTCAAGTAGTGGTGTGTATTGCCACATGTCACCTGTAACATTGTATTCACCAATTAGATTTATTCCAAAAGGATGAATCTCTTCTGGTTCTCTTGTTCCAATTAGTTGATGTAAAACTGACTCTCCACCAAGTCTTGAACCAAGATTTTTACCACCAACAAATCCAGGAGAGTGAATAACAACTATTGGAATACCATGTTTTTTTTCCATTCTTGAACAAGTGTTATCAATATCATCACCAATCATGGCAGTTACACAAGTTTCATATACAAAAATACCTTTTGGATTTTTATGTTCAACTATGTAGTTTATAGACTCTTCAAGTTTTTTATCTCCACCAAAAATAATATCGTTAGTTGTAACATCTGTTGTGTAACCCATGACTGTATTATTAACACCCTCATGTGAAGTAAGAGTCTGTCTTGTTTCCCAAGAAGCTCCAATACAAGTTGCTGGTGAATGAACTAAATGTATAACATCAGCAAATGGAAAAAGTGCAATTTGAGCTCCCTCAAATGCGCAACCACCACTTGTTGCTCCTGGTTTTGGTTTATCACATGAAGATTTTTTTGTTTTATTATGTGAACAGTCACTTTCACTTAAAAGTTCTCTAATTAATTTTTTATTTACCATAACAGACTCTTTGTATTGGATTTTATTTATATATATGATGCAAGTTTTATTCCTTGATTATAGGGGAACAAAATTTGCATAGGTTAATGTATGAAAAACAAAGGAGTAAAAGATGATAGCAATACCATTAGATAACAAAGAATCAACGGTAATTTCTAAGCTTTATGGGAACTCTGCTTATTTTGCCCTTCTAAATGAAGAGACAGGAGCTTTTAAAGTTTTAAAAAATACAGCCTGTGGTGATGGAATGGATACAGCTAAGTTTATTACTTCTTTAAAAGTGGATAGTACGATTTTTTATTATATGGGCGAAAAAGTCTATGATAATTTAAAAGAAAAAGGTCTAAAAGTTTATAGCTGTTTAAAAAACCACTTAAGTTTAGATGAAATTTATCAAAATTTACTTAATGGTAACTGTAAAGAAGTAACAAATGAGAATAGTTCAGAACTTTTAGATTCTGGAAATAGTGCTTGTACTTGTAAAACAAAATAATAGGTTTTAATAAATGAAAAAAGATTTGGATTATTATCTTAGTTTAGATTACCCTATTGAGAGTTATTTTGGTGAACACGAAATTGGCGATGCTTATTTAGTTGAATATATTGATTTTGATATAAAAGCTTCAAGTGAAGATTATGATGAAGCAGTAGAATTGGCAAAAGAGTATCTAAAAAAACATCTTGAGAGAGAATTAAAATTAAATAATCCAATCCCAAATCCAAATGAAGGAACTAGATTTATGGAACATAGAGCTGCACTTGAGGCATATAAAAACAAAAATTTTCAAAAAGCACATGATATTTGGGTTGAAGAAGCCAAATTAAAAAATGACCAAGCAATGGCAAATTTAGGGCTAATGTATTTAAAAGGTGAAGGTGTTGAAAAAGATTATCTAAAAGCAAAAGAGTGGTTTGAACAATCAAGTGCTTATGATAATGATTCTGCTAATTTTAATTTAGCTTTGATGTACCAAACAAAAATTGGTGTTGAAGAAAATATTCCAAAAGCTGTTGATTATTTCAGACGAGCAGTTGCTAAAAATCATGTTCAAGCTGCATTTAGACTTGCTTTAATTCAATTAAAAGATAGAACAGATTTACATGGGGTAAAAGAGGGTTTTGACTGTATGTTAAAAGCAGCAAAAGCTGGGCATGTAATGGCGACAGTTCAATTAACAGGTGTTGATAAACCTTTAGAAGATGGTGAATTAAATAGAAACTTTAGAAATAAAGGTTTAGAAGATCAGTTAGAGATTTTAAATGATGCACTAGAAAGATTTATAAGACCAATTTTAAAAAAAGATGGTGGAAATATAATTTTAATTGATTATATAAATGAACCAGAAATAGAGTTAAGACTTGCATATCAAGGGGCATGTGTTGGCTGTTCTATTGCTTCAACTGGAACTTATGAAATGATAAAAAGTACAATTGAGCAAGTAATAGATAAAAGAGTAAGGATTTATGTATTATGAAAATCGCATTTGCATCTACTGATAATATACATGTTAACCAACATTTTGGTTGGTGCAAAGAGTTTTATATCTATGAAATAGTTGAGGATTCTTACAATTTTGTAAAAAGTATAGATTCGTCACTTGAAATTTCAGATGAAATAGAAAAACTAACTTACAAAATAGAGTGTTTGGAAGATAGTGACATTTTATATGTACAACAAATTGGACCAAAGGCTTCACGAATGGTTCAATCTTGCAAAATATTTCCTATGCAATCATCAAAAGAGAATGAAAAAATAGAAGATATTTTAAATCTACTTATAAAAATGAAATCTAATCCTCCAATATGGATGAGAAGGTTAATTGAAAATGAATCATAATAAACCAATAGAAATAGCAAATAATATTTATTTTATCGGTTCTTTTGACCCTGATATTAGAACTTTTGATATTATCATGAAAACAGCAAATGGGTCTTCATATAATGCGTATTTGATAAAAACAAGCGAAGGTGTGATTATTGTTGATACTGTAAAGTTGGGATTTGAAAGAGAGTTCTTTTCAAAAATAGAACAACTTTGCTCATACGATGAAATAAAATATGTGATTTGTCATCACTTAGAACCAGACCATGCAGGAGCAATTCCTGAGTTAATCAAAAGAGTTCCAAATGCAAAAGTTCTAATTTCACCCCAAGCAACACCAATGTTAAAAGCAATTACAAACAATGAGAATATTAATTTTGAAACTGTTTGGACAAATAAAAGTTTAACTTTAGGTGATAAAACAATAAACTTTTTAACAACACCATATTTACATTGGCCTGAAACTATGAGTTCTTATGTTGTTGAAGACTCTTTACTTTTTAGTGGGGACGTTTTTGGTAGCCACTATTATGATAAAAGATTGTTTGATGATTTAGTTGGAGATTTTTCTTACGCCTTTAAATATTATTATGACCATATAATGAGACCTTTTAAGTCTTATGTTTTAAATGCTTTAAAGTTATATGATAAATTAGATATTAAAATGATTGCAACTTTACATGGTCCAATTATTAGAGAAAAGCCATATAAATATATAGAGTTATATAGAAAATGGAGTTTAAATAGACCAGAAAATATCAATGAAAGCAATAAAATTATCTCTATTTTTTATCTAACAAGTTATAAAAATACAAGAGATATGGCAGATGCTATTTTTGATGGAGCTGAAAGTATAAAAACTATTCGAGCAAGTTTATATGATTTAGCTTCAATTGAAGAACAAAATATGATAGATATTCTTGAAGAAAGTGATGGAATATTAATAGGAACTCCAACAATAAATGCAGATGCTCCAAAACCGGTTTGGGATTTACTTTCATGTATGATGTATTTGGAAAAAAGAGGAAAAACTGGAATGGCATTTGGCTCTTATGGTTGGAGTGGAGAAGCTGTAAACATGATTCTTGATAGAATGAAATCTTTACATTTTAGAGTTCCACCAATTGAACCTATGAAAATAAAACTAATTCCAACAAAAGAAGAATTGGAAAATTGTTTTGAGTTTGGTAGAGAGTTTGCTGAAATTGTTAATGGAAAAATGATTGAAATAGATATGAATTAAATAAGATGAATAACCGATGAGTATAAAACTTTACAGGGGTTTAACTAAAACATGTACTCATCGCTTATTTATCTTAAGCTAAATCACTTAAATTTGTAACCTTATAAATCACATCTTTTAACTCATTAAGTTTCTTAATTACCCCATCATTACACGAAGTATCAAGTTTAAATCTCGCATCAATAAAATCATAAATATTGTCAATATTCCCATAAATTTCTTTTAGTAGTTCTTTTTTTATTTCTTCTTGTATTCCCATTTTGAAATCCTTTTTTTATATGAAATTTATTATGCATTTTTTATTCCTAGATTTTGTAAGGAACAATATGTGCATTATATTCATAAATTAAATAAGGAGTTATCTATGAGTTGTTCGTGTACTTCAAGTAGTTCTCAAGAATCAATCCAAGAAGATATAATGGCAAAAATTAATAACCATCCATGTTACAGTGAAGGTGCTCACCAACACTATGCAAGGATTCACGTTGCCGTTGCACCTGCTTGTAATATTCAATGTAACTACTGTAATAGAAAATATGATTGTTCAAATGAAAGCAGACCCGGTGTTACTAGTAGTAAATTATCACCTGAAGAAGCAGTTAAGAAGATTTTATATGTTGGTGGAGAAATCCAACAACTTTCAGTTGTAGGAATCGCAGGTCCTGGTGATGCATTAGCAAACCCTGAAAAAACTTTTAAAACATTTAAAATGCTATATGAAAAAGCACCAGATTTAAAAATGTGTTTATCTACAAATGGACTTATGCTTCCAGATTATATTGACCAAATTCAAAAATATAATGTTGACCACGTAACAGTTACAATTAACTCTGTTGATGAAACTGGTGAAGTTGGGTCAAAAATTTATCCTTGGATTCTATGGAATCATAAAAAAGTATTTGGAAAAGAAGCAGCAAAAATCCTTTTACAAAGACAACTTGAGGGTATCAAGATGTTAACTGAAAGAGGAATTTTAGTAAAAGCAAACTCTGTTTTAATTCCAGGTGTTAATGAACATGAATTACCAAATGTTGCTAAAAAGTTAAAAGAGTTAGGTGTATTTTTACATAACATCATGCCACTTTTATCAAAACCAGAATTTGGTACATATTATGGATTAAATGGTCAAGAAAGTGCAACAGACCAGGAAGTTATGGCAGCGCAAGAAGCATGTGGAATGGACATGAAACTTATGTCACATTGTAGACAGTGTCGTGCTGATGCAGTTGGATTAATTGGTGAAGATAGAGGTGATGAATTTACAAAAGACTCTTTTGTAAAAATGGACTGGGAAGATTTAACTAAAAAATATGACATCAATGCACGTGCACAAAAACATAAAGTTATTGAAAACTGGAGAGCTGCTCTTGAAGTTGCAAATGAAAAAATCAAAATTGAACAAGCTAGTAAAGAGCAATTAAGTTCAACTGGTGAGACTAAACTTGTAGCTGTTACAACTGCTGGTGAGGGAATGATTAATTTACACTTTGGAAATGCTAAAGAGTTCTTAATCTACGAAGCTGGTGATAAAGCAATCAAATTTGTAATGCACAGAAAAGTAGAAAACCCATATTGTAAAGGACCTGAGGATTGTGATGGTTCTTATCCAATTGAAGATATTAAAAATACTTTAAAAGATGTGGATTTATTATTAACTGAAAAAATTGGTGGATGCCCAATGGATGAATTAAAATCAATTAATTTGATTTGTGATGATTCTTACGCACTTCAACCAATAGAAAAATCAGTTTTCACTGCTGTTCAAAAATATTTTTATTCGCAAAATACAAAAACAGAACATGAGTTAGGGTAATCCCTAACTTATGAAAACAAAACCTACACTTATACTTCTAAAAGGTAATGGACCAATTTCTATAAATAATGAATTAATGGAGCTAATTACAATCACCACTTCACACGGTTTTATTGGTTTCCCTCTAAAGCAACTTCGAGCACAAAAAGTTATTGCTTTAACAAATTACGATAGATTTTTGACTATTGAGAAAGAAATTTTTGCAAAACCCTGCTGTTTTGTTTTTACTTATGACAAATTACAAGATAAAGATTCAGAGCTTATCAAAGCAGAAGAGTTGGAAATTTTAGAATAATTTGTAATTCTTTTTAACAATTCTTACTTTGGAATACTATTTGCATAAATATTAGTATCGAAATTAAAGGTTAGCATATGCCAATTATTAATGATACTACTTTAAGAGATGGTGAACAAACACCATACGTAGCTTTTAATACAAAAGAGAAGTTAAAAATAGCAAAACTTTTATATGAAGCTGGAGCTGATGAACTTGAAGTTGGAATTCCTGCCATGGGAAAAAAAGAGCAAGATGATTTAAAAGAGATTCTTGCCCTTAATTTACCTATTCAAATTATGAGCTGGAATAGAGCAACAATGGGTGATTTAGAAGCCTCTTTAAAGTGTGGATTAAAAGCAGTTGACTTATCTATACCTGTTTCAGATATTTTGATTGATATTAAATTTGGTGGAAATAAAACTAAACTTTTAAAACAATTAGAAGAAGTAATTATTCAAGCCAAAAAAGAAAATTTATTTGTTTGTATTGGTGGAGAAGATTCAAGTCGCGCGAACAACTCTTTTTTAAAAGAGATTATGACATTGGGAAAAGAACTTGGTGCAAATAGATTTAGATATTGTGATACGGTGGGCATTTTAACACCATATAAAACTTATGAAAATATCAAAGATTTAAGTTCTTCAAATCTTTTAGATATAGAAATGCATACACACAATGATTTTGGAATGGCAACTGCAAATGCAGTTGCTGGTTATGAAGCGGGTGCTGTTAGTTCTAATACAACTGTTATTGGAATTGGTGAACGAGCTGGAAATGCTTATTTTGAGCAAGTATTAATGTCTTTGAGATTACTTGGAAAAGATGTTCATATAAACCCAAAAGCCCTAAAAGCTCTTATAAAAACAGTAAGTAGTGCAACAAAAAGAAGACTAGATACAAATTTACCAATTATTGGTAAAAACATATTTTCTCATGAATCGGGGATTCATGTAAATGGAATGATGAAATCAAACCAAGCTTATGAGCCTTTTACACCAGATGAAGTTGGTTTAAAAAGAGCTTTTCCTATTGGAAAACATTCAGGAAGTTCAACATTGATTTATCATTTAAAAATGGTTGGAATAGATCCAAATCTACAAATTGTACAAGAAATACTTCCAAAAGTTAGAGAAATAGTAACTAATAGAAAAAAAGTTTTGAGTACAAATGAATTAAAAGAGTTATACCTATGTTCATTGGATATCTAAAAAATGGCTTTGAAGATTCTTTAGAAGAGTTATCAAACAATAATCCTTTATTTGATTTAGAGCTATTAAAACAAACATATAATGTTTATCCTCAATACTGTTTCGCAGCTTATGAAAACTCAAAAATTATAGGTGTTTTAAGTGCTTATTCTTTTGATAGTTATTTATATGTGAATGTAATAGAGGTTTTGGATGGATACGATGATATTTTAAAAAGATTAATCTCTTTATTAACAAGAAATTTTCCAAATGAAAATATTTTACTTTTAATTGAATCTGATAAAAGCCAAGAATTAGAGAATTTAGGATTTAAAACATATAGCGATTTTGTAAGATTTGTACATTCAGGGGAAGCCGTAGCTTTTAATTTCTCAAATTCAACTGCGAAACAAGTAAGTGGTGAACATTACGATGAAATCGCAAGAAAAGTAGATAAAAAAGTATTTAATGTAAATAGAGAAAATTATATAAAAGTAGATTGTATTTTCTCAAACTCTTTAAAACTTTCAACGGGATATGGATATTTACACTCTTATGTTGTAAACAAAAGATTTATAAAAATCTCTCCTTGGATTATGGATAATGAAGCCTTTTTAGATGCAGAAAAGCTTTTGCGAGGAGTTTTATATTATCGAGGATTAAAAAAGATTTATGGATATGCTCCAAAAAATGTAAAAGAGATAATAGATTTATACCAAAGCTATAAGTTTAAAATTGATGGGAATTTTAAACTTATGTATTTGAAAGATAAACCAAACATCGTATTAGATAATTTATACGCAATTTAAAGGAGTAATTATGGAATTAACAGCAGAGCAAAAAGAATTAAAAAAAGAGTTGGCGAAATATAAAAGAAAAGTTGTTGAGTTAGCTGGTGAAGTTCATGACATCGTTGAAGATTCTATTTGGACTGATTATGTGAGATTACCAAAATTAAGTGAAGATATAGATTCTGCAATGAATATAGTTAATGAGTTTCTAGAACAACATCCATATTTAAAGTAGTTATCCAATGGAAAATTTAAAAGAAAAACAGATTTGCGAATGTGGAGAGATAAGTGTAATTCAAGCTCAGAAAATATTTGAAAATACTGATTTACCATATAAAAAAGCAAAAAAACTTGTTACGGGCTGTAGTAAAACTTGTTGTAGAAGACCTTTGATGGCTCTATTTAACATGGTAGAGTTTGGAGAGGTTGACTATGAAGAGATTGCATTTTTAATTGATGCAAAAAACGATAGATTAAAGGATGACGAATGAGTTATGATATCGAACATTTTGTAAAATGGATTAGAGCAAACGATTTAACACCTATTCTTTCTATTCATAGTGATGATTTAGAACTATTAACACACCTAGATTTATCAAAAAGAAATTTAAAAGATTTACCAGAATCAATAGGAATTTTAAAAAATTTAAGTGTTTTAAAACTTTCAAACAATAAACTTAGAAAACTTCCAAAAGCAATAGGAGAATTAAAAAACTTAAGAAATCTTCAATGTGAAAATAATCTAATCGAAGAGTTACCTACTGAAATAGGAAATCTTTCAAATTTAATGATTTTGAACTTAAATGTGAATAGATTAAAAACTTTACCAAAAGGTTTTTATGATTTAAAATCTCTTACAAGACTTACCCTTGCTGCAAATAGAATAGAAAAATTAGATGAAGATTTTAAAAAACTATCTAAACTTTTATATCTATCTTTAGAAACAAATGAATTAGAAGAGTTACCCGATATATTTGAGAAAATGCAACAGCTATATTATTTGGATTTATCATTTAATCATTTAACTACTTTACCTTCTTCTTTATCAAAAATAAAAGAGTTAGAAACTCTTATTTTAGAGGGAAATAGTTTAAATGAACTACCTTCTTTAGAATCACACGATATGCTTTTAAAACTTGATTTAAGTGATAATGACTTGCAATCTTTGGATTTTGATGTGAGTAAACTGGAAGATTTAAAAATATTAATCTTAGATAATAACTCTTTAAAAAGATTGCCAAATGAAATTTGTGAGTTAAAAAATCTAACAAATTTATCGGTTAGTTCAAATGAATTAGAAGAGTTACCTGAGTTGATTGGAAATTTAGAAAACTTACAAGAATTAGACGTTGAAGATAATAAACTAGAATCAATTCCTGATACAATTAATAATTTAATTAATTTAAAAAATCTTTTTATTGATAATAATAAAGGATTAAAAAAACCACAATCTCTTGAGCTTGAATTTTGTGATGTAAAATAGGAGTAAACCATGAGTAATTTAGTATATCTAGGAATGGAAAATGAAATTCTAAAACTTCTACAATCTCACGCAAATGATGAACATGCGAAAAATGAACTTGCTCCTTGGATTGCAAAAACTTCATTACAAATGGGACATTTATATTCAGATTTGGGTTTAGAAAGTAGAAAAGAGATGGGAGAGTTTATGTGTAAACATTTCAGCTCTTTGGCAAAACTAAAACCAGAAGATAAACGGTGGAAAAAATATTTATATGATTGTATAGGAAAAACAGCACCTGCTTGTGCTGCTTGTGAGGATATAAGTAATTGTTTTAACTGTTCTTTAAACCAATAAATAAAGGCTTTTTATGGATAATAAAACAAATGTAAAAAATAAAAACTTTTATAAAAAAGATTTAGCTATTTTAGTATCATTTGAAGTTGCCATTATTTTAGGTTCTTTATTTTTTACAATGAATTAATTTAAAAATTCATTGTAAAGGTCTCTATTTTTAGAGAAGATTTTGTAAGTTACATCTTTGAAAGTAAACTCTAAATAGTTTGCATGAAGCCATAATCTATGAGATTTTGTAACTTCAAATCTATCTTCTTCACTCAAAGTTTTATTTAGATAATTTTCAGCATTAACATCGTCCACACCATAAATAGGATCACCTAAAATTGTATGCCCAATAGAGTGTAAATGAACTCTAATTTGATGTTGTCGCCCAGTTAATGGCAAAGCTTCCACAAGAGTTAAATCTTTTTCTTTATTGTATTTCAAAGGTTTGATAATAGTAACCGATTGTTTTCCATCATCACAAACTTTCATTCTAACCCCAATAAGAAGCCCTTCCCTATCAAGTCCTTTATCTATTTTAATCTCTTCTTTGATTTCACCTCTCGCAATTGCTAAATAAGATTTATGATACTTTTTTTCTTGAAACATATCTTTTAGAGCAATTTCACTTTGTTTATTTTTTCCAACAATAATAAGTCCAGAAGTTTCAGCATCAATTCTATGGATTAAATTTGCATCTTCACCAAAATGAAATCTAATTTCATCAAGTAAAGAGTAAGGAGTATTTTTAGAAATTGGATGAACCATAAGGTTTGTTGGTTTATCAAATATCGCAAAATCATTGAACTCAATTAAGGGTTTTAAACCCCTTGAAATCCCCTCAAAAACAGCAATGTATATATATTCTGTTGGAATAGTTTCTCCCGTGTTTATAGTGTTCATGTTTTCATCAAAAATTCTTCCTTTTGATGTTAATCGTTGCCCTATTTTTGGGTCTAATCCTAACTCATGAATAAGAAATATTTGTATTTTTTTACCTATAATTGCTTTATGTTTTTTTAGTGTGAATGGC
>ERZ650300.540-NODE-540-length-23111-cov-19.679693_pt1 | contig 23111 bp, 24 predicted proteins | sample MGYA00376236_ERZ650300 | MGnify/ENA primary metagenome ERZ650300 (study PRJEB26733, sample SAMN07839303) | wastewater metagenome | biome: urban; feature: wastewater treatment plant; material: waste water | place: USA: North Carolina | collected 2016-04-28 ...
TAGAAAAAAATGATTTTGAAAACGTAGGAAAATTAATGACAGCTACGCATTATGGTTTATCTAAAGACTACGAAGTAAGTTGTGAAGAACTAGATTTCTTGGTAGATAATGTTCTGCTAGAACAAGATGTTCTTGGCGCAAGAGTAATGGGAGGCGGTTTTGGTGGTTGCACTATTAATTTATTAAAGAAAACCGTAGTAGAAAATGTCATCGAAAAGCTTTCTAAAGCTTATTTAGATAAATTCGGAATTGCACTCACTCCTTATCAAGTTTCTGTTTCGGAAGGAACACATTTTTACGCCTAATCATTATGGAAAAATTTGTATTAACAGACCATCCGCATAGAAGATACAATCCACTTTTAGATGAATGGATCTTAGTATCTCCACAGAGAGCAAAAAGACCTTGGCAAGGACAAAACGAAACCATTTCTGAAGAAAAAAAACCAGAATATGATGAGACATGTTATCTCTGCCCAGGAAACGAACGCATCAACAGTGAAACTAATCCTAAGTATGAAAATTGCTACGTTTTTGATAATGATTTTCCTGCTCTTTTGAAAGATGAAGTTTCTTCTGATTTAGAGCAAGAAGATTTATTTAAAATCAATCCTGAAAGAGGTATAAACCGAGTAATTTGCTTTTCGCCAAAGCATAATGTAACTCTTGCAGAAATGCAAATTCCAGAAATAGAAAACGTTATAAAAGTTTGGAAAGAACAATATCTAGAATTAGGCGCTATTCCATATATTAATCACGTACAAATTTTTGAAAATAAAGGAAGTGTAATGGGATGTAGTAATCCGCATCCTCACGGACAAATCTGGGCACAATCATCGCTGCCAACTCAGGTAAAAAGAACGCAAAATAATCTCTTAAAATATTTCCAAGAAAAAGGAAAAACCATGTTGAAGGATTATTTAGATAGTGAAATTCTAAAAAAAGAAAGAATTATTGCCGAAAATGAACATTTTGTACTTTTGGTTCCATTTTGGGCAACTTGGCCTTATGAAACAATGATTATCAGCAAAAGACATTTACCCAGCATTGCAGAAATTACCGAAGAAGAAATAAAATCTTTTGCAGAAATGATTCAAATTATTACGGTAAAATATGATAACTTATTTAAAACATCTTTCCCATATTCCGCAGGAATTCACCAAGCTCCAACTGATGGATTAAACCACGATGAATGGCATTTTCATATGCATTTTTATCCGCCACTGCTAAGAAGTGCAACAATTAAAAAATTTATGGTGGGATACGAACTTCTAGCCGAAGCACAAAGAGATTTAACGGCAGAACAAAGTGCAGAAATATTGAAACACCTTCCTAAAAAACACTATAAATTTTAGAATGTAAGTGATGCTTAATTGAGAAAAACTAAGAATATATCCCATTAAAAAGCATAAAAACTACCCCTACAAAAACCCAAACTCTAAAAAGATTAATTACCCAAAACATCTTGTTTTTTTGATAGGTAAGAATCGGAAAAATAAGTAGTAAAAAGAAAAATATACTGATTACAAAATACCAAGAAAAAATATTGAGCTGGTGGTAACTGTAAACAATAACGCTAGAAACCAAAATGTTTAAGAAAATAACCAAAGCGATGATATGATAAGAAGTTTTCTTACCAAAAACATTGGCAATGGTATTATAACCAAAAACTTTATCTACATTTTTTGTCAATACATCTTTAATTAAATCAATAGTCAACATCAATAAAAAAAGAAAAATTGCCATCAAAAAAATCTTGTAAGAAAAATGCTGGTAATAAACCAACATCCCAAAAAAAGGATACAAAGATAAACTTACAAAAGTGAGATTGTTAACAATAAGTATTTTACTGAGTTTATGACTATAAAACCATATTAAAAACTGATAAACCAAGAAAAAAACCAATATTCTAGGCGATAAAATAGCAGAAATAACCAATGTAACTACATTAAGCGTAATGTAAGAGTACAAGAAATATTTTTCTTTTAAAAAACTCTGTAGTCTAGTTCTGAAAGGCCTAGAAACTCTATCCTTTTCGTTATCATAAAATCTATTGATAATTCCACCTGCTGCAATACTTAAAACAGAACAAAAAATTATACCATGAACTTTATAATCAAAAACAAATTTTCTGAGATTTTCTTCTTGATTAAAAAGAAAAAAAGTAGAAACGTAAAGTGTAAATGTAAAAAGTAGAAGCAGAAAAATCCTAGCGCCTAGAAGCAAACTCATAATCTGAGACAAACGATAAAATATAGGATTGTTCTTCATTTTTTGTAAAATCGTGAAATCGTAAAGTTGTTAAGTATATACTAAAAACGATTTTAAAACCTTACAACTTAGCGATTTTGCAAATCTTAAAACCTGTATATCACTTCTTTATTGAAACCTTCAAGCATTTTATCAGCTTTAGCATAATCTGGTGCAAAACCTAGAATATAACCACCACCTCCACTTCCGCAGAGTTTTAGATAATAGGCATTAGTATCCAATCCTTTTTTCCAAGCGTTGTATAAATTGTTGGGAATCATTGGTTTGAAATGTACATAAGCCCATTTTGAAAGATTTTTCAAATTTTTGAAAAACGGCGTCATTTCTTTATTAAGGAAAGTATCTATACAAGCGTTATTGTATTTTATGAATTCTTCTTTCAAAGTCTTACGGAAACCTTCATTTTTCAACTTTTCAAAGAAAATCTGCACCATTGGTCCTGTTTCGCCAATACTTCCTGAATCTATCAAGAAAATAGCACCTTTTCCTGCTTCTTCTTTTGGGATAGAAACTTTATCTACACTTTCTCTATTTTCAATTAAAATAGGAAGATTCATGTAGCAAATTAAAGGATCAATTCCTGATGATTTACCGTGAAAATAAGATTCTAATTCTCCAAAAACTTTCTTCAAATCTTTTAATTGAGTTTTAGAAATAGTGGAAGGATTGTATTTTTTGAAAGAATATTTTTCGAAAATTGCGGCTACCAAAGCTCCAGAACTACCGACACCATAACCTTGCGGAATGTTAGAATCAAAAAATAAACCTTTTTCGATGTCTTTTTTAAAAGCTTCAACATCAATTTTAAAATCTTTTGAAAGCTCTAGATTTGCTAAATAATCTGAATATTTTTGTAGTGATTCATTTGATTTTTTTTCAAAATCTGATTGATTATCAGAAAATTTGAGTGTGCCTTTGTAGAAACTGTACGGTAAAGTAAGTCCTTGAGAATCTTCTATGATTCCGTACTCTCCGAAAAGCAATATTTTAGCGTAAAATAATGGATTTGCCATTAACTTATTTTATGTTTGGTAATGCAAAGATATAAATATTTTTGAAAATCAATATTTTATATAATTTTATGCCATTTTTACATCTTCACCAAATTTCATAATAAATTCTGGAGAGATATCATAATTCCAAATGCCATATTTATTTTCTATAGTATTTTCCCAAAAAAGTTCACCAAAAATGCCAATATTTACCTGTTTGAAATTTTCAAAATTCATAAGTTTTTCAATTCCAGCCAAATTTTTATGATTTTCTAAAAGTGGAAGAATATCAATTTTTTTCACCAAAATATCATTTATTTCACAGATAATGAAATAAGGCGAAATTTCTAATATTTTGGTTACTTTATACATTATTTTAGAGGTTCTATTTTATGAAAAATTTTACTATCCCACATTTCGAGAAGTTCATCTTTGTGAATTTCTGCCCACGCTTGAACTAATTTTAGTTTACTCAAAGGCAAATCCCCATTTAGTAAATTACCACTTTCAATTAAAATATTGGCTTCAAATTCATTATATTTTACTTTGAAATGTGGCGGATTATGGTCATTAAAAAACATATAAATAATAATTCCGTAGAATCTGCTAATCTCTGGCATAATCAGATTTTTATCAAAGATAAAAAATATTTTTGAATTACTTATTTTCAACAAATTTCAAACCAAATTATCTAAAATAATTTGTTCAATTTTTTTTGACTGATTAAGTGTCATAAAATGAGTTCCACCATCAATTAAATAATCAAATTTCACAAAATAATGAGGCAAAATTAAATCTCTATTCCCTTGAATATGAACAATATTTCCATCAAAATCTTTATTTTTCCAATTGATAATTTGATGTAAAGCCCATTTCATAAAAGAACTTTCTGTATTTTTTACGATATCTTTTAAAAGATTTTTTTCAGAATTGGTTTTTGCTCCAAAGACGAGATAAGTGAGAAAATTAACACTCTTTAAAAATGAAACAGGAATAATTTCTAACAAATTTAATTTACCTAAAACTTTGTAATAAAAAGGAATTTCTGACTTTGTTTTAGCAGAAGATAAAAGAAAAATTTTCTTGAACCTTTTAATTTTAGAAATTTCTACCGAAAGCATTCCGCCGAAAGAAAGTCCGATTAGAATAGCGTTCTCATCATTCATATTTTCAGAAATTCTGAAAGCATAACTTTGAAATGTCTCGTTTTGAAATGGCAAAATCCAATCAATATGGATAACATTAAAACCATCAAAAGAATAATTTTGAAACATCCTTTTGTCGGCTCCAAGTCCGCTGATTATGTAGATGGTTGGTTTCAATACTTTATAAAAAACATTGTGTTCCTACGGAATAAGACTCTATATTTTAGACAGGAACTTCACCGTATTTATTTGCTTTTTTATCACCTTCTTGTAATAGTAAAACAATATTATACAAAGGAACAAAAAGATAAATTGAAGATTTTCCAAAATCGTGTAATCTTCTTATAAATAAAGAAAAAGAAACAACTAAATAAATGATTAACAGTACATTACTCGCATAATTAAAAACCAATTTTAAGCTTGGTAATTCTAAAATTTCAGTAAAAATATAGACAAAAGTCCAAAATAAACCGAATAAAACGGTAATATAAAAAAACGAAATTAACTCATCAAAGCTTGCTCTAGAAAAGGGCTTGAAAGTGTTTTTGAATGTATGTTGATAATATTGAAATTTTGTCATAATCGGTTGTTTATTACTAAACTTTGTGAAAGATTTCTTTGCTTCGCAAAAACTTTGACAAAGTAGAAATTAAATTTACATTTGGTTTTGTTCGTCTGCTTCTTCCATCAATTTAAGATACGTAATATATCTGCTTTCTAGAATTTCGCCAGTTTCTATGGCTTCCAAAACAGCACATTTCGGTTCGTTGATGTGTTTGCAATTATGGAATTTACAATCTCTCCCTTTTCCAAAAATTTCAGGAAAATAATGTTGAATTTCCTCTTTTTCTACGTCTATCATCGCAAATTCTCGAACTCCAGGAGTGTCTATCACTGCGCCGCCAAAATGCCAAAAGTGCATTTGTGCAAAAGTAGTGGTGTGTTTTCCTTTGTTGTGCGTTTCAGAAATGATATTGGTTTTCAGGTTCAAATCGGGTTGAAGTGCATTCACCAAAGTAGATTTTCCTGCACCAGAATGTCCGAAAAACACAGACGTTTTGTCTTTGATAATGTTTTGAAGTTGATCTAAATTCAGTTTATCTTCAGAAGAAACTTGCAACGTTTGATAACCGAGTTTTTCATACATTTCTTGCAGTTCTTCCACAATTTCTACTTCTTCAAAATTCAATAAATCTATTTTGTTAAAAAGTATCAAAACAGGAATATTATACGCTTCGCAACACGCCAAAAATCGATCTAAAAAACCGAGCGAAGTTTCGGGAGATTGCAGTGTAAAAATAATACACGCCAAATCGAGATTACTCGCAATAATATGTGCTTCTTTCGATAAATTTACAGATTTTCTGATGAGATAATTTTTGCGAGGTTCTATTTTGGTAATCCAAGCAATGTCATCTTTTTCAAGTTGAAATTCCACAAAATCACCTACAGCAAGAGGATTTGTTAATCTGGTTTTTATCAATTTGAATTTCCCACGAATTCTCGCCTCGAAAACTTTTTGGGTTTCCAAATCTAAAACTTGATACCAACTTCCTGTGGATTTTGTGATGAGTCCTTTCAAAACTTTATTCTTTTGTGCAATTTACGAAAATCTTCTTAAAAAAAGAACGCACCAAAAAGGCGCGTTCTAGAGAAATATTTTGACAAAAATTAATCAATCATAATATTATTTTGAACTTCGATAGATTCTTCGTGAATTGCCTTGAAAACTTTTTCTATAAATTCTTGAGACATCCCAGTTTCAGAAGCTTTTTGGTTCGCGTATTCTGTAATTACCTTCCATCTGTCTGGTTGGAAGATGGCGATATTGTTTTGCTTCTTTAAAGTTCCGATTTTTTCAGAAATCTTCATTCTGCTTGATAATAAGCTAATTAATTGGAAATCAATATCAGAAATTAAAGCTCTGTGTTTTCCCATTTCATCATCAAAACCAGAAATATCAGAATTTCTAATTTGTAAACTTCCGAGCATATCTGCCAAAACTTCTGGTGTAATTTGTTGAGAAGCATCACTCCAAGCTGCATCTGGATTTGGGTGAGATTCTATCATTGCACCTTCATAACCTACGTTAAACGCTTCTTGAGTAATATCTTTTAACAAATCTCTTCTACCACAAATGTGTGAAGGATCTACAAACATCGGGATATTTGGATATTGATTTTTAAAATCTAAAGCAATTTGCCAATTGGGTACGTTTCTGTATTTTGTTTTTTGGTAAGAAGAAAAACCTCTGTGAATTGCTCCTAAATTCTTAACATCTTGTCCTAAAAGTCTTTCAAGAGCACCAATCCAAAGTGCTAAATCTGGATTTACAGGGTTTTTTACCAAAACAGGTTTGTTGGTTCCTTTCAATGCAACTGCAATTTCTTGAACTGTAAAAGGATTTACAGTAGAACGTGCACCAATCCAAAGAATATCTACATCTGCTTCTAGCGCTGCATAAACGTGATGTGCGTTTGCAACTTCTGTAGCAGTTTTAAAACCAAATTCGTCTTTTACTTTTTTAAGCCAATTTAAACCAATAACACCAACTCCCTCAAAACCAAAAGGTTTGGTTCTAGGCTTCCAAATTCCTGCTCTAAAAACGGGAACTTCAGCTCCACTTTCTTTTAATCTTTGTGCTGTTTCTAGCATTTGCGCTTCCGATTCTGCGCTACAAGGTCCCGCGATAATAAGCGGTGATGGAAATTCTTTTATCCAATCGTTCTGTAAATCTTTTAAGTCCATTCTACTTATGCTTCTTCTGATTATTTAAAAAATAAAAACGCAGCAAATGCGTTTTTATGACATATTTTGAAATTTTGTTCAAATATAGAAATTTAACTGAAATTTTATTTCAATTTTTTCGAAAAATTTAGATTTTTTAACTATTATTTTTCAAAAAACGATAGAAAAAGTAATTTATTTAAAGATTTGTACGTTATTTATGTTTAATCTTTGTTCAATCCAATTTTTGAGTTTTTGCTCTTCTTCGTTTGAAAATTGAGCTTCTGCAGTATAAATAAGAATTGTTTTATTTACCAAACTATCTCCTTGTGCAAAATTATTATTAGAAACCGTTAAAGCATTTATTTTAGGAAATAGGATTTTAATTTCTTTTAGCAATTGGTGATTATTAAAGTCATTTTTTGCAATCTGCTGTTCTAGTTCTAGTATTCTTTTTTCTTTTTCGTCGCTTTTTGAAACTTCATTTAAAATATCATTTTTTAAAACCCCAAGATTACCTGCTAAATTATGTTTTATAACAAGTGTAGTATTCTCTATACCATAATCGCTTAGTTTATCATTAAGTTCATTTGTTTCTTCTTCAGTATAATTTTTGCTTAAAAGTGCCAATTCTATTTTCTTTGGATTTGATAAAAAATTAACTTTTTTGTAAATTAAAGTATTTCCTTTTTCTGTAATTTCTTTTTCTAAAAAAGCATTAACTTCTAATCTAAATTTCTGCTCCTGATAGAGAGAATACGCAAAATAAACACTAGGAACAAGTATAAGAACAGAAACAATAGTTACTATATTCTGAACCCTTTTTTCTCTTTTTTTGTCTATGAAATTTACAGCAGGATACTTTAAATATTTAACGATTAAAAAAGTAGCAATCCCAATAAAAACACAATTGATGGTGTATAAAAACAATGCTCCCCAAAAAAATTTAAAATTTCCTGTAGCCAAACCGTAACCAGCGGTACAAAGTGGCGGCATTAAAGCGGTAGCAATAGCAACCCCAGGAATTGGATTTCCCTTTTCTACTCTTGTAATGGCAATTACACCAACCAACCCACCAAAAAAAGCAATTAAAACATCATAAATATTAGGTGAGGTTCTTGCTAAAAGTTCTGATTGTGCTTCTTTGAAAGGACTCAGAAGAAAATAAATGCTAGAAACCAAAAGACTAGCAATGGTAGCAATTAGAAGATTCTTGAGCGATCTTCTAAGCAATTGAAAATCAAAAACACCTAGTGCAAAACCAGCACCTACAATAGGCCCCATCAACGGAGAAATAAGCATAGCACCAATAATAACCGCAGTAGAATTCACATTGAGCCCTATAGAAGCTATAAAAACAGCCGCCATTAAAATCCATAGATTAGAACCAGAAAAAGAAATATTATTCCTTACATTTTCTAGTACCGCATTTTTATCTTCTTCCCCTTTATGTAAATCAAAAAATTTATTCATTTTTAGCTTAAATCAAGTTTTAATAAATCATCTAAATCTTTAAGAATTGGGTTAATTTCTACAAATTTTTCAAAAGTAGATTTTTTGGTTACAATTTCTTTTTTTAGACTTACATCATTACTGTATTCTACCTGTATTTTATAATTATTTACTTTTCTTTTAAAATGATTGAAAAATTCTGCTTGTACTTTTTCGAATTCATGTTTTACAGAATCAGACGGGTACAGAATATGGATTAGATTTTCGTCTTTTTTATGAATTTTAAGTGTATTGACTGCATAGAAAAGAACGGTATTTTTTTGTTGTAAATCCTCTAGAAAAATTTTCCATTCTCTTTGTAAATCTATTTCAGAGAAGTGATGGTCTGGTAAATCTTCTTCCTTATTTGTTACTACAGAAATCTCTTCTTGCTCTTCTTTTTTGTTAAGATTTGCTAAAATGCTAAATTCTGAACTTATTACTTTTTTGGCAATAGGTTCTGTAATTTTCTTGATAGTTTTTTCAGGAGTAACAGCAGTAGTTTCAAGTTTTTTTTCCTCAACTTTAGGAAGATCCTGCTTCTTTTCTATAGGTTTTCCTTTAAGAAGGGGAGCTAATATTAAGAACTTTTTTTTTTAGCATCTACACCATTTGCAGTTAGGCTTGCCAATTGCATTAGCGCGATTTCTACTGTAAGTCTCGGATTTTTAGAATTTTTATAATTGATATCTGCGTGATTACAGATTTCTATCGCGTCTATTAATTGCTGAGCATTCCATTTTTGGGCTTGTTCAGCATATTTGGCTTTAGTTTTTTCTCCTACTTCGATCAAAGAAAGCGTAGAAGCATTTTGTGCCATCATTAGATCTCTGAAATGGCTTCCCAAGCCTGCGATAAAAATATGAGGATCAAATCCTTTTTTTACAATTTCATTAAATGCAGATAAAACGCCTGGAATATTATTTTCTTTCGCTAAATCTACAATTTTAAGATATTGATCGTAATCTAAAATATTGAGAACTTCGGCAGCTTTTGCTAAAGTTATATTTTTCTGAGTAAAAGTTGCCAATCTATCAAAAATAGAAAGAGCGTCTCTAAGCGCACCATCTGCTTTTTGAGCGATAAGGAATAGCGCATCATCTTCATAAGTGATGCCTTCTTTGTCTGCTATTTTTCTAAGATGTTCCTGAATATCTTCGATGGTGATTCTCTTAAAATCATAAATCTGACATCTTGATAAAATAGTAGGAATAATCTTGTGCTTTTCTGTAGTTGCTAAGATAAAAATAGCGTGTGCAGGAGGTTCTTCCAAAGTTTTAAGAAAAGCATTAAAAGCTGCTGCAGAGAGCATATGCACCTCATCTATAATATACACTTTGAATTTCCCAACTTGTGGTGCAAAACGAACTTGATCTATCAATTCTCTAATGTCATCTACAGAGTTATTAGAAGCTGCATCTAATTCATAAATATTAAATGCAAAACCGCTATCATCTGATGCACCAGACTTTTCGTTGATTTTTCTTGCTAAAATTCTGGCACAAGTGGTTTTACCTACACCTCTTGGTCCGCAAAAAAGCAAAGCTTGAGCCAATTGACTGTTATCTATGGCGTGTTCTAGAGTATCTGTAACGTGAGATTGCCCAACAACAGTGTCAAACTCTTGCGGACGATATTTTCTTGCTGATACAATAAAATTTTCCATTGGTCAAAAATAGGGAAATTAATGAAATTTAAAAAATTAAAAGCATAAAGTTTTCAACAAAAAACGCCACTTAAAAAGTGACGTTTAAAAATATTTTAAAAAAATTAATTGCAACATTTGTTATTTAATGCTTTACAATCTTTTCCTTCTGCTTCACATTTTTTCTTACATTCTTCAGAACAAGCGATTTTATTATCGCAATTTTCTTTACTTTTGGTATTACAACAACTTCCGTGTAATGATGCTGTGCTCTTGGAAACTGATTTTTGTAAAATTTCTATTTTTTCTTTTCTATCTTCTTGAATTTTTTCAGAATAAATTTTAGCCAAAGTAGGTGCTATAACCAAAGAAACGATAGACATTAGCTTAATCAAAATATTCATAGATGGTCCTGAAGTATCTTTAAAAGGATCTCCTACAGTATCACCTGTTACAGAAGCTTTGTGCTGGTCTGAACCTTTATAATAAGTTTCGCCGTGAATTACAGCTCCTTTTTCAAAAGATTTTTTGGCATTATCCCAAGCTCCACCTGCATTATTCTGGAACATTCCTAATAAAACTCCGCTTGCTGTAGCTCCTGCTAAGAAGCCTCCTAAAACTTCTGGTCCCCAAATAAAACCAACTAATAATGGAGTTACAATTGCAATAGAACCTGGAAGTAACATTTTTCTAATAGAAGCATCTGTAGAAATAGCCACACATTTATCGTATTCTGGTTTTCCTGTACCTTCTAAAATACCTGGAATTTCTCTAAACTGACGTCTTACTTCTTCTACCATTGCCATTGCTGCTTGTCCTACTGCATTAATTGCTAAAGATGAAAATATAAAAGGAATCATAGCTCCGATGAATAATCCTGAAAGTACATCTGCTTTATAAATATCAATCCCGTCAATTCCTGCAATTCCTACAAAAGCTGCGAATAATGCTAAAGCAGTAAGTGCCGCAGAAGCAATAGCGAAACCTTTACCAGTGGCAGCCGTAGTATTTCCTACTGCATCTAAAATGTCTGTTCTTTCTCTTACTTCTTTTGGTAATTCGCTCATTTCTGCAATTCCACCTGCGTTATCTGCAATAGGACCAAAAGCGTCTATTGCTAATTGCATAGCCGTTGTAGCCATCATTCCAGCAGCAGCAATTGCTACTCCGTATAAACCTGCGCAAAGATAAGAACCCCAAATTCCCGCTGCTAAAACAATCATAGGGAGTAGTGTAGATTCCATACCTACAGAAATTCCTCCAATAATATTAGTAGCATGCCCTGTAGAAGATTGGTTGATAATACTTTTCACTGGTCTTTTTCCCATAGAAGTGTAATATTCTGTAATAAAACTAATTAGCGTACCTACTACCAAACCAACCATAATAGCACCGAAAACACCAATTTTTGTAAAATCAAAACCACGTAAACTCATATTCTCAGGTAAAAGATAATCTACAAGAAAATAAGAAAAAATAGCCGTGAAAATGATACTTCCCCAGTTTCCGAGATTTAAGGCTTTTTGTACTTTAGCCGTTGTATCTTCAGAAGCGTCAGAAATTTTAACAAAAAAAGTTCCTATCATAGAAAAAATAATTCCTAATCCTGCGATAAGCATTGGCAAAAGAATTGGGGCGAAACCACCGTAATTATCTATAGATTCTGTTTCTCTTCCCAAAACCATCGTTGCCAAAACTGTAGCAACATAAGACCCGAAAAGGTCAGCTCCCATTCCTGCAACATCTCCTACATTATCTCCTACGTTATCTGCAATTGTTGCGGGATTTCTAGGATCGTCTTCAGGAATACCTGCTTCTACTTTACCTACTAAATCTGCTCCTACATCTGCTGCTTTGGTATAAATACCTCCACCAACTCTAGCAAAAAGTGCTATAGATTCTGCTCCCAAAGAAAAACCTGTAAGAATTTCTATAGTTCTTTCCATAGCAATAGTATCTACATTAGAATCTGGCGCAAAAATTTGTTTGATAATTAAAAATAAAGCTCCAAGACCTAGAACTGCAAGACCTGCAACTCCCATTCCCATTACAGCCCCCCCCGTAAAAGAAACTTTCAGGGCTTTCGACAAAGAAGTTTTGGCCGCTTCAGCGGTTCTTACATTAGATTTTGTTGCAATTTTCATTCCTATAAAACCAGCAGTCGCGCTAAAAATAGCACCAATAATAAAAGCTACACCAATGCTCCAATGTGAATTAGCATTACTATAACCCATAATTCCTAATAAGATAGCGACAATTATTACAAAATACGTTAGGATACGATATTCTGCTTTCAAAAAAGCCATTGCTCCGTCTGCAATATGACCGCTAATTGTCTGCATTTTTTCATCACCAGCTGGTTGTTTACTCACCCAAGAACTTTTAATAAACGTGTAAAATAGGGCAATTAATCCAAATACTGGAACTAAGTAAAATAGTGTATTCATATATTAAATTTTGTTAACATTTAGTTGGCTCTAATATAATAAAATCTTATATATGAAAAATAAAATGACAAATATCATATTACAAAACTGATTTTAATCTTGTATTTGTGTGAAATTTAATAAAAAAGTCGAGCAATTTGCTCGACTTTTTATACCTTTGATTGATTTTGTGCTTGTTATAATTCTCCGCCAAATTTATCAGAATAATCCTTCATAGATGCATTAATCACTTCTTTTGCATGATCTGCTCCGTAGATTTCTTCGATTCTACAACTTGCTTCTTCGTATGGTAAATTTTTGTATGTCAAAAAATAATGTTTTAACCTAAAAACTTCAGCTTGTGGTAATTCTGAAATATCTCTCATGTGACCATATACCTGGTCTCCAACCATTACAGCTACAATTTTATCATCAGCTTCACTTTTATCAATCATCTTAAAACCTCCGATAGGAATAGCATCCATCAATAAACCACCAGAGTGAATATTGTGGCTACAAAGTACCAAAATATCAAGTGGATCGTGGTCTCCTTCAGAAACATCTGTAGCACCTTCTCTAATTGCTAATTTTTTTACTTCTTCGTGACAATAAGTTCTTGGAATAAAACCATAAAGAGCTGGGATAATGTTAGAAAATTTCTGTGGTCTATCTACTTTTAAATAACCACTTTTTTTATCAACTTCATATTTTATGGTATCAGAAGGAACGATTTCTATAAAAGTATTTACCACATTAGGAGCATCTTCGCCTGCAGAAATTCCGTGCCAAGGATGTGCTTTAAAATTTGGAATCATAATTTTTTTTAATTTTTATATTTTAATTCAGTTAATTCAATAGTAATGCTTCTTTTCTTAAATCTTCTATGGTTTCTGTAATATAATCTCCACCGTTTACATAATTCATTAGAAAAACAGTTTTAAAATCCTTTAAAGTAGCATTAGAAGTCAGATTTTCATAAGTTTTTCTGATAAGTTGAAGAATATTATTCTTAGAAGTAACGATGTTTTCCCAAGAATTTTTAGAAATATATAACTGCTGAGAAGAATTGTACTCAAACTCCTCTGCAATACTTTTTTCTAAAAGAAAAATAAACTCGTGTATTTCTAGCTCTTTATCAAATTTAGAAACCAAATTAGAAGGTTTTATTCTTTCTAAAAAAAGAGTCATTCTTTCATACGCATGCATTTTAACCTCTCCATTAGATTTAATTGCCAAAAGTTTTAATTCTTTGTTTTTTAAACTGATATAGTTATAAACAAATTGTCTTAAAAGAACAATAATTGGCAACGCAATGAGAAGTGCAAATGCATAAGGCATTAAATTTTCAAAATCCATCATCTGTTAACAAATGTATGCAAAGGTAATGATAATTAGTGTTTAATGAAAATGTTATCTAGAAATTAAATATTTATGCTTATAATAAACCTTGCTCGGAAAAACTAAAAAATGAATTTTCGCCAATAATGAGATGGTCTAGGAGTTTTATATCTAACAAATCTCCTGCTTCTTTTATTCTTCTGGTAATAGAAATATCTGGCTGACTAGGCGTTAAATTACCAGTAGGATGATTGTGAGCTACCACTACAGAAGTAGCTAAATGCTCAATTGCGATTCTAAAAATCACTCTTACATCTACCAAAGTACCAGAAATACCTCCTTTTGAAATTTGTGTTTTATAGATGACGTGATTTTTTTGGTCTAAAAAAATGGCCCAAAACTCTTCTGTTTGTAAATCTGAAAGATATTGAGAGAAAATCTTATACAAATCATTTACAGAAGTTACTTTCTCTTTTTCGGGAATTTCTTGTGCAGCTTTTCGTCTCCCAATTTCTAGTGCGGCAGCTACAGAAATGGCTTTTGCTTCTCCTATTCCTTTAAATTTCATTAAATCTTTAATAGAAAGTTTACTTAATTTTTGCCAATTGTAATCTACACTTGCCAGAATTTTTCTTGCAAGTTCTACCGCAGAATCTTCATTATTACCACTTCCTAAAATAATCGCCAATAATTCTGAATCTGAAAGCGCAGATTTTCCTTTCAAAAGAAATTTTTCTCTTGGTCTATCATCTTCTGCAAGGAATTTAATGCTCATATTCGTTATTAGTTTGGTTTGATGTGGTTTGATATGGTTTGACTTTCTAACTTCGATCTTCTGAATTTGTACCTCTAACTTCGATCTTCTGAATTCTTACTTCTAACTTATAAAATCATTCCATCTTTCATGACCAATTTTCTATCGGTACTTTCTGCTAATTCTTTGTTATGAGTTACAATGACAAAAGTTTGGTTGTATTTGTCTCTTAAATCAAAAAATAATTGATGAAGTGCATCTGCATTTTTAGAATCCAAATTTCCTGTAGGTTCGTCTGCAAAAATAATTTTTGGTGAATTGATTAAAGCTCTAGCAACCGCAACACGTTGCGCTTCGCCACCAGAAAGTTCCTTTGGTCTATGATCTACTCTATGGGCAATATGTAATTCTTCGAAGAGCTGAAAAGCTTTGTCCATAGATTCTTTTTCATTTTTCCCCGAAATTCTGGTAGGCAACAATACGTTTTCTAATGCCGTAAATTCTGGCAACAACTGATGATGCTGAAATACAAATCCTATGTTTTGATTTCTAAATTTAGATATTTCTCTATCGCTCATTTTCAGGAAAGATTGCTCTGCCAAAGTGAGGTGAGTATTATATTTATCTGGATTGGTAGGCATATCTAGTGTGCCTAAAATTTGCAGCAAGGTAGATTTACCTGCGCCTGATTCTCCTACTATAGATACTATTTCGCCAGTTTTTATTTCTAAATCTACTCCTTTTAGTACTTCTAAATCTCCGTAAGATTTATGAATATTAGTTGCTTTAATCATAGTTCAAAAATAGTAAATTGATTTGAGATTTACTCACGAATTTATATTATAATTTTGGAGTTCGTGAATGCTCCGCATTTGAGATTTGAGATTTGAGATTTTTAAAAAAATTGTTGGAAGAGGGAAAAGGGAAGTTAGAAGGACGAAGTTATACCATTTAAACTTTAAAATTTTTCGGAAAAAGCAACGAAGTGGCGAAATATAATAGCATTGGGTGAAGCCCGATGAAAAATAAATGAGCAAAGTGAAGCCCTGAAGGGGCGAAATGTTTTTAAAGTAAATTAAAATCCAAAGTGGTGTTAAAAGTACAAAATTGGATATTTTACCACAAAATGTTTAGTACATGACAAAAATTTATAAACCACAAAAGTGACAAAAGAAATGATTGAAAACAAGTGTTTCAAAAGTAAAAAAAGCGAAAATTTTAACTTTTGGATTGCTTCAAAACAACAAAAAGTTTTATAAAATTTGTGATTTAATACATTATTTTAAAAATTGTCATGTATTAAGCACAAAATGTTAAATTTTATCAAAAGTTGTTGCCTGAAATCAAGGTAAAATTTGTTTGATAATTGTTAGTTCCTGATGAAAACGAATTTTTCTATAAAAAAACAGAGCGTTTTCGCGTAAGTGATTGAAGCGGAAACCCCGCAATGAATGGCGCGAGCGAAGCGAGCGGCGATGAATGAGGAGTTGTAGCGGAAAGCACGGTCTCGTTATAAAATAGCTTTGGATATTAGCTTTGGCTTTATAACGGGATACGCCCAAATAAAAATCCTCCCAAATTTTTGGAAGGATTGTATCTAAATTTTAAATTTTCTTTAAAAAAGATTAAAGCAACATTGTAAGTGGGCTTTCTAGGTAAGTTCTAAGGGTTTGTAAGAACTGAGCTCCTGTAGCGCCATCTACCACTCTGTGATCGCATGCTAAAGACAATTTCATTGTGTTTCCTACTACGATTTGTCCGTTTTTAACCACTGGTTTTTCTATAATTGCACCTACTGAAAGGATGCAAGAATTTGGTTGATTGATGATTGAGGTAAATGTTTCGATACCAAACATACCAAGATTAGAGATAGAGAAAGTAGATCCTTCCATTTCGTTGGCTTTCAATGCTTTAGTTTTAGCTCTAGAAGCCATATCTTTTACAGATGCAGAAATCTGGTTGTAGGTCATAAAATCTGTATTTTTAAGTACAGGAACTACTAAACCATCCGGAACTGCCACTGCAACACCTACATTGATATTCCCGTGGTGGATGATTTTATCACCTGCCCAAGAAGAATTAATCTGAGGATGTTTTCTAAGTGCTAAAGCAGTTGCTTTAATGACCATATCGTTGAAAGAAACTTTGGTATCTGGTAAACTATTAAGCTCTTTTCTAGCTTCGATAGCTTTGTCCATATTGATTTCTACCATTAAGTAATAGTGAGGAGCAGTGAATTTACTTTCAGCTAATCTCTTCGCAATTATGTTTCTCATTTGAGAATTTGGAGTTTCTGTAGTTTCGCCAGCAACGAAATTTACGGCAACTTGTGCAGCAGGAGCAGAAACAGATTGCGTCGCTTCGCTCGCAATGACTGCGGTTGGTTGGTAATTTTCTATATCTTTTTTAACGATTCTTCCGTTATCTCCGCTTCCTTTAACACTAGAAATATCTATTCCTTTTTCAGAAGCAATTTTTTTAGCTAAAGGAGAGATATTGATTCTACCGCCAGTTGAAGCACTTGCAACTACAGGAGCAGCAACCGCAGGAGCAGAGGCTTGAGGTGTTTCTGTAGCAACAGGAGCAGCCACTTTACCACCACCTGCAATAATAGCAGAAACATCTGTTCCAGCAGGGCCGATAATCGCTAAAATATCATCTACTTTAGTAGAGTTACCTTCTGCTACACCTGCAAACAATAGCGTACCATTAAATTCAGATTCAAAATCCTGAACTGCTTTATCAGTTTCTATTTCTGCAAGAATATCGCCTTCTTTTACGGTATCTCCTACATTTTTGTGCCATTTTGCAACTTTACCTTCCGTCATTGTATCAGAAAGTCTTGGCATAGTGATTACTTCTACGCCTGCAGGAATTTCTGCAGCAGCCGAAGGAGCAGGTGCTACTGTTTCTTGAACAGCAGGAGCAGCTTCTGCAACTGGTGTAGCAGCGCCACCACCAATTAATGAAGAAACATCTTCACCAGCATTACCAATAATTGCTAAAACGCTATCTACAGGAGCATTGCTTCCTTCTTCTACACCTATATATAAAAGAGTACCATTGAATTCTGATTCGAAATCTTGTACTGCTTTATCAGTTTCTATTTCGGCTAAAACATCGCCTTCTTTTACGGAATCTCCTACTTTTTTATGCCATTTTGATACTTTCCCTTCCGTCATTGTATCAGAAAGTCTTGGCATAGTGATTACTTCAGCCATAATTTTTAGTTTTCTAATTTATCTATGAATGGATAATTGGGTTCAGAATATACATATTCATAGACTTTATCAAGAGTTGGATATGGAGATTCTTCTGCGAAAGCTTCACAAACATCTACAAAATCTCTAGATTTTTGCTCGATTGCGTCTAGTTCTTCTTCTGTAGCCCATTTATTTTCTAAAATTCTGTTTTTAACCAAAACGATTGGGTCTTCTTCTTTTTTTACAGCAACCTCTTCTTTGGTTCTATATGGTTCTGCATCAGACATAGAGTGACCTCTAAATCTGTAAGTTCTAGCTTCTATAAAAGTAGGACCATCACCTCTTCTAGCTCTTTCTATAGCTTCATAAGCTACTTCTGCTACTTTCTCAGGATCCATAGCATCTACAGGCATACATGGCATTTCATAACCTAGACCTAATTTGTAGATATCTTCGTGGTTGGCTGTTCTTTTTACAGAAGTCCCCATGGCGTATTGGTTGTTTTCTACTACAAATACTACAGGAAGCTTCCAATTCATTGCCATATTGAAGGTTTCGTGTAGAGAACCTTGTCTTACCGCACCATCTCCGAAGAAACAAATATTAACTGCATTTCTTTCAAAATATTTATCCGCGAAAGCAATACCAGCTCCTAAAGGAATTTGACCTCCTACAATACCGTGACCTCCATAGAATCTGTGCTCTTTGCTGAAAATGTGCATAGAACCTCCCATTCCTTGTGATGTACCAGTAGCTTTACCACAAAGTTCTGCCATAATTCTTTTTGGATCTACGCCCATTGCCATAGGATGCACGTGACAACGGTAGGCTGTAATCATAGAGTCTTTAGACAAATCCATAGCGTGGGTAAAACCAGCAGGAATGGCTTCTTGACCATTATATAAATGTAAAAAACCTCTAATTTTTTGTTTAAGGTAAAGTGAACGACACTTATCTTCAAATCTTCGCCACATTGTCATATCTGCATACCATTGTAGATAGACTTCTTTAGAAAACTCTTTCATCTATTTCGTAATATTTATTTTTCTGATTAGTTACTAGGCTATCCCTAGCTTTTATAAAATACTGTGCAAAAATAGTAAATTTCTTTGTTTTATTAATAAACTTATGTAATAAATAATGATGAATGATGTTATCAATTAAAAAAACGTATTTTTGAATCTCAATTTATAAAAATGTCAAAAGAAAATCAATCTAATTTACTTGTTACTTTTTCTAATATTATTTCTAATGTTCTCAATCCTCTATTCTCATTATTGATATTTTTTGTGGTGTATTCTTACCAAAAAAGTGAAGGTGAAATTAATTTAAAAAGTTTTATACTGCCAATTCTCCTCGTAATCATTCCAATTTTCGGATGGATTTATTGGAACGTAAAAAAAGGAAATTATACCAATATGGATGTTTCTAACAGGAAACAAAGAAACAGTTTGTATTTATTTAACTTTTTTATTATAAGTATTTATATCGCAGTTTTATTTTACACCAACCAAAATTTCCATTATATATTAATTATTATTTTTTTGTTGGTATTAATGGTAGTTATGTTTCTGAGCAATTTATTTATTAAAAGCTCTATGCATACAAGTTTTAATGTTTTTGTGAGTGCTTTATTTTTTGCACTCAATCCTATTTACGGTCTTTTTTGGTTATTTTTAACCATCTTAGTTGCAATTTCTAGAATAATTCTAAAGAGACATACCGTAAAAGAAGTAATTATGGGTGCATTTATTGCGGTTATCGTTTCTTTTGTTTATCTTTATTTCGATATACAGAACCATTAATTTACAATTAAAAAATGGAACACTTGAAACCTCTAACTACTGGCGAAGAAAACCTGATGAAAGTAATCTGGGATTCTCGTAAAATTTATTTAAAAGATATCTTATCAGCTTATCCCGAACCCAAACCTCACCAAAATACCATTTCTACTTTTTTGAAAAATTTAGTCGAAAAAAATTATTTGAATACGTCCTTAGAAGGAAGAATTTTCAGGTATGAAATCGCTGTTTCTAAAAAAGCCTACAAAATGTTTTTGCTCAAAAATTTTATTCAAGATTTTTACAATAGCAATCCGAATGAACTTTTGGTAGATTTAATGAGTGAAGGCTTAATTCAACTTTCGGTTCCTGAAAAAGAAAAAGAAAAGGAAAAAGACAAAAAGAAAAAAAAGAAAAAGAAGAAATAAATTTGCTGAATGAATCTTTGGCAAGTATTTTTAAACAATTTTTTTGTTATTATTTTTGTTTCAAATTATTACAATTCACAAAAAATATTGAATAGACATAAAAAAAGCGACTCCTAAAAGTCGCTTTCTATTTTTTACCAACGGCTTCCTCCGCCGCCTCTGTTATTTCCATAACCGCCTCCACGGTTGTTTCCATAACCACCTCCACGGTTGTTATCAAAACTTCTGCGTGGTTTTTCTTCTCTTGGCTTAGCTTCAGATACGTTAAGTTCTTTTCCGTTAAATTCTTTACCGTTTAAAGATTCTATAGCCTGACCTCCTTCTTCATCACTCATTTCTACGAAACCAAATCCTCTAGATTTACCAGTTTCTCTGTCTGTGATGATTTTGCAAGACTGCACATCACCAAATTCTGAAAATAACTCTTGCAACTGATAATCTTTAGTTGCATAATTGATGTTTGAAACAAAAATGTTCATTGTTAAAAAAAATTAAATTAAAAAATTGTCTAAATGATAGTTATAAAAGGAATAACAAAAACGAATGAACATTAATTGAATCACTATTATAATAAATCTGCTGCAATATACACTTTTATTTTCTAAAATTAATAAATACTAATAAAATTTAATATTGTAATAAAAAACAATAAACCAATAAATTATGGTACATCATGCCCCAAACTTGCTTCTAATAATGAAAACCAATCTTCTATTTCTAAATTTATTTGTAATGATTTTTTTAAAGATTTTATGCTTTCTACTTTTGACGTTCCTATGATTGGGATAATTTTCGAAGGATGTTTTAGCAAGAAAGCCAATAATAATTGAGCTTCTTCTGCATTATATTTCTTTGTTAAAACCTCCAAAACAGATTTTATTCTCGCTGTTCTTTCAGAATCTTCAGAGAAATATGTTCCCATCACACTCCAAGCCATAGGTTGTAATTTTTTCAGCATCATTTGGTCTATTGTTCCATCATAAAAAGCTTTAGTTTCAGTCAATGAAACTTCTACCTGATTGGTTACCAATTGCGGAAAATATTTAGAAATTAAATCAAATTGTGAGGTGGTAAAATTACTAACCCCAAAATCTCTTACTTTCCCCGAACTTCTCAAAACTCCAAAAGCTGCTGCTATTTCTTCAGGGTTTATCAATGGTGACGGACGATGTAGCAATAACAAATCTATGTAATCAGTCTTCAGATTTTTCAGACTTTCATCTACTTGATTGAGGATATATTCTTTAGAATAATTGTAATATTTCAACGGAAAATTCTTCTTTTCAGAAGGCATACAAATACCACATTTGGTAATCAATTGAATTTTTTCTCTGTTAATTTTCATTTCCGAAAAAGCATTCCCAAACAATTCTTCGGTGGTATAACCTCCATAAATATCTGCATGGTCAAAAGTATATAAATCTTCTTCTAATGATGTTTCAATTAGTTTTTGAACCCCAGATTCAGAATGATTAGCGCCCCAAATTCCCCATCGCATTACCCCTACAATAATTTTAGAAAAATCCATAATTTTAATTTTTATCAAAGTTAAAATTATCTCGTCAATTTTTAAGCAATTATTTGTAAAAACAGAACCTTCACATCTATACAATTATAGTTTTCTTCGATACAATTAATGAAAAGAAAGTATTTTAAATTCATACTCAGTTCATATTTATAGCATAATTTTGTGCTTTGAAAATTAATGAAGATGAATTATCACACTAGAAAATGGATTAAACCAGAAGACTTAAACGCCAACCATACTCTTTTTGGAGGCAAATTACTACAATGGATAGACGAAGAGGCTGCACTCTACTCTATTATTCAATTAGAAAATCCCAAAACCGTTACCAAGTACATTTCTGAGATTAATTTTGTAAATTCTGCCAGACAAGGCGATATTATAGAAATTGGTATAGAAGTAGTAAATTTTGGGAGAACTTCTCTTACCTTAAGTTGCGAAGTAAGAAACAAAATGACACACCAAACCATTATCACTATAGACAAAATTGTTTTTGTATCTTTGGATGAAAATGGTAATCCAAAACCACACGGAAAAACCGAAATAGAGTACGTAGAAGACCGATTAGGCAAAGGATAAATGCAAATTTTTATTAAAAATATGGTTTGTAACCGCTGCATTACCGCAGTGGAAGATGTTTTCCGAAATTCTGAAATTGATTTCGTTTCTGTAAATTTGGGTTGGGTAGAAACTTCTAATGATTTTTCTAAGAATAAGCTTCAAAAACTCAACGAAAATTTACAAAAAATAGGTTTTGAAATTTTGGAAAACGCTTCACAAAAACAAATTGAAATCATCAAAAAACTCATTTTAGAAAAAGTTCAAAATTTAGATATTAACGAAGATTTTTTGCTTTCTAAATACCTTTCCGAGCAACTCAACAAAGAATACAGCAATATTTCTAAGATTTTCTCGCAAACCGAAAACATTACTTTAGAACAATATTTTATTCTTCAAAAAATAGAAAAAGTAAAAGAACTTTTGATTTATCGCGAACTTACCCTTTCTCAAATTGCAGATAAATTAGGGTACAAAACGGTTCAGCATCTGTCTCAACAATTCAAAAAAACGACAGGATTTTCGCCGTCACAATTTCAAGAACTCAAAGAAAAAAAGAGACTTCCTATTGATTTGATTTAAAATTTTCATTTGCCAAAATCTTAAAAATCTAAATTTCATAACATTCAACCAAAATTTGATAATGGTTTTTATTTGATTAATTTTGAAATTTGTACCAAAATTAAGAAAGATGAATACCAAAAAATATAACGTTCTCGGAATGTCTTGCGAAGGTTGTCAGAAAAAAATTTCTTCTGCTTTAAATAATGTTAAAGGAATAAAAGCTGATGTAAATCTCGCAGGAAATTTCGTAGAAATATCTTCTGA
>ERZ650300.541-NODE-541-length-23095-cov-40.510026_pt1 | contig 23095 bp, 19 predicted proteins | sample MGYA00376236_ERZ650300 | MGnify/ENA primary metagenome ERZ650300 (study PRJEB26733, sample SAMN07839303) | wastewater metagenome | biome: urban; feature: wastewater treatment plant; material: waste water | place: USA: North Carolina | collected 2016-04-28 ...
GGGACATGGCAGCAAAACACCCTATCGGGGTGTCCGAAAATACTTGACCACTACAGGGAGTGGGTAACAGGAAATGGGGGTGCGGTGCTTCACCACGCTCTTTTGCCTCACCAACCTCCCAAAATCCTGCCCATCACCCAACCGACCAAGCCCGGTTCACTTACCAACTCCATAGCACCTACGGCCCACTACCCACTACCCATTACCTACTTCCCATACGGAACCATCATGGAACTGACCCCCCGCGAGAAAGACAAGCTCCTGATCTTTACCGCCGGCCTGCTGGCCGAGCGGCGCAAGGCCCGGGGGCTCAAGCTCAACTACCCGGAGGCGGTGGCCTACATCAGCGCCGCCATCCTCGAGGGCGCCCGCGACGGCCGCACCGTGGCCGAGCTGATGAACTACGGCACCACGCTGCTCACCCGTGCCGACGTGATGGACGGCGTGCCCGAGATGATCCCCGAGATCCAGGTGGAAGCCACCTTCCCGGACGGCACCAAGCTGGTCACCGTCCATCAGCCGATTGTGTAAGGAGCGACCATGATCCCCGGTGAAATCGATCCGCTGGACGGCGAGCTTGAGCTCAACGTCGGCCGCGCCACCCTGACCCTCGTGGTCGCCAACACCGGCGACCGCCCGATCCAGGTGGGCTCCCACTACCACTTTGCGGAGACCAATACCGCGCTCAGTTTCGACCGTGCCGCGGCCCGGGGCCATCGCCTCAACATCGCCGCCGGCACCGCCGTGCGCTTCGAGCCCGGCCAGACCCGCACCGTCGAGCTGGTCGCCCTGGCCGGCGATCGCAAGGTGTTCGGCTTCAACGGCCAGGTGATGGGAGCGCTTTGAACATGCGGGCTTGCACGGCTTTTGGTGCAGTCGCTTCCGGGCAGCACGGGTTTTCCGCAGGTCGGCCTGCAGGTCGGCCTGTAGGTCGGACTTCAGTCCGACACCGCTTGCTCGATCACCCCCGGATTTTCCTGGGCGGTCGCGTCGGACTGAAGTCCGACCTACAGTCCTGCGGGCTGGAACCCGCGGGTGGCCGACGCAACGCGCTTCCGGCTGCAGCCGGCATTCCCCACGGTTTTCTGGAGTCCTGATATGGCAAAGATTTCGCGCCGCGCCTACGCGGAAATGTTCGGCCCCACCGTGGGCGACCGGGTGCGCCTCGCCGACACCGAGCTGTGGATCGAGGTGGAGAAGGACTTCACCATCTACGGTGAAGAGGTCAAGTTTGGCGGCGGCAAGGTGATCCGCGACGGCATGGGCCAGGGCCAGCGCCTGGCCGCCGAGGTGGCGGATACCGTCATCACCAACGCGCTCATCCTCGACCACTGGGGCATCGTCAAGGCCGACATCGGCCTCAAGCACGGGCGTATCAGCGCCATCGGCAAGGCCGGCAACCCGGACATCCAGCCCGGCGTCACCATCGCCATCGGCGCCGCCACCGAGGTGATCGCCGGCGAGGGGATGATCGTCACCGCCGGCGGCATCGACACCCACATCCACTTCATCTGCCCCCAGCAGATCGAAGAGGCGCTGATGAGCGGCGTCACCACCATGATCGGCGGCGGCACCGGCCCGGCCACCGGCACCTACGCCACCACCTGCACGCCGGGGCCGTGGCACATCGCCCGCATGCTGCAGGCGGCGGATGCCTTTCCGATGAACCTGGGCTTCCTGGGCAAGGGCAACGCCAGCCTGCCGGGGCCGCTCGCCGAGCAGGTCGAGGCCGGCGTGATCGGGCTCAAGCTCCACGAAGACTGGGGCACCACGCCCGCCGCCATCGACGCCTGCCTGAGTGTGGCCGAGGAGATGGACGTGCAGGTGGCGATCCACTCCGACACCCTCAACGAATCCGGCTTTGTCGAGACGACCGCCGCCGCCTTCAAGGGCCGCACCATCCACACCTTCCATACCGAAGGCGCGGGTGGCGGCCACGCGCCGGACATCGTCAAGCTGGCGGGCCTGCCCAACGTGCTGCCCAGCTCCACCAACCCGACCCGGCCCTACACCATCAACACCATCGACGAGCACCTGGACATGCTGATGGTGTGCCACCACCTCGACCCGGCCATCGCCGAGGATGTGGCCTTCGCCGAATCCCGCATCCGCCGCGAGACCATCGCCGCCGAAGACATCCTCCACGACATCGGCGCGCTGTCGATGTTCTCGTCCGATTCCCAGGCCATGGGCCGGGTGGGCGAGGTGGTCATCCGCACCTGGCAGACGGCCCACAAGATGAAGGTGCAGCGCGGCGCGCTGGGCAGCGACAGCGCCCGCAGCGACAACTTCCGCGCCAAACGCTACATCGCCAAATACACCATCAACCCGGCCATCGCCCACGGCATCAGCCATGTGGTCGGCTCGGTCGAGGTGGGCAAGCTGGCCGATCTGGTGATCTGGAAGCCAGCCTTCTTCGGCGTCAAGCCGAGCCTGATCCTCAAGGGCGGGATGATCGCCGCCGCCGCGATGGGCGACGCCAACGCCTCCATCCCCACGCCCCAGCCGGTGCATTACAAGCCCATGTTCGGCGCCTTCGCCGGCGGGCTGAAGACCTCGCTGACCTTCGTGTCCCAGGCGTCCCTCGCCAGCGGCGCGCTGGATGGCCTCGGCCTCGTCAAGCCACTCGAAGCCGTGCGCGGCATCCGCAGCGTCACCAAGGCCTCGATGATCCACAACGACTGGCAGGGCGAGATCAGCGTCGATCCCGAAACCTACGAGGTCCGCGCCGACGGCCAGCTCCTCACCTGCGAACCCGCCAGCGTGCTGCCGATGGCGCAGCGGTATTTCCTTTTTTGAGCAAGTGATGCCCTGTAGGTCGGACTTCAGTCCGACACCGGGGATGGTTTGTCGGACTGAAGTCCGACCTACAGCCCGACCTACAGGTCCGACCGATAAGTCTGAGCTAGATGAGATTGTCTGACCGATGCTGCTGATCGAAACCCTCTACACCGGCGACGCCGCCCCGACCGCGCGCCTCACCCTCAACTTCGACGCCCGTACCAAGAGCCGCCTGCGCACCCAGCTGGCGGATGGCGATGAGGTGGGCCTGTTCCTGCCCCGGGGCACCATCCTGCGCGGTGGCGACCGCCTGCTGGCGGCCGACGGGCGGATCGTCGAGGTGGTCGCGGCGCCCGAAGACCTGATCGAGGCCCGCTGCGCCGACGCCTTCGCGCTGGCCCGCGCCGCCTATCACCTGGGCAACCGCCATGTGGCGGTGCAGGTGGGCGCCAGCTGGCTGCGCATTCAGGCCGACCACGTGCTGGAAACCATGCTCACCGGCCTCGGCGCCGAGGTTGCCAGCCTCACCGCCCCCTTCGAGCCCGAAGCCGGCGCCTACGCCCACGGCCATCACCATGCCGAGCGCGGGGCGACCGAAGCGAAGATCCACCAGTACAAGTGACGGGCGCCGGCATGAGCCTCGCCCTGGTCCGCCTGCTGCAGCTCACCAGCCCCACCTTGCCGGTGGGCGCCTACACCTATTCCCAGGGGCTGGAGTTCGCCATCGACTCGGGCCTCGTCAAGACCGAAGCCCAGGTGGGCGAGTGGATCGACGACGCCCTCGCCGGCGCGGTGGGCGGCTTCGAGCTGCCGCTGCTGGCGCGCTTGATGGAAGCCTGGGCGGCTGGCGACGACGCCCGGGTGGCCGAGCTCAACGCCCTGTGCCTCGCCAGCCGCGAGACCGCCGAGCTGCGCGCCGAGACTGTCCAGATGGGCTACTCGCTGGTCCGCCTGCTGGTGGATCTGCCGGCCTTCGCGGGCCTGCCCGGCTGGGCGGCGCGGCTGCGGGCGTTGGAAGACCCGGCCTTTCCGGTGGCCTGGGCGGCGGCGGCGGTGGCCTGGCAGGTCGAGCCCGGGCCGGCGATCAGCGGCTACGCCTGGGCGTGGATCGAGAACATGGTGATGGCCGCGGTCAAGGCCGTGCCCCTCGGGCAGGCCGCCGGCCAGCGCCTGCTGTCCGATCTGGCCGCCCGGGTGCCGGACCGCGTGGCTGCCGCGCTGGTGCTGGCGCCAGAAGACTGGTCCAATTTCCAGCCCGGCCTCGCCATCGCCAGCAGCCGCCACGAAACCCAGTATTCGCGACTCTTCCGCTCCTGAGATGCCCCCATCGACCAAGAAATCGCCCAGAACCTCCCGAAAGGCGTCCGCCGACGTGCCGCGCCTCGCCATCGCCTGCCAGGGCGGCGGCGCCCACACGGCCTTCACCGCCGGCGCGCTGGCCTACCTGTTCCTCTCCTTCGAGCACTTCCGGCGCATCGGTGAGGAAGGCCGGTGGTTCGACCTGCTGGGCCTCTCGGGTACCTCTGGCGGGGCGATCACTGCGGCGATGGCGTGGAGCGATCCAGGCGACGACAGCTGGGCCGAAGGCGCTCGCCGGGTGCTGCGCTACTGGAACCGCAACAAGGCCAGCCTCAGCATTCAGGACAAACTGCCGATCTGGTGGGGCGAGTACTTCACCAACGCCGCCACCCAGTGGGCGATGGGCCTGCAGCGCTGGCTGCCGTCAGTGAGTACGCCTCCGTCGCCCTTTGCGTCGTCGCTGGTGCAGAGCCGGATGAAGGACGACATGCGCGCCGTGGTGGACTTGCCCGATCAGGCCGATCGCTTCTTTGGCCGCAAGGGCATCGATCTCTTCGTGGGCGCGGTGGATGTCGTCAATCCGGGCGGTGAGCCCCAGACGGCTTTCCGCACCTTTCCCGACCAGCCCGAGCTGGGCCTGCGCCTCGACGAGCTGCTGGCCAGCGCCTGCATTCCCGAACTCTTCATCGCCACCCCGCTGACCCTCGAGGAAGATCAGGGCAGCGATCTTGGGCCGCGCGTCTTCTGGGACGGCCTGTATTCCCAGAACCCGCCGATCAACGATTTCTTCGACGGCCGCAGCCGCGACTGCAAGCCCGACCTGCTGTGGGTGGTGCAGATCAACCCCAACACCTACGATGGCGGCACTGCCGGCCCGCTGACCCCGGACGAGCAGGCCGACCGGCGCAACGAGCTGGCCGGCAACCTTTCGCTGGGGCAGGAGCTCCGGGCCATCGACCGGGTGAACCGCATCGCCGAACAGCTCGGCAGCGTGCGCCGGCTGCCGGAAGGGCTTGCCGCCTACAAGCCAGTGACGGTGTGCTTCATCCGCCTTGCGACCCGCGAGGACGGCCCGCTGGCGCGCTTTCCGCTCGACTACGCCTCCAAGCTCAACCGCGATCCGGCCTTCATCGATGCGCTCATCGCGGAAGGCATCCGCGCCGCCCACGAGGCCGCCGCCGCCGGCGAACTGGTGGCGCCGCATCGCAGCATGAAGCACAAGTGCGAGATCTACCCCGACCCGGACTGGCCCACGCCGGCCAGCCTTGCCGAACTGCTCGACGATGCCGGACTGGCCAGCCAGTGGCGCCGGCTGGTGAGCTCCCTGCCCGAACCCTCAATCCCATCCAGATCCACCCAAGATCAGACCAAGGAAGCTCCATGAAAGGCCAACCCCTGCGCGTCGGCATCGGCGGCCCCGTCGGTTCCGGCAAGACTGCCCTGACCCTCGCCCTGTGCCGCGCCCTGCGCGAAAAATACGACCTCGCCGTGGTCACCAACGACATCTACACCGCCGAGGATGCCCAGTTTCTGGTGCGCAACGAGGCCCTGGCCCCCGAGCGCATCATCGGCGTCGAAACCGGCGGCTGCCCCCACACCGCGATCCGCGAGGACGCGTCGATCAACCTGGAGGCCGTCGATCGCCTGATCCGCCTGTTCCCCGATGTCGAGCTGATCTTCGTCGAATCCGGCGGCGACAACCTGGCGGCCACCTTCTCGCCGGAGCTGTCGGACCTCACCCTCTACGTGATCGACGTCTCCGCCGGCGACAAGATCCCGCGCAAGGGCGGGCCGGGCATCACCAAGAGCGACCTGCTCGTCATCAACAAGATCGACCTCGCGCCGATGGTCGGCGCCTCGCTGGAGGTGATGGACCGGGACGCGAAGAAGATGCGCGGCGAGCGGCCCTTCATCTTCAGCAACCTCAAGACCGGCCAGGGGCTCGACGAGATCATCGCCTTCATCGAAAAGCAGGGCCTGCTGGCGGCGGGCTGAACGCGCGCGGCGTCAAAAACGTCACGCTTTTTGCGGTATGCTGCCGGGGCGCCTCATGCCGGCAGCGTTCCGGCCCGGGAGCGCCATGCGTCTCAGACCACCAACATGCATAAGGGAACAGCAATGAGCGAACAGAACAACAATTTCGAAGAGTTCTACGGCTACAAGTTCGAGGAACTGTCCGTCGGCCAGAGCGCCGTCTATGCCCGCACCGTGACCGAAGCCGACATCCTGATGTTTGCCGGCGTCTCCGGTGACTACAACCCGGTGCACATCAACGAAGAACTGGCTGCCTCCACCATGTTCGGTGGCCGCATCGCCCACGGCATGCTGTCGGCCGGCTTCATCTCCACCGTGCTCGGCACCAAGCTGCCCGGCCCCGGCGCGATCTACCTGGCCCAGACCCTGAAGTTCAAGGCCCCGGTGAAGATCGGCGACACCGTCGTGACCCGCTGCACCATCAAGGAACTCGTGCCCGAGAAGCGCAAGGTCAAGTTCGACACCATCTGCACCGTCCGCGGCAAGCCCGTGGTCGAAGGCGAAGCCGACATCATGGTGCCGGCCCGCTGAGCATCAGTTTGCGGCAGGGCGCCTGAGCGCTCCGCCGGACGGTTCTGCAAGAAACGCCCCGCCTGTCTGCGGGGCGTTTTCTTTGGTGCTTTCGGGGCCAAGGCTGCTGTCGAGGAAGCGGACGACATCGGCCAGCACCCGGTCGAGATCCTGGCAGTCGTCGTGACCGCCCGTCAGGATGCGCAGCTCGACGCCGTCGTGGGCCCGGTTGGCGTGAATCTCGCGGGCTTCGGCCACCGGCACCGTTGCGTCGTCGCTGCCGTGGGCGATCAGCACCGGACAGCGTATCTGCCGGATGGTGTGGCAGGGGGCGATGTCGTTGAAGCGATGGCCGATCGTGCGTTGTACGTACCACAGGATCAGTTGCCCGAAGGGCCAGCGGGGAATGCCCTTGCTGTCGAGCCAGCGCTCCATCATCCGCGCCGGGTGGGCAAATGCCGCGAGGCTCACGATGGCCGAGAGCGCGGGTCGGCGTGCCGCGACGAGCAGGGCCGCCGCCGCGCCGACCGAGTGACCGATGGCGGCCAGGCGTCGGGCGTCCACGTCCGGTTGTCGGGCCAGCCAGTCGAGGGCGTGCTCCAGGTCTTCGGCAAAGCGCGGCAGGGAGGCGAAATCGTCGTCGTCGCTGCTGCCGTGACAGCGCGCGTCGAAGAGCAGCACGCCATGCCCCGCCAGATGCAGTGGGGCGGCGAGCGGCAGCATGGTCTCCGCGTTGCCGCCCCAGCCGTGCAGCACGGCGACCGCTGACGCGGGCGTGGCGCCGCGAGGGGGCATGTACCAGGCGTGGAGTGTCCTGCCCCGCACGGTTGGAATCCGGACGGTCTGCCATGGCAGATCCGTCGGCTGTCCCGATTCCCGCAGCCGGGGTGCGGCGAGCCCGCGGCGGACCAGCATCGGGAACAGGAAGACGGCGAGCGCTCCCAACGTGACGAGGAGCAGGGCGAAGGGCATTGGACGCAGGGCGGTTCGATGTAAATCAGCGGTGGCTAATGTACGGGCTTTCGACGCGAGCGCCTAGCACGACGCATCCGCGGGCGGCTCAGGGCGATGGCTTCAGCGTCGCGTCGCGGCGGCGCGTTTGCGGTACAGCATGATCGGCGCGCAGCGGTTTTCGTCGTGGTAGATGCCCACGCAGTCGAGGCACTGGAAGCAGCGGTCGTAGCGGATGGCGCCGGATTTCTCGATGGCGTCGTAGGTGCAGCGGTGGCGGCAGGTCTGGCAGGGCTGGCCGCATTCGGTGCGGCGGGGCAACCAGTCGAGGATGCGCAGCTTGCCGCCGAGGGTCATCGCCGCGCCCAGCGGGCACAGGTAGCGGCAGAAGAACTTGTAATACACGCCGCCCAGCACCAGCAGCAGCACCGCCCAGGCCACGAAGGGCCAGCTCCGGTCGAAGCCGACGGTGATGGCGGTCTTGAAGGGCTCGATCTCGACGCCTTTCTCGGCCAGCTGCGGGGCGAAGGCCGCGGCGGCCACCAGGGCGGCGAGCACGGCGTAGCGGCTCTTCTCGAGCGCATCGCCCAGCCGCGGCGGAAGCCGGCGCTCGGGCAGGCGCAGCAGGCGGGCGAGGTGGGCGGCGAACTCCTGCAGCGCGCCAAAGGGGCACAGCCAGCCGCAGAAGGTGCCGCGCCCCCACACCACGAAGCTCACCAGCGTGAAGGCGATGAGGAGCAGGCTCACCGGGTCGTACAGGAAGCTCTTGAGCCCCGCGCCGGCGGCCAGCGACTTGACCGCGCCGGTGATCTGCACGATCGACAGCTGCCCCTGGGCGTACCAGCCCAGATAGCCGAGGGTGAAGGCCAGAAAGCCCAGCCGGAACACCCGCAGGCGCGATGCCGACACCGACATCCAGCGCGGCCGGGCGAGCACCACCGACAGGACGAGCAGCGCCGCGCCGATCACCGCGAGTTCGGTGGCGCGATCCTTCCAGGCGATCAGCCAGTCGGGCAGCGGGGCGGGCGGACGATGGAACAGCCCGGCTGGCGGCTGGTAATCCAGGACGGCGCTGCGCTGGGTGATGACCGGCAGCATCGAGCCCTTGGCGCGGGTCAGGGTCAGCTCGAAGCGCACCGGGCTGGCCGGGTCGACGCCCGACATGGGCGGCACCCGCAGCACCAGCGCGGCGTTGAGGGGCGGGGCGCCGGCGGGCGGGGCGGGGGCGATGTCCAGGTCGCGCAGCTCCACCGGACCGCCGTCCTGGCTGAAGGCGAGGCGCGGCGGCACGGTGCCGCGGGTGAAGGCGTCGTCGACAAAGGCGTCGCGGCCGCCGGTGGCCACCCACCAGGCGTGCTGGCCGGGCTCGAGACGGCGCATCAGGTCGGCGTGGCCGGCGTCGCCGAGGATCGCCCGGCCGATGGTGGGCGCGTTGAGGTAGGCCACGTAGAGGTCGACGAAGGTGGCGTCGGGCCGGGCCAGGGCGTCCGCGTCGACGCCAGCCCCTTCGCTGCCGGCGAAGCGCTGCTCCACGTCGGCGTTGGTCAGGTGCAGCCGCCCGATGGCGCCGCTTTCCACCAGCCGGGCGAAGCTGCGTGGCTCGAAGACGTCCGGCCGCACCTCGGCGGGCGGCGCCTTGTTGGCGGGGGCGGCAAAGCCCAGCCGGGCGCGGGCGACGGCCAGGGCCGAGGTGAGCACGCTCTGATTGACGATGCGCACCGAGGCGGTGGCCTTGCTCACCCCGTCCAGCACCACCCGGTTGCCGCCCGCGCCGGCGCGGGTGTTGCCGTAGAGGCTGGAGACGGTGATCTCCTGCTTGAGGCTCTTGCCTTCGTACTGGCGCAGGAAGTCCTTCAGCGGTTCTTCGCCCAGGCCCGAGAGGAAGACCGGCTCGTGCTGGCGCAGCAGCTCGACGCCCAGGAAGTTGCCACGTCGGTCGATGGTGACCAGCAGGTTGAGGGGCGTGCCCTCGAAGCCCGGAATGGGCGCGAGGTCGATGGATTCAAAGGCGTAGGCGACCGGGCCGGCTTCGGGCTCCAGCTCGCTGGTGATCGGCCAGGCGGGGATGTCCCGGAGCTTGTCGCCCACATGGAGCGGCGGCTGGATGCGCCGGGCCATGTCGGCCTGGGTAAGGTCGCCCGCCTGTGTGGGCAGGCCCAGGCAGGCAAGGGAGAGGAGGACGAGACACTGGAGGGCGCCGATGGCGGCCCGGTGCAGCAGACTTCGGGCGGAGACCATCGGCGCGGGCGCTGCTTACTTGGCTTCGAGCTGCTGCTTGAGGGCGTCGAGGCCGCTGGTGTAGATGCCGCGCACGGCGTTCTTGGCGGTGGCGGTGTCAGCGCCCTTGGCCTTGAAGGTGGACGACCATTCGACGCGGCTGCCGCCCTTGGCCGACTTGACCTTGAGAGTGGACACGTAGCCGCTCACCGGCAGCGGCGAGTCGATGATGCGGTACTTGAGCATCCGCTCGGAGTCGCGGTGATTGAGCAGCTCTTCGACCAGCTTGGCGCCGTCCTTGGTGGTGACGGTGCGCACGGCGCCACGCTTGTCCTTGTCGCCCTTGTCGAGGGTGGTGGTGGCGACGGCCGGGTGCCAGGCGAGGCTGCTGAAGTCACGCACGGTGTCCCACACCTTGGCGGGCGGAACGGCGATGTCCATGTGCTCCTGAACCTTGAGCGTGTTGCCCGCGGCAGCCGGCAGGGCGGCGCTGAGGGCGAGGATGGCGACGAAGAGGGATGCCTTGTTTTTCATGTTGTCTCCAGGGTTGGGGGTGCTGCGTGGTCAGACTTCGATCAGCCCGGCGCGAACGGCGGCCATCGCCAGTTCGGCCATGTTCTGGACGCCGAGCTTCTGCTTGATGCGGTACAGGTGGGTGCCGACGGTGTTGGGGCTGAGGTGGAAGGTGTCGGCCACCTCGGCCACCGAGTGGCCCTGGGCAAGCTGCAGGAAGACGTGGAATTCCTTGTCGGTGAGGGCTTCGGCCGGGTGCTCCGGGCGGTCGGCGCGGCGCAGCACGGCGGCGATCTCCGGGTCGATGTAGGTCTGGCCGGCGGCCACCAGGCCCACCGCGCGGAGGAGCTCGTCGGGTGCGCTGCGCTTGCACAGGTAGCCGGCGGCGCCGGCCTTGAGGGCGCGTTCGGCGGTGAGGGCGTCGGCGTGGGCCGAGGCGATCAGCACCCGGGCAGCAGGCTCGCGGGCGAGGATGCGTTCCAGCGCCGACAGGCCGCCGCAGCCGGGCATCGACAGGTCCATCACCAGCACGTCCGGGGTGTGCTCGGCGAACAGGCGCTGGGCGGCTTCGCCGCTGTCGGCCTCGGCAAGCACCCGGGCGCCGACGCCTTCGAGGAGCAGTCGGAAGCCCATCCGCACGATGGCGTGGTCGTCGGCGAGCACGAGGGTCAGGTGATCGAGTTTCATGACAGGGCGGGCTCCGGGGCGAGTCGGGTCGTGGCGTCGGTGGCAGCGGCCACCGGGGGCAGGGGCAGGCGGGCGCGGATGCGGGTGCCGCCGCCGTGGGGGCTGGCGATGTCGAGCTGGCCGTCCACCGCGGCGACCCGCTCACGCATGCCGGTGAGGCCGAAGCCGGCCTGACCCGTGGCGGGCTCGATGCCGCGGCCGTCGTCGGACACCTCGACCACCAGACCGGTTTCCTCACGCAGCAGGCGCACCCGGACGCGGCGGGCCTGGGCGTGGCGGACGATGTTGGTGCACGACTCCTGCACCACCCGGAGGGCGGTGAGGGTAATGTCGTCGGGCAGCGGATAGGGGCCGGCGAAGAGTTCGGACGACAGCTCGATGTCCGGGTGGCGGCTCTGCCATGCGGCGAGGTAGCTGCCCACGGCGTCGGCCAGGGTTTCCTCGTTGCTGCCGGCGGTGGGCGGGCGCAGGCGGGTGAGCAGGGCGCGCACGTCGTCGTGCATCCGCGAGGCCACGTCGCGGATCACCTCGGCGCTCTTGCTCACGGCGGGGTTGTCGGTGCAGCGCTGGACGATGGCGCCGGCCAGGGCGGCGACGGCGGTGATGCTCTGGCCCAGCTCGTCGTGGAGCTCGCGGGCGATGGCGCGGCGGTCGGCTTCGAGTCGTTCGGTGACGGTGCGGGCCACGGCTTGCTGCTGGGTGAGGCGGACGTTCTCGGAGACCGCGTGGTCGAGCTGGCCGGCCATGCCGTTGAAGGCCTGGGCGAGGCGGGCGAGCTCGGCGGGGCCGGTTTCGGGCAGGCGGGTGTCGAAGCGGCCCTGGCCGGCGTGGTCGAGGGCGGCCATCACGCTGCCGAGGGGGCGCAGGGCCCGGTCGAGGGCCAGCCAGCAGCCGGCGAAGAGCCCGGCCAGCGCCAGCAGGGCACGGCCGGCGGCAGCGGAGAGGTCGTCCCACAGATCCACCAGCGCCCGGGAGGCGTCGGGCTGGAGCGACAGGGTGAGCCGGCCGGCGGGAAGCTGCAGGGCCGGCATGTCGGGGCCGAGCCAATCGGCAAACCACGCGGGGGCGTCGTGGCCGGCCTTGTAGGCGGAGGGCGGCGAGCGGTACACCACGCGGCCCACCGGGTCGCGGGCTTCGAGGTGGTGGGCGCGGATGCGGCCGACGGCGGTGAGGTGGGCGATGAGGCGCTCCTCGCTCCATGCCGGGTCGCCTTCGGCGGCGCCCCGTGCTGCGGCGCCCAGCCACTGGGCGGCCACCCGGTTGGCGGCGGTGACTTCCTCGGCGATGGCGATGCGCGCGTCGCGCACCCACATGGCCGCGCCAGCCAGCACCAGGGCCGCCGCCAGGGCGGTGAGCACGAAGCTCAGGCGCAGGCGCAGGGACATGGGGCGGGGGCCGCTGCGCGACTGCCAGCCGGTGTCGTCGGGCACGGCCGTGGTGGTGGCGTTGCTCACGATGATTTCTCCAGCTTGTAGTGCACCGGGACGATCACCTGGAACTCGCGGTTCTGCAGGTTCTCGGGCGGGCGGGGAAGCGGGCCGGCAGCGGTGACCAGCTGGACGGCGTTCTGGTCGAGCACGTCGAAGCCGCTGGAGCGGACCACCTGGGTGGACACGATGGTGCCCTTGCGGGCGATGGTGATGCGCACCTGCACCTCGCCCTCCCAGCCGCGCATGGCGGCGATGCGCGGGTAGTTCTGCTGGCGGGCGAACAGGCTGGACAGGTTGCGGCCGTAGCGTTCGAGGAGGGCCGGGTCGAGGGGCTCGTCGGCGGATGGGGCGGCGTGGATGGGGGCAGCCGGCTCGGCGTGAGCGACGGTCGATGCGGCGGGGCTGGGCGGGGCGGCTTCGGCGACCACGGGGGCTGGCGCCGGCACGGCGACCGGCGCGGGCCGCGGAGTTTCGGTGCGGATCGCCGGCACGTCGGGCGCGGCGGCGCGGGTGATCACCGGTGCCGGGCGGGGGGCGGGGATGGGATCCGCCTTGGCCGGGCGGGTGATCCGCGGGGCGGGGGGCTCGACGGCCTCGACGCGGGCGACGGGTTCGGGCGCCGGGGCCGGCTGGACGACCGGGGCCGGGGCACGGAGCACCACGTTCAGGGTGGGCGGGGTGGCGTCCGGCTTGGGCAGGAGATCGTGCTGCCAGGCGAGCGCCAGCACATGCACGCCGATGGAGGCGGCGATGGCCAGCTTGAGGGGGCGGCTGATCCGCGGCGCGGGCACCTCGGGCCAGGGCATGGCGAAGGTGGGTACGGCGTTCATCGGGCAGCCTTTTCGTCCCGGGCGAGGGCGCGCTGCTCGTACGCCGGGTAGAGCTGGCCGACCGAGCGGCGGTATTCGGCCTCGGAGACGGCCAGCCGGCGGAATCCGGCGGGCAGCGGCAGTGCCAGCACCTCGGTCATGTCGAGGCCTTCTTCGGCGGACTGGCGCAGGGTCTCATCGAGCCACGCGAGCCAGGCGCGGGTCTGGCGGATCGGGGCGCTGTCGGTACTCACCGGGCCGTGGCCGGGCACGAGACGGGTGAAGGGCAGGGCTTCGAGTTTGGCGAGGGCGGCGTTCCAGGCGTCGAGGCGGGCGTGGGGCGTGGTGGGTGCGCGGTTGTTGAAGACCAGATCGCCGGCAAACAGCACGCCGGTCTGGCGGTCGAGGATGGCGAGATCGGCCTCGGTGTGGCCATCCAGGGCGAGCAGCTCGAAGCGGTGGTCGCCCAACTGCAGCGGGCCGGCGGCGAGCTGGCGGGCCGGGGCGACGGGCTCGGTGCCGGCCATCCAGTCGCCGGTGAGGCGGTACATGTTCTCGTTGAGGTTGCCGCCTTCGGTGTGAATGCCGTGGATCGTACCGGGCAGCGCGGCCAGGGTTTCCTTCGGGAAAGCCTGGTTGCCGAGGAAGTGATCGGGGTGGTGGTGGGTGTCCACCACCATCACCACCGGCTTGTCGGTGACCCGGGCGATGGCCCGGCGGAGCTGCTCGCCATAGGCCCGGCTGGGGCCGCTGTCGATCACCAGCACGCCGGCCGAGGTGACGACGAAGGCGGTGTTGACGATGTTGCCGCCGTTCTGGGTGCTGAAGTCTTCGCTGCGGCCGGTGAGCACCCAGGTGTCGGGGGCGATCTGCTCGGGGGCGAGGCCGTAGTCCATGTCGGCCGCGGCGAGCAGCAGGGCCCAGCCGAGGGCGAAGATGGCGGTGAGGGTTCGGGCGACGCGCTTCATTTTTCGATCGCTGCCGAGATGGTGTTGCCGTTGTTGTCGCGGCCGCTCACCCGGTAGCCGGTGGCGGCGCGGGCGGCGGGGATGTCTACGGTGAAGACCGGATTTTCGGACAGGGGTTCGAAACCCTCGATGTGCATCAACGGCTGGCCGGCCTCGTCGGTGAGGCGCAGGTCCTGGATGAAGAAGGCCGGGACGCCGGCGGCGAGGCCGGTGTCTTCCGGGTGGATCACCCGCAGGCGGATGCGCTCGCCGCCTTCCTTCTTGGTCCACACCCGGCTGCTCACCTCGCCGAGGCGCTTCTGCCATTCGGGCGAGGCGCTGCCGGCGGAGGGGAGGGTACAGCCGCCACCGGCGGTGTTCACCCAGGTGCCGCCCACGTGCCAGCTGCCGTCGCCGGTGCGCACCGCGGCGCGGACGGGGGACGATTGCTGGAGCTTGATCCGGAAGCCGAGCGCGGGATGGGCGCCGGTGGGCTCGAAACGTACTATTTTTACAATGGGGTTGAAGTCGGCGAAGACGACGATCTCGCGCACGTCGGTCAGCTCGCCGGCGTCGACGCTCACGGGCACGTTGAGGGCGTTCTCGGCGGTGAGCGGCGCGGTGACCTTGACCCGGCTGTCGAAGCGGACGCGGGCCTTGGCCGGGAAGAATTCCCTGCGCATGTCGCCCCAGCGGGGCGATTCCAGGGGGTCGGCCTGGGGGGCCGGGCTGGCGGGATGGGCCAGGGTGCAGACGGCGGCGAATGCCCCGGCCGCAAGGGCGTGCAGTAGTTTCAAGCTTGGTCTCCTCGTGGCGGCCTGCTCGTGGGCGGCGCGCTCTATGATGAGATGAACGGCTGCAAGCTTCGTGCCTGAGGTTGTGGCGCGGGCCGGAGGGCCTCAAACGGCGGTGGGGGATGCCGGGCGGGGGCTTCCGCTGACCGGTGGCCGTGTGCCGGCGTAACGTGTTCCGCGTCGGGCTGTTGCAGTTTGGAGCACTTGGTGAGGAATGAAGCAGCTGTATCGGGCGAATTGCCCATCAGGCCGGGGCTGGTGCAGATCATTAAAAGTTTCGTTGTTGCCAACAGCCCTTTTTATATCGGGAAATTTTCCCGAAATGCAGATTTCCGTGATGCGGCCGCGTTGATGGCACGGCTTTTGCGGATTGACCGTGCTGCGTACTCGGGCGTGGCCGGGAGGTGGCCCGTCCGTCGTGTGCTTCAGCACCTTCTCGAAGGAGACATTCAATGATCCAAAGGAGCAAAAATATGAAAAAGCCGTTTGCGATGTCGATCATCGCTGCAGCGCTGATGGTTGCTGGCGCCGCCCAGGCGAAGGAAGTCACCGACGCCGACATCCTCAACGATGCGAAGACCACCGGCGACGTCGTTCATTTCGGCCTTGGCCAGCAGGGTCAGCGTTTCAGCACGCTGGACAAGATCAACACCAAGACCGTCAAGAACCTGGTTCCGGTCTGGTCGTTCTCCTTTGGCGGCGAGAAGCAACGCGGCCAGGAATCCCAGCCGCTGGTGCACGACGGCAAGATGTTCGTGACGGCCTCCTACAGCCGCATCTTTGCCCTCGACGCCAAGACCGGCAAGAAGCTGTGGAAGTACGAGCACCGTCTGCCCGAAGGCATCATGCCGTGCTGTGACGTGATCAACCGCGGCGCCGCGCTTTACGACAACCTGGTGATCTTCGCCACCCTCGACGCCCAGCTCGTGGCCCTGAACAAGGACACCGGCAAGGTTGTCTGGAAGGACAAGATCGACGACTACGCTGCCGGCTACTCTGCCACGGCGGCTCCGCTGATCGTCAAGGGCCTGGTCATTACCGGCGTGTCCGGTGGCGAGTTCGGCGTGCAGGGCCGCATGGAAGCCCGCGATGCCAAGACCGGCAAGATGGTCTGGATGCGTCCGACCGTTGAAGGCCACATGGGCTACAAGTGGGTGAATGGCGAGAAGGTCGAGAACGGCATCTCCGGCACCCTCAACGCCACCTGGACCGGCGACCTGTGGAAGACCGGCGGCGCGGCCACCTGGAACGGCGCCACCTACGATCCCGACACCAACCTGGTCTTCGCCGGCACCGGCAACCCGGCTCCGTGGAACAGCCACCTGCGCCCCGGCGACAACCTGTTCTCCTCCGCCACCGTGGCCATCGACCCGGATACCGGCAAGATCGTCTGGCACTACCAGACCACCCCGCACGACGGCTGGGACTTCGACGGTGTGAACGAATTCGTCTCCTTCGACTACAAGGACCCGAAGACCGGCAAGATCATCAAGGCGGGTGGCAAGGCTGACCGTAACGGCTTCTTCTTCGTGCTCGACCGTACCAACGGCAAGCCGCTGAACATCTTCCCCTTCGTCAAGGACATCACCTGGGCCAAGGGCTTCGACATGAACACCGGCCGTCCGATCTACGTGGACGAGAACCGCCCGGGCGATCCGTCCGGCAGCGCCGATGGCAAGAAGGGCAAGAGCGTTACGGCTGCTCCGTCCTTCCTGGGCGGCAAGAACCAGCAGCAGATCGCCTACAACCCGCAGACCGGCCTGTTCTACGTGCCGGCCAACGAGTGGGCGATGGACATCTGGAACGAGCCGGTCTCGTACAAGCGCGGCGCCGCCTACCTGGGTGCGGGCTTCACCATCAAGGCCCTGCACGACGACTACATCGGCGCGCTGCGCGCGGTTGATCCGGTCTCGGGCAAGATCGTCTGGGAAAACAAGAACTTCGCTCCCCTGTGGGGCGGCGTGCTGACCACCGCCGGCAACCTGACCTTCTACGGTACCCCCGAAGGCTACCTGAAGGCGCTGGACGCCAAGACCGGCAAGGAAGTCTGGTCCTTCCAGACCGGCTCCGGCGTGGTGGCTCCCCCGGTTACCTGGATGGAGAACGGCGAGCAGTACGTTGCCGTGGTGTCCGGCTGGGGCGGTGCGGTTCCCCTGTGGGGTGGCGATGTGGCCCGTCGCGTGAACTTCCTGGAGCAGGGCGGTTCCGTGTGGGTGTTCAAGCTGCACAACGGCAAGTAATCCCGTTTGGGAGTAGGTGGCCCGGAACATCGGGCCGCCTGGTTGCGGAAGCGGCACGGATGCGAAAGCGTCCGTGCCGTTTTTTTTTGACTGTTGGCGTCAGGCAGGGCGGCGACAGGGGTGTTCAGACGGCGAGGGTCATCAGGCTCGTGTTGCCGCCGGCCGCGGCGGTGTTGATCGACACGGCCCTTTCCACCACCAGCCGGTACAGCGGGTAGCGCCCGTCGGGCCCCGCTTCGACCAGCGGCAGGATGCGTGCCGGGTGGTCGGCAAGCCGCCGGTGCAGGTCGGTGCGGCGCTCGGGGCTGCTGGCGTGGAGCACGCCATCCACGGTGAGGATCGCGTCCTCGTCGATCTGCACGACGGCTGCGGCCAGCCCGTCCGGGAGGGCGTCGAGGGCGGCGGCGGCCACGGCGCCGTGCACCACTGCCGGCGTGTTGCCGGTGGCCAGCGCGGCGGCAAGCTGGACGAGCAGGGTGTCCCGGTCGTCGGCCACGCACAGGATCGTGCCGCGGGGCGCAAACCCCAGGGTGTTGCGTTCGCCGGTGGGGCCGGGGAGCGTTGCCCGGCAGGCCAGCGGCGAGGTGGTGGCGAAATCGGCGCAGGCTTCGGCCAGGTCGCGCAGGCCCTCGTGATGGGCCCAGGCGCGCAGCGTGTCGAAGCGGGCGAGGCGGCAGTCGTCGACGCCGCTGTCGTCCGGCGTCAGCCCGAGGGCGGCCGGCGGCACCGACAGGTCGCCCATCAGCCGCGGCAGGTAGAACGGCCCGCCGGCCTTTGGCCCGGTGCCGGATCTGCCTTCGCCGCCAAAGGGCTGCACGCCCACCACGGCGCCGATCAGGTTGCGGTTGATGTAGAGGTTGCCGGCGCGGATGCGGCGGGTGGCCAGGCCGATGCGCTCGTCGATGCGGCTGTGCATGCCGAAGGTGAGGCCGTAGCCGGTGGCGTTGATGGTGTCGATGAGTTCGTCGAGCCGGCCGGCGTGGTAGCGCAGCACGTGCAGCACGGGGCCGAAGACCTCCCGTTCCAGCTCGGCGATGCTGTCGATCTCGATGAGCGTGGGCGGCACGAAGCTGCCGGTGGCGCAGGCGTCGGGCAGCGGACACTGGATCACCCGGTGGCCGATGGTGCGCAGCCGGTCGATGTGGGCGAGGAGCGCCGCGCGGGCGGTGTCGTCGATCACCGGGCCCACGTCGGTGGAGAGCCGGGCCGGGTTGCCGATGGTGAGTTCCATCATCGCCCCGGCGAGGAGCTCGATCACCCGGTCGGCGATCTCTTCCTGCAGGCACAGCACGCGCAGGGCCGAGCAGCGCTGGCCGGCGCTGTCGAAGGCGGAGGCGAGGGCGTCCTGCACCACCTGTTCGGGCAGGGCCGAGGCGTCCACGATCATCGCGTTCTGGCCGCCAGTTTCGGCGATCAGGCGGGTGGGCGGCGCCTCAGGGGGGCGCTGGGCAAGCTGGCGGTGGATCAGCCGGGCGACTTCGGTGGAGCCGGTGAACACCACGCCGCGGATGCGCGGGTCGGCCACCAGCGCGGCGCCCACCCGTTCGCCCTGGCCGGGCAGCAGTTGCAGGGCCGCCCGGGGGACGCCGGCGGCGTGGAGCAGATGCACCGCCAGCGCGGCGGTGAGGGGCGTCTGCTCGGCGGGCTTGGCGAGCACCGGGCTGCCGGCGGCCAGCGCGGCCACCACCTCGCCGGCGAAAATCGCCAGCGGGAAGTTCCACGGGCTGATGCACACCACCGGCCCGGGCGCGGTGGCGCTGGGGGGCAGGTGTTCGATCTGGGCGGCGTAGTAGCGGCAGAAATCCACCGCCTCGCGCACCTCGGCGATGGCGTTGGCGCGGGTCTTGCCAGCTTCGCGGATGCACAGGCTGATGAACTCCGTCTGGTGGGCCTCGAAGGCGTCGGCGGCGGCGCGAAGCGCGCTGGCCCGGCGGGGTGGCGGCACGGCGTGCCAGTCGTCGGCAAAGGTGTCGGCGGCTTCCACCGCGCGGGCCACGTCGGTGAGGGTGGCTTCGAGCACCGTGCCCACCTGGTCATGCCGGTTGGCGGGGTTGGTGACCGGCAGGTAGGGGGTACCGGAGGGGGGATGGCTGGCCAGGATCGGCTCGGCGCTCCACGGGCGGCTGGCGAGGAGGGCGAGTTCGGCGTCGAGCCGGTTGATCTCGGCGTCGCTGGCGAGATCGAGCCCGGCGGAGTTGCGCCGGGTGGGCCCGAAGAGATCCTGCGGCAGCGGAATGGCCGGGTGGGGATGGCCGCCGTCCCGGTGTACCGCGTCGAGGGGGTCGGTCAGCAGGGCATCCACCGGCACGGCTTCGTCCACGATGCGATTGACGAAGGAGGTGTTGGCGCCGTTTTCCAGCAGGCGCCGCACCAGATAGGGCAGCAGGCTGGCGTGGTTGCCTACCGGCGCATAGATGCGGCAGCGCCCGCCGGGCTGGCCCGGGGTGACCACGTTATCGTAGAGGGGCTCGCCCATGCCGTGCAGGCACTGGAACTCGTATTCGGTCACGCCCCGGTCGGCGGCCATCTGCGCGACGCTGGCGAGGGTGTGGGCGTTGTGGGTGGCGAACTGGGGATAGACGCGGTCGGCCACCGCCAGCAGGCGGGCGGCACAGGCCAAGTAAGAAAGATCGGTGTGCACCTTGCGGGTGAATACCGGGTAGCCGGCGAGGCCGTCCACCTGGGCGCGCTTGATCTCGGCATCCCAGTAGGCGCCCTTGACCAGCCGGATCATGATGCGCCGGCCGTGCTCGCGCGCCAGTTCGGCCAGATGCTCGATCACGAAGGGGCAGCGCTTCTGGTAGGCCTGGACGACCACCCCGAGGCCCGTCCAGCCGGCCAGATCCGGCTCGGCGAGCAGGCGTTCGACGAGATCGAGGGAGAGTTCGAGCCGGTCGGCCTCCTCGGCGTCGATATTCACCCCGATGTTGTAGCCGCAGGCGAGCTGCATTAGCGCCACGAGGCGCGGGTAGAGCTCGTCCATCACCCGCTGGCGCTGGGCGCGACAGTAGCGGGGGTGGAGCGCCGAGAGCTTGATGGAAATGCCCGGCCCGGCGATCACCCCGCGCCCGGCGCTGGCCTTGCCGATGGCGTGGATGGCGCGCTCGTAGGCGTTGGTGTAAGCCTCGGCATCGGCGCGGGTGGCGGCGGCCTCGCCGAGCATGTCGAAGGAGTGGGTGTAGCCCTGACGGATCTTCTCTTCGCTGCGCTTGAGGGCGGTGGCGATGGTCTCGCCCATCACGAACTGCTGGCCCAGCAGGCCCATCGCAAATTCCACCCCCCGCCGGATCAGCGGCTCGCCGCCCCGGGCGATGAGCCTGGCGAGGCTGCCGCCGAGGGTGTGCTCGCTGTGGGTGGCCACCAGCTTGCCGGTGAGCATCAGCCCCCAGGTGGCGGCATTGACGAACAGGGAGTGGCTGTGGCCCAGGCGGGCGCGCCAGTCGCCCTTAACGATCTTGTCGCGGATCAGGCGGTCGCGGGTGGCCGTGTCGGGGATGCGCAGCAGGGCCTCGGCCAGGCACATCAGGGTGATGCCTTCCTGGGTCGAGAGCGAGAACTCGTGCATCAGGTTGTCCACCCCGCTGGCCCCTTCGCGCTGCTGGCGCACCGCCACCACCAGCGCCCGGGCGTGCTCGGCGACGGCGGCCCTGTCGAGGGGCACGGCGGCGAGTTCGGCGGCGAGGGCGGCAACCCGGGCCGCTTCGTCGCTGCGGCAGTGGGCGGAGATGGCGGCACGGTGGTCGGCGGCGCGGCGGTCGGGCGGGGCGTTCATGGCGCGGGCTCCTCGAACGACGATGGGGTGTGCTACAGGGGTTCGAGCGCGGCGGCGGGCGGGAGTTTCGCGACGGGCGGATAATGGCGGGCGGATTTTGCATCGTCCGTCCTTTCACCTTCTGCCTGGAGAGCACGCATGAACCGTCTGGACAACAAAGTGGCCCTGGTGACCGGGGCCGCCCGGGGTATCGGTGAGGCCATCGCCCGCGCCTTTGCCTTTGAAGGCGCCCGCTGCTACGTGAGCGACATCGACGACGCCCGAGGCCAGGCGGTGGCCGATTCGATCGGCGGCAACGCCGTCTATCTGCGCCTCGACGTGCGCGAGGAAGCCGACTGGGAGGCGGCGATGGCGCGCATCGTCGCCGAGGTCGGGCAGCTCGACGTGCTGGTGAACAACGCCGGCATCACCGGCTTCGAGACCGGCTCCGGCCCCCAGAGCCCGGAGCACGCCAGCCTGGACGACTGGCGCCGGGTGCATCACACCAACCTGGATGGCACCTTCCTGGGCTGCCGCTTCGCGATCCAGACCATGCGCGCGAAGGGCAACCCCGGGGCCATCATCAACATGTCGTCCCGCTCGGGCGTGGTGGGGGTGCCCGGGGCGGCGGCGTATGCCTCGTCGAAGGCCGGCATCCGCAACCACAGCAAGACGGTGGCCCTGTACTGCGCCGAGCAGGGGCTGCCGATCCGCTGCAACTCGGTGCATCCGGCGGCGATCCTCACCCCCATGTGGGAGCCGATGCTCGGTTCCGGCCCCGGGCGCGAGGCGCGCATGCAGGCCTTCGTGCGCGCCAACCCGGCCCGCCGCTTCGGCCGCCCGGAAGAGGTGGCGGCAGTGTGCGTGCTGCTGGCCTCGGACGAGGCGCCTTATGTGAACGGCTCCGAGCTGACCATCGACGGCGGCATCCTGGCCGGCTCGGCGGTGTCGCCGGGGGCGAGCGACGACTGAGGGCGCTTGGGGCTTTCGGCTCCCGGTTGGGAGCAATTTTGTCCGAGTCGGGACCTTTTTGCTCCCGACCGGGAGCAAAAAAGCGCCAACCCGCAAGCGTGCCTCCGCCGCCCATCGCCTCCCTGTAGGTCGGACTTCAGTCCGACATTGCGGCTTGGTCAGGCGGCTTGTCGGACTGAAGTCCGTATATGGACTCCTCCCGTTTTGCCAGCGCGAATGTTGGACAACAAGGGGATCGATTGCTCACGTATATCCGGCCTCCTGGTTGGGCGTAGTGGCCCGGGCCATGATGAGTTATCCGCGCGTCTGCTCCTGATCGACCTAGCGTGCTCGGTGGCACATCGGACTTTGAAGGGTTTTCAGACGCCGATTCGATCAGTTTGTCATCGGCGATTCTGGCTGGGCAATCGTGAGGAAGGGGCACCTCCTTAAACCGTCATCACTGGTAAATGGCTTGGGCGCCGGCCCGCTTCAGGCCGGCTGGGGCGGCGTCGCGTGGCCGTGCAGCGGGTCGTAGTCTTCCTCGCGCCTCAGCAGCACCCAGGCCAGGCGCATGGTCTTGTTGGCCAGCGCCACCGCCGCCACGTTCTTGTTGCGCCGGGCGCACAGGCCCTGCAGCCACAGGCTCAACGGGTCCGTCTTGTCGCGGGCCGCTCGCAGCGCCGCGCGCGCACCGTGGATCAGCAGGGTGCGCAGGTAGGTGTCGCCCCGTTTGCTGATGCCCAGCAAGGTCTGCTTGCCGCCGCTGCTGTGCTGACCCGGGACCAGCCCGGCCCAGGCCGAGGCCTGGCGGCCATGCGTGAATTGCCGCCCATCCCCCAGGGCCGCGATCAGCGCCGTGGCCACCAGCGGACCGACGCCGCGTAGTTGCTGCAGACGTCGGGCGCTGGGGTGGGTGCGCGCCAGCGCCTCGATGGCCTTGTCCTCGGTCTTGATCCGCTCGTCCAGATACACCAGATCGTCGCGCAGCCCCATGAGCAGGAGCCGGAAATCCGCCTGCAGTCGGGTTTCTGCGTCTTCGAGGATTTCCGGCAGGCGGTGGCGCAGGCAGCGCACGCCCAACCCGATCACGATGCCGTATTCGGCGAGCAGGCCGCGGATCTGGTTGGCCTTGGCGGTGCGCTGCTTGATCAGCTCCGAGCGCACCCGGTGGCGGGCCT
>ERZ650300.546-NODE-546-length-22994-cov-21.606347_pt1 | contig 22994 bp, 21 predicted proteins | sample MGYA00376236_ERZ650300 | MGnify/ENA primary metagenome ERZ650300 (study PRJEB26733, sample SAMN07839303) | wastewater metagenome | biome: urban; feature: wastewater treatment plant; material: waste water | place: USA: North Carolina | collected 2016-04-28 ...
CTGCGTGGTGGAGCGTTTGGAGGCAAATCAGCCTCCAGCGCTTACCCCATAAGCGCAAGCAGCTCTTGATTTGATAGCAATTTATCCCCTCCGATCTTCCATGACCGAACACGCCCCCCTCATCATTGACATCGCTGGCACCGAACTCACCGCCACCGACCGCCGCCGCCTGGTCCACCCACTGGTGGGCGGCATCATCCTGTTTGCCCGCAACTGGGTGGACCGCGCCCAGTTGCTGCAGCTCACCAGCAGCATCAAGGCGGTGCGTGACGACCTGCTGATCTGCGTGGACCACGAAGGCGGCCGCGTGCAGCGTTTTCGCACCGATGGCTTCACCCACCTGCCGCCCATGCGCGCGCTGGGCGAGATGTGGATGGATGACGGCAAGGGCTCCAAAGCCGTGCCCGGTAGCGGTGCATTGCGCGCCACCAATGCGGCCACCGCAGCAGGCTATGTGCTGGGCAGCGAGCTGCGTGCGTGCGGGGTGGATTTCAGCTTCACCCCTGTGCTTGATTTGGATTGGGGCGAAAGTGGCGTGATTGGCGACCGCGCCTTCCACCGCGACCCGCGCGTGGTGGCCCTGCTGGCCAAGAGCCTGATGCACGGCCTGTTGCAAGCGGGCATGGCCAACTGCGGCAAACACTTTCCAGGCCACGGTTTCGTCAAGGCCGATTCGCACACCGAAGTGCCGGTGGACAAGCGCAGCCTCAAAGCCATCCTGGCCGACGACGCGGCGCCGTACCCCTGGCTCAGCACCACGCTCACCAGCGTGATGCCCGCCCACGTCATCTACCCCAAGGTAGACAGCCGCCCAGCAGGCTTTTCGCAGCGCTGGCTGCAAGAGATTTTGCGCCGCCAGATGCGCTTTGACGGCGCCATCTTCAGCGACGACCTCAGCATGGAAGGCGCGCGGCGCATTGACGGCCAGGTGGTGAGCTACACCGACGCGGCGTTGGCCGCGCTGGAGGCAGGTTGCGATCTGGTGCTGCTGTGCAACCAGAGCCTGGGCGAAGGCAAAGCGGTGGACGAGCTGATCGATGGGCTGGCCGCCGCGCTGGCAAAAGGCCGCTGGCAGCCGAACGTGGACAGCGAATCGCGCCGCCTGGCGCTGCTGCCCGAAACACTGCCCCAGCCCTGGGATGAATTGATGCTGCAGCCTGCCTACATGCAGGCGCTCGATCTTTTGCCCTGATGGGGGAGTCTCGCGCCGTGCAGACCCGAGAGGGTCAAGGCACGGGCGAAACCGTGGCTTTGGGAGCCGCTGACTGGGCTTCTGGCTCGGCGGTGGTGACTGCCGTTGGGGCAGGGGGCTCCCCGCTCCAGCGCCGTACCACGCGCTGGAAAATCAGCGCGTTCGGGATCTGTATCCACGCACTGCCGGGCGGGGTGTTGAACTCTTCCAGTGTGGTGTAGAGCAGGTTCACGTCCACCACGCGGCCTTTGGCGCCCGGCTTTTCGGCTGTGTCCAGAATCTCCACATGGTCACCAATGCGGAACGGTCGCGCGGTGAAGATGAGCAGAGCGCAGAACAGGTTGGACAGCACGCTCCATGCCGCGAAGAACGCCACGGCGCCCACCGTGGCGAACCCGGTGAATGCCGTCCACAGCACAGCGGCAGAAACGCCCAGCCGTTCCAGCGACAACAGCAGTGCGCTGGCCATGATGGTCCAGCGGATGAGCCCGTTGATGGGCACCACCAGTTGCCCTGGCAACTGGTAGCGCACGGCCGCCTTGCGCACCAGGCGCCGCAGCAGGCGCTGCAGCAGGTACGCGACCAGCAAGATGCCCAGAATCTGGCTGCCGGGCACGATCACGTCCAGCCAGTCCTGCACCCACTCCGGCAGGCGGTGTTTGGGAATCGCCATGGATTGCGTGGGCAGCGGATCAGCCTTCGCGGCGCAGCGCCGGGAACAGGATCACGTCGCGGATGCTGGGGCTGTCGGTCAGCAGCATCATGAAGCGGTCGATACCGATGCCGCAGCCGCCGGCGGGGGGCATACCGTATTCCAGCGCACGCACGAAGTCGTGGTCGTAGTACATGGCTTCGTCGTCGCCACCGTCCTTGGCGGCCACCTGGGCGTGGAAGCGTGCGGCCTGGTCTTCGGCGTCGTTCAGTTCGCTGAAGCCGTTGCCGAATTCGCGGCCGGTGATGTAGAGCTCAAAGCGCTCGGTCACTTCGGGGCGGGCGTCGTTGGCGCGCGCCAGCGGGCTGATTTCTGTGGGATGCTCCATGATGAAGGTGGGCTGCCACAGCTTGTCTTCCACCGTCTCTTCAAAGTACAGCACCTGCAGACCGGCGAGGCTGCGGGTAGAGAGCTTGTTCTTGGCTTCCGACATGCCCAGCTTCTTGAGGGCGCTGATCAGCCACTCGGCATCGTCCACATGGGCACCGGCTTCGGTGTACTGGAAGATGGCTTCGCGAATGGTCAGGCGGGCAAAGGGCTGGCTCAGGTCCACCTCGCGGCCCTGGTAAGTCAGTTGCAGGGTGCCCACGGCCTTCATCGCGGCGTCGCGGACGAGGGCTTCGGTGAAGGTCATCAGGTCCTGGTAGTTCCAGTACGCTGCATAGAACTCCATCATCGTGAACTCGGGGTTGTGGCGCACCGAGATGCCTTCGTTGCGGAAGTTGCGGTTGATCTCAAACACCCGCTCGAAACCGCCCACCAGCAGGCGCTTGAGGTACAGCTCGGGCGCGATGCGCAAGAACATTTCCTGCTCCAGCGCGTTGTGGTGGGTGATGAAAGGCCGTGCGTTGGCACCGCCGGGAATGGGGTGCAGCATGGGCGTTTCCACTTCCAGGAAGCCGTGGTGCACCATGAATTCGCGAATGCCGCTCACGGCCTTGCTGCGTGCGGCGAAGCGCTTGCGGGCGGCTTCGTCGGTCATCAGGTCCACATAGCGCTGGCGGTACTTCACTTCCTGGTCGTGAATGCCGTGGAACTTGTCTGGCATGGGGCGCAGGCTCTTGGTGAGCAGGCGCAGCCCAGTGACCTTGATCGACAGCTCGCCGGTCTTGGTTTTCATGAGCGTGCCTTCAGCGCCCACGATGTCGCCCAAATCCCAGTGCTTGAAGGCTGCGTACAACTCTTCGCCCACCGCGTCGCGCGTGATGTAGAGCTGGATGCGGCCACCCGTTTCACCCAGCGAGCCGTCCTGCACGGTCGCAAAGCTGGCCTTGCCCATCACGCGCTTGAGCATCATGCGGCCCGCCACACTCACGCTGACGTGGTGGGTTTCCAGCACGCTGGCTTCCACATGGCCGTGGGCGGTGTGCAGGTCGGCGGCCTTGTGGGCTGGCTTGAAGTTGTTGGGAAACGCCACGCCTCCACCCTGGGCCTGGGCTTCACGCAGAGCGCGGAGTTTTTCCCGGCGTTCGGCGATGAGTTGGTTGTCGTCCTGGGGGGACAAGGGAGCTGCGGCGGCGTTGACTGCGTCAGACATAGAGCGGGACCAGGGTTGGTGGGGGGAAACCTTCTATTTTAGGTTTAACGCAGCGCGGCGCCGGTTTCATGGCCCTTTGAGCGCCAGAAAAGGTGCGTACCCAGCGCTTTCAGACCCAAAATGAGTGGATTGAGCCCACGAAAAGCGGCTTAGCGCCGTGGCAGCGCCAGCATCCAGGCGGACAGCACCAGCAAGCCGATGGCGGAGGTGCCCGCCAGCCACCAAAGGTGGACTTCCGCGCTCCATCCCTGAGGCGCCCACAACGGCGCCACCAACACCACCAGTTGCAAAGCCTGCAGCGCCATGGCCAGCCACGAGTACTGGCGCTCTTGGGCGTGCTGGAATGGCCGGTGGCTGAGTGCAGCGGAAATACAGGCACTTCCCTGCCACAGCACCAGAGGCAGGAGGTAGGGGCGCATGCCCTGCCACGCGGTGGCAAGCGAAGTGGCGTCCAGCACCAAAAAGCCCACCCATCCTGCCAAAGCTGCCGCAGCGGCGGCGCCCAGGCCCACCGCCAGTGATCGCCACTGAGCGGTTTCCACCCGGGCAAGCAGCACCTGCGCCCAGGCGGTGTGAACGACGGCGGGAATAAACCCCAACAATCGCAGCAGCATGGCCAGGTAACTGGCGTCGGCCAGCCCGTGCAAGCGTTGCCATACCAAAAGCAATGCCGTACCTGCGATGGCGTCTATCGCGGTGTGGGCCAGGCGCAGGCTGGTGCTGCGGCGATCCGCCTGCGCGGTGGTGGCGGGGGGCTCTGGGGAATACTGCTGTGGGGGTTGCGTAGTGCGGCCCTCAAGGCGTGCTGACCGCAGCCACAAGGCACCCACCGCGTAGCCGCAGGCGGCCGCCAACAAAAGACCGTGCGGGCTTTCTGCTGGCCAAGCCCGTGCCGCGGTCACGGTCAGCACCAGCGCCACCACGGGTGGGCCTGCGCGAACCAGCGCGGCCGACAGGGGCGATGCCGTCCTCAACGTCCAGGGCTGGGCCAGGTACCAGGCGAGTTGCAACAGAGCCAGCAAGGCGGCCCAGCCCAACAGGGTGAATGGGGTCGCCATGGCAGACCACCACACGGCCAGCGCTACCAGCGGTGCAAGCCCCAACCAGCGCCAAAGGCTGGAGCGCAAAACCGCCCGCAGCGCCGCGCGGGGCGGATGGTGGGCGTCTGCCAGGAACTGCAAAGGCCCTTGCGCGAGCGACAGGGACACCCAGAAAAATGCCACCTGCGCCGTGATGGCGAAACCACCGGCGGCCTGGGGGGTAAAAAAATGCAGCATGGCCACGCCCACCAGGGCCTGGGCTGCCAGCGACACCATGCTGCCCAAAGCCATGATGACCGAGGTGGATGCAAAGCGGTATGGCTGCTTCACGGGGCCAGTCCTGCGGCTTTCCAGATGTTCAGTCGCGCCAGGGTATGGGGCCAGGCCCAGCCTTCCATGTGTGGGGATGGCGCGCTCGCCATGTCTCTCGTTTCACGGAAAAAATCTGCATAGGCGCTAGCGCTGGCCTGGTCTGGCAAATACGCGATAGCTGCCTTGTTGGACGATGCAAAGTTGCGCACCCAGCGGTAGTCCGTACTGATCACCGGCAGACCGATGGCGCAGTATTCGAGCAGCTTGGTCGAGGTCTGCTCACTGTAAGGAAGCCGGTCGGGCACCAGGTTGAGCGCACAGCGCGCCCGTCGCAAATGGGTGGGCACCTCATGGTGTGGCACCTTGCCCGTCACGGCGATGTGCTTGAAGGCTTGAAACTGGCGCTGCAATGGGGCGGGCATGCTGCCGATCAGCAGGGTGCGCATGCCTGCCTGCTCCAGCCCTTCAAAGACGGGGAGAAAGTGCCGCAGCCGCACCATGTCGCCCAGGTACACCATGTCAAATTCTGCTGCACCCTGGATGGTGGGCGGTGTCAGAAAAGTGGATGAGACGCCCATCTCTCTGAATTCCCACGGGACATCGTCGGCAAATCCCAGGCGCTGTCGAACCCACTCGTTCTGGAAGAGTCGGTAATCGGGCTTGGGCTGGGTCCAGCGCTTGATCTGGTCCTTGGCCCAGGCGAATGGGGGGACGGAGGCTGAGGCATATTCATGCACCTGAAAGGCCTGGGCAAAGCGCTGGTGGTCCGTTGCGTGCACCCGGCCGCACATCCACCACACGACGCGCGCATCTGCGGGCACCGTGCTGGCATTTTGGTGCGTGCAGACCTCATGCCCCCACGGCCGCAAGTGGGCGGCGTAGGCCTCCAGCTCCGGAAGGTAGGAGTGACCGGGATGGATGAAATGCACTTGCATCAGGCAGTCACCTGTTCAATGAGGTGAGCCCAGGCGCTGGCAAACCGCTGGGGCGTGTATTGCGCAAGCACCTGAGTCATATCCCGCTGGAGAACATCTGTCGGCGTGGACATCACGCGAAGCACTGCCTGGGCCAGTGCGCTACCGCTGTGGTCTTCCGCCAAGGCGTAGGGCATGTGGCTGCCCAGCATTTCGCGCAGTGCAGGGATCGGCACACCAACGCAGGGCACACCGGCCGCCAGCGATTCCAGTACAGCCATGGGGCAGCCTTCATACGCAGACGTCAGCAGCGTCACATGGTGGGCCTGGTACAGCGCCGGTGTTGCGGGCTGGAAGCCTTGCCACTGAACCCGTCCCGGTGCTCGGGCTGCGGCGTCAATTTGCAGAGTGCTTTTCAAGGAACCCTCACCAGTGATCTGCAACGCGTAGTGCTGCGGCAACTGGGTCAACGTGTCGATCAGCAGCTCGGGGCGCTTTTCTGGTGACAGGCGACCCACATAGCCACATCGCACCGTGTGCGGCGCAGCCGGTGGGGGCGCGGGGCGCGCTGCGGGCCAGGCAGGGTGCGGGTTGGGAATGACCTGCAGACACTGGTGTGCTGACGCGTCGCCACCCATGAATTGCATGAAGGAATCGCGCCCATGGTTTGAAACAAACACCAGCCAAGGCAGCCGCCGATACAGCCAGCGTAACCAGCGGCGTTTGGCGGCGGAAGCATGGGCTCTGTCCAGGACCTCCAGCAGCGGGCCATGGAACCAGGTGATCACCGGTTTTCGGTGCCATTGGCCCAGAAGCCAGGCGACATAGGCTGGCAGGAAGTTGTGCGTGGCAATGATCACATCAGCCTGGCTGGCAGCTTTCCACAGGCGGGCGAGGGGTGTGGCGCGAATCACCTGGGTGTCACAGCGGTGTCCTGCCGCTTCCAGCGCGTGCGCGAGCGCATCGGAAACAGTGTGTACTCCTCCCGTTTCGAGATTTTCCTTCAGCAGCAGAATGCGGCGGTGCGTGTGGGGAGGCAACATCGAAAAGATCACACCATGGGCCACAGGGCGGGATGGAAGGGCGAGTGCGTCACCGTGCACCAAATCCGGTGAACAGGATACGTGCGGTCTTGTAGGCGATCAGCAGATCCAACGCCAGCGAATAGTGGGCCACGTAGTACAGGTCGTAGCTCAGTTTCACTGCAGTCTGCTCCTCACCTTCCGCGTAACCCTGCTGCACCTGTGCCCAACCCGTCAGGCCTGGGCGCACCAGATGACGGTAAGGGTAGGCGGGAATCCGATGGGCGAACACCCGAACAAACTCGGCCTGTTCCGGTCGGGGGCCAATCAGGCTCATGTCGCCCTTGAGCACATTCCAGAGTTGAGGCAGTTCGTCCAGGCGGGTTCTGCGGATGATTTTGCCCACGGAAGTCACCCGGTCATCGTTGGGTTGGGCGAATCGCGCAGTGGTGGCTTCTTCGTGCCGCATGCTGCGCAGTTTCCAGATGCGGAACTCGCGGCCGTTGCGACCGATGCGAATTTGGGAAAACAGCATCGGCCCTGGCGTGTTCAGCTTCACGGCCAGGCCAGCTGCCAAACACAGCGGAAGCCACAGGGGCAACGCAGCCAGCGTCAAGCCAATGTCGGTCAGGCGCTTGACGGTGTCGTATGCCGGATTGCCGTCCAGCGCCCATAAGTCCTGGGCTTGCAGGTTGGACAACATTTTTCGGCCGCTGATCAGTTCTGCCACGGCTTCCACGCTGTAGAGCCTCACATGCTGCAGGCGCAAGTCGCTGATCAAGCGTTCGCGAACCGCGTCGGTGGGCGCTTGCGGGTCGATGACCACGCCAGCCAGGGCAGATGTGTCATCCGTGACTTTGGGGGCTGCATCCGATGCGGCTGGAATGGCCAAGGGCCGCAGCTTGATGTCTTGCTGGCTGAATTCCGAGGCATCCCCCAGCAGTTCTTTCAGCCGCATGGGTACAGAGGAATCCAGATAGGCGAGTGACAACGCATAGCGCCCTCGCTCTCGCCAGTGCCCCAAAGTAAACCAGGCGGCAGACAGCAGGTAGACCAGCAGCACAGCGCCGCGCGAATAGGGTTGTTGCAGCAGCGCAAAGCCCAGCGGGGCCGCCAGATACGGTGCCGCCGTGGCCACCAGAAGAAAGCGCCGTTCTTCAAACTGGGGCAGGTACGCTCCGTTGTACAGCCAGTAAGCGGTGATGGCGTAAGGCACGCTGCACCACAAGACCGTCTGAGGGAACTGGTACGTTGCCCACTGGTATTGCTCCAGCACCCATCCGATGGCGTAGCTCAACAGCAGCACCAAGATGCCTTTCAAGGCCCAGCCCAGCACGGCACTTTGGCGGTGTGCTGTGGAAGAGTCGAGGGGGCTGTGAGAGTGGCTCTTCATGGATGGCTTGGAGAAGGGGAGAGGGCGCTTTGGTAGGTTGCCATCACCTCCATGCCCATGCGTTCTGCGGTGTAGTGCTGCTCGTAGCGTTGTCTCGCAGCGCGGCCAAGGCTGGTGCGTAGCGCGGGCGACTCTACCAGTTGTCGCAAGGCCAGCGCCAATGCTGTTGCGTCATTGGGAACCAGGCGGGCTTGGGTGGCGTCGGGCAACAACTCGCGCATGCCGGGAAGGTCGCTGGCCACGATGGCCAGTCCACCGCGCATCGCCTCAATCACGGAAATGGGTAAGCCCTCGTGGTCCGAGGTCAGCACAAAAATGCTGTGCTTCATCAGCTGTGCAGAAATATCGCCCACATCTCCGGCGAACACAACGGATTGCAGTCCCAGCTGCCTGGCCATGGCCTGGTGGCTGGCAAGTTGAGGGCCTCCGCCAAAAAACGTGGCTGGCACTTCACACCCCAAATCATCTCGCAAACGTGCGAGCGCTTGCAGTAGCAGGTCAGGGCGCTTTGGTGGCGCCATGCGCGCCACCATGGCGATGCGGGGTGGTGCGACCGCCAGCTCGGTGGCGAGGTGCGTAGATGCGGGTACCTCTTCAATACCGTTGTGAACGACCACCACCCGCCCGGATGGAAGTGGCAGTGCGCGTGCCAGCCTGCGCTCGTGTTCTGACACACACACCATGCGCCGTGCCAGGGGGGCGAGCAGCCATTCGACGGCAAAAGCGGCCACGCGCCGCTTCCAGGGGTTTCCTGCCTTGAACGCAAATCCGTGCACGGTGTAAATCACCGGCTTGCGGGTTCGCGCTCCCGCCAGTCGTGCCGCCACACCCGCCATCGCGCTGTGGGCGTGCACAAGGTCTGGAGACTGCTCTCGCACGATGGCTTGCAGGCGCCGTACGGCTTGCGCCAAGCCAGCAACGCCTGCAGTGTTGCCCAGTGAAGGAATGGAATGCACCCGAATGCCCGCAGCGTTCAGCGCGCACGCCAGAGGGGTCTGCAGGCCGTCGTCTCCGCCGATGGCCACCTGCACCTCGATGCCTTGTCGGTCGCGCAATTCGCGGCACAGCGTCAGTACGTGGCTTTGGGCGCCTCCCACCTCTCCTTTGGTGATGACCTGAAGCACTTTCATGGCACCGGGGCTGCGGGCAAGGCCGTTGCCCTGCGTGCGGTCACTGTGCAATTCCCGTGCGCTCCAGCACATCGCCCACCAGCTCCAGCCGTACCAGCGGGTTGTCCAGTTCCATCAGCCGCTGCTTCAACTCCATGGGCACGGGCAGCAGTTCACACCAGCGGTTGGCCACCCAGCCACAGTCGTCGAGTTGTTCCGGGGTGGGCAGGGCGGCTGCGGGGTTCAGCGCATCACGCGCATGCAGGGTGTGCAAAACCTGGGTCAGGGCCGTGGCGGTTTTCTTCAGGTCTTCAGGGATGGGGATGGACAAATCCCTGTCCAGTTGCGACACGCTGGCAATCCACAGGCCGTGAACCAGGTGGTTGCGCTGGGTGATCCGAAACCGCTCCGTGCCTTTGCACACCAGGGTGATCAACCCTGGCTGGGGGCTTGCGAGTTGCTCAATGACCGCCAGCGTGCCCACGTCGTGAAATTGCTCATCCGGTGCCCCAGCCCGGCGCACTTCGCTGCCCTGGGTTAAGGACACCACGCCAAATGGGGCGCCTGTTTGATGGCATTTGCGCACCATGTCGAGGTAACGCACCTCAAACACGCGCAAGGCCAGCACCCCGTCGGGGAACAGCACCGACGCCAGGGGAAACAAGGGCAGGGATGAAAGGGTCAGGGTCTGGGTCATGGGCCGGGGTGGAACGCCTGGTCAAGATCTGCCGGGCTTGGCTGGGTGGCTGGCCCTGGGCTGCCCAGCGGTCAGAATGGGGTGGGGCCGATGGCCCAATCCCCCAGGCGGTCTGGCGCTGAATCTTGGGCCGCTATCATCCCACGGCGCAGCCGGTTTTCCGCCGGGGCACCCCTTCATTTGTGGATTTCCATGTTGTATCAAATCGCTACTTTGCTGCTCGATGTCATTGGTGGGCTGTTGACCGGTGCTTGCCTGTTGCGCCTGTACATGCAGTGGCAGCGTGTGCCCTTTTCCAACCCGGTGGGGGCTCTGGTGTTTGCGTTGACCGACTGGTTCATCATGCCGCTGCGCCGGCTGATTCCGCCCACAGGCCAGTGGGACATCTCCAGCCTGGTGGGGGGCTTGCTGGTGCAGCAGGTGCAATATGGCCTGCTGTGGCTCATTGCAGGCGGCGCCATCTCGGGCGCTGTGGTGCCTTTGCTGGCGGCCTTCGGTCTGGTGCGGGTCGCGATTTCGGGCTTGATCGGCCTGCTGATCGTGCACGCGATCCTGTCCTGGGTGCAGACGCGCTCTCCCATGTCGGATGTGATGGGGCGGCTGTGCGCGCCGCTGCTCAGGCCTGTGCAGCGGTTCGTGCCGCTGGTGGGCGGTTTGGACCTGTCACCCCTGGTGTTGCTGGTGCTGCTGCAGATCGCCATGATCGTGCTGGGCCACTTGCAGGCAGCGGTGTTGACGGGGGCCTTGCAGGGCTGAGTCTGGGCAGGGGCCACGCTGCCCTGCTGCTTCAACCGATGTATGGCCATCGGTTGCTGGGTCGCAAAGGCGCTTGGTTGACGCTTTGCGACTCATTTCCCTGAATATCAATAAAAATAGCTGCTAGCGCTTACTGGATAAGCGCTAGCAGCTATTGATTTGATAGCGTTTGCGGTAGGGCGATCACTCAAAATCGCCCCGCACCGCAGTAGCGTGGGCTTACACCACCGCGTCGGCTGGCAGGCGCTGCAGCATGGCCAAGCTGCTGGCCACGGTGCTGCGCAGTTCACGGCGGTCACAGATGAAGTCCACAGCACCCTTGGTCTGCAGGAATTCAGCACGCTGGAAGCCCTCGGGCAGTGTCACGCGCACGGTGGATTCGATCACGCGGGGGCCCGCAAAGCCGATGAGGGCTTTGGGCTCGGCAATCACGATGTCGCCCACGAAGGCAAAGCCAGCGCTCACGCCGCCCATGGTCGGGTCGGTCAGCACGCTGATGTAGGGCAGGCCCTTCTTGGCCAGGCGGGTCAGCGCTGCGTTGGTCTTGGCCATTTGCATGAGCGACAGCAGGCCTTCTTGCATACGGGCACCGCCGGTGGCGGTGAAGCAGATGAAGGGCACCTTTTGTTCGATGGCAGTTTCGACACCGCGCACAAAGCGCTCGCCCACCACAGAGCCCATGGAGCCGCCCATGAAGTCGAACTCGAAGCACGCAGCGACCACATTGATGCTCTTGACCGCACCACCCATGACGATGAGGGCATCGGTTTCGCCCGTGTTCTCCAGGGCTTCTTTCAGGCGCTCGGGGTACTTGCGGCTGTCCTTGAACTTGAGGGCGTCCACGGGCAGCACTTCCTGGCCGATTTCATAGCGGCCTTCGGCGTCCAGAAAGGCGTCCAGCCGTGCGCGGGCGCCAATGCGGTGGTGGTGGCTGCACTTGGGGCAGACGTTCTGGTTTTGCTCCAGGTCGGCCTTGTAGAGCACGGTTTCGCAGCTCGGGCACTTGATCCACAGCCCTTCTGGCACCTGGCGGCGCTCGGTGGGGTCGGTTTGCTGGATCTTGGAGGGCAGGAGTTTTTCGAGCCAGGACATGGTTTCCTCTGTATGAATGAGCCTGTGGCGGCGCGCCCTTAACGCTAGCGCTGCCCATCAATCAGGGCTCCCGCGCAAGGGCCGCCCCGCCGCGCTGGGAGCGTCCCCCTTCCTGTGCGCAGCACAAGGAGAAGGGGGAAGCGGCAAAGCCGCTCAGGGGGATGCCCTCTATTATGCGTCGAGCGCCTTGCGCACGCCGCGCAGGAAATCCATGGTCATGGGGACGACCTTGGCGTGTTCCTGGTCTTCAATCAGCTGGATGATGCGGCTGCCGATCACTACGGCATCAGCCACCTTGCCAATCGCCTGGGCGGTGGCTGCGTCGCGGATGCCGAAACCCACGCCCACCGGAATGTGAACGTGCTGGCGAATGCGGGGCAGCATCTGTTCGACAGCCGCTGTGTCCAGCGCGCCCGAACCTGTGACGCCCTTGAGCGACACGTAGTACACGTAGCCGCTGGCCACGCGTGCCACCTGGGCCATGCGTTCGGGGGTAGAAGTGGGAGCCAGCAAAAAGATCAGATCCATGCCGTGGGCGCGCAGGTCGGCGGCAAAGGCTTCGCATTCCTCGGGCGGGTAGTCCACGATGAGCACGCCATCCACACCGGCTGCGGCTGCGTCGCGCACAAAGGCGCTGCCGGTAGTGCCCGGAGTACCGTGCTTCTGGTCGTAGCGTTCTACGGGGTTGGCGTAGCCCATCAGCACCACAGGGGTGGTGTTGTTGCGCTTGCGGAATTCGCGCACCTGGTCCAGCACCTGCACCATGCCAACGCCCAGGCTCAGTGCCTTCTCGCCCGCCTTCTGGATCACCGGGCCATCGGCCATGGGGTCTGAAAAAGGCACACCCAGTTCGATCACGTCAGCGCCCGCTTCCACCATGCCGTGCATGAGGGCGGGCGTGATGTCGGCGAACGGAAAGCCGGCGGTCACATAGGGAATCAGCGCCTTGCGGCCCTGCGCCTTGAGGGCGGAAAAAGTTGCTTCGATGCGGCTCATTTGACCACCTTGACGGGTTGCTCGCCGCCCTTGACGGACTGCCCCTGGCAGCTGGGGCGGCAGTAGAAATCGGCACCACTGAGGTCGGCCACGGTGCCGATGTCCTTGTCGCCACGGCCCGAGAGGTTGACCAGGATGGACTGGTCGGGGCGCATGGTCTTGGCCAGCTTCATGGCGTAGGCCACGGCGTGGCTGGATTCGAGGGCGGGAATGATGCCCTCGGTACGGCACAGGTAGTGGAAGGCGTCCAGCGCCTCCTTGTCGGTGATGCCCACGTATTCGGCACGGCCGATTTCCTGCAGCCACGCATGTTCTGGCCCCACGCCAGGGTAATCCAGGCCCGCGCTGATGCTGTGGGTTTCGGTGATCTGGCCGTTGTCATCCTGCAGGATGAAGGTGCGGTTGCCGTGCAGCACGCCGGCGCTGCCTTTTTGCAGCGATGCGGAGTGGCGGCCAGAGTCCAGCCCCTCGCCCGCAGCCTCCACACCAATCAGGCGGGTTTTCTCGAACGGAATGTAGGGGTGGAAAATGCCCATGGCATTGCTGCCGCCGCCGACGCAGGCGATCACGGCATCAGGTTGTTCGCCCAGCACTTTCTGTTCGGCCAGCATGGCGGGCATCTGCTCAATGCATTCCTTGCCAATCACGCTCTGGAAGTCGCGCACCATCATCGGGTACGGGTGTGGGCCCGCCACGGTGCCGATGATGTAGAAGGTGTTGTCCACATTGGCCACCCAGTCGCGCATGGCGTCGTTCAGGGCGTCCTTCAGGGTCTTGCTGCCAGATTCGACGGGCACCACGGTGGCACCCAGCAGCTTCATGCGGTACACGTTGGGGCTCTGGCGCTTCACGTCCTCGGCGCCCATGTACACCACACATTCCAGGCCGTAGCGGGCGCAGATGGTGGCCGTGGCCACACCGTGCTGGCCTGCGCCGGTTTCGGCAATCACGCGGGGCTTGCCCATGCGCTTGGCCAGCATGGCCTGGCCGATCACGTTGTTGATCTTGTGCGCGCCGGTGTGGTTCAGGTCCTCGCGCTTGAGGTAAATCTGCGCGCCGCCCATTTCACGGCTGGTGCGGGCCGCGTGGTAGATGGGCGAGGGGCGGCCCACGAAATGCTTGAGTTCGTACTGGAATTCCGCCAGAAACTCTGGGTCGTTCTGGTAGCGGGCGTACGCCTCGCGCAGTTCCTGGATGGCGTGGGTCAGGGTTTCGCTGACGAAGCTGCCACCGTAGGGGCCAAAGTGCCCGGAGGCGTCAGGTTGCTGATAAGAGCTCATGGGGATTCTTTGCAAGTTGGGCATCGGCCGCACGCACGGCGGCAACGAAGCGTTGGATTTTTTCGGCGTCCTTGATGCCCTTGATGGGTTTGCCATCAGGGCCATCGGCTTCAACGCCGGAACTGACATCAACCGCCAGCGAGAGGCCTCGCGGGCGGACTTGCAAAATGCCATCGGTCACGTTTGCAGGCGTGAGTCCACCAGACAAAACGAGGTGAGAGCTGACGCTTGGTGGAAGGAGTGACCAATTGAATGCCTTGCCGCCACCACCATAACCGTCGACATGGGCGTCGAGCAGGATGGCCTGGGCGTGTGAAAAATCCTGCGCGTATTTTACGAGGTCGAAGCGTTCAGCCCCATCGCCTAGGGGTATGCGTGCTGCCCGCAAAAATGGACGCAACCCGTGGCCTGTGGCCAGCAGGCAATCGGCCGGCGTTTCATCACCATGAAATTGCACGATAGCGCCCGCCACCATTGCGCTGGCAGCTGCAATATTGGTAGCACTTTCGTTCACGAACAGCAGCACGGGGGTGACGAATGGCGGGAGTCTGCGTGCCAATTGCGCAGCGCGCTCAGGGGTGACTGCGCGGGGGCTGGGTGCATACAGCACGAAACCCACAGCGTCGGCACCCGCCGCCACGGCGGCATCCACATCCTGTTCCCGGGTCAGGCCGCAGATTTTGATTCGCGTGCGCTCGCTGGTCATGGCACGGGGTTTCGTTGCGAAGCCATGCGGGTGGGGTGTGGAGGCGGTTTCAGCAGAGTGGTGGGTGGTCATGGCAGCCAGGCAAAGGGAGGGGTGCTTTCAGGAAGCTTCCACTGCGCATCGTAGACCGGGCCCAGAAAATACAGCCCGTCTGGGGAAAAGGTGGGTGCTGCCGCATCGCGCGACCGCGCATTGAGCACGCTCTGCATCCAGCTTACTGGCTGCTTGCCACTTCCGACGGCGATCAGGCAGCCCATGATGTTGCGGATCATGTGGTGCAAAAAGGCGTTGGCTTCGAACTCGAAACGCCAATAGCAGGGGCTCCAGCCCAGTTCGGGGTGCGGCGCTACTGCACGGCTGTCAGTGATCTCTATGCGTTTGATCGTTTTGACCGGCGTCTTGGCCTGGCAGGCAGATGCCCTGAACGATGTGAAATCGTGTTCACCGAGCAAGATGCTGGCGGCTTGCCGCATTGCATCGCCGTTGAGTGGCGTGTGTACCCAGCCCACGCGACCAGACTCGACACTGGGGCGCACGGGTGACTGCAGCAGCACGTAAGCGTAGCGCCTGGCCGTTGCACTGGCGCGTGCGTGGAAGCTATCAGGCACCTGCTGTGCCCATTGCACCGCAATGTCGGGTGGCAAAAAGGTGTTGGTGCCCCGAACCCACGATGCATTGGGGCGGCGCAGGGGGGTGTCGAAGTGCACGACCTGCATCAGCCCATGCACCCCACTGTCGGTGCGGCCCGCACACAGGGTGCTCACTGCATGCGTAGCAAAGCGGCCCAGGGCCGCTTCGAGCTTGTCTTGAACAGTGTTGCCAGATAACTGGCTTTGCCAGCCGTTGTAGCCTTGCCCGTTGTAGCTGACGCCCAACGCCATCCTCACGGTGGCGTTGGAGGGGGAGGCGTTGGTCGGGCTCTCGGGTGTCAGCTCTGGCGGCATCAGCCCAGATCAGCCAGCAAGCGCTGGGCGCGGGTTTTGAGTGCGCCTGTCGCCTCTGCCACCACTTCCTCGATCAGGGTGCGGGCACCATCGGTATCGCCGATCGCGTTGAACTCTTCCGCCAGCGCCAGTTTGGTCGCCAGAGGATCGTCATGAGCAGCAGCTTCGCCATCGTCATCGTCACCCATCGGCGCCGATGCCGTGGTGATTTCTTCGCTGACCGATGGTGCGCTCGGCGTGGGTGTGCTGAGGGTGGAAGGCGCTGTCAGGTCGAGCGAGAGATCTCCCAGATCGAATTCCAGCGTGTTGTTGTCTGGGGTGCCAGACGACAAAGGCGCGAGGCCAGAGGGTGCAATGCTCAGATCATCTGCGGCGCCCAGTGGGTCGAGTGTCGGAGCTGCTTCAGCCATAGGGGCGCGGGCCGTTTCTGGCTCGTCATCCAGCGAAGGCAGTTCCATTTCGGGAGCCAGGCCGGAGGCCGCAGCCGCTGCGGCGAACCCACCGGCGGCGGGGGCATCCGTCAGGGCATCATCTGGCAGGTCGAGATCCAGATCCAGGTCGAGATCAGAAGGCAGTGCAGCAGCCGCACCGGCACCCATCGCGGCGGGCACCGTGCTCGCAAAGCCGCCTGCGGGGGCGGGCTGAGCGACTTCACCGCCGGGGCGTCCACCGGGTTGGTACAGGGCATTTTCCGGGTCCAGGCCGCGGCCCAGTTCGGTGATGCGGGCCCAGTCGGGGCCCTCACCCTGGGTGAGCTTGAACACGTCGCCTGCCACTGCTTCCAGGGCCTTGCGGTCCTGGCGCTTGGCGTAAATTTCGCCCAGCTTGACGTGGACGGAAACCCGTGCGGGGTTGTGGCGAATCGCCTCTTTCAGAATCTCTTCCGCTTGCAGGTCGCGGCCATAGGCCAGGTACACGTCGGCTTCTGCAACGGGGTCCACATCGCCGCCAGCATCCAGCTGGCTGGGCGAGTAGGCCATGGAAGAGCCGCCCGTGGTCATTTCGCTGTTGGCGGTGTCGATGCGTTGACCACCGCTGGCGCCGAAGAACGAGTCAGGCTGAATGCGGCTTTCCATGAAGGAGCTGTCTACGCCGCCAGCGCCACGGCGGCGCTGCACGACACGGTAAGCGCCATAACCGATCAACAGAGCCAGCAGGCCGCCACCGGCCAATGGAATCATGGGGTCTTCCATCAGCCCATCAAGGAAGCTGGGCTCTTCGATGGGTGGTGGAGGAGGCACGACCACCTTGGGTGCGGGCGCTGCAGGTGCAGATGCCTCGGCGGCAGGTGCAGACGCAGTGGTATCAGGAGCGGACGCAGCATCCGCAGGGGTGCTGGCCGCTTCGGCTGGCACCTCGGGTGTCGAAGCAGGTGCTTGCGGGGCTGTCGGGGTGGCGGGAACGCCGGGCACTTCTGCCTTGATCGCCGCAGGCGTACTGGCCGCTGGGGCGGTGGCTGGAGCCGCGCCTGCAGCAGAGGCTGCGCCGACCTTGTTCAGGTCGCTGATGTTCTTGGACAGCTCAGCCATGCGGGCATTGGCCTCGCTGGCTTGCTTGTCTTTCGCCAACTGGTCTTCAGCAGCCTTTTGGCCCTTGAGCGAACCCTTCGAGAGGGTCAGCTTGTCTGGGGCAGCTGTTGCGGGCTTGCGGTCTTCCACCTGGGCCTGCACCTTGCCACTGGCCGAGCGCTCGGCCGAGGCCACTGTTGCGCTCGGTGCGGCATCAGCCAACTTGCGGCGGAAGGTGTTGAAGTCGCGGCTTTGGGCTGCCAGGATTTGGCGAGCCTCGGTGTTGGACACCGACTTGGCGGTGGCTTCATCCGGAATCTGCAGCACAGAGCCGGCGCGTACGCGGTTCACGTTACCCTGGATGAATGCGTCGGGGTTGGCGCGCATCAGGGCCACGAGCATCTGGTCCAGAGAAACATCTGCAGGGCGGTGGGCATTTGCAATGCGACCGGCCGTGTCGCCAGGCTTGACGGTCACGCCGTCGGCGGGGGCGGGGCGCGATGCTGCGGGTGCACGCACGGCGGGTGCGGCTGGAGTCGCTACACGCGCAGGGGCGGGGCGTTGCTGTGCCACGGCTGGCGCAGTGATCTGGGGCGCTGCTGTGGCTGTAGGTGCGGCACTGCGCAATGCCGGTGGGTCAAGCAGCAGGGTGTAGCTGCGAACAATCTTGCCTGTGCCCCAGGTGGTGTCCAGGACCAGATCGAGAAACGGATCGTTGACTGGGCGGTCGCTGGTTACCCGCAGCACGGCGCTGCCATCCGCACGGCGTTGCAGCTGGATCTGCAAGGCGTTCATCAGCGGATTGAACTCCATGCCTTGGGATCGGAACACCTCGGGCGACGCCGCTGTGGCACGCAGGGTCTCAGCTTCCGCCGCAGTGATTTGAGGTACGTCGATCTCGGCGCGTAAAGGCTCACCCAGCGCTGATTGCACCGTGATTCGCCCCAGGGCCAAAGCAGACGCCTCGCCTGCGTGCAGGCCGACGCAAAGCACGGCAGCAGCCGCCAAAGCTGAAAATTTCCAACGATGCATGTTTGCCATCAACTGATTAGGTGGTGCGGCTCGGTCGAGCGGTGTTGTTTTTCTCATGTGCTGTTCCCGCCCCGGAGCGTGAAAATATGTAAAAAGCACCATAGCAGCAATGTTTTGCAGTGACAAGCTGAGGTGGCGTCGAAGCTTTGGTGGGCAACCATGGGCTCTCATTTGAGGCGTAAACCTGTTGCCATTCGACAACGTGGCGTAACTGGTTGTTTCTGCGCTCAAGAATTAAAAAAGCGCGCAAAACCGACGTTTTGCGCGCTGGGTGCAGGCCTTTTTTAAATCAGGCTGCCAGCAAAATGCGAAGCATGCGGCGCAGCGGCTCGGCAGCGCCCCACAGCAGCTGGTCGCCAATGGTGAAGGCACCCACATACTCAGGGCCCATGGCCAGCTTGCGGATGCGGCCCACGGGGATGGTCATGGTGCCAGTCACGGCCACGGGGGTCAGATCCTTGATGGTGGCCTCGCGGGTGTTGGGCACCACCTTCACCCACTCGTTGTCGGCGGCGATCATGGCTTCGAGGTCGGCCACGGGCACATCCTTCTTGAGCTTGAAGGTCAGGGCCTGGCTGTGGCAGCGCATGGCGCCCACGCGCACGCAGAAGCCGTCCACGGGGATGGCGGCGGTGCTGAAGCCTTCGCCCTGGCCCAGGATCTTGTTGGTTTCGGCCATGCCCTTCCATTCTTCCTTGGACATGCCCCAGCCAGGCTCGTCCTGGCTTTTCCCGATACCCAGGTCCTTGTCGATCCAGGGGATCAGCGAGCCGCCCAGGGGCACGCCAAAGTTGGCGGTTTCAGCGGCAGACAGGCTGCGCTGCTTGGCGATGACCTTGCGGTCGATTTCCAGGATGGCGCTCTTGGGGTCGTCGAGCAGGGACTTCACTTCCGCATTCAACGTGCCGTATTGGGTGAGCAACTCGCGCATGTGCTGCGCACCGCCGCCCGAGGCTGCCTGGTAGGTCTGGGTGCTCATCCACTCAACCAGCCCCGCCTTGTAGAGTGCGCCCACGCCCATCAGCATGCAGCTCACGGTGCAGTTGCCGCCCACCCAGTTCTTGCCACCGTTGGCCAGCGCGTTCTTGATGACGGGCATGTTGACGGGGTCGAGGATGATGACGGCGTCCTTTTCCATGCGCAGGGTCGATGCAGCGTCGATCCAGTGGCCGTTCCAGCCCGCTGCGCGCAGCTTGGGGAAGACTTGCGTGGTGTAGTCGCCGCCTTGAGCCGTGATGATGATGTCGCAGCGCTTCAAGGCGTCGATGTTGTACGCGTCTTGCAGGGTGGTTTCGTTCTTGGCTTGTGCGGGGGCCTTGCCGCCTGCGTTGGATGTGGAGAAGAACAATGGCTCGATCAGGTCGAAGTCTTTTTCTTCGATCATGCGGTCCATCAACACCGAGCCGACCATGCCGCGCCAGCCGACCAAACCTACCAACTTGCTCATTTCAACGCCCTTTCAGATTAAGAAACAGTGCCAGACCAGACTGTTTGCCCCGGCTCGTCTGGCCAGGGAGGGCGCACGACGGTACCGGAGCTGGATCAGCCCTTAATAATGGTCGTGGTTTTGGTGGTGATTGCGCGCACAGCCACGCCTGCCAGGGCGGCAGTAGCGGTGTTCAGGGCGAACGGGCGGGCGGCAAACATGCGCAGATTCTAGCCGATTGCGTGCATGGGCCAATGCGGGAATTGCATACGACGATTGTGCAAAGAAAAAGGGCGGCCACAGCCGCCCTTGAAATGTCATGGCAAACCTGGGATCAGGCGAGCGCCTTCACCACGGCATCGCCCATCTGCGCGGTGCCGACCTTGGTGGTGCCTTCGCTGTAGATGTCAGGGGTGCGCAAGCCCAGCGCCAGCACCTTTTGCACAGCGGCTTCGATGCGCTGAGCGGCTTCTTCCTGATTCAGGCTGAAGCGCAGCATCATCGCGGCGCTCAGGATGGTGGCCAGGGGGTTGGCCACGCCTTTGCCGGCGATGTCGGGGGCGCTGCCGTGGCTGGGTTCGTACAGGCCCTGGTTGCTGCTGTTCAGGCTGGCCGAGGGCAGCATGCCGATGGAGCCGGTGAGCATGGAGGCCTCGTCGCTCAAGATGTCGCCAAACATGTTGCCGGTCACGACCACGTCAAATGCCTTGGGGGCCTTGACCAGTTGCATGGCGGCGTTGTCCACGTACATGTGCTGCAGTTCCACATCGGGGTACTGCTGGCCCACTTCAGTCACCACGTCCTTCCAGAACTGGAAGGTTTCGAGCACGTTGGCCTTGTCCACGCTGGTGACCTTCTTGCTCCGCTTGCGGGCGGCCTGGAAGGCGACGTGGGCGATGCGCTCGATTTCGGGCTTGGAGTAGCGCATGGTGTCGAAGGCTTCTTCCGCACCGGGGAAGTGTCCGTCCACGGCAGTGCGGCGGCCACGGGGCTGGCCGAAGTAGATGTCGCCGGTCAGCTCGCGGATGATGAGGATGTCGAGGCCAGCGATCAGCTCGGGCTTGAGGCTCGATGCGCCCACCAGCTGCTCGTAGCAGATGGCGGGGCGGAAGTTGGCGAACAGGCCCAGGTTCTTGCGCAGGCCCAGGATGGCTTGCTCGGGGCGCAGGGGGCGGTCGAGCTTGTCGTATTTCCAGTCGCCCACGGCACCAAACAGCACGGCATCCGCCTCTTTGGCCAGCTTGAGGGTGGCTTCGGGCAGGGGGTGGCCATGGGCGTCGAATGCGGCGCCGCCCACCAGAGCGGATTCCATTTCAAACTTCAGGTCAAGTGCCTTCAAGACCTTGACGGCCTCGGCCACGATTTCGGTACCGATGCCGTCACCCGGCAGAACTGCGATTTTCATTGTTTGGTGCTTTACTTTTGATAGCTGCCAGCGCTTATCAGATAAGCGCTGGAGGCCATTTTTGCTTGATATCTGAATCAGGAAACCATCGAGTGCGCAAGCCAGGGCTTGGTAGCCAGGCGCTGGGCTTCAAAGGCGCGGATCTTGTCAGACTGGCGCAGGGTCAGGCCGATGTCGTCAAAGCCGTTGAGCAGGCAGTATTTGCGGAAAGCCTGCACCTCGAACGGGATCTCTTCACCCTGTGGGCGCACGATGACCTGGCGCTCCAGATCGATGGTGAGCTGGTAGCCGGGGAAGGCGGCCACTTCGTCAAACAGCTGGGCCACGGTGGCCTCGGGCAGCACGATGGGCAGCAGGCCGTTCTTGAAGCAGTTGTTGAAGAAGATGTCGGCAAAGCTGGGCGCGATGATGGCGCGAAAGCCGTACTGGTCCAGCGCCCAGGGCGCGTGCTCGCGGCTGGAGCCGCAGCCGAAGTTCTTGCGGGCCAGCAGGATGCTGGCGCCCTGGTAGCGCGGCTGGTTCAGCACGAAGTCGGGGTTGGGCTTGCGCTGGCTCTCGGGGATGCCGGGCTCGCCCTTGTCCAGGTAGCGCCACTCGTCAAACAGGTTGGGGCCAAAGCCCGTTTTCTTGATCGACTTGAGGAACTGCTTGGGGATGATGGCGTCGGTGTCGACGTTCTCGCGGTCCATGGGGGCGACGAGGCCCTTGAGCAAGGTGAATTTCTGCATGGATGGCCTTGTGTTACTTGGCAGCGCGCTCAATGGCGTTGCCTGCGCGTTCAATGTCTTGGCCCACACCCTTGACGGTGTTGCAACCCGCCAGCACGAAGGCCAGCACCGACATGCCGATGGCGCGCAGCACCGAATCGTCCGGGTCGCCGGTGTAGAAGAGCGGGGGATTGCCTTCGCACGGGTTGGGCGCCAGCTTGGCCAGCACATCGAGCAACTGCGGAATGCCGGCGCCGGTACGCGCCGAAACGAACAGGATGGGAATCGGATGACCGGCGCGCAAGGCTTTTTCGAAGGGCGCGTGCAGTTCGTCCGGGCTAGGGTCGGCGCCATCCTCAAGGTAGCGCGCCAGAAGGTCTTCGTCCTCCTCGACGATCTGATCGATCAGCGCCCGATGCGCCGCTGCAACCGACTCGAAATCGCTCTCACCCTCGTCATGGCCGAGCACTTCAACCACCTCGGCACCATGCTGCGCCGGCAAATCGAGCAACATGCACTCGCGCCCGAAGCGTTCGCGCAGCTCACCGACCAGCTTGGGCAGGTCAACGTTTTCGGCATCGATCTTGTTGATCACGATCATCCGGCACAGCTTGCGCTCGGCGGCATGGCGCATCATGCGTTCGGTCATCAGTTCGACGCCGGTCTGGGCGTTGATGACGATCAGTGCCGTATCGACCCCGGCCAGCGCGGCGATGCTGCCGGCGTCCTTGTCTTCGCGCATTTCCTTGCTGGTGGGGTTTGTGGCCGTCAGCTTCGCCGTGGTCATAGGCAGCCTGCTGGGGGCCCTGGCCGTCCTGCTCATTGCCCTGCTATCCCGCAGCAAGAGCTTTTTCATCGCCGGCCTGGTACCCCTGTTCCCCACCTTCGCCCTCATCGCCCACGCCATCGTCGGCAGCGAGCGGGGCGGAGCGGACCTGCGCACCACGGCCATCTTCGGCCTGTGGTCCCTGCTGCCCTACGCGGTCTATCTGCTGGTGGTGGCCTGGCTCAGCCTGCGCTGCAGCCTGGGCCTGACCCTCGCCAGCGCCACCGCAGCCTGGCTGGGCAGCGCCGGCCTGCTGCTCCTGGCCTGGAGCCGCCTGTTCCCGCAAGGGAACTGAAGCATGTCGCGGGAGGCGCCCGGAACTAACCGGGGGCCGCCCGCCAAACGGTGTTTTATCCCTCCGCTTTAGGCCCGGCATACAATGCCGGGC
>ERZ650300.548-NODE-548-length-22947-cov-6.247728_pt1 | contig 22947 bp, 27 predicted proteins | sample MGYA00376236_ERZ650300 | MGnify/ENA primary metagenome ERZ650300 (study PRJEB26733, sample SAMN07839303) | wastewater metagenome | biome: urban; feature: wastewater treatment plant; material: waste water | place: USA: North Carolina | collected 2016-04-28 ...
GCAGCTCGACGGGGTTGCTGAGATCGATTTTCGCTTGTTTTGCCATTTCCCGACCCTTTCTGTCGTTAGTGATTAGGTGAAACGAGTATGCCGATTGGCATGGGGCGTTTCTGGATTAAGTAGAGGCTGCTTCGGGCATCCGGCCGGTTCGCTCCATTTCGTGAAGGGCGGCGCCGAAGTCATAGTCGAATTGCCAACTGCTATCGCTCTGCCGTCCGCCATGACGGCGCAGAAACTCCGCGACCCTTGCGGACACCGGCGAGGTGAAAAACACGCGGAGGCCGTCCGGGGAAAACAGCCCTTGGCCGATGCCGGCGATAACGTCGAAGGGGACTAGCCCATGGTGCAGAGGGCGATCAACCTTCTCTCTGGCTGGGGCCTTGCGGAACCGGGCTGGAATGGCGGCGGGATTGCGCCAGGCCAGGACCATATTCAATCGGTAGGCAACGTCCGGATGGATCTCGAGATGGCATGTGCCTACCTTGTAGAGCCTCACCCTGATCGCGCCGCCGTCGAGCTCATGCCAGACGCCGAAGTCGCCGGCCTGGTAGATGCCTTCCAGTGCCCGGGTGGTGAGCATCACCGGCGGCTCACCGCGGCCGGAGAATTTGGCGATCACGCACCGCAGGTCATGGACGAAGTTGCAGCGCTCGTGGCAAAACGAACCGAAGTAGGTCCGCATCCTCGAGAGGATCATCCGCTTGTAGAAACCCTCGGGACTGTTCGTGGCATGGTGGTCGCTGAGGTTGAAGAAGAGGCCTTCCACCCTGTCCGCAAAGAACTGCGCACGGCTGGCGATCATGGTCTGCAAGGTGGCGCGCACGCTGGCCGGCTCGAACGGGGGCGTTTCGTGTGCTCGGATCTGGCGAGTCCATTCGTTGCGTACCTCTGCCGGCATCAAGTCCAGGACGTCCGTGAGCTTCATCGCGCGGGACCAGAAGTCCGAGTCCAGGGCGCGGATAGCGGGGCCGGCGGCGAACAGGGTCGTTGCCGTGTAGTTGCCGATGCTGCGTTCCTTCTGGGCGCCGGTGAGGAAGTAGCACATGACATCTGACGCGCCTGCAACGTAGCCAGCGATCTGCTCGATGTCAGCACGCAACTTGCCGTATTCGGCGAAGAGGGCGTCGAGGGGCGTATAAAGGGCGAGCGCCGCTGCCTCGCCGTCGAGAAGGGCAAGAACCTCGGTTTCCTGGCTCATTCCGATAGTCCTGATGGCAATGGGTTACCCGTCATCTCGTGCAGGATGGTCACCGGCATACAGCTCACACCGACCCTGTTGCGGCGGGTGTAGATGCGCAGCGCGCCGGACAGCATGCAATCCCACACCTCGTCCACCTCGGACTGGGTGGCCGGGCGGGTCAAATAGACATTCAGGACCTTGTGCAGCTGGTCACCCTGCATCCAGGTAAATTCGCCCAAGCCAAGGGCGTTGCCATAGCACGGCAGGCCTTGCCAGCCGAGGGAGCGCCAGGCGCGCCAGGCCTCCAAGGCCGTAGCGCCCAAGGAAGGCTTGCCGGCCACCGGCACAGGTTGGGTTGCGCTCAACATTTCAGGCCGTCTCCAGGAACGTCGTCCCCAGCCGAATCAGCCCGGCCAGGACCTCTTCATGCCGGGATAGGCTGGCCCGCGCAACTCCGTCGAAACGGCGTGGAGATTCGATCTGATCGCGGACTGCCGCGTAGTAGCGCGAGGCTTTCGCCGATTCGTCGGCGGCTACCGCATGAAACTCGTGCGCCTTGTCGTCGGCAGAAGCATCAGCGGGTTGCCGGCGCTGATAGTCCGCCTGCCGCAGCACCACAAGGCGCTGTTCGTTGGCTTCCCAGGACTTGCGTTCCGCCGTGGTCAGTTCGCCGCGCAGGGCCGAATTTACAGCCCGTTTGAACTCGGCAATTTGCTGCACGTCGTCGATAGGGATCGATCCGAGGACAGAGGCCGACACGTTGAAGCGCAGGCAGTAGCTGAAGTAGGGAGCAGGGACCTGACGACGGTCGACCCAGATGTTGGGGCGTTCGAGGATGTCATCGGCCGACTCGAAATAGCGGCCAAGATGGCGAGCGGCCCGGTTTGGGGGCCGGCGCGGGTCGAGGGCGAGGACCTGCATAAGGGCGCAGGCCTGCTGCCAGCCGGCATCATCCGGGCTGATCTTTTTCGGCCAAATGACCATGGGATTCTCCTTCGTCGGTTCGGTGCAGTCGGTAACTGCGGCCCATCCTACGCAGGAGGCATAGTCATTTCTGGAAATTCTACGGAACCGCGAAACCGCGCAGAACAGCAGAATTCCACGTCCATCGCGGAGCCTGTCCGGCGCGGACGGGCCACTTAAATTCCGTCCGGTTGCCGCCGGTCATGGCGACGGAGCTGTTGCATAATGGCCGGATGGTATTTTGCGAAGCTCCGCCCCTCATCCTTTTCCTGCATGGCGACCTGGCCATCACCACGCGCTCGCTCCCTTCGGTGCTGGCGGTCCCCATTTACCTGCTCGTCTGCCTGGTGCTTTGCATTCGGAGGCGAACGATCGGCTTGGTGGATCCGCTCATTGTGTTCGGGCTGGTCGCTGGGCAGCTCGCCGTGTTGAAGACCGGGGTGGTCACCGATGGCGCCGCCGGGCTCCCGGGCTACGCGCTCCTCGCACCCTTCATGATCTTTCTGGCTGGTTATGCCGTCTGGCGGCTGGCCGGGCAAAAGCCGCTGGCGAACTGGCCGTGGCCACGCTTTGGCCTGGTGGCCACGCTGACGCTACTGCTGTCGGATATCGGGATTGCTTTGATGACGCCGGCGGCGTCCGGCAAGGTATGGCAGCTCGGGGGCGCGTGCATGAAAGATGCGCTGCTGATCGGCCCGCCGTTCGTGATGATCGTGTTCTATTGGCTCTTGGACTGTCGATCGTCCATGGTCTTCTGCAGCCAGAAATGCGTCCGCCTTGGACGCTGCCGTTTCGGGATGGATGGGAAAAGCGGGGACTGCCACTGCCAGGGCGATAAAGGCCTGGAAGAAGCGTCCCGCGCTAGTTGATCAGTAGATCCGAGAGGACCAGGAAGGTGAAGAGGAAGGCCGCGGTAATGCCAGCTGCCTTCCACCTGGTCAGACGGAACCGGTCGAGGTTGAAGGAAACCGCGACACCGAGCACGGCGCCGATGGTCAGTTGAACAACTTCAGCAGTGTTTGCAGCAACCATTTTGACCACCTCCGCTCAGTGCAACTGCGACGAGACTGTCGGCGCGACGGTATTCTGCGTCACCAGCTTGCGCAATTGCATTACCAGCTTGCACAACTCGTCCTCGGTGAAGTGCACACCGACGATTGAATTGTCCTTGTAGGCGAGAGCACCCAGCACTTCGATGGCCTGCATGTTGCCAGCCTTACCGGCGCGGTACAGCCAGTAAGAGGCTTCCTTGCGGTCCACCGGTGCGCCAAGGCCACCGGCCAGGCACATGCCCAGCGCTGCCTGAGACGGGACGTGATCCCGGTTGGCAGCCTGGCGAAACCAGGCGCAGGCATCTTCCGGGTTCTTCTCGACACCGCGACCGAGGGCGGACAGGGCGGCGAACAGACCCATTGCACGGGCATCTTCCTTGTTCATGGCGGCCTTCAGCAGCGGCACGGCAGCGGCATAGTCACGCCGTTCCAGGGGAGCGACGTAGGGGGCCGGAGCAGCGTCCTCTTGGAACGCGCCAGCGCCGAAGAAGCTATCCAGAATGTTCATAATCCTTTTTCCTTTCGCGAAAACGCATGCGGTTCCGCCTTGTGGGCAGATTAGGCGATGCGAGCGAGCTGCGGATGTTCAGCTTTAGCATGAGTGTGCTCCAAATTTGTTGCCACAGCCAAACCCTGTCGGGATCGGCGAGCAGCGGGTTGTGAAACTATTTGGCATGGCCGTCCGTAATGTACGGGGGAAATCGGTTTGCCACTACATGACTCACTTATACCGGTCCTTCACGGGCGTTTCTGTTTTTTCTTCGACGCATCCTCCTCGGTCGGAGCCATATCGTCCGGCCGCGGATCCAGGATGTCGCCCGGGCGGCAGCCGAGAACGATGGTCAGCACCGCCAGGGTCTGCAGGTTGAGGCGCGCCGGCGGCGATTCTACGATCCGGGCGAGCTGGGCATACTTGATCGCATCTGGGGCGATCGCCTTGATCCGGTTGTGCAGCTCGGTGACAGTATCAATCTTGGCGGCCTGCATGCATTCGCGCAGCCTCCAGGTGACGGGGTATTTCAAGCTCATGGTCTTACCTCCTTGCCCATCGCCATCACGCGGAAGGGCGGCAATCCGCGCAGCATTGCGCGGCCAAAACGAGATTCCCACAGACGGGGATCAGTAACGACAACTTGACCGTGGTCAGTTTCAGTACGGATCAAACGGCCGACGGATTGCTCGAGCTTGCGCGCGGCATCCGGTACCGAGATTTCCATGAAAGGGTTTCCGCCGCGGCGCTCGATCCAGCTGGACAACGTGCGCAGGACCGGGCTGTCGGGCACAGCAAACGGAAGCTTGGTGATGACGACCTGAGTGCAGTAGCTCGAGGGCAGATCCACTCCCTCGGTGAAAGACGCCAGACCGAATATGGTGGAAGCCTTGCCGGCATCGACTGCAGCGCAGTGGGCGGAGATGATCGCGGCCTTGGACTGCTCGCCTTGAACCAGGACCCGGGCACGCAATTCCTTCGGTAGCCGGCCTGCGATGTCTTCCATCTGGCGCCGACTGGTGAAGAGCACCAGCATCCCTTCAGGGCCCTGCTTGGTCATGTCGGCGATCAGGCGATCAGCCACTGCTTTGGTATGTGCCTCGTAGTTCTTGGGGCTCGGCATCTTCGGGATGTCGATGAGGCCTTGGGTGGCATAGTCGAACGGGCTGGGCAGATCCACGCACGAGACGTCGTAGGAGGCCAGGCCTGTCCGGCGGAGGAAGTCGTCGAAGTTCCCCAGGGTGGTCATGGTGGCGGACGTCAGCACCACGCCTGCAGCCTTCTCCCAGAGGAGGTTGCGAAGGTAGCCGCCGGCGAAGACCGGAGATGCATTGATCTGGTAGTCGACGCTGTTCTTTTTGAAGCTGACGGTCTCGATCCACTTGGCCACCGGCGGGGCGTTCTCGCCTGGCTCCTCGAGGAAGAGGGTCCAGGTGGTGTTCACCTCCTCCATCCGGCCCAGCTGGAAGCCGACGTCGGCCAGCAGCTTCTCGAACAGCGCTTGTTTGCTCCGGTCGGTGCCGAGCCGGTCGTTGAGGGCGCCCTGGCACTCATCCAGGAGGCCGGCCAAGCTGTTCGTCAGGTTCTTGATGTTCTCGCCGATCTCGAAGAATTCCTCGGGGAGGCAGGAATCCTCGAACTCGAGCGTCGGCCGAGGGCATTCGGTGGTCGGCCGGAGCTGAGCAAGGCTCGAGAGGAAGCCATAGGCGTCAGTGAGATCGGAACGCAGCCGGTCAGCCTCATCGTGGATCCGCTCACACGTGGGCTCGTATGTCGTCCCCAGTGCCTCCTGGAGAGCGGCAGCCAGGTTGGCCAGCTTTTCGGCCGAGCGGCGGTCGGCGTTGATGAAGTGACCAGACGCAAAGATGGAGACGGCCTTCTCGGGGAGGCCGTGAGCTTCGTCGATGACGTAGAAGCATTCCTCCGGAGACGGGAGAATCTTGCCGCCGCCCATGGCCAAGTCGGCGAGGAGCAGGTCATGGTTGGCCACGATCACCGAAGCGTCCCGCAAGCGCTTGCGCGCGGCCATCTGGGCGCAGCTCTTGTAGGAGGGGCAGGCCCGGTTGATGCAGCCATGACGGTCGGTGGTGATCGACTTCCACACCTCATCGGTTACGGCTTCCCGTGTGTCGCGATCACCATTCCAGCGGCCTTCTGCAAGATCCTTGGCCATGGCCTCGATATCCTTCCGGATCGAGTCGGAATCGACGTCGCCTGCGGCGCCGGCCCGCTCTTCCTTGTGGTCGAACATGGTGATCTGCTGCATGTCACCAATCGCCTGGTTGAGCTTGTACTGACACACGTAGCGGGTCCGGCCCTTGGCGAGCTCGATCGATACGTTGAGACCAGCGGCTTGGCTGAAGAGGGGGAGGTCGCGGGTCGTCAGTTGCTCCTGCAGAGCGATGGTCGACGAGGAGATGACCAGCTTCTTGCCCTTGCGCTTGGCCATAACCATGCCGGCCAGTCCATAGCCCAGGGACTTGCCGGTACCGGTGCCACCTTGGACGACCAAAACGGTTTGCCCAGGGACCGGCTTGCCGGCGTTCGGACTCGGGTCCGGACAGCGGGCCAGGGTCTTCGCCACCTCGGCGATCATCACCCGTTGTGCCGAGCGCGAACGGAAGCCGGGGATGACCTTGGAGATGGCAGCCAGCTTGTCGCGGATTTCTTGTTTGGTGTCTTCGGTGAGCATGAACGTCGGTCGGTGATTTCGGATCTGTCTTCAAGGCTACCGACCTGACCTGGGCGCGTTTGGAATTAGTTCTACTCTGCGTAGTAACCGTCCGAATCGACCGCATCCGGGGTGGCGATGCTGAGCTCGATATGGTTCTGGGTCTCTTGCCAGTCGTGGTGGACAGTCTTCAGGCCGCGGGGGGGGCGGCGCAGGGCTTGATCTCGATATAGCCATCACCGGTGACCCGGTAGTCCAGCTTGTGCCGGCCAACCAATTTTCTGAATGCCTTGTAATGCGGGTCGGGGGCGCTCCGCTTTTTGGCTGGGGAAAACGCTCGCGTGAGTAGCTTGCCGAGAAGCTTCATGACGATCTCCTGGTTGGGTCAGCAGGGCAGCTGCATGGGATTGGCCGTGCGCAGGAAGGTCGCCGAGGGGACCATGCGCACGAAGGTGCCGTCTTCGTAGTCGTCGGTAACCGGCACGGTCTGCTCGACGCCAGTGACGAAATCCAGGATCGGGCTTGCCGACTCGAATACACCGCTGTTGAGGGCGGCGAACACTGCGTTTTCTGCTTCTTCCGGATTGTCGGTAGCGCAGAGGATGAAAGCCTTGATCACGATAGCCATGGGGGAGGGTCCTTACGAGTGGATGACGGCGCCGGGCGCCACTTTGATGTGAAGGGGGGCGCGGTACTTCGCACGAAGGCGCTCGCTCTCAACCTGGATGAAATTGGCCAGGCGGGGGAAACGCCCCTGGATCTGGCGCCATTCGGTCATGAGGCGGCCGCGGTGGCGCAGAAAGGACTGTTCGTCGTCTTCCTCCGCCAAGGCAGCCAGCTGGGCGCGGACAATGCTCTCGGCACGGCCGTAGGCGGTTCGCTCGATGCGGCTAAGCGACGACACAGAGTTGCGGAGGCTGCGGAGCATTGCGGGCACTGGAACATTCATCCCGGCAATGACTTCGCGGATGGTCGTGCTGCGATGGATTTGCTCGAGGGCCAGACGGCCCTGAATCTCCAGGTTGCGCAGCTCGTTGTCGATGAAGGCGGATGTGTTCATGCCTCGGCAGCTTATGGAAGCGATCAGGGCGTTTCTGAAAAAATACCGATCGGGCATGCCGCCAAGGCCCTGTCCGCGACGGACGGGCTGAAATCGATGATGAGTGAATCGGGGGCTTGCAATTTGAGTCAATTGCAGATAGGATCGTCGCGAAGGGCTGAGTACCGCCCACTAGGTTTTGTTCCGGTGCAATCTCACTGGCGTCTTACGGGTTGTCGATATTCAACCTGCTTTTTCGGTCGCGGAGCTTTCATAAAGCTTCCGTCTTCCGGACTCTGGCCTGCGGTTGTAGGCTATTTATTGACCTGTTCTTGGCAATGGACTTCACCCAGGTCAACTCTTTGTCACTTCTGTGACGGATTTTTTCGATGCAGCCGCATCGGACTCCCCAAATTTTCTATTTGGCTGACCCTTGATTGGATCAGGTTCGTTTGACGCGCGGTCTCCGCTCGCCATGAAGATATGTGCTGTGCATATCAAGAATGGAACTTCAGATCGACTCTGCAGAAGTTGATCACCGCTGGATCAAGCGAGAATAGCCTCACGGGGTTATTCCGCTCCAGCGTATCTACCCGTCGGGACACCATCCCGACAGGGATCACGGTGTCCCCTTTTTGGAGACACAGTGATGAAAGTTATGATGATTGTTTGGATCGCTGCTCTGAGCATCGCCTATCTGGTTGCTGGCCGTTCTTTTGAACAGGCTCTGCTTGCTGGAAAAATCGTGCTCTTCGGCTTCGTCCTCGGATTTGTCGGTGCCAAGCTTTCCGCTGCGCTCCATGCGTATCGTGATGCAAAGCACGCCCTTTCCACCCATCGTCGTTAACTCGCAGCATTAGACCCTTTCGATTTTTCGAGGGGTCTTCTTTATGAGACCACCGGTCGCATAAAGAAGACCCTTTACCTGGCTGAGTTATCAGCTCGCCCCTTACTGCTTCGGACGTGATCGAAGCCGCTCACCGTCGCCGCCGGCGACACTTCCCTGATGGGGGCACCTCCCCGACAGGGGTCATGGTGCCCTTTTTCGTTTATCGAAGGAGTTCCACCATGAAAGCACGTCTTTCCCTGTCCGTCCTGTTCGTTCTGCTCATCGCCGCCTGCGCTCCCGCGCGAGCGGATCTGCTGACGGGCCTTCTCGTTGATGCAAGTTCGCGTCTCCTGAGCAAGGCTGGCCACGCTGTTGTTGCCTCGGTGAAGGAAGCTGTCACCCCGAAGGAAACCGATGAAGAACGCAAGCTGCGCGAAAACGCCGAGATTGAAAAGGCCGCTGACCAGATCCTGGCTCAGTATCCCGAAGATCAACGCGAGGCCCAAAAGCCCGAAGTCATGATGCGTCTCACCAAAGTCTATGCGCAGTACAAGACGATGGAAGTGCGTCAGGAAGCCGTTCGCGCCGAGCAAAACAGCATCGGCAACATCATCGTCGATTCCACGGTCGGCTCTGCCTCCGCGGTGATCGGTAATCGCTTGGCGATCGACGGCGCCGCTCGTTCCGCCTTTCTTCGCACGCGGTTCTGATGTGGTGCCCGGCAGTTCTCCCTGACCTCTGGTTGGGGAGCTTTTCAAAGCGCCTTCGTTGAGGACGCTCCGAAAAGCTGCATGACTGGTTTCCCCGAGTGATCGGAAACGCCTACTGCTCTGCGTTATGAGCAGCTATCCCCTCACCTTTGTGAGGTTCCCGTCGGGGCACAATTCCCGACAGGGAATGGTGCTCCTCTCTACCAAGGAGTTGCACCATGAAAAGCTTTCCCATGATCGCCACGTTGCGGAAGTCCGGCAACAAGGTCATTCCCCTCGCCAAAGCCGCCTACCCGGCAGCCGTGGCAGCAGCGACCCAGCTCGCTATCAACTCCATCCCGGAAGAGGGGGCGGCGTTGTGGTCGTGTCGTGTCGGCAGTGATCGGCGGTACTACTATCACCTCGAGGTGCGTGTCTATCCGGATCAGCAGTACCGGGTGGTCTGGCGTCACAGTTCTGGACACCAGAACCCCTCAAAGGTGGCCTACACCTTCCTGGTGGATGCCATCCTGGAGGCCCTGCTGCAGCGTCGTGATTACTACCAGGCTGAAGCGGATGACCGCGAAGCTGCGCTCGAGGCCTACTACGCTGATCTGGCGATGGAGGTCTAACGCTTCGCTTCCAGTCTCGGCAACCTTTCCCCTTCCTTCTGGAGGGGGCTTCTCAACGTCCCTGTGCCAACGGGGGCGGCGAAAAGCAAAGTTTTCCCGAGTGATCGGAAACGCTTACGGCTCTGCGTTATGAGCTGCTTCCCTCCCCGATGTTTGGTGAGGATCCCCTAGTCGGGCCCATCTCCCGACAGGGGGCATGGTGCCCTTTTGTGTGAAGGAAACACCATGTCGAACATCCGTTTTTCGGATATCTGCAAGAAGGAAGTCAAGGCCAAAGCCGCTGGCATGTGGGACCGGATCATCCAGTCCCTGGCGCCGTCGATATCTTCTGCGCTGGACCATCCGGGTCTGGTGCATATCGACTGCCCGATGCATGGGGGTTCTGGCGATTTCCGGGTCTATCGCGACGTTGTTGACTCAGGTGGTGGCGTTTGCACCTGCGGAAACTGGCCCGACGGCATAGCGCTGATCGGAGCGGTGAATGACTGGACGTTCAAGGACTCGCTTTCGGAGATTGGTCGGATGATCTTGGGTGACAAGCCCCAGCTGACTCCTGTCCATCGTGAAGCGCGCAAGCGTGACACGGCCCGCGAAGATGCCGCCATCCGGCATCGTCTCGTGGCTCTCTGGAATGGTGGTTTGTCCATCAAGAGTGCTGACGCTCGGATCGCCTGGATGTACCTGGTGAGCCGTGGGCTGAAGCTGCCCCGCAACCTCCAGAGTGTCCGTTTTCACCCGTCGATGGCCTACTACGAGAAGGGCGAGCTGGTCGGGCATTTCCCAGGCTTCATGGCCTGCGTGATGGCGCCCGATGGCACTCCGGTGACCATTCACCGGACGTTCCTCTCGGAAGATGGTCGTAAGGCCCCTGTCGAGTCGCCGAAGAAGCTGTGCCCGCATGCGAGCTACCGCCCGCTGCAAGGTTCGGCCATTCGACTGTTCCCGGCTACGGACACCCTCGCGGTGGCCGAAGGCATCGAGACGGCGCTTGCTGTGACGGAAATGACTGGCATTCCTTGCTGGGCAACCGTTACAGCCGGCCTGATGGCGGAATTCGTTCCTCCTCCGGGCATCAAGCGCGTCACGATCTTTGCTGACAAGGACAGCCCGAGCAAATTCCACCCAAGCGGTCATGGGCAGGAAGCTGCGAAGGCGTTGGCGGAGCGGCTGTGGAAATGCGGTATCCAGGCTGGCGTGGAACTTCCACCTGGCGATATCCCTGAAGGAAGGAAAGGGATTGACTGGTTGGATGTCCTGGAGGGTATCAATGCTCTCAAGGCAGCCTAATTACATGATTCACCAACTTCTCCCCGACTTGTCGGGGAGTTTTCTAGACGGCCTGATGCAGACCGTCCGGAAAGCTGAGCGAGAAGTTATTTCTTCTTTTTCGCCACGGCCGCCTTGAAGCCGGCGCCGGCGGAAAACTTCGGTACCGTGGTCGCCGGGATCTTGATCTCGGCGCCGGTCTTCGGATTATTGCCGGTGCGCGCAGCCCGGGTGGAAGCCTTGAAGGAACCGAAGCCCGCCAGGGTCACCTGGTCGCCTTGGCGACGGCAGCGGTGATGGTGTCGATGGCAGCGTCCAGGGCCTTGCCCGCGGCAGCTTTGGAAATGTCGGCGCCAGCAGCGATGGCGTCCACGAGTTCGGATTTATTCATTGGGTTTTTCTCCTAGTGATGAATTGCGAGGCAAATCAATGCCCCCAAACAGATCATAACCCCCTGACATAGGGGTTTCTGGTTTTCTCGGGTGTCCGAGGACGCGAACTGGTCTGCGTTATGACCTGCCACTGACGAGTATCACTATCGTCTATCCCTTGTGGGGCCACATTCCCCACCGGGGAGCATGGGCCCCTGTTTATCGGAGGTGTCCCATGTTTAGCAACAAAGAAGCTGCTCTCAATAAGATTCTTCGGCCGGAAACGGTCGTTGCATTGGAAAACGTCCCCTTCTCCATGCGCGCGCAAGCGTTGCCCGGGGTCGTGGAAGCGTCTTACAGCATCGACGAGGTTCTGATGTCCGGCGAAAATCCGGACGGGGACACCATCGATGTTCGCCGCTGCATGCGCATCTCTCCGGACATCGAAGAGCGCATGGTGGTCCTCCATCGCAACATCATCATTGCTGGCGGCCTTGCTTATGACCAGGATTCGAGTCACCTGAATCCATGCGAACCCGACACGGCCAACGGCAACATCTATCACGCCAGCAAACGGCGTGGTGATGCCGATGAGCAGCGCAGCTACTACGCTGCGCTCGGTCTCGATAGCGATGGCAACAAGGATTTTTCGTGCCAAGTCGTTGCGGACCGGATCGTGAAGCGTGTGATGGAAGGGATCGGCAACGATCTCTCGATTCTCACGCGGCTGACGCACCGCTTGCGTGCCACCGGCCGTCCCGTATCGAAAGCCTCTCTCGAAACCGTGATTCAGTTCGCGATCGACCAGGAAGGCTGGGAATATGCCCTCGATTACATCGCAGACGCGCTCTACAGCGTCCGCTTCTGGAATCGACTGGACGGCAAGCTGCAGGATGATCTTCAACCCCTGGCTGATCTCTTCTCCGAATCGGAGGCCGAGGCCTGCTGGGATGAGGCATTCGCAGCTGGCGAAGTGGGTGCCCCTCTGGCTGTTCCGCTCGATATCTATGAGCACTCGGGCATCGCTTACTCCGTGAGCGGTACCGGGATGAACTGCCGTTGGGATACCTCCCACGCCGCCGCGGTTTGGGTGCCGGACGACGACGCCATCGACAACATCCGGTCGAATGTGCTGTCGGAGTTGGGTATCGGCCAGGTCGCCTGGTTTGGTGCGCTCGGCAGCGAGACCGATCCGCTGCATGCTAGATTCACCCTGGACGGTTCAACCTGGGTGGGGGAAGGCAAAAGCTGGAAGTGGCGTGAAGCGCTCGACCAAATGGTCGCGGCGAGTTCTAAGCCCATCGACCGGAAGGCGCTGGACTCCATGATGAATGCCAAGGCAGTGGAATACTGCAAGGGTGTGCTCGAGGAGTACAACGATTGGGTGAACGGCAACGTCTATGGCGTGCTGTGCTACGTGATCGATCGCTCCACCGGCCGGATCATCAAGGACGAAGCTGAAAGCTGGGGCTATCTCGGCAGCCAGCATGCAGAAGACGAGCTCGACGCAATCGTGCTCGCCAAGGTGCTGGAATACAGCCAAACCGTCCATTAAGGATTCGTTCCTTACCGTCCGCAAGGGCGGTTTTCTTGAGCGTCCTGGAAGGTCAGGCCATTCAAGAAAACCACCTGTTTTGTCTCGTGAGAGGCCAACGCCCGCGTGTCCTGCGTTATGGACCGCTTTTTTCCCTTGGCCGACGGGCCTTGGGGATATTCAACCCTGCGGGGCACCTCCCTGCCGGGGAGTGCTGCCCGCAAAAATCCTTGCAAGGAGATTTGCCATGAATCAAGCAGCACTAGAAAGCAACAGCATCACCAGCGGCGTCAACGAATCCCGCTTCCTGGAGCACCTGAAAACGCTCTTCAGTACCTCGACCACCGTCCTCGCGGAATCTTTGCAGAACGGCCGGCGTGCTGGTGCCAGCTCAGTCGTGTTCGATTACGACGTCTCGGAATCCTCCCTGACGATCACGGACAACGGCTGCGGTATCGCCGACTTCCGTGCTCTCATCACGGTAGCCGAGTCGGGCTGGTCACAGGAAACGATGGACAGCGAACGTCCTTTCGGCATCGGCTTTTTCTCGGTTAGTTTCGCCGCCGAGAGCGTCCGTGTCGAAAGCAAAGGCAAGCAGATCGCGTTCTCCTCGGAGGACCTGATTGCCAAGCGCCAAATCGCAGTCGAGCCGTCCAGCTTCATCGGCGGCACTCGCATCACGCTGCAGCACTGCAAGCTCGATGCAGTGAAGGTGGGCCAAGCGCTCGCCTCCTACGCCAAAGGCTTCGCCATCCCCGTCTTCTGGCAGGGAGAAGAGTTGCCGCGGCCGCACGCACACGCCAACCTGGTCGGAAAGCAAACGTCAGTGGGGTTCGTCCACGTGCCTGGTATCCATAACGATTCCCAGGTCGGGTTCGAGTCTCATGGCTATGTCTACTGCCAGGGCCTGCCGGTCAATGTCTCAGGCTTCACCTCGCACTATGGCGGAGAAATTCGTCCGATCGTGCATGTGGACCACCTGCAATACACACCACGCATGCCGGACCGCGACAGCCTCATCGACCCCCAGCAGGCAGCCAAGGATTTCGACGTGGCCCTGAAGGGGATCTGGCGGGAGCATCTGGTGGCAAAGAAGGCGGAGATGTCCCCTGCGGACTTCGTAGAGACCTGCTGGTCGAATGCGAAGCGCGCGGGATGCCTCGATCTCATGGTGGACGTGCCGGTTTTGCCCACCAAGGTCCTGACCTACGTGGGTGAGACGCCGATGCAGCGACGCGACGGTGACAGTTTCCTGTATCACAGCCGGGAACAGGTAACTGAAGCCCAAGTGGTATCGGGAGTAGTAATGCTCTTCCGGGATTTCGACGAGGAAGACCGCGGCGACGACTTCACCCGCCTCATGTGGGCGGAGAAGGCCCAGGTCCTTTTCGTTTCGCACGAACTGCCCGAGCAACACTGGGCAGTACAGCACCTGCGGGATCTCGCGGAGGAGGAGGTGAAGGTAAGCGGCCGCGTCATGGCCAGCGATCATTTCAGCGGTGGCTGGGTCGATGGCGACGTGAAGTTGATGGAGAACCTGGCGGTTACGATCGCCGGCGTGACGCATCTTCTGACCGAGGCCGTTGCTGTCGGGTCCGGTGAATGGGGCAGCTCGCGCACGTTCCTGGTGCCCAAGGGCATCACTCGTGCCGGGTATGTGCTGCGCCAGGCATCGACCTATACCGACTCCAACGATACGTACTGCGAAACCGACTACGAGATCGACGCTGATCGCTTTGATGACCTGGTTGCGATCCTGTCCGGTGAGCCGGCTGTGGAGACCCTTGAAAAGTGCCTCTGCAACGCCGGCGTCCGTCACAAGACCAACCTCCGCAATAACAGCTTCCGCGTGCAGTTCGACGCAGACGGCAACATGACGATCACGGCTGAATAAGCCCAGTTGTCTTCTGGCCTTTCCCTTTGGGAGAGGCCTTTCTTGAGCAGTCCTGAATGGACAGGCTACTCAAGAAAGCTGGGGCGCTTCCGTCCCGTGAAGACCGCCTTCCGGAACTGGAAGACCTACATCCTCAACTACTTCGACGATGAGCGTGTGACGAACGCCTTCACGGAGAGTTTCAACGCCAAAATCTGGCGCGTATATCGGGATGGACGGGGCTACACGTTTGAGCGGCTGCGGGCAAAAGTGCTGTTCACCGACAAGCTGCAAAAGCGAGTGCCCATCCAGGAGCGGGTCAAGGTCAAGAAAAAGCCGAAGTTCGAGGAAGTTGGCATGGCACGGATGTATCTCATGGCACCGAGCGTCTGCGAAGAGAGAGCCGAATACGAGATCAGAACTCAGACCCGCCAGGGCAACCTTGGAGCCGACCTGTCCACCTTGGAGGCGCTTTTGGACTCAGGGCAGTTTTAGGCCGTTAACCCCGTCCGTCCACCTGAAAATCCGGATACCCAAAAATTTAACCCTACTTAACCCCACTTTAGTATCGTATAGCCACGGCAATTCTCATTATTAGGGACTAATTCCCATGAGAAATGAAGATCGTCCGTTTTGCACGGACTCTGCTGGCTTTATCGAGGGGGCATTCTATGTCCACAGCGGACAACGAAATTCCCAATATACGAGAATTTATTGCAACATACGCGACTTAGTGCTACATTGAGCGTATGAGTGCTGCCAAAAGAGAATCCAATGTGGTGCAGATGCAAGTTACCCTGCCGGAAGGGCGGGTAGGTCATCTTGCGTTCACTGAGGACATCGAGAGCTACCTGCGGCGCGCTCACAATCTCTTCGGCGGCGGGTTGGACGGTGCAGATACTGTAGTGCTGCTGGAAATGTTTTTCGCCTACAAACTCGGGAGCGATGGCAACTCGCCGGGGAGCGGCAAGCAGGCCGTAGTCGCAGTAGTTTCATTTCTGGAGCACTGCAAGACTACGCCGTGGCTCTGGCAGCCCCAGCATCTTCAGCACTACATCGCCTCCCTCAAGACGCAAGGGTTGGCCGCTGCCACGATTCGCGGGCGCCACCACTACATCAAGGACTTCTGTCTTTCGATCCTGGCCGACCGTCCCGTTGCCAATAAGATTCTGTCCCGTCACCCCGGTGGCAACTTTCAGCAGATTGCCGACGATAAGAGCCGAGCCTTGGTTCGAGGGGCAAAGCAGCGCAAGAAAAAGCTGACCTGTCCGACGCCCAACGAGGTGCAGCAGGTCTTCGAGTGGTTCGAGGCCGAGATTCTTGAAGCCATCGAGATCAATAGCAAATCGCTCTATCCACTGCTGCGAGATCGAGCGGTCATCACCATGTTCTACGCCTACGGTCTGCGGAAAGATGAGTTGCGCCGCGTTGATCTGACCGACTTTGATTTCGACCCGGAATGCCCTCAGTATCAGAATTTTGGTCTGCTACACGTAATCGGCAAGGGCAAGAAGCAGCGGACCCTGCCAATCCTCGTGCCGGGCATGTACGAATTCGTGAAGCATTACGTCGAAGTAATCCGGCCGCATTGGCTATCCAATGGTGGTGTGCCACCGGAGGACCGGAGTGCGATGTTCTTCTCGGACTGCCGGAAGCGCATCTCGAAAACCGCTATCGAGCGAGCCGTGAAGTTGCGTTTCCGCCAGGCTGGAGTAACGCGGAATGTCAGCCCGCACCGGCTGCGCGATGTTTTCCTGACCGCGATGACGGACACCCTGGGCCTCAGCTCAGCATCTGATCTGGCCGGGCACTCGATGGTGACCACCACCGAAGGTTATTACCGCAAGGCATCGTCAATCAAGGGCGATCCCATCAAGCAACACGTCAATCGCGTGTACAAGAACCGTGGCGATGCGATCGACTGAAATCCAAGAGGTAAACCATGACTGATACCACGACAACCGAAACTAAGCTGCGATTCCGAATCAAGCTGCTACTGGCCGAACGCGATATGACCGTCGCCAATCTCTATCAGCTCGTCAAACAACAGGGATTTGACATTTCCTCGTCGCATTTCTTTCGGCAGATGACACCCTACCCGAATGCCATTCGGCCGGAATTGCTCGTCGCCATTTGCAAGGCGTTGGGGTGCGAGGGATCTGAACTGTTCGACCTGGTAGAGGTGGCATCCGAGCCGGAGCCGCAACAGAAACCCAAAGTCGTTACGCCTAAAGCGGTCAAGCCCAAGAAGGCAACGGAAGCCACTGCTGCCCAGGAAATTGATGCCGCCAAGCGCAAGGCCGAGGACAAGCGGAAGTCTGCTTTACTGGGGCCGAAGGTTGCCGTACTTGGCCTGAAGAAGGATCAATGACTCAGCAAAGCTGTATTCAGAAGCCTTGTGAGGCGTGTGGCGCAACCATCCCTGCGGATGGCCGCGAGGTCAAGTACGCTCGCTTTTTCTGCTGCCAGGCAGTGACGGCACGGGTTGGAGAAGCACTTCCCGACCAATGCTTGATCAACAAGAGTTGTGGTAGCGAGGACACTCGTGCAGCCTTGGCAGCTTTACCGAGGGCTACCGCCAGCAGACACGGGGAAAAACTAGAGGTCCGTGAAGCAAGGAAGGCGATTCTCCTTCGATATATCCACGAGGTCGGGTCAGTTGAACCAACTTTGGCTTGGTATCGCTCCATACTCAAGGACCACCGAACGATTACGGTTACGTCGGCCCTCAGTGCTCTGCCGTACTGGAAAGCCACCAACCTGCGATTTCCGACGATCAACGACATTCAGTCGATTGACCGGCAGATCGACAAATGGCGGGGAAAGGGTGATTGCCCGGAGTTTGCGGAGCTGCTGGGTGGCTATGTTGAACACCATTACGACCTCATGGAGTTCGGCTTTAATCACGGGCAGTTCGGTGCCCAGGCGGCGGTCAAGCTGAGTACGGTCAAACAGATCATCTCCAAGATCGGCCCCTACCTTGACTGGCTGTATCAGCACGGTCACCGTGATCTGCATGAGGCCGGTCGAATGTGGCTCTCCAGATACATGGCGGAGTTCAACCTTCGCCCAACGTATGGGTATGCGATCAGCAAATTTTATCGCTGGGCCAGGACTACCAATCGCTTCATTCCTGCCCTAAATTTCACGCGGCGCCACGGCAAATCGATACGTGATCGTGAGTCCGAGAAATTTGATGTTCTTACTCTGGACCAAGCACGTGCAGCCTATGACCGGATATGCCAACACTCCGATCCGAAGGGAAGGTTTCTGGCATTCATGGCTCTCCTGTACAGCCAAACAATTATGGCAAGCAGTTCGCTTCGGCGCTCCGAAATTGTTCGCAACACTGAGTCGGACTGCTGGGTCGTCAAGCGTGACAATGACGAAGGGTTTGAATTGGAGCCGGAGGTATCCAAGACGTTGGATGAATGTCTCAGTCTCGCCGACAAACATTCCCGATACTTGGGACAACCGGAAGAGGAATATGTCCTCCCTGGCCGCAATAAGCATTACATTTCGCGGACGGTGGCTTCAGACAAAATACGCGAGGCTTCAGGCCACAAAGGTGAAGTCTTGCGCCGAACGGGCGTCGTCAACATGTTCCGTGGCGGCCAGAAGACTATGGGTACAGTAGTCCTACGCGATCAGCTAAAGGTCAGTGTGCCGGTGATTCAGCGAGCCATCAAAATGGCCGGCCACAGCGTTAATGGTGCGCTAGATAGGGATGCTGCCGAGGAATTCCGACGCGCCTTCCTCGCGCAAGACGATGAGTGAGCGCCCTTGGTGGGTATACGTCCTGATGTGTTTCAATGGGCGGATCTACATCGGGATGGCATTAGATGTCGAACAGCGTTTCCGGCACCACGTCGCCGGGCGCGGCGCACTATTCACGCGGATCAACAAGCCCTACTGCATTATGGCTGCCAAAGAATTCCCATCGCGCAAGGATGCGGCGCGAGAGGAGCGGGCCATGAAGCGAGCGGGACAATCCTGGGTTCGCGTCTGGTGTCGCGCAAATCAGTACCGTGGCCCGAGCGCCATGGAAGCCACCACCGTCCCGGACGAGGCACTACAACAGAACCCGCTCCACCAAGTCCCGTAGAAAGCGGCGCCGGTCCTTCAGAATTTCGCAAACCTCGTACTGCTCGGCAATCGTCACGCTGCCCACGTTGTCGTCAAAAGTCATCGCCGCATACATAGCCCAATCCGGGATGGAGGTAATGCGCTCGATCATTTCGCCACAGTACAAGGGTGACACCAGCTTCTGGAAGGCATGGAAGCGGGGAAAATCAGCACTACGCAACAGTTCCAGTGCCAAGGGACGCCTGTCCGTGCAACTGAGCAGCGAGGCTCCCTGGTCCATCGCGAAGATGGCACCGAAACTGTCTTCGCTCAATTCGGCCTTCAGGTTTCCCGGTCGATCATCATTGCCAATCCACAGGTCGAAAACGGCGATTTGGGCGGTCTCCAGCGGAAAACGCTGGCAGACCCGCTGTAAGGCGCTGATGTGACCGGACTCGACATGCATGCCGGGCACAATGCCATCGTCGCTGTCATCATCGAAGGACGCATCGTGATCAGTGAAGTCGTAATAATCCAACCCGGACTCTGCCGCCTTGAGGGAGGCAAACCGTAGTGAATCGGTGGTACGGCGAGACTGAACGGCCACACCGACCGCGACAGGCAAGCCGAGAAACTGGGCAAGGCGATTAGCCGCCAATTCGGAGTACACCTGCGCCGGCCGCAAGTCGCTGTCCTGCTTAATGATCGCTGCCACATAGCCGTCACGGGCACCCGTCGTGCTACGGTCGTTCGGGGTCGTCCTGGTGCCCAGTTCGTAAGTTAGGATCGGCATGCCGATTACGCACCCTCAAAAGCCCACAAATCGGCGTACAGCTCGGCCTGCTCGATTACTTTCTCCACAGCTTCGGGCTGCTTGTCCGGCGGATACTTGTACTTGGTCAGCAGTACCTTCACCAGTAGGCGCATACGGGCTCGGGCGGCATCGCGTTTCTGCCAGTCAATCGTGGCTGACTTGCGCAGCTTGTCCGTCAGTTCGTGAGCCAGTGCTTTTAGCACCGGATCACCCATGTCACGGACGGCGCTTTCGTTCTCTCGTAGTGCTTCGTAGAACGCAAACTCGTCCTCGGTCATGTCCTCTGGCGGTTTATCCGCCGCGATCTCATGGGCGAGCTTGATCAGTTCCTCAATCACCTGGGCCGAGGTCAGGCCCCGGTTGGTATATCTGTTGATCGCATCCGTCAGCTTTTTGCTGAACTTCTGGGCCTGCGTTGTATTGCGCCGGCCTCTGGCCTGAATTTCGTCATCGATCAGGCGTTGCAGCAACTCGGCTGCGAGGTTCTTCTGCGGGATTTCGCCGAGCTTCTTGAGAAAGGTTTCATCTAGTACGCTGATGTCCGGCCTGTCGACACCCAGCGTCTTGTACAGGTCGGTCACGCCATTAACCAGCACACCCTTGGCGACGATCTGCCGCATTGCCGCTTCTTTCTCAACCTTGCTCTTGCCGGCGCCAACGCCGGTAAATTTCACAAGACCGGCCTTCACCGCCTGATAGAAGGCAATCTCGTTGCGAAGCGCCAGAGCTTCCGGATGCGTGCCGGCCAGTGCCTGCGCTTTGGAGAGCTTGGTGACCTGATCGAGGAAACGCTTGACGCCTGGTGGCTTTGTATCCTGTGGCGCGCCTTCTGGCTTTTGGTTGAGCTTAACCAGATGGTTCATTGCTAGCGGCAGGGCAACGAGCGCCTTTTTTGCATCAGTGGCGATCCCTTCCAGATTCACGCCGTGCAGCATGTCGCGGATGACGCCAACAGTCTCCTTGACGATCTTCAGGGCCTCGTCAATGAACTCCACCGGCTCGCCACGCTGATCGCCGCCTCGCGCACGGGTGTATTGGGCGATGGCCTGCTTCAGTTCCTCACCGATGCCGATGTAGTCCACCACCAGGCCGCCCGGCTTGTCCTTCCAGACGCGATTGACGCGTGCAACGGCCTGCATCAGTCCCTGGCCACGCATCGGCTTGTCAACATACAGCGTGTGCAGGCAAGGGGCATCGAAGCCGGTCAGCCACATGTCGCGCACGATCACCAGCTTGAGCGGATCGTCCGGGTCCTTGATTCGCTTTTCCAGCAACTTCTTTTCTTGGGGCGAGGTAGCATGGGCGCGTAAGGTCGGCGAATCGGAGGCTGGGCTGGTCATTACCACCTTTATGACGCCCTGGTTGATGTCCTTGTTGTGCCAGTCCGGTCGGCGCTTGATGATTTCATCGTAGAGCGCCACTGCCGCCTTGCGGCTGATGGCCACGATCATTCCCTTGCCGTCGATGGCTTCCAAGCGTTCATCCCAGTGCTGTACCAGATCATCGGCTAGCTTCTCCAGCCGACCATCGGCCATGGCGATGGATTCCAGGCGCGCCAGGGTGGAAATGGTTTTGTTGCTCTGTTCTTCGGGGTCATCTTCCAGCAGCGCGTCCAGTTCCTCGTCCAGGGAGTCCAACTCGCCCTTGTTGACCGACAGGTCGATGATGCGCTGCTCGTAGTGAATTGGAACCGTCGTGCCGTCCTTCTGCGAGGCCAGCACGTCGTAGATGTCCACGTAGGTGCCGAACACAGCCTCGGTATCGCGGTCGTTCTCAGAAATTGGCGTGCCGGTTAGGCCAAGGTACAGGGCGTGCGGTAGCGCATCGTGCATGTACTTAGCCAGGCCATAGCGGTACTTCTCGCCCTTCTTGTCCAACTCGCTCTTGAACCCATACTGGGTACGGTGCGCTTCGTCGCAGATGACGATGATGTTGGAACGTGGGTTGATTTCCTCGACCGTCTCCAGCCCCTTCTCTGGTGCGAACTTCTGAATGGTCGTGAAGAAAATGCCGCCGGCTACCTGTTCGGTGAGTAGTTTTTTCAGTTCTGCTCGGTCGCCAGCCTGAACGGGGGTCGTACGCAGCGGAATCCGGCAGGAAGCGAATGTTTCATACAACTGTCCGTCCAGGTCCTTGCGGTCAGTCACCACGACCACGGTCGGGTTTTCCAAATCGGGATGCTCGCGCAACAGGCCGACGTAGAACACTGCCAGCAGGCTCTTGCCCGAGCCCTGGGTGAACCACATCACGCCGCCCTTGCCGCGCTTTCCTTCACGGTGGTCGCTGATGGATGCCAGCGCCCGATCCACGCCTTTCAGTACGCCGTGGTACTGGTGATAACCGGCGATCACCTTGAAGGTGCCGGCCCCCGAGGTCTGGTAGGCGATGAAGTGGCGGAAATACTTGAGGAAGGTCTGCCGCTCGAACAGCCCCCTGATTAGCACCTCCAGCTCCAGGTGCTGCTCCGGCGTGGCGATGCCTTCGGCAACCCGCCACGGCATGAAGCGCTCCTGATCGGCCGAGATAGATCCCAGCCGCGCCACGGTGCCATCAGAGATAACACATACTACGTTCGGCTCGAAAAGCTGCGGAATTTCGTTCTTGTAGTTCTGTATCTGGTTGAAGGCGGCAAACACGTCCGCTTTCTCGTCAGCCGGGTTCTTCAGTTCGATCACCGCCAGTGGCAAGCCATTGACGAAGGCCACCATATCCGGGCGAACCGTCTTGCTGCCTTTGACGGTGAATTGATTCACGATCAGCCAGTCGTTGCGAGTTAAATCGGTCCAATTGAACACCGCGACAAACGCTTGGCGGCGGTGGCCATCTTCCTCGATATCGACCGGAATGCCATCGCGCAACCAGACGTAAAGATCGCGGTTGGCTTCCACCAAGGATTGTCCTGCGAATTGCCGGACGCGCTTTTCCGCGTCGTCAATGGCGCTGGCTGGCAGGTCGGGATTCAGGCTTTCCAGCGCTGCGCGAAAGCGCGGAGCCAGCACCACTTCATTGTAATGTGCCCGTTCCGGCGCAAAGCCGCCGGGTGAGATGGATTCGCCGTGGGCATACTCCCATCCCAGATCGCGGAACCAATCGATGCAGGCTAGTTCGAGGTCGTTTTCGGTCATGATTCTCAAGCAACAGTTCAGTAGTATTCGCTATTAGGGTCTTCGTCGCCGTAATCCGGCCAGACGGAGCCAAAATCGATATAGCGGCATGCGGGAACCAGTTCCACCGTATCGATTTCCGGTTCGTCACCATCGGGATCGCTGAAGGTTATCAGGACATCGACATCAACGGGATTCTTGGTGCTGACCTCTGCACCTCCGACACAGACCATATCCTTGTCGATCCCATCCTTCACGGAAAACGTGAAATTGCACGTTGCCTCAATCTCAATGGAAACGGTTGCTCGCGCCACCAATGCCCCGTCGCAATAATCGACAGCCTGTAGTCCTGCACTCCCATTGTTTGAGCGAAAG
>ERZ650300.555-NODE-555-length-22847-cov-6.908564_pt1 | contig 22847 bp, 28 predicted proteins | sample MGYA00376236_ERZ650300 | MGnify/ENA primary metagenome ERZ650300 (study PRJEB26733, sample SAMN07839303) | wastewater metagenome | biome: urban; feature: wastewater treatment plant; material: waste water | place: USA: North Carolina | collected 2016-04-28 ...
AAACAAGCGGTTCGCGTAAATGTAGACATTAATAACGGTGCGTAACTTATTGGTCATAATGATGTTTTGATTGGTGATATGGTTGCTGTTCGCCGTGCAGGAGATGTTATTCCTGAAGTAGCTTTTGTTGACAAAACAAAAAGAAATCCTACTAGAACATACAAAAAATTTACTATGCCTAGTACATGTCCAGTTTGTAACTCTGTAGTTATTAAAGAAGATGATAAAGCAATTTATAGATGTAGTGGTGGCTTAGTTTGCTCTGCACAAGTTAAATTTGGATTAATTCACTATACTTCACGTTTAGCAATGAATATTGAATCAATGGGTGAAAAAGTAGTTGAACAAGCAGTTGATAAAGGTTTCTTAAAAGATATTACAGATTTTTATAAAATCACTAAAAATCAATTCATTTGTGAAATTGATGTTTTTCATGGAGATCTTGACGGATTAGTACTTGCTGAGATAGAAATAGATAACATTGACAGAGTAATAGAAGTTCCAGATACATGGATAGATGTTACAAATAATAAAAACTTTCTTAACTCAAATTTAATTAAATTAAATGAACTTCAAGCTAAATCATTGGGATTAAGCTTACACACTGTATCCGAATTTTTCGAGGCGTTTCATGAATTGAAAAAAGAAGGATTTGATGTTAATTCAGATGATATTATAATTGATTAATATTGTATTCAATGAATTTAGAATTATTGTCTTTATATTGAATCAATAAATACTGATTTTCATTTATTTTTTCATAATATGTATACTTATATAAAATACTAGAATCTAAATCATTTTTAGACATAAATAGATCATCTTCGAGAAGCAGTCTTATAAACTGCTTTTTTTCTTTTGTTTCAAGTGTAGGCTCAATAAACCTTTTTGGTCGAATTTTAAATTGCCCATAGTAATCTAGTAAAAGTGTTTTTAGTAATACTCCCTCAGGCTTTATAAAATCATGAAGCGCTCTATATATTTGATCTAAATGATGTCCTATTCTAGGTATCCCTTGTTTTGCATAGAACAATCCTAATTGATAGAACCATTCAAAGTAATTCTTATTTTCCTCTTTTGAAAATATTATATCCATTGTTCCTTTGAATCTGCCACTGTTCCAATACTTTTCTAACATATCTTCAACTATCTTTATTCTACTTACATCTTCTACTGATAAAGAGTTATTTTGATATATTTCATATGGTCCTTCTAAATCATATAGATATCCATAAATTTCAGCTTGTTTTCGTAAATTTGTCCCTCTAAGCAACTTTAAAAAACCTAATTGAACTTCCTTCGCTCTCAAGCTGAAAACTTCGTTGAAGGAGTCTTTAAACCTTTCACACGTCTCATATGGGAGACCGGCAATCAAGTCAAGATGTAAATCAACAACTCCACCTTCATGTAACCTATCTACATTTTCTCTTATCTTATCAAAATTTTGTATTCTTTTAACGGCTTTGTTTGTCTCTTCATATGTTGATTGAATACCAATCTCAAATCTAATGAAATCTTTTGGAAATGTATTAATGTAGTCAATCATTTCTGATGGCATAATATCTGCATATATTTCAAATTGGCATACAGTCTTACTATTATGAAGTTTTTTTATTAAATCAAATACAAATAGTGTATGCTTTCTATTCAAATTAAATGTTCTATCTAAAAATTTGACTGTTTTAGAACCATTATTGAATAGGTATGTTAACTGAGAGTCTATATAATTAGTTGAAAAATATCGCACATTTCCTTCAAGCGAAGAAAGGCAATATTGACACATATAAGGGCAACCTCTTGATGATTCAAAATAAGATATCTTAGTTGGTATCAAATTTTTATCACGATCAAGTTGATATGGTGAATCTAACTTTTCTAATTTTTCAATATTTGCAACAGCTGGCTGTGAAATTAGATTATTTGCATACGCTACATGTGGACTTTTCACATCATCTCTATTTTTTATATTTCCTATTAACTCTTCTAGCACAAATTCTGCTTCGCCAGATATTATGTAATCAATATTCCACGTGTTTAAGAAAAATTCCGTTTCGTAACTAACTTCAGGTCCACCAAGAATAATTATTAAATTAGGATTTTTAGTCTTTAAAATAGTTACTAGTTCTTTTATTTGTCTGACATTCCATATATATACTCCAATTCCCAGTATATCTATACCTTGATTTAGTATATCATTAGCAATATATTCTACATCATCTTTTATTGTATATTCTTTAAAATCTATGTCATGACTATCTTTACTTGCTACATACAACCATCTAAGTGCTAATGATGTATGAATGTATTTTGCATTTAGTGTTGTTAGTAATGTTTTCAAAGTTTTCTCCTTTATATTAGAAAAGGCACAACATAATTAAATGAAGTGCCTTTTTATAGTTATTTCTTTTTAGTTGCTTGAAATTTTTCCCATACTCCTGCTTTAGTTAATATGCTTTTTACTGTTTCAGTTGGTTGTGCACCATTTTGTAATAATTTCATGATTTTTTCTTCATCCAAAGTTACTTGTTTATCAGCTTCAACTAATGGATTGTAAGTTCCTACGTAAGCTATTGCTTTACCATCTCTTGCTGTTAATGCTTCCATTGCTGCTATTCTGTAAAAAGGGACTTTCTTTCTTCCTAATCTAGTTAATCTTAATTTTACCATGTTAAATTTACCTCCAAATATTTTTTTGATTTATTTATATAATTTTTATTACTATCGTCTTTTTGATGCTTTTTTTCCTCCACCAAGACCTGGTATTCCACCACTATTAAACATTTTCATCATTTGTCTCATTTGTTCAAATTGTTTAATTAGTCTATTGATATCTGGTACTTCTACACCACTACCTTTTGCAATTCTTATCTTTCTACTACCATTTAAGACTTTTGGATCTCTTCTTTCTTGTAGTGTCATAGAAAAAATTATTGATTCTACCTTTTTCATTTCTTTTTCAGCCTGTGCCATATCTATCATACTTGTATCAACACCAGGTATCATTTTCATTATTCCTGCAAGTGAACCCATTTTTCTAATCATTTTAAATTGCTTTAGAAAATCCTCGAAATCAAACTGATTCTTTCTGAACTTCTCTTCCATTTTCTTTGCTTCGTCTTCTGAAATAGCTTCTTGTGCCTTCTCTACAAGTGATACAACATCACCCATTCCTAATATTCTTGATGCTAATCTATCAGGATGGAATGCAGAGACATCATCTAATTTCTCTCCGTCACTTATAAATTTAATAGGTTTTCCAGCTACTTCTTTAATTGATAGTGCCGCTCCACCTCTTGTATCTCCATCTAACTTAGTTAGTACAACTCCTGTTATATCTAATTCATCATTAAATGATTTTGCAACATTTACAGCATCTTGCCCTGTCATACCATCTACTACTAGAAGTATTTCATGAGGTGAGAAATCACTTTTGACTTTCTTAAGTTCTCCCATAAGATTTTCATCTATATGTAAACGACCTGCCGTATCAAAAATTACATATGTTGCATGTTGCTCTCTAGCACTTTCTAATCCTTGTTTACATATTTCTGTAACATCATTACTCTCTTCGATTGTAAATGAAGGAACCCCAACTTGATTTGCTAATACCATTATTTGTTTTTTTGCTGCAGGTCTATATACATCTGCTCCCACTAAAAATGGTTTTTCGCCTTTTTTCTTTAAATATTTTGCTAATTTACCTGAAAATGTTGTTTTCCCAGCTCCTTGAAGCCCAACTAACATTACAATTGTCGGTGGCTTTATAGATTTTGCAATTGATACATTTGTTCCACCTAATACTTCTATCAATTCATCATTAACAATCTTAATAAATTGTTGTGATGGATTTACACCTTTTAACACCTCGTCACCAAGGGCTTTGTCTCTAATTCTAGCTACAAAGTTCTTTGTAACATTATAGTTTACATCTGCTTCTAATAAGGCTAACCTTACTTCTCTCAATGCATCTTTCATATTTGCTTCAGTAAGCTTTCCTCCACTTACCTTTTTAAATATGTCTTTAAATCTATCACCTAAGTTATTAAACATTTAAAGCACCTCATCATAGTCAAGATATTTTATAATCTCTTCTAATTTTTTCATAGAAAAATTTTCTTTCAATCCTTCTAATTTCATTTTTAATTCTTTTTCTTTTTTAAATATTTCAAGTTTCTTCTCATACTCGTCTAATTGCTTAAATCCTCTTTTTATATTATCAAAAACTGCCTGTCTTGTTACATTGAATCCTTCGGCAATCTCTGTAAGTGAGTTGTTTTCTTCAAGATAAAGTTCCAAGTACAACCTCTGTTTTTCTGAGAATAAGTTTTTATAGTATAAAAATAATACTGAATATCTTATAAAATCATCTATTTTATCCATAACAAAAATTATTATACACTATGCTCTTATCTTTGTCAAGTATTTTATCTTTACAAGAAAAATATTTCAGTCTATAAATATTTCTTGTAATTTTTTCTTTATTTCCTTTATTGTCTTTTTTTCTAGTTCCCCTATTTTCTTTACAATCCTAAGTTTATCAAGTGATTTTATGTGTTCAAGTGCTATTTCTCCATCTTGACTTTTAAATTTTATATTCACTCTTGTAGGATATTTTCTTATAGTTTTTGTCATAGGTGCAATTATAACATGTTTTAAATTATCATTCATTTCATCTGGTGATAAGATAATACAAGGTCTTGTTTTCTTCATTTCAGAACCCACACTTGGATCAAGATTTATTAAACAAATTTCATATTGGTGGATTTTTTTTACCATTCCCATTCACCTTCTGATATATCTAAGTTTATTTCATTTTCAGAAGATAACTCATCATCCTGACCATATCTTTTTAAGCTGTTTATAAATTGCTTTTCCCAGTTCATTCTCGGTACTGTTGCTTTCAAATGTAAAACTCCATTTCTAACTTCTGCTTCAACACTATCCAATATTTCACATTCTTCTAAAATATGTTTAGGTATTCTTATACCTCTTGAATTACCTATTTTCACAATTTCTAAAATCATATATATCACCCCTTAAAAGTAATTACATTGTAATTATATCATAGAACTGAATTTTTATCTATAATTTTTTTAATCTTTAAAAATTCCATTTACTTTTAAGTTTTCTTTGAAGTATAATATCTCTTCATCCAACGTTTTAAAACCTCTAGATATATTTTCTTTATTGAATGTGTAAACATGGATACACATATTGTTAGACTTTAATTTATTCAGGAACTCCTGAGATTTTTTTCTTCCGTATATTTTATTCTTTGAAATGCCTAAACAATCTATGTTTTCTTTGATATAAGATAATACATTTCCAGTTTTATCTTTAATAATTTTATTTTCTGCTTTTGTATCAACTAAATACGTTGTTTTATATTCAACATTGTATTCTGGAAATATTCTCTCTTTTAACCTTTGCAATTCATCAATATAGAAACTTTGTATGATTATATTATCTTTTTTATTGTTATAACCGTTAGATTTCAATAATTCAACTAGTTCCATTGTAATATCACGATTCTCTTTTCGATAGAAATCTAGATCCTTCAATTCAGGATAAAGACCCACATTAGCTTTCTTTACCTTATTGTACGCTTTTGTTAAATCGATAACTTCCTGGAACGAGGGGATTCTATTATCTTTATTTGTATAATACTTCTCATAATTTCTAAATTTAGTAAGATTTTTCCTAAATCCTAATATTTTATAATATCTGCTTGTTATTTTCAAATTTTGTAATTCCGCATATGTGAAGTCTACAACGTAGTATTTCCCATCTTTTCTTGCTCTATGTTTAGTAAATTTCTTCTTAACATCTGTCACGTCATTTAGGTACTTATCGTGGAAAACAACTAACACATAATCTTTTGTCAATTGCAAATCCATCTCTAAATAGTCTGCCGCTTCCGTACCTAGTGCTCCTCTCATTGATAACATCGTATTTTCTGGAAATATTTGACTTGCACCTCTATGTGCAAGTATCAAAAAGTTATCATTAGCAAAGGAAAACATCGATATTATAAGAAATAAGATTATTATTCTGATCATACTATTTTCTCCAATTCAAGTCTTTTCTGAGGTTACATTTTGTAATTATTAAGTTGATCCAAACTCTCTAAGTCTTTTGAAATCTTATACATACACTTTGATCCCTTGATATCATTAAGTATTTCTATAATTTCTGTATAAAATTTTACTATTGTATTGTGATCATGATATGAGAAATTTCCTCTGTCATCCATTAATAATTGAATTTTTTTATTGATTGTAGTTTCTATATCATGCTTTATAAACTCATATGCTTCTCCATTTATAAAATATCCATTTACTTCTATTATTTTTGTTTTAGATATATTCTTCATTAAAAAGCTTGGAAAGTCTAATTTTTCAATAAATTCATCTTTGTTTTTTGTCGGATAAAATATTATCATAGGTTCAACAAAGCATATTTCCTGACTTTCATTTACAGACATAACTAATGTAAGAATTTCATATAAATATTGTTCGTTACCCTCTACATCTTTCAGACCAGTTCCCACTAATTTTCCAATAAAGAGTGTTTCAATCTTTACTATTGACTCGAATACATTTAGGATCTTTTCTTTATATTCTTCTTTTACAGATGCATCATTAAATTTTATTGCAGGATTTTCATACAGTTTTTTTATTATTATTTTCAAAGAATCCATATCTGCCACGGGAATTCCTCTTTGCTCATATATTGAAAATTCATTTGTCATACAATCTCTAACAGTTACTTCTTTTGCTAGTGACATAATATCTTTTTTATTCATTATACTCATCTCCTTGACAATATAATTTTATTCTTTTATTCTTCCTACTTGACCATCTTCTAACATAACTTTGATTCCATGAGGGTGTGAACTACTTTTTGTTAATATTCTCATAACAATCCCTTTAGTGAGCTTACCACTTCGTTGATCTGCTTTTAAAACTATTGAGACTTCTTGTCCTATTTTTACATTATTATTCATCATAACTCCTCTTTTTATTATATTTTATAACATCTTTGATATTTTGTCTATTTTTATAAAAAAATAGCGATTCATGAATCGCTACTTTATTCATTTTAACTTTGATAATATCTCGTTAAATTCTTCATCTGTTGAAACATCTCCGATAAGACAATCACTATTATCTTTCTTCCAATAATTTAAAGTGCTCATATTTTTTCTTGTTATTCTTTCTGCAACTTCTTTATCCATATCAGGAAATTGGCTTATAAAGAAATCTACACCTTCCTTAAATACTTCTTCACATGACTTCACTTCTCCATTTTCATCTACACAATGTATACAGAAATAATTTTCCTTTTCCCTTTTTCCTATAAGTTCTTCACTTTCTAACGGCATCGAACACGCAGCACAAAATTTCATAAATTCCCTCCTCTTTTTATTTGCTATAAATCACTAATCTTTTTCTTATTTTTTTTGAACTCATTATTCCTAAAACGGTAATTACCATTATTGGTAACCCTATAACAGGAAAACTTATTACAGTGAATATGAAAATTCCAACTATCGCACCTACATATGCACCTGATATCCTTAGCCATTGAATGTTACTTCCTACTACTTCATTAACTTTATCAACCAAGTTTTTATCTGATAATTTTGATAAAACTTCTTCAATTATATCTAATATCTGATTATACTCATTCTCTACTAATTTTTCGATTAACCTATTATAATTTTTCTGTACTACTGTATCGTTTTCCGAAAGCTTACTTATTCCACTTTTGATTGTACTATTAATCAATTCTACAGCATTTATTCTTTCTTCCGTATTTTCTTCAACATTCACATCTTGTAACCATACTGAAAGAGAAGAAATACTTTTCAATAAGAATGGTTTCAATACGTTAGCAATTGCTTGTGATTTTATTTTATCAACATTACCCATGAATTTCGTGTTATCTACCAATTTTGTAACTAGTTCTGAAACTTCATTCTCCATTTGGTATAAATTTTTATTAGTTAGTTTTATTTTTATTTCATCAATTGAAGTTATGAGTGTTTCTTCTATTCTCTCCGATAATTCTTTATAATTCAAAACATTTGACATTTTTGCAATAGAATATCCCATTTTCTCTATAGGGTTTAATTTTTCTTCTGACTGCTCTAATTTTTGAACTATATCATTTTTAAAATTAGGCTCTTTTACATATTTCTCTACATATTCAACTAATACTCCTACTATCTTGTATGATAAGTAGTTATTTTTTATCAAATAATTTAATTTTTCTGAAAATTTATTACTATCTAAACTGTCAACATACTTTGTTCCTTCATTTAAAAGTATTTTTACAATTTGATCTTTGTTTTTTTCTAATATATTAGAAATATATTTTCCAATTGCCTCTGAGTTATTTTCTATCATTCCACTTTCTGATATTTTTTTTATCTCTTCAACTATTCTAATTACTTGTAAATCTTCTATTAGTTTCTTCTTCGGAAAAAATTTTTCTTTAAATGCTACAATGACTCCACTAACTAGTTTTTCTCTCTTCTTTTGAATTAGCATTGTAAACATATAAATTGCTACACCATCTGCTATTGATGCTACTAGTATTGCCTCTATCGTAAATTCAACGTATGAAAGAAGAATAGAATGACCGTATATTTTTTCTATAGCGAATGCTATGACCAATAATACTGACGATAAAATAAGAATAAATCTTGATATATTTCTATTTCTATAAAATTTGAACATTTTTGAGTTTCCAATGCTTTTATTCATACTTTTCTCCCTCTACATAAGATTTAGCGCTAGTCTTACACCTACAATTACTACTCCAAATAAAATTCCAAACAGCATACCATTAAGTCTAATATTTTGCAGTTCATTTTCAGTGCTTTCACGAAGAAATATAACCAATTCTTCGTCACGCATTGAAAAAAGATTATTTTCAATCGTATTTTTCAATTGCTGATGATGCTTTTCTAATAGTTTTGATACAATTTCTATTATGTAATTATTTATTTTATCTTGGTTTTCAGGACTTTCTGTTGATGCACTTACTAACTTTTCTATTATTTCAGAGACACTCATTTTGAATTTTTCTTTTCCAAAACTATATTTAATTTTATTTACTTCATTATATATGTGCTCTGAAAGATTCATTTCCTTTATTGAGTTATATATTTTATCATCATATTTTTTTGAATTAGTTTCATTCTCTAATTGCTCTATATAATTATTAATTATTCTTTTACTCTCTACTTTCACTACATGCTCATTATTATTTTCTATGTCATCTAATGTTTTAGAAATTATTTTCATAACCTCAAAATTAAAAGACTCTTCTATTCTTGAAGAAAATGTAGTTCTTAGCGAATTATCTTCACAATAAGCATCAGCTGCATCAGAAACAATGCTGTTAATGAATCCTTTGAAATTGTCTCTTTGAATCATTTTTCTTATTTCAGGAATCATCGCATCTATGAATTCAATATGGTGATTGTCATCAATTAGAGATTTAGCAAATTTAGCTATTTCCAATGTAGGGCTTGTACTTTTAGTTAGTATTGATAGAAGTACATCTATATTTTTCAAAAATTCACTACGATCAATTTTATCTGATGAAACCCATAAAACTTCAACTATAAAGTCTGAGAAATAATTAAATACATCCTCATTATTTGCATCTCTAATACTAAAAATATTAGCTATTCTATTTGCAAAATTCATATTTTCAAACTTTGAAACAATATTGCTTTTTGAAAGTACGTCATCACATATAAAGTCACTTATTCCTGTAACTAACTCTTTCTTTTTAGAAATTACTATTTCTGTTTTCCAATTTATTCCTAGTGGCTTTCCATAAATTGAAACAACTCCATACCAATCTGCAACACCACCTATAATAGCTGCTGCTGAAATTAACTGAATTATTTTTAATACTATTGCCAATGAACTTAGATTGTTAGACATAAGTAAGCCAGTAACTATAATAAATATTAATACTGCAAAAAACAATGCTCTATCTGCCATACTTTTAGTTTGCATCACTATTACTTCCTTTTCCCTTTTTTATATTATACTATAAAAATAACATCTATTTCTAGATGCTATTTTTTTTTACTTATAATATCCCAATTAAAAAGTCAATTACTTTTTCAATTTCTCTATCTCCTCCATTATCTTATATACCCCTTCAATTCCAAGATACCCAATTACATCATCTGTTATTACTGTATCATATGTAATTCTAGAATTGTTTTTAACGCCTTCTAACACTGCAATTTCATATTGATCTTTATTCTTTGTATACGAATAGTGTTCCCCATTTGTTCCAATAATATTTATTACACTTATACCATACCCATTACTAAAAAAATAAACCGCTTGTCTCTTTGTGTACTCCTCTGTAACATCTGTTAAAAAAATTAAATCATACTTTTTCATTTCCCCATCCCCTTTTTTATTTTAATTTATATTTAATATTATAGAGTGAAGTTTCTTGTATGTCAAGTGTTTTTTAATTTTTAATTAATTTTTTTATGCGTATGCGATCGTTATTTTTTTTATATATGATATAATCAAGAAAACTTATATAATTATTCGGAGGTACAAACTATGAAAATAATAAATACTTTTTCTAAGGATGAAGAAATTGCAAATGCTGTAAGTCATATGGTTGGTGCTACATTAGCACTGATTTCTGCTGTTGTCCTTATAATGCATGGAATCAAAACAAAATCAGCAGTCGTTGTAACATCATTTGCAATATTTGGAGCTGGACTAGTCATCATGTATACCGTTTCATCTATTTATCATGCATTGCATAATAATAAAGCAAAACAAGTTTTTCAGATACTAGATCATTCAGCAATATATATTTTAATTGCTGCAAGTTATACACCTTTTTTACTTTTAGTTGTTAAATCAAAAGCTGGATATATTATATTTTTCATACAATGGTTAATATGTGTATTCGGGATAGTTTTTAAATCTCTTTATGTTGAAAAATATGTTCTTTTCTCAACATTACTTTATATAGTTATGGGATGGATGATTATGTTTGTATGGGGTGATCTTATAGCCAATATTTCGCAGCAATCCCTTATCCTACTTTTCATTGGGGGAATCTTATATACTTTAGGTACTATTTTCTACATGTGGAATTGGTTTAAATATCACCACTTCATATGGCATATTTTCGTGTTACTCGGCAGTGTCTCACATTTTTTCGCAGTATATCTATTAGTTTAATAATATTACCATAAAAAAAGCTGTACTCTCTTATAAAGAATACAGCTTTTTAAATTTTATTTTTTCATAAATCTTTTTATTATTAACCCTATTGCCATCCCTACAGCTAATCCAATTATGAATTTTACTATCATATTTTTCCCTCCCTTGATTCATTTGCAATTTCAATTTCTTCTCTTTGTTCTCTTAACTTTCTTAATGAAAATGAACATAAAAGTATAATTACAATTCCTAAAAACATACTTATCAAAGAAAATATAAAGTTAACTATTCCAGATGCTAGTAAAAATTCTCCACCCTCTAATTTATTCTTTCTCATTTTTATGAATATCATTATAATTAATACTAATAAAACTAATGATACAACTCTATACCCTTGAAATAAAATTACTTGAAAATCCTGTGCTGCTGCTGATTCATATATCATTATATTAGAAATGTGAGTTGCTATGGATACTACTATAATAAGTACTATTAGTAGAATATTTAAAATCTTTGCTCTCTTTAATATTTGCTCCATATATCCTCCTATTTATTTTTATTCAATTTTGCATCAATTGATTTTGCTGCTATTTTTCCTGCTCCCATAGCAAGTATGACTGTCGCTGCACCTGTTACTACATCCCCTCCAGCATACACGTCTTCTTTTGTTGTTTGCATTGTCTCTTCTTCAACTATAATTCCGCCCCAAGATTGAACCTCAAGGCCTGGTGTTGTTTGTCTTATTAATGGATTAGGACTTTGCCCTATTGCTACAATTACTGTATCCATATCAAGTGTGAATGCTCTATCTGTTTCAATTGGCTTTCTTCTACCCTTCTCATCAGGTTCGCCTAATTCCATTTCCTGGCATTCCATTCCAACAACCCATTTATCTTTTCCTAATATTTTTTTAGGTAGTGTTAAAAACTTGAAAATTATTCCTTCTTCTTTAGCATGATGTATCTCTTCTAACCTTGCTGGCAATTCACTCTCACTTCGTCTATACACTACATATACATTTTCAGCTCCGAGCCTCATTGCTGTTCTGGCAGCATCCATTGCAACATTTCCACCACCTAGTACTGCTACATTTTTTCCTATTTTTACAGGTGTTGGATTTTTCTTAGGATCATACGCTTTCATCAAATTTACTCTTGTTAAGAATTCATTTGCTGTATACACTCCATTAAGGTGTTCCCCTTCAATATTCATAAACTTAGGCAATCCAGCTCCACTACCAATAAATATAGCTTTATAGCCATCTTCCTTTAGTTCATCTATCGTTATTGATCTTCCAACTATGACATTTTTTTGTATTTTAACACCTAATTTTTCTATATTTGCTATTTCCTTTTTTACAATTTCTTTTGGTAGTCTAAATTCAGGTATTCCATATAATAAAACTCCACCTGGAACATGTAATGCTTCAAATATTGTAACATCATATCCTAATTTTCCTAGTTCACTCGCACATGACAATCCTGCAGGTCCTGCTCCTATCACACCAACTTTTATATTATTTTTTTCTATTTCAGGTATTTTTTCTTCTACATTTGCCATATAATAATCTGCAACAAATCGTTCGAGTCTACCTATTCCAACAGGTTCATTCTTAATTCCAACTACGCATTTTCCTTCGCATTGTGTTTCCTGAGGGCACACTCTTCCACAAATTGCTGGAAGCGAATTTTGTTTTAATAATATCAAATGTGCTGCTTCAAAATTACCTTTTGCTACTTCTGATATGAATTCAGGAATATAAACATTTACTGGACATCCTGAAACACATCTAGGATTTTTACATTGGATACATCTTTTTGCCTCTTGGATAGCCTCTTCTTCAGTATAACCAATTGCTACTTCTTCAAAGTTTCTTTTTCTTATATTAGGGTCTAACTCCCTCATCTTAGTTTTCTGTATCATGACTACTCTCCTGTTCCAATTATGCAATCATGCTCTTCTTTTTTAAACATACTTTGTCTTGTCATAAGCATATCAAAATCTACTAGAAAGCCATCAAAATCAGGTCCATCTACACAAGCAAACTTTGTTTCATCGCCTATTAGAACTCTACATCCACCGCACATTCCTGTACCATCAATCATTATTGGATTCAATGATACTGATGTTTTTAAATTTAAAGGTTTTGTTATGTTTACAACATTTTTCATCATTATAACTGGACCTATCGCTATTACTTCATCATAATCATTTCCTAATGCTATTAGTTCGTTTAGAACATCTGTTACAAAGCCCTTTTTACCTTTGCTTCCATCATCAGTAGCATAATAAATATTATTTGCTATCTTTTTAAATTCCTCATCCATTGTAATGTATTTTTCATTTCTTGCACCTAATATTACATCAACTGCAACACCCATTTCTTTTAGTGCCTTTATTTGTGGATATAATGGTGCAGCCCCTACTCCTCCACCTATTCCCAACACTCTTTTATGTTTTTCAAGATGCGATGGATTTCCTAATGGCCCAGCAACATCATATATGCTGTCTCCAATATTTTTCTCGCCTAGCAATCTAGTTGAAAATCCTACTTTCTGATAAACTATCGTTATTGTCTCTTTTTTTCTATCATAATCTGCAATTGTTAATGGTACTCTTTCTCCGTCTTCATTTATACGGATAATTATGAATTGTCCCGGTTCACATTTTCTCGCAACAAATGGAGCTTTCACAACCATTTCTTCAACTACTTCATTTATTATTATTTTATCTATTATTTTATACATTTTTTTGACCCCCAATTTTTTTCAAATTGTATAAACTTATTATTTTATAACTATCGTTTTGTAATGAAAATTATAATATAATACAGGTGTATTTGTCAAGAAAGAAAAAGCCCTAAATGATAAATAATTACATTATCGTTCAGGGCTATTTTTACAATGATTTTTCTAAAATTTCTTTGCTTATATCAAGATTAAGATCTCTTGTTTCTGAAAGTGCTGTCAATCCATTTTTTCTTAGTTGTTCTACTAGTAAAGGAATACTGTCGGCTGTTATACCATATTCACTTAAACGAGTTTTTATTCCTAAGCTTTCAAAAAACTCTCTCGTTTTTTTAATTGCTAAATCTATTTTTTCTTCTTTAGTTCCTTCTGTTATATGCCATACACGCTCCGCATATTGCAATAATTTTGCTTCTTTTTGATTACGTCTTACTTCTAACATTGTTGGTAATATTATTGCTAACGTTTGTCCATGATCGATATTAAACATTGCTGTAAGTTCATGTCCTATCATATGATTAGACCAATCTTGAGGTACTCCTGTTCCTATTAATCCATTTAAAGCCATTGTCGCACTCCAAACTAAGTTAGCACGTGCATCATAATTTTCAGGTTCATTTATAGTAGTTGTTCCTATTTCTATTAATGTTTGTAATATTCCTTCTGCCATTCTATCTTGTATTCTTGCATCAACTGGATAAGTTATGTATTGTTCCATAACATGTACAAATGCATCAGTTACACCATTTGCAACTTGTATTTTAGGAAGTGTAAATGTAAGAGTTGGATCCAATATTGAAAATTTAGGAAATGATAACTCACTCATAACTGGATATTTTGCATGATTGTATGATACAACTGCTCCACTATTCATCTCTGATCCTGTTGCAGGTAGAGTTAGCACACTTCCAAATGGAATAACTTTCTTAACCATCTCACTTGTTATTCCAGAAAGTCCTTTCATTAATAATTCTGTCGGATCTCCTTCATAATTAGATGCTAATGAAATAAATTTTGTTCCGTCAATTGTTGATCCTCCACCAACTGCAAGTATGTAGTCAATGTTTTCAGCTTTTACTACTTCTACTGCTTTCATTAATGTTTCATACTTAGGATTAGGTTCTATTCCAGAAAATTCGAATATTTCTCTATTTCCTAAGATACTTTTTACTTTATCGATAAGTCCACTTCTTTTTGCGCTTCCACCACCGTATGTTATCAGTACTTTTGCATCAACTGGAACATTTTCATTAATTGCTTCCAATCTGTCCTTACCAAAATAAATCCTTGTTGGATTATAAAAATTAAAATTAAACATGTTTCCTCCTTGTTTTTTTATATCTCATTATACAGCAAAATATTTGTATGTGCAATCAATTTTTTTTTAAAATATTAAAAAATAACAGACGAATCTGTTATTTTACTTATATCATTCAGTAGCTATATTATATTCTCGTAAACTAATCGTGCCCAAGACTCTAATTCATCAGGATTAACTTCTTCTTTTCGTAACCATGCACCTGATATAATTCCTTCTTCCATTGATTTATAATCTTTGTGTGCAACATCAATAAGATATACTAATCCTAAATGATCGGCTCCAACACTTCTTTCTTCTGTTTCTTTTATAAATCCAACTAGCTCGATATTCTTAATTTCCTCTTTTGGAATTCCCACTTCTTCTAGTAATTCTCTATATAAGCCTATTTCTATTGTCTCTTTCGGTCTTATATTGTTATTGTCATCAAGCACTGCATCGACACCATCAACATGGCCTCCTGGCAATCCTTTACGTCCAACTAATCTAGTTTCAGTACTCCCACTTTCCCTAAATAGAAAGAAGTAAAAAGGTATTTCATTCTCTATAAATCTCACTAAAATATATGGAATTGGATGTCTCTGTATTGGTAAATGCTCTAATAAGCTTCTTTTTGCAATATATGGTATTACATTTAATTCATTAAACGATGTTTTTGAGAATCCTGATGGAATATTTTTCAACTCACCCTCAAGAAAATATAGAATTGGCTCTTTTAAAGAAGGCTTCTTACTTTCCAATAACTCTGCCTTAAGAATATTAATTTCATCTTCCACTTTCGTCTCATTGTTAATTTTTTCAAGATACTTATCTAACATTTCCGCTCCTATCTTAAATCTATAATTTTAAAGTTTTCCGTTATTATTTGCATCTAATACTTTGTTCCATTCTGCTATTTTCTCTTTTTCTTTCTCCAACAATGGTTTTATAGCATCCCCTGATACAGTTATTGAAATTATTTTATCGCTTGTTGCTATTGATTTCAATATTTTCATATCAGCTTCTGATTTTATTTCTCCAAATATTGTATGTTTATTATTTAACCAATCAGTTGGTACTGTTGTTATAAAAAATTGTGATCCATTTGTTTTTGGTCCTCTATTTGCCATTGCTAATTTCCCAGGAACTGCGAAATCAAATCCATTATTAAATTCATCTTCAAATTCATATCCAGGTCCTCCTGTTCCATTACCTCTAGGATCTCCCCCTTGAACCATGAAATCTGCTATTACTCTATGAAAAGTAAGTCCATCATAATACTTTCTTTGTACTAAATTTACAAAATTTGCTACTGTTAATGGTGCATTTTCTGGATATAATTTTAAATTTATTGACCCTTTTTCTGTTTTAATAACTGCTGTAATTTCCATTTTTTTTACTCCTTTTTTTGTAGTTTTTTTTGTTTGAGCTGCAAAGCTAAGTACTGCTAAACATATAATAGCTAGTAATATTGTTATCATTTTTTTCATTTTTTTCTCCTCTTGTTTCAATTTTATATCTAGATTATTTTATCACATATTTCTTAGAATTTACTTAGTCTTTAACTTCAATAGTTTTTCAGCTTCTTTATAATTTGACATATAACTACCCACATACTCATAAAATGACTTTCCATGATGAGGGTGTTTTAAATGAGAAAGTTCATGTAAAACAACATATTCTATCTCAAAGACTGATCTTTTCACTAATTCAACATTTAAATTTATGTACTTCTTCTTATGATTACAAGAGCCCCATCTAGTTGTCATTTTTTTTATTGAAAGGTGATTTATTTTTTCATTTAGTATTTCTAACCACTTATCGATTATGTCTGAAAAAATTATATTTGCTTTTTCCTTATACCATTTATTTATTAGCTTTTCCTTATATTCTTTAGTATTTTTCTTTGTGTACAAATAAAGATTTTCGCCATCTATCTCTATTTTATCAATTTTGCTTTCAACTACTTTTAAAAAAAAATCTTTTCCTATTATCTTATGCACTTCTCCATCTATATACAGATTTTCTTTCTTATTTTCTAATATTTGTTTTCTATTTTCAATAGCTTCCATCATCCAAGATTCTTTAGAAATAAGGAATTGCTCTACTATACGACTATTTAACCTTAAAGGTGCAGAGATTTTAAGTTCTCCACTCTTATTAATTCTTATATTAATATTCTTAATATTTTTTCTAACTACTAAATATCCATTTATATACTCTTCTTTTTCTTTCATTGTATCATACCTTTATTATTCTATTTAAATTTACAACTTGTCAAATGATCATTTACAACTCCAACAGCTTGTAAATAAGCATAAATAATTGTTGTTCCAACAAACTTAAATCCTCTTTTTTTCATATCTTTACTTATTTTATCAGATAATTCTGTACTTGCTGGCACTTCTTGAAGTGTTTTCCATTTATTTATAATTGGTTTATTATCTACAAAACCCCATAAATATTTCGAAAAACTTCCGAATTCACTTTGAACTTCCATGAATTTATTTGCATTTATTGCTGACGAGTGTATTTTAAGTTTATTTCTTATAATTCCTTCGTTAAGCATCAATTCATCAAATTTTTTCTCGTTATATTTAGCTATTTTTTTATAATTGAATTTATCAAATGCTTTTCTGAAATTTTCTCTTTTATTAAGTATTGTTGTCCAACTAAGACCCGCTTGGAATCCTTCTAATATAAGCATTTCAAATAGTTCATCATCATCATAGCACGGTTTCCCCCACTGAGTATCATGATACTCTATGTCTAATTCTTTCTTTGCCCATCCACATCTTTCATTTTCATTAATCATGTTTATCCCCTCAATCTTAATATCTAGATTTCTACAGTAATTTATTTATGAATAATGTTGCCAATCCCAAATACATAAAAAATCCACAAGTATCTGTAAACGTTGTTAATATTACAGCCGATGCTAGTGCGGGATCTATTTTCAAAAATTTAAGTGTTACTGGAACTAAAAATCCTATTGAACAAGCTAACGCCATATTACCTGTCATTGCTAGGAATATAATAATTCCCAGAAATGGATTACCATGTAATAAAAGCATAATAAATCCTGTTAATATTCCTAATACTGCACCATTTATAACTCCTACAGTCAACTCTTTTATAACTAATCTTAAAGTATCTTTCGGATCTAATTCTCCTAGTGCAATTCCTCTTATTGTAACTGCAAGAGTTTGTGTTCCTGCATTTCCACCCATTCCAGCGACAATAGGCATCGCTGCAGCTAATATAACTACCCTAGAAATCGTACTTGAAAATAAACTTACTGTCGTTGATGCAATAAATGCTGTTATTAAATTTACAAACAACCAAGGCAATCTTCGTTTAACAGAAAATAAAAATGTAGAATCTATATTTTCATCTTCTGAAACTCCTCCTAATTTCAAGATATCTTCTGTATTTTCTTCTTGAATTACATCAATAATATCATCTACTGTTATTATCCCTAACATATTTTTTCTTTTATTTATAACAGGTATAACATTTAAGTCATATTTTGATACTAACATTGCAACTTCCTCTTGATCATCTTCAGCATGAGCATATATTACATTTTCATCTGTTATTTCAGATAATGCTATATCATCTGGAGATATCAAAATATCCCTTAAATCTGCTATACCAATCAATTCTTTTTTCTCATTCAAAACAAATATTGTCTCTATTACTTCTGTTTTAGGTGCAATCATTTTAATTTTTGACATTACATCTTTTATTAAAAGTGTTTCTTTAAGTGCAATATAACGTGTTGTCATTATTCCACCTGCAGAATCTTCTTCATATCCAAGTAACTCTCTTAATTTGTTTGCCTCAGATCTTTTCATATTTTCAAGGATTACTTTACTTTTTTGAAAATCGATATTTCCTAAAATATCTGCTATATCATCTGGTGACATCTGCCCAAATATTTCAATAACTTCATCTACATCTATCAAATCTATTATTTTTTCTTGTAAATCTTCATCAGCTTCTTCTAATATTCTTGCTTTTTTGTCATTACTCATAAGCTCAAATACTTTCAAGATCTCTTCATCATCTAATTCTTCAAAGCTTTCAGCTATATCTACAGTATGATTCTCTTCAAAAAACTCTTCTAGCTCTTCCTCAGATTGTAATTGAACAATTCCTTCTGCTATTTCTTCAGGAGTTACATCCTCTTCTTCTTCAATAACATTGTCTTTTTCTTCTTTTCTTCTACTTTTTATTTCATTTTTCAATTCTTCTATTGATTTTGTTTCATCTTTAGAGTCTTTACTATCTAAATCAATATTTTCAAGGTTTTTATCATTTTCCATTGTATAAACCTCCCTTCCTTTAAGTATTTTAAGTAATCAACAAACTTATTATCTTTTCAATTGTGAAAAACACAATACTGAGAATAATGTTTTCATATCATTTGAAATTTTAAGAATATCATCTATATTAAACCATTCGCTTTCAATATCTTCACCATCATCTAACATCAGTTCTTTTGCCACTGTACTATCAGACTTAAGCCTTCCATAGAAAAAGTGTAATTGCTCAGTTGTATATGCAGGACTTGCATATATTCCTTCTTCTAATCCATCAATCTCAATAATATCATCTAATGAGTAACCTGTTTCTTCTCTTAGTTCTCTAAATGCTGCATCTTTTGGGTTTTCTCCTTTATCTATAAGCCCCGCAGGAACCTCCCATGTTTCACCTTTAACACCTGGTCTATATTGTTTAACTAATATAACTTTTTCTTTTGTTTCATTAAATAATACAAAACAAACTGCACTAGACTTCTCAAGATATTCTAGTGTAATTCCAGTTGTGGGATGTATTTCTTTTTTTCCTTTTAAAAATCTAAATCCTTCCATCTTCACCACTCCCAATTATTTAAATTATAATTTTTATTCCGATTATCTAAATATTGTTTCAATTGGACTTATATTCAGTTCTCTAGCAAATTCTCTAACCTTTTGTGTTGCCTTATCTTCTATCATTTTATAGTCATGACAATCTGATCCAATTATTGTTCTTATATTATATTCTGCTACAATTTCCCAAAACTCTTTATAAGGATATAAATATCTATCCCCTTTTATATTTTTTTCTTCCGTTTTTCTTATACCATTGGCATTTATTTCCAATACTATGTCCATTTTTTCAGCTGCCCTACATATAATGTGTGTTGCTTCAATGCAAGCTTCTGTCCAATTCCTATAACCCGCCATAAAAACATCTGGATGGGCAACAATTTCAAAATAGTTACTTTCTATTGCATCTTTCATAAAATATGCATAATCAATAACACCTTCGTCATCTTTAATTGCCCAAGCGTCATTTATTTTACCATTTTTAGGATATAAATGTAACCCCAGTAGCAAATAATCTAGCTTTGTTTTAAGTTTCTCATAAAATTCGCTGAATTCTGGAAAATATTCTGCTTCAAGTGACTTGTAAATCTTTATTTTACCTTTATATTTTTTTTGTGCCATTTCTATCTCTTCAAAATAACCATCTAGCTCATCCATTCCCATTCTATCAAAACAATAATCTGGTAATGGTGAGTGATCTGAAATACCTAATTCAGTGTAGTTGTGCTTAATTGCTTCTTTAACATAGTCTTCAACACTTCCTACTGCATGTCCACATCTATAATTATGTGTATGAAAATTTGTTTTTGTCAAAATAATCACCTCACTATATTCTATCAGTTATTAGTAAAAAAATAAAGTCTTCGTTTACACTAGAAATTTATTATTTTTTTTGTTATAATCTAGTGTATGATGTTATATTTTAGAAACTATATAAATTAATAAACTTTTATTATATAAAATAAACTTTAGAGGAGGAAATAACTTGATATCTACAAGTAATTTGTCAGTACAATTTGGTGGAAGAAAACTTTTTGACGAGGTAGACATAAAATTTACGTCAGGAAATTGTTACGGTATTATCGGTGCTAATGGTGCCGGGAAGTCAACATTTTTAAAAATTTTAGCAGGTGAAATAGATGCTGGAACCGGTGATATTATTATTGAAAAAAATAAAAGAATGTCATTTCTTAAACAAGATCACTTTGCATTTGAAGAAGTTAGTGTTTTAAATGTTGTTATGATGGGGCATGAAAAATTATATGAAATAATGCAAAAAAAAGATGCACTTTACTCAAAATCAGAATTTACTGAAGAAGACGGTATGATTGCAGCGGAGTTAGAAGGTGAATTTGCTGAGTTAGATGGTTGGGAAGCAGAGACTAATGCAGAAAAGTTTTTAGTTGGTTTAGGAGTAATGCCTGAGCTACATCACAAACTTATGAAAGAATTAACAGAACCAGAGAAAGTTAAAGTTTTGCTTGCTCAAGCTATATTCGGTAATCCTGATATCTTATTATTAGATGAGCCTACGAATGGACTTGATTTAAGAGCAGTCACATGGTTAGAAAATTTCTTATTGGAGCTTGAAAATACCACTGTTCTTGTAGTTTCACATGATAGACATTTTTTAAACAAAGTATGTACACATATTGCTGATATTGATTATAGCAAGATAAAAATGTTTGTTGGAAACTATGATTTCTGGTATGAATCAAGCCAAATCATGTTAGAATTATTACGTAACCAAAATAAAAAAATGGATCAAAAGAAAAAAGAACTTCAAGACTTCATCGCTAGATTCTCTGCAAATGCATCAAAATCTAAGCAAGCGACAAGTCGTAAGAAACAATTAGATAAGCTACAATTTGAAGATATGCAAGTTTCAAATAGAAAATATCCATTTATAGAATTTAAACAAGATAGAGAAGCTGGAAATAATATGCTAAAAGTAGAAGGTCTTAGCAAAACTATTGATGGTGAAAAAGTATTAAACAATATTTCATTTACTATAAATACAGGTGATAAAGTTGTCTTATTAGGAAGAAATGATATTGCTAAAACTACTCTTTTACAAATATTAGCAGGAGAATTAGAAGCGGACTCTGGAACATTTGAGTGGGGTACAACTACAACACAAAGTTACTTCCCTAAAGATAATACTGAGTTTTTTGAAAATGTTGACATGACATTAATTGATTGGTTAAGACAATTCTCTTCTGATCAACATGAAGAATATGTAAGAGGATACTTAGGACGTATGCTGTTCTCTGGTGAAGAAGCTAAAAAGCAAGCTAAAGTTCTATCAGGGGGAGAAAAAGTTCGTTGTATGCTTTCAAGAATGATGTTAGCAGGGGCTAATGTATTATTATTAGATAACCCAACTGATCACCTAGATCTAGAATCGATTACATCATTAAATAAATCTCTTATTAAATTTTCAGGTACTATATTATTCACAACACACGATCATGAATTTATTGAAACTATTGCAAATAAACTAATAGAAATTACACCGAATGGTGCTCTTGAAAAAGAAATGGAATATGATGAGTATATTGAGGATGAAGATATTCAAGCAAGACTAAATGAAATGTATAAATAATTTACAAATTAATATTAAACAAATAAGGGACTATCAAATTGAACTGCACTAAAAATGTTAGACAAATAATTTATTTAGATAGGAATGTTTTTC
>ERZ650300.558-NODE-558-length-22784-cov-21.209468_pt1 | contig 22784 bp, 15 predicted proteins | sample MGYA00376236_ERZ650300 | MGnify/ENA primary metagenome ERZ650300 (study PRJEB26733, sample SAMN07839303) | wastewater metagenome | biome: urban; feature: wastewater treatment plant; material: waste water | place: USA: North Carolina | collected 2016-04-28 ...
GCGCATCCAGCAGCTCACGGGCCAGCCTTTCACGCAGGTCTACCGCGACCACATCTTGGGTGCGGCGAATGGTCGCTTTGACTCCGGCCCCGCCACGCTGGCCCTGACCGCCGTGTCCCAGACCGCGCCCGAGCGTGAGCTGGATGCGCTGCACGCCCTGCAGCACGCCCGCTATGTGGAAGGGCGCGACAACGCCGACCCCGTGGTGATTGCCGATGTGCTGAACAGCTTGGGCCTGCAGGCCGCAGCAGCCCGGCTGCGCGAGCCCAGTGACGCCCTGCGCGTGGCCCTGCTGGAGCGCGTGGCCGCCGCCCGCGTCACCATGCAGTTGCTGGGTGCCCAAGGCGTGCCGCAACTGGCGGTTGCGGGGCAGGGCGGGGCGTTGCGTCTGGTGGGTGGTGATGCACTGCTGGGGCCGCGTGACGCATTGCTGGCGCGGGTGCAAGCGGCTGCGGTTTGAAGGCTGCAGAGCGCGCCACTTTTGAACCCCTGGACAACCATTCGGGCTGAGCCTGTGGAGGCGCATCGCAAGCCTTCGACAGGCTCAGCCCGAACGGTGTTGTATGGTCGCAGGTGGGTTCGCCAAAACCCGTTCACGCTGAGCCCGTCGAAGCGCGGCACAGGGCTCCAACAGGCTCAACTCGAACGGGGGAAGAACTGAAGGTGAGCCTGTGTTGTGAAGTCCGCCCCAGCCTCACTCCATCGACGGATCAATCAACACCTTGGCCCCGGTATTGCGCGGGCCGTAGAAGGCTATCGCCTCGGCACTGAGCGCGCCCGCCAGCGACACCGTGCGTGCGTAGTAGCTCGCAAACGTCGTCTTCAACTCTGCCGCCACGCGCGCGCAGCGCCTGGGTGGCTTCCGGGCCAATCTTTTGCAGAAACGGGAACAGCAGCCACCCGCCCATGCCCCAGGCCATGCCAAAGGTGCGATGCACTTCGGTGGGCCGCGTGTCCAGGTGGCCATACAGGTACACCTGTTTGTGCACGGCTGATCCGTAGCGGCTGTATTCCTGGGCCTTGCGGTTGATTGCGGCCTCCATGCACTGCAGGATCTGCCCGGCCAGTGTGCCGCCGCCCGTGGCATCAAACGCAATGGTCGCGCCTGTGGCGGCCAGCGCGTCGGTTAGCTCGGCCATGAAGGTGGGCGCGCTGCTGTCGCACACATGCTGCGCGCCAAGGCTACGCAGCAGCGCTGCCTGCTCAGGCTTGCGCACGATGTTCACCAGGCCCACACCATCCTTCTGGCAAATCTTCAGCAGCATCTGCCCCAGGTTGCTGGCCGCAGCGGTGTGCACCAGCGCGGTGTGGCCTTCGCGCTTCATCGTCTCCACCATGCTCAGGGCCGTGAGCGGGTTCACAAAGCACGATGCACCCTCTGCCGCCGTGGTGCCCGGTGGCAGCACCAGGCACTGCGCAGCGGGCATGGCGCGGTACTGCGTATACATGGCCCCGCCAATCACCGCCACTGTGCGCCCCAGCAGCGCCTGCGCGGCGGGCGATGCACCTGCCGCCACCACCAAGCCCGCCCCTTCGTTGCCCACGGGCATGCTTTGGCCCACGCGTGCCGCCATGCCCGGCATGGCGCGCTCAGGAATGCGGGTCGTGGCCACGGGCCGATCTGCCGTGCCGGTGACCTGCACGGTGGAGAGGTCTGCCGGGCCCAGCAGCAGGCCAATGTCCGATGGGTTGATGGGCGTGGCCTGCACCTGGATCAGCACTTCGTCCGGCCCTGGTGTGGGCATGGGCGTGGACTCCAGGCTGATCTGCAACGTGCCATCAGGCTGGACGAGGGAGCGCAGTTGCAATGCAGTGGTGGAGATGGTGGCGGTGGTGGTCATGCATGCCTTTCGAGAAGAACGAGGGCGCGCTCTGCGTGGCACAGCGCGGCCCGGTGCGACGTATTAGATCGTGCATGTGCCGAGAACACCGTCGCGCAAGTGCCTTGCGGCGGCCATCGCGGGTGGACGCTGCTGGGCGCGCAGGCGCTGGCTTGGTCTACCGCGCCACCAGCCGCACCACCATCGGCCGGTGGTCCGAGCCCAGGTCCGGCCCCGTGTGTGCCTCCACCAGTTGCCACCCCGGCGAGGCCAGCACATGGTCTAGCGGCAGCACCGACAGCCAGCCCCAGGCATTGGGCCAGGTGGGCACCCCAGGGCCTGCGCGGCGCATCTGAGCTTGCTCGGCCCCCCAAAGGCCGCGTGCCCAGGGCGTGGTGTTGAGGTCGCCTGCCATCACACCCAGCCCGCCTGATTGGGACAGGCGCAGCGCCTCGTCCCGCAACGCGTGGTCACGCGCCTGGGCATATGCGCTGCTCAGCGGCGGCATGGGGTGCAGCGCGCTCAGGTGCACTGGCTGGCCTTGCCACAGCAGCGTAGCGTGCAGGCGCAAGGTGTCGTAATCGGTGCGGGGCTGCAGCGCCCGCGCATCAGCCAGCGGGTGGCGCGACAGAATCGCCAATCCAAAGGGGTCGGGCTGGGGCACAGCCAGCCGGTGTGGGTAGCGCGCCGCAATGGCTGTGTCATCGTCCAGTGCACGCTGGGCCAGTTCGGTGAATTCCTGCAAAAACACCACATCCGGCGCATCGGCAGATGCCAGCCATTGCCGCAGCGGCGTGAAGTCGGTGGTGTCCAGATTCAAGTTGGCGGTGCCTACCTTCAGCACCTTCGCGTTGGCGATGTCAGGCTCGGCTGCTGGGGGCAGGGCGGCGGGCTGCCACACGAATGACCCCGCCACCACCAGCGCGGGCACAGCCAGCCACCATGCACGGCGCCGCGACATCCACGCCACCAGGCCCATCGCCACAGCGCCCACCGTGGCATAGACCCACTGCCAATGCGCTGCCAGCTCCACCAGCCACTGCAGCCAAGGCACATGGTTTGTGGGCAGCGCGCGCGACAAGGGCGCCGTCAGCCCACCCAATGCGCACAGCCACACCAGCCACTGGGCTCTGATGGCGAAGAACTGAGAAACGGAGGAGTGGCTTGGCATGGTGGGTGCAGGGGAACGGGATTTGTGGCTGTCGCGCTATGCAGCGCTTCGGGTGGCATGCGGCGCAGTGCCGGAGTATGCGTGCTGGGCGCCAGACAAGGCCGCATGGTATTTGGTGTTGCTGACGCTGGAGGAGGGTGAGGCTGTGCTGTTCCTGGCGAGGCTCAACGATGTGCGGGTGTTGTATGTGGGGTTTGCGTTTCGGGGGGAGGTGGCGTACGGGTGTTCGGGAGGAAAGACTGTTTTCGGCTATGAGCAACCGGCGAGCATGTTTGTCAGGCAGGCAGCTTCAGGCTGAACTGAGCCTCCGGTGATGGCTGCGTCCAATCGTTGCGAAGCCCGTTTGCGGTCATTCAGTCAGTCTCCGCAGCAGTGAACTTTGGCATCAAACGGGGGGCAGGTTCATGATCTGTCCAGACCACGAGGGCCGAGTGCAACGAGCCATGCGACAGCCGCGCAGAAAGTCGCCTCGGACATCTTTTATTGAAACACGCACACGCCCGATGACTGACTTTTGGCCCGGTACATGGCGGCGTCTGCAGCGCGCAGGTAGTCGTCCACCGTCGCCAGCCTGGATGCACTGCTGACCAATCCAATACTCGCGCCACTGATCACGGTGTGTTCGCCGACCACATAAGGCGCTGCGAGGGCGGCGGCAATCTGCTCTGCGCGTTGGCTGGCTTCCGCGGGGTCAATGGACTCCAGCAGCACATTGAACTCGTCGCCGCTCATGCGGGCGACCAGATCCACCGACCGCACACAGGATTCGAGCCGCCGAGCCACCTGTTGCAATAGCTGGTCGCCCACATGGTGTCCGTAGCAGTCATTGACCGCCTTGAACCCATTGAGGTCCAGCAGCAGCACGGCGAACATCGTGGTTTCGCCGCGTGTCGGCCTACCATCATCGTTCACCGCCTCGCTCTGCTGTAGCGCGATGAGTTGCGCAAGGCGATCGCGGAACAACGGCCGGCCCGGCAAGTTGGTCAGCGCATCGTAGGAACTGCCACGCTCGGCCAGATCGCTGAGCGACCCCGCCATGCGCACCGCAACGCCGTTTTCAAACTCGGCGAGCCCGCGCCAGTTGACCCACACCAGCCGCCTATCTCCGTGGAACGCGCGGAAATCCACCGAAAAGTTCGGGCTGTTCCCCGCCAGGTGTCTGCGGTAGGCCGCCTGCACGCGAGCGCGATCCTCGGGATCGATGAACTGCTCCAGAAAGCGCCAGCCACCGCTATGCACCAGATCGAAGCTGCCCAGCCCGACGATCTGGTGAAAACGCCCCGACACATGCAGGGCGTCCGTGCGCAAGTCCCAGTACCAGATGCCGTCGTTGGACCCGCGCGTGGCCAGCGAATAGCGGTTTTCGGAGCGCAACAACTCCAGCTCGGTGTTCTTCTGCTGGGTCACGTCGATCATCAGGCCGATCATGCGGTTCGGCCGCCCCGGCTCGACCACGGCGCGGCACAGATCACGCACCCACACGACCTTGCCAGACTTGGCAATCAGCCGGTAGCTCATCTCGTAGGCATGGCTGTGCGTGGCGTTGTAGGCGGCATCGTCGATGCGCAGGGCCTCCTCCAGATCATCGGGGTGCACATGCGCCCGCCAGAAGTTCGGGTCAGCCCGCCACTCTTCCACGGAGTAGCCGAACAAGCGCTCGACCTGCGGGCTCAGAAAGGTATTGCCCACGCCGATCTCAGCCTCCCACACCACGCCATCAATCGTTTCGAGCAAGCGCAAAAAGCGCTGGCGAATCTCCACCAGCACCTGTTCGGTGACGTCGGCAATCTCGATCAGGACACCCTGGCGGCTGATCACCCGCTCCGCTGCGTCTGTCTCGGGGTGGAGTTGCAGGCGCACCCAGCAGTAGTCCGCGTCGGCAAAGCGCAAGCGGAACACCGGCATGCCCGAACGCATGGTGCCGACGTCATCGGGGTGTACGAACTCCAGCAAAGACCTGCCGAGTGCCGCAGCCACCGGATGGCCGGTGAGCTTGTGCCACGCGGGATTCAGATAAGTGATCTCCCACAGCGCATCGGTTTGCACCACCGCCTCGGGCAGCAGTTGCAGCAGTTTTGCGGACGGCGGGGAAGTGGGAAGCATGCAGGGCTGTCGCAAAAAAACGGGGTCAGGTGAAGCCAACGGATAGGAAAATCAACCACACCCGACCAAGTATGGCAGGGGTTTTGGGCAGACTCGTGCCATACACCACTGACAAGTCGTTAGTCGATTGGCTGGTCATGCTCGAAGCAGTGGCTCAGCCCGTCGATCTTGAATGACTGCAGTTAACGCTGAGCGACGGCTTTTCTTTGGTCGCCAGCGACCGCTACGAGTCGAAACCGTCAGTCTAAGTTACGGAGAAGCGGTTGGTTGCGCGGTGCCAGTCGGGTCGCGAAACGATATGGCAGCAGTACCTTCTCCAGCCGCCACTCGGGCCAGGGAAAGTCGAAGCGCCCAACAGCCGCTTCGCTGCATTCAGCGCGAGTACCAGCGAAACCGGCAACTGACTCCAGGCGCTGCAAAGCGGCTCTATCCCTGAACGCTGTAGGTTGGCGGTTCTGGCCCCTGACCCGCCCAAGTCGCGCTGCACACCGCGTTACCCATGTTCACAGCAGTTCAGGGTTTGCCCTAATCATTGAATAACGTACTAGTTCGTACATTTCATGCACTTCCCATCAACCAAGGCACTCATGTGTGCCGGATGCGCATGACTTCCAATCTTCCAGGCCAGCCACAACATCTGGCGCCACCCGCTACCTCCCCCGCCAAGCCGCATGGGCCCGCCGGGCTGGCGGCGGGGTGGGGCTGCGGGGTGGCGCTGGCTCCTGCACTGGCATGGGTACTGCGCGGAGTGCACACCGCATGATCTCGGGCACCACGCAACTGATTGCCCATCTGGGCTACCCCACGGAGTCGTTCAAGGCGCCGATGATCTACAACCCCTGGTTTGAAAAGCGGGGGATTGACGCCGTGGTGGTGCCCATGGGCGTGAAGCCCGGCGACTACGCTGGCACGCTGGCGGCGCTTGCGCGTGTGACCAACCTCAAGGGCGCCCTGGTGACCATGCCGCACAAGGTCACCACCTTGTCGCTGGCCGATGAAATCACGCCCACCGCCCGCATTGCCGGGGCCTGCAACGCGCTGCTGCTGCGGCCCGATGGCACCTGGCTGGGTGACCAATTTGACGGATCGGGTTTTGTGCGCGGGCTGTTGCGCAAGGGGCGCACGTTGCGCGGGGCACGGGTGATCGTGTCGGGCGCAGGCGGCGTAGGCTCGGCCATCGCGGCATCGCTCGCGGCCGAGGGTGTGGCCCACATCAGCCTGTATGACACCTGTGCCGCCAGCGCCGAAGGGCTGGCCGAACGCCTGCGCGCCCATTACCCGCAGCTGGTCGTGCAGACGGGCTCCAACGACCCGGCGGGTTTTGACGTGGTGGTGAACGCCACGCCGCTGGGCATGAAAGAGGGCGACCCGCTGCCCTTTGATGTGACCCGCATCGACCCTGCTGCCATGGTGGGCGAGGTGGTGATGAAGACCGAATACACGCCCCTGCTGCAAGCCGCGCTGGCCAAGGGCTGCGGCGTGCAGGTGGGTACCGACATGCTGTTCGAGATGATTCCGGCCTACCTCGAATTCTTTGGCTACGGCACCGCCACGGCCGATGAGCTGCGCGCTGTGGCGCAAATCAAGTACTGACGCTGCCGCCCGCAGGGCGGGCGCGGTGCCCGGCCCTTGGCTTTTCTGAACCATTGATTGCTGAGACACGAGGTGTACCCATGCGCCGATCCATTGCCACCGTCTCTTTGAGCGGAACCCTGCGCCAGAAGCTCGAAGCCATTGCCGCTGCGCGCTTCGATGGCATTGAGCTGTTTGAGCCCGACTTCATCAGCTTCACCGGCAGCGCCCGCGAGCTGCGCCAGCAAGCCGCTGACCTGGGCCTGGGCATTGACCTGTACCAGCCGTTTCGCGACTTTGAGGGCATGCCCGACGAGCTGTTTCGCCGCAGCCTGGACCGCGCCGAACGCAAGTTCGATGTGATGCAGGAGCTGGGCTGCCCGCTGATGCTGGTGTGCTCCAACACCTCGCCCGCATCGCTGGGCGATGCCGAGCGGGCGGCGGCGCAACTGCACGAGCTGGCCGAGCGCGCCAGCCGCCGCAACCTGCGCATTGGCTACGAGGCCCTGGCCTGGGGCAAGTGGGTCAACCTCTACAAGCAGGCGTGGAACATTGTCGAGAAGGCCGACCACCCGCACCTGGGGCTGATTCTGGACAGCTTTCACACCCTGTCGCTGCGCGACGACCCGACGGGCATTGCCGACATTCCCGGCGACCGCATCTTCTTTGTGCAGATGGCCGATGCGCCGCTGCTGGCCATGGACGTGATCCAGTGGGCGCGCCACCACCGCAACTTTCCCGGCCAGGGGCAGCTGGATGTGGTGACGTTTTTTGAGCAGGCGCTGCTGGCGGGCTACACCGGCAACCTGTCGCTCGAAATCTTCAACGACGTGTTCCGCGAAACGCCCAACCGCCGCACCGCGCTGGACGCCATGCGCTCGCTGCTGTTTTTGGAGAGCGAATGCAAGAACCGCCTGACGGCCCGCACGCAGGCCGCATCGAGCGAGGCCCGCGCCCCTGCCGCTACCCGCGCGCTGCAGCGGCTGGACCTGGCCGCGCCGCCCGGTGCGCAGCCGCTGGGTGGCTTCAGCTTCATCGAATTTGGTGTGGACGAGGCCACGGGCCAGGCCCTGGCCAGCACCTTCACCGCCCTGGGCTTTGCGCACACGGGCCGCCACCGCAGCAAGGCGGTGGATTTGTATTGCCAGGGCGACATCCAGTTCGTCATCAACACCCAGCCGGGCTCGGAGGCGCGCCAGCGCTTTGACGAGCTGGGCCCGTCGGTGTGTGCCATGGGCCTGGTCGCGCCCGACCCGGTGCAGGCCGCCAACCGCGCCGCCGCGCTGCTGTCGGCCCGGCACACCAGCCCGCTGGGGCCGAACGAGTTGCAGCTGCCCGCCATCATCTCGCCTGGTGGGGCGGTGGTGCACTTTGTGCACGCGGGCTCCACGCTGGATGCCGACTTTGTCGCCCCCGTGCCGCGCGCGCCGGTGCCGCAGGCAGGCGGCCTCACGCATGTGGACCACATGGCGCTGGCGTTGGCGCACGACCAGCTCGACACCTGGACGCTGTTTGCCCAGTCCATCCTGGGCCTGAGCGCGGGCGAAAGCCTGGAGCTGGCCGACCCGTTTGGGCTGGTGCGCAGCTGTGCGCTGAGCAACGCGCAGCGCAGCCTGCGCATGGTGCTCAATGTCTCCAAAAGCCAGCGCACGCGCACGGCGCAGCAGGTGCGGGCCACGGGCCGATCGGGCGGCGGTGTGCACCATATTGCGCTGGCCACGCAGGATATTTTTGCCACGGTGCAGACCTTGCAGGCCCAGGGCGTGAAGTGGCTGCCCATCAGCCCCAACTATTACGAAGACCTGCTGGCCCGCCTGGATCTGGATGAAGGCCTGGTGCGCCGCATGCAGGCGCTGAACATCGTGGCCGATGTGTCGCCCGGCGGCGGGCGCTTTTTGCACGCCTACACCGAGCCCTTTGCCGACCGCTTCTTCTTTGAAGTGGTGCAGCGCGAGGGCGGCTACGACGGCTATGGCGCCGTCAATGCCGCCGTGCGCATGGCCGCGCAAGAGAACGCGCACCAGCGCGCTAGTGCTGGGCAGTGAGGGGGATGCCTGTGGGCTTGCTGCATGGGCGGGAATGTGAGTTAAAAATGGTATTGGCGCTTGCTGGATAAGCGCTGGCAGCTATTGATTTGATAGTGATATCGCCTGGAGCCAAGCAGCAGCCCTAACCAGCGCAGCCAAGCCCTGCGCGGCTTGGCACCCCTGCCATGCCCTTTGGTGCAAGCCCCGCACCCGGCATGCAGCGCGCTGCGCGCTTAAAGTGCAGGGTGTCGCAGGCCTTGCGCCGCGTTTTTGATCCCCACACCAAGACCCATGATCGATTCTTTACGCACCCGGCTGCGCCCGCTGGCGCTGTGGGGCGCCGCCCTGGCTTGTAGTGCTGCAGCCGCGGCGCCCGGCCCCGCTGATCCTGTTCCTGCCACCTCTGCAGCCTTTGCGGCCCCTGCCGCCACCGTGCCCGCTGGCATGGCATCGCGCGTGCTGGCCTGCACTACCTGCCACGGCAAGGAAGGTCGCGCCACGGCCGAGGGTTACTTCCCCCGCATTGCGGGCAAGCCTGCGGGCTACCTGCACAACCAGTTGCTCAACTTTCGCGATGGGCGGCGCAGCTACCCGCAAATGGGTTACCTCATCGAGCACCTGACGGATGACTACCTGCGCGAAATGGCCGTGCACTTCGCCGCGCTTGATTTGCCTTACCCGCCCCCGCCCGCCCCGCAGGGCACACCCGCGCAGCTGGAGCAGGGCCGTGCCCTGGTGCAGCAGGGCGATGCGGCGCGCAAGATTCCGGCATGCGTGCAATGCCACGGCGCAGCCATGACGGGGGTGGCGCCGTCCATTCCCGGTCTGCTGGGCCTGCCGCGTGATTACCTCAACAGCCAGCTCGGCGCCTGGAAGACCGGCCAGCGCAAGGCCCAGTCGCCCGACTGCATGGCCGACGTGGCCCGCCAGCTCACGCCCGAAGATGTGAGCGCCGTGTCTGCCTGGCTGGCCGCGCAGCCCGTGCCTGGCAACGGCAAGCCGGTGGCCAGCCTGCCCGCTGCGATGCCCGCACGCTGCGGCGGCGTGGCTGAAGGAGGCCGCCCATGAACCCGCAGCGCTTTTTGCGGCTGGTGTCGGGCGCGATGGCCGCCCTGGGCATCAGCGCCGCCGCCATCGTGGCCCTGAACCTGCGCGGCGAGGACCCCTTGCCCAGCGCCGAAACCCTGAAGCCCACCCCCGCCCTGGTGGCGCAGGGCGAATACCTGACCCGCGTGGGCAACTGCATGGCCTGCCACACGGTGCAGGGCGGCGCGCCGTTTGCGGGCGGGCGCGGCATTGAAACGCCGTTTGGCGTGGTCTACAGCTCCAACCTCACACCCGACAAAGCCACCGGCCTGGGCGCGTGGACGTCGGCCGAGTTCTGGCGCGCCATGCACAACGGCCGCGGCAAGGACGGGCGGCTGCTGTACCCCGCCTTTCCGTACACCAGCTACACCCACGTCACGCGCGAAGACTCCGACGCCATCTTTGCCTACCTGCAAAGTCTGGCGCCGGTGGCGCAGGCCAACAAGGTGCATGCGCTGCGCTTTCCATACAGCACCCAGGCGGCGCTGGGCGTGTGGCGGGCCTTGTTCTTCACCCCGGCAGACGTGGCCCAGCCAGCCGCGTCGGCACCGCAGGCACTGGCCACCGCGCAGGTGCCTGACTACCAGCGCGGCGCTTACTTGGTGAACGGGCTGGGCCACTGTGCCGCTTGCCACACCCCCCGCAACAGCTTGGGGGCTGAGCAGCAAGGGCAGGCCTTGGCGGGCGGGCTGATCCCCGTGCAGAACTGGCTGGCCCCGGCGCTGACCGACGCTGGCCAGGCCGGCGTGCAGCGCTGGCCGCAGGCCGATGTGGTGGCCTTGCTCAAGACAGGCGTGGCCCCGCAGGCTTCCGTCATCGGCCCCATGGCCGAGGTGGTGTTCCGCAGCACGCAGTACCTGAGCGACGCCGACGCCCGCGCCATGGCCGTCTATTTGCAGGCGCTGCCCCAGCATGCAGCCACCCCCGCCAAGCAGGCCGTGGCCCCCGCGTCGGTCATGGAGCGCGGCGCCAAGGTGTACGAGGCGCAATGCGCCCAGTGCCACGGCGCGCAAGGGCAGGGCGCCAAGGACGAGGCCGGGCAACCCGCCTTCCCGCCGCTGGCGGGCAACCGCGCCGTGGTGCTGGCTGACCCGACCAACCTGGTGCGCGTGGTGCTGCAGGGTGGCTATCTGCCTGCCACCGCAGGCAACCCGCGCCCGCACGGCATGCCGCCCTTCCAGCACCTGCTGGGCGATGAGGACGTGGCGGCCGTCACCACTTTTGTGAGGAATAGCTGGGGCAACCAGGCAGCGGGTGTGGGTACCATCGAGGTTTACCGCGCCCGCGAGCGGCGCAGCCCCTGACCCCGTTGTTGCCCTGGCCCGCCTGATTGGCGGGCTGGAGGAGTTGTATTCATGCCCAGCCACACCGCCTTGCCCGTTGATTCCACTGCCCCCGCCGCCCAGCCCGGCGGCTGGTGGGCCGTGTGCCTGTGTGCCGGCTGGTGCGGCACCTGCCGCGACTACCGGGCGCTGTTTGACGCCCTGGCCCAGGCCCACCCCGAGGTGCGCTTTGAGTGGGTGGATATTGAAGACGAATCGGAACTGGCGGGCGACCTGGATGTAGAGACCTTCCCCACGCTGCTGATTGCCGATGGCCGCAAGGCGCATTTTCTGGGCCCCTTGCTGCCCCAGGCGGCGGTGCTGGAACGGCTGCTGACCACCCTGCGCAGCGGTGCCCCTTCTGGTGCCGCCACCGACCCCATGGCGCAAGAGGTGTTTGACCGCGTGCGTGCAGACCGCACTGTGGCAGGCACTTGATGCTATTAAATAGATAGCTGCTGGCGCTTATTCATCAAGCGCTAGAGGCCAATTTGACCTGTAATGCCTGACACCTTCTGGTTTGACCCCGACTCCTTGCGCGCTCTGTGCGAGGACGGCCCCTGGATGCGTGGCAAGGCCCTGCTGGCCCAAGGCGTGGTGGGCGAACCGGACATTGAGCCGCTGGACGAAGGCTGGCGCATACAGGCCCTGGTGCAGGGCACGCAGCACCTGCCGTATGAAGTGGCCGTCACCCTGGCGGTGATGCCCGATGGCCAGGTGGACTACTGGCGCAGCGTGTGCGACTGCCCCGTGGGGCGCCAGTGCAAGCACGCGGTGGCGTTGATGCTCAAGGCTGCCCGCCTGCCGCTGAGCGACGAGGCCCGCGCTGCCGCAGCCCCGCGCAAGGGCGTGAGCGCGGCGGCAGCATCCTTGTCCGCGCGCGAACGCATGGCCGCTGTGCAGCAGGCCGAGGCCCAGGCCCAGCTAGTGAACTGGCTGGCCGCACTGGACCGCGCCGCCGGGGGCGATGTGGTGCTTAGCCCCACTGACCGCAGTGCGCGGCCCGAGCAATATCTGTATTTGCTGTCGGTGGTGGGCGGCATGCGCCAGCCGGTGCAGCTGCAGCTTGAAGCCGTGGTGTCTTACCCCAAGGTGACCGGTGGCTGGGCCAAGCCCAAGCAGGTGCGTACCCAGCCCGCCAAGGGCCAGGCGGTGTACGACCAGGCCAGCGAGACCGATCGCCAGGTGCTGCAACTGCTGCGCGCCATGCCGCGCAGCCAGGCGTATTACTCGGCCTACAGCGGCGCGCCCTGCGCGGTGCTGGAAGGGCAGGTGGGTTTGCTGGCGCTGCAACAGGCCGCCAGCACCGGGCGGCTGTTTGCCGATGCGGGTGGATCCACCGTGGGCAACGCCCTGCGCTGGGGCCCCGCACGCCCCTTGCAGTGGTGCTGGCACGAGTTGCCCGCCCAGCCCGGGGCTTTGTCGGCCGAGCCCGCCTGGCAGCTGCGCGCTGCTCTTGCCGGTGACAGCGGCACGCTGTGCCACAACAGCCCGCCCTTGTTCATCGATGCCGAGCGGGGCGAATGCGGGCCGGTAGATCTGGGCTCTGTATCACCCGCACAGCTGGAGGTGCTGCTCAAGGCCCCCGCGCTGCGCGAGTCGGCCATCGAAAAATACCAGGATGAAATGGCCCGCAGCCTGCACCAACTGCCCCTGCCCCCGGTGGTGCAAAGCGTGCAGCGGTTGCAGGGTGTGGTGCCCCGGCCTTGCCTGCACCTGGCCCCCACGCCGCTGGCCGACCGGCCCACGCTGGGCCTGGTGATGGCACGGCTCACCTTTGACTACGCAGGCCACCGTGGCTGGTGGCCAGGGCAGGGCGCGCAGGTGATGGTGCCGCCGCTGGACGGGGGCGACGGCCCCAAGGTGCTGCTGCAGCGCCACCCGCAGGCAGAGCTGGAGGCCATCCAGAAACTGATGGCGCTGGGCCTGCTGGCCACCGACGAGGGCGTGTTTGGCCTGCCCGGCGAGCGCTCGCAGCAGGCCTGGATGCCGTGGGCCGATGCGGGCTTTGCGGTGTTCATCGAAGCAGGGTTTGACGTGACGCAGGACCCGGCGCTTCAGGGCTGGGTGAGCCATGCACAGAACCTGACGGTGGCGCTGGCGCCGCAGCCGGTGGCTCACGCTGCCAGGCCTGGGCAAGAAGATTCGGGCGAAGAACCAGCGCCACTCAGCGCCTTTGCTCAGGATGAGGGGCGCGATGGCGAGCTAGATGTGATGCTTGATCAGGTGCAAGACACCTCGCCCTGGTTTTCGCTCTCACTGGGCGTGGAACTGGACGGCCAGCGCCACAACGTGCTGCCCTGGCTGCCCGACCTGATCGCCCAGGCCGCGCAGCACCCGCCCGACCCCGCCACCGGGCAGCCGCAGTTGCCGCCGTTTGTCTACGTGCCGCGTGGCGATGCCCAAGGCGGCTTTGTGCGCCTGCCCACCGAGCCGCTGCGCCCTTGGCTGGCCGCCTTGCTGGAGCTGGTGGGCGAACGCGGGGTAGATTTTTCGCAGCCCAGCCTGCGCCTGTCGAGGCTGGAAGCCTTGCGAGCCAGTGCCGCCCTGGGCGAGGGCGCGGTGTGGCAGGGTGCGGCGTCGCTGCAGGCCCTGGTGCAGAAGCTCCAGGGCGCCAGCCCCATCGCCGAGGTGCCCCTGCCTGCCAGTATGCATGCCAGCCTGCGCCCGTACCAGCAGCAGGGGTTGAACTGGCTGCAGTTTTTGCGCGCCCAGGGCTTGGGCGGCATCCTGGCCGACGACATGGGCCTGGGAAAAACGCTGCAGACCCTGGCCCACATCCAGGTCGAAAAAGACGCAGGCCGCCTCACGGCCCCCGCGCTGGTGATCGCCCCGGTGAGCCTGATGGGCAACTGGCACAGCGAAGCCGCGCGTTTTTGCCCCGGCCTGCGCACCCTGGTGCTGCACGGCGCAGGCCGCCATGAGCTGGCCGATTCGGTGGCCGAGCACGATCTGGTCATTGCCCCTTATTCACTGTTGCAGCGCGACCGTGAGCGCTGGCTGCAGTTGCAGTGGCATCTGGTGGTGCTGGACGAGGCACAAAACATCAAAAACGCCAGCACCAACGTGGCGCAGGTGGTGTCTGCACTGCAGGCGCGGCACAGGCTGTGCCTGTCGGGCACACCCATGGAAAACCACCTGGGCGAGATCTGGAGCCTGTTCCACTTCCTGATGCCCGGTTTTTTAGGCAGCCAGCAGCGGTTTCGTGAGCTGTTTCGCAACCCCATAGAAAAACAGGGTGACACCGGACGGCTGGCCCAATTGCGTGCCCGCGTCGCACCGTTCATGCTGCGCCGCACCAAGGCGCTGGTGGCGTCTGAGCTGCCGCCCAAGGTGGAAACCGTGATGCGTGTGGAACTGACGGGCGCGCAGGCCGATTTGTACGAAACCATCCGCCTGGGCATGGAAAAGACGGTGCGCGAAGCCCTGCATTCCAAGGGCCTGGCCAAATCGCAGATCACCATCCTGGATGCGCTGCTCAAGCTTCGCCAGGTCTGCTGCGACCCGCACCTGGTGCCGCTGGAGTCTGCCCGCCAGGTGCGCGAATCGGCCAAGATGGCACAGTTGATGGAGCTTTTGCCCGAAATGCTGGCCGAGGGGCGGCGGGTGCTGCTGTTTTCGCAGTTCACCAGCATGCTCGGCTTGATCGAGGCGGAGCTGCAGGCCCGGGGCTTGCCTTGGGTCAAACTCACCGGCCAAAGCCAAAAGCGCGATGAGATCATCCAGCGCTTTACCAGCGGCGAGGTGCCGCTGTTCCTCATCAGCCTGAAGGCCGGTGGTGTGGGGCTGAACCTGCCCCAGGCGGACACCGTCATCCACTACGACCCGTGGTGGAACCCCGCTGCCGAGGCCCAGGCCACCGACCGCGCCCACCGCATTGGCCAGACGCAAAACCTGTGGGTGGTAAAAATGGTGGCCCAGGGCACGATTGAGGAACGCATTCTGGCCTTGCAGGAGCGCAAGGCGCAGCTGGCCCAGTCCATCTACGGCGGCGAAGCGGCCCGCCGTGAACCGCTGTTCACCGAGAGCGACCTCCAGCAGCTGTTGCGGCCCTTGGGAGCGGACTGAATCGCTGTTGCTAAGTGTGCACTGTCGTTGCAAATCAATGCTTTAAAGAGTACAATCCAGCTCTCACGACCAAACGGGCGGGTACCAACCGCCCGTTTTTTTTGGTCGATTGGTTTTGGAGCTCGAAGCTGTCAGAAGGGGGTCTTCTGGGGGTTATCGGGTTTTTCGTTTTTCCCGGGATTGAACTGAACACGTGGCACTGCAGCAAATCGTAGAACAAGTTGTGACTGGTCTGGGCTATGACCTGGTAGAGATTGAACGCTCTGCCGGAGGCCTCTTGCGCATCACCATTGATTTGCCCTGGGTGGCTCCGGCCACCGATGCACCCGCCCCGCTGCTGGACCAGTTCGTCACCGTGGAAGATTGCGAAAAGGTCACCCGCCAGCTGCAGTTTGCGCTGGAGGTGGACGGTGTGGAATACAAGCGCCTGGAAGTGTCATCCCCAGGCATTGACCGCCCCCTGCGCCACGAACAGGATTTCGTGCGTTTCGAGGGTTCGGTCATCGACATCACCCTGAAGGCGCCCATGGGTGCGGCAGCGGCCGGTCAGGTCAGCGCCAATCGCAAGAAATTTCGCGGCACGCTGGAGCGTGCAGAGTCTGGTGGCTGGCAGATCGTCTGGAGAGACGAGCCTGCAGTCAAGCCTGGTCAAAAAGTCAGCAAGAAACGTGTTCCGGCGCCGTTGCAGGCACTGGGTTTCACCTTGGATGAATTGCGTGATGCGCGTCTGGCGCCCATCGTTGATTTCAAGGGCCGTGCTGGCAAGGCGGGGCAGGGCGCTGCCTGAGCCGCAGATTAAAAATACAGGATGGCAGGTTGCCCCACGGTGGCCAGCATCTTCAGTGATTGAAATAGGAGAGTCGTCGCATGAATCGCGAATTGTTGATGTTGGTTGAGGCCATTTCGCGCGAGAAGAACGTGGAGCGTGATGTGGTCTTGGGTGCCGTGGAATCGGCTCTGGCCCAGGCTACCAAGAAGCTGTACCAAGGCGAAGTGGATATCCGCGTGTCCATCGACCGTGACAGCGGCAACTACGAGACTTTCCGCCGCTGGCTGGTGGTGCCTGATGATGCTGGCCTGCAAAACCCCGATGCTGAAGAGCTGCTGATGGACGCTCGCGAGCGCGTGCCCGACATCGAGGTGGGCGAGTACATCGAAGAAGGTGTCGAATCCGTGCCCATTGGCCGCATCGGCGCCATGGCTGCCAAGCAGGTCATCCTGCAAAAGATCCGCGATGCTGAGCGTGAAATGCTGCTCAACGACTTCATGTCGCGCGGCGAAAAGATCTTCACCGGCACCGTCAAGCGCATGGACAAGGGCGACATCATTGTCGAATCCGGCCGCGTGGAAGGCCGCCTGCGTCGCTCGGAAATGATTCCGAAGGAAAACTTGCGCAGTGGCGACCGTGTGCGCGCCATGATCATGGAAGTGGACCTGACGCTGCGCGGCGCACCGATCATCCTGTCGCGTTCGGCCCCCGAATTCATGGTGGAGCTGTTCCGCCAGGAAGTGCCCGAGATCGAGCAAGGCCTGCTGGAGATCAAGTCCTGCGCCCGTGACCCCGGTTCGCGCGCCAAGATTGCCGTGCTGTCGCACGACAAGCGCGTGGACCCCATCGGCACCTGCGTCGGCGTGCGTGGCACCCGCGTGAACGCCGTGACGAATGAACTGGCTGGCGAGCGTGTAGACATCGTGCTGTGGTCGGAAGACCCCGCGCAGTTCGTGATTGGTGCGCTGGCACCAGCGAACGTGTCCTCCATCGTGGTGGATGAAGAAAAGCACGCCATGGACGTGGTGGTGGACGAAGAAAACCTGGCCATTGCGATTGGCCGTGGTGGTCAGAACGTGCGCCTGGCTTCCGACCTGACGGGCTGGAAGATCAACATCATGGACGCCGCTGAAAGCGCGCAGAAGCAGGCCAACGAGTCCGACGCCTCGCGCCGCCTGTTCATGGAAAAGCTGGATGTGGACGAAGAAATCGCCGACATCCTGATCTCCGAAGGCTTTGCCACCCTGGAAGAAGTGGCCTATGTGCCGCTGCAGGAAATGCTGGAGATCGAATCGTTTGACGAAGACACCGTGAACGAGCTGCGCGCCCGCGCCAAGGATGCGCTGCTGACCATGGAAATCGCCCGTGAGGAAAGCGTGGAAGAGGTCTCTCAAGACCTGCGCGACCTCGAAGGCATGACCCCCGACCTGATTGCCAAGCTGGCCGAAGGCGGTGTGCATACACGTGACGACTTGGCCGATCTGGCCATTGATGAGCTGACCGACCTGACCGGACAGTCTGCTGAAGAAGCCAAGGCCTTGATCATGAAGGCCCGCGAACATTGGTTCGTGGCAGGGCAAGAGTAAGGTCAGGGAGGCACGAACCAAATATGTCGAGTAATACTGTCGCCGAGTTCGCTAATGAACTCAAGAAATCGCCTGAAACCCTGCTGGATCAGCTCAAGGCTGCTGGCGTGGGCAAGACTGCCGCTTCAGACCCCCTGACCGAGTCTGACAAGCAAAAACTGCTGGCTTACCTGCAGGCCAGCCATGGCACCGCTTCGGCGGATCGCAAGAAGATCACCATGGTGAAGAAGTCCACCAGCGAGATCAAGCAGGCCGATGCCACAGGCAAGGCACGTACGATCCAGGTGGAAGTGCGCAAAAAGCGCACCTTCATCCAGCGCGATGAAGGCGCTGAGGCGTCTGCGCCGGCCGCCCAGGCGCGTGAAGCTGCCGTGGAAGAATCTGCCGTGTCGCGCGAGGACCAGGAACTGGTTCGCCGCGAGGAAGAAGCCCGCCGCCAGGCTGAGCTGATTCGCCACCAGGAAGCTGAACTGGCTACCAAACGTGCTGAGCGTGAAGAGCGCGAGCGCCGTGAACGCGAAGCTGAAGAGCGCGCCGCCGCCTATGCTGCCCAGGAAGCTGCCAAGAAGGCGCAAGCCTCTGCGCAGCAGCAGGAAGCTACACGCGAGCAGCAGGCCGAAGCGGCTGCCCGTGCCGCAGCCCAGAATGAAGCCCGCGAAAAGGCAGCCGCTGAGGCCAAGGCCCGTTCCGAAGAAGAAGCGGCGCGTGCCCGCGATCTGGAAGAGCGTCGCCGCAAGGCCCTGGCGGAAGCCGAGGCCATTCGCGCGATGATGGCGGCGCCCAAGAAGTCCGTCATGGTGGCCAAAAAGCCTGAGGAACCCAAGCCAGCAGCCAAGCCTGCCGCCGTGGGTGACGCCAAGAAGGGCACCCTGCACAAGCCTGCCGTTGGTACCGGCACAGGCCCACGCAATGCGGGTGCTGCCGCACCAGCCGCCCCCGGCGGTGGTTCGGGCAAGGAAGTCAAGTCGGCCAAGCTGTCCTCCAGCTGGGCGAACGACACGGCCAAGAAGAAAGAAATCAAGACCCGCGGCGACAGCAGTGGTGGCGTGGGCCGCAACAACTGGCGTGGTGGCCCCCGTGGCCGCCGTGGTGACAACCGCGATCAACGCGACGATCACCAGAACTCCGCACCGGTGGAAGCCCGGATCATCGAAGTGCATGTGCCTGAAACCATTACGGTGGCAGAGCTGGCACACAAGATGTCGATCAAGGCCTCTGAAGTGATCAAGGCCTTGATGAAGATGGGCCAGATGGTCACCATCAACCAGCCTCTGGACCAGGACACCGCCATGATTGTGGTGGAAGAAATGGGCCATAAGGCAGTGGTCGCGGCGCTGGACGATCCAGAAGCCTTCACCGACGAAGATGCGGGTCAAAAAGACGCCGAACTGCTGCCACGCGCTCCGGTGGTCACCGTCATGGGCCACGTGGACCACGGCAAGACCTCGCTGCTGGACTACATTCGCCGCGCCAAGGTGGCGTCTGGCGAAGCTGGTGGTATCACGCAGCACATTGGCGCCTACCACGTCGAAACCCCACGCGGCATGGTGTCGTTCCTCGATACCCCCGGTCACGAGGCCTTCACGGCCATGCGTGCCCGCGGTGCGCAGGCCACCGACATCGTGATTCTGGTGGTAGCGGCCGACGACGGCGTCATGCCCCAGACCAAGGAAGCCATCAAGCACGCCAAGGCAGCCAAGGTGCCGATCGTGGTGGCCATCACCAAGGCTGACAAGCCCGATGCCAACCCCGACCGCGTCAAGCAGGAGCTGGTGGTCGAGGAAGTGGTGCCTGAAGAGTACGGCGGTGATTCGCCGTTTGTGCCGGTGTCCTCCAAGACCGGTATGGGCATCGACGAATTGCTGGAGCAAGTGCTGCTGCAAGCTGAAGTGCTGGAACTCAAAGCGCCTGTCGAAGCCATGGCCAAGGGCTTGGTGATTGAAGCGCAACTGGACAAGGGCCGTGGCCCTGTGGCCACCGTGCTGGTGCAGTCCGGTACGCTGAAGGTGGGCGATGTGGTGTTGGCGGGGCAAACCTCCGGCCGCGTGCGCGCCATGCTGGACGAAAACGGCAAGCCTGCCAAGACGGCTGGCCCGTCGATTCCGGTGGAAATCCAGGGTCTGTCCGATGTGCCGCAAGCCGGTGACGAGTTCATGGTGCTCAGCGATGAGCGCCGTGCCCGTGAGATCGCGACCTACCGTGCTGGCAAGTTCCGCAACACCAAGCTGGCCAAGCAACAGGCTGCCAAGCTGGAAAACGTCTTCAACGAGATGACGGCGGGCGAGGTGCAGACCCTGCCCATCATCATCAAGGCCGACGTGCAGGGCTCGCAGGAAGCGTTGGCCGCCTCGCTGCTCAAGCTGTCCACCGACGAGATCCGTGTGCAGCTGGTGTATGCCGGCGTGGGCGGTATCAGCGAATCCGACGTGAACTTGGCGATTGCCTCCAAGGCCATCGTGATCGGCTTCAACGTGCGTGCCGATGCCGGTGCGCGCAAGCTGGCCGAGTCGAGCGATGTGAGCCTGCATTACTACAACATCATTTACGACGCTGTGGATGAGTTGAAGGCAGCGATGTCCGGCATGTTGGCACCCGAGCAGCGCGAAGAAGCCCTGGGTACCGCCGAGATCCGCACGGTGTTCGTGGCGTCCAAGATCGGTACGGTGGCGGGTTCGTACATCACCTCCGGCCAGGTCACGCGCAACTGCAAGTTCCGCCTGCTGCGCGACAACGTGGTCATCTACACCGGCGAAGTCGAGTCTGTGCGCCGACTCAAGGACGATGTCAAGGAAGTCAAGGAAGGCTTCGAGTGCGGTATCAAGCTGCGCAACTACAACGACATCAAGGAAGGCGATCAGCTGGAGTTCTTCGAGATCAAGGAAATCGCACGGACGCTGTAAGGCGAACGAGGTACAAGCGACAACATGGCTGCGAAGAAATCTGCTACCCCTAACCGTGCCTTCAAGGTGGCCGACCAGATCCAGCGCGATCTGACCGAGCTCATCGCGCGCGAGTTGAAAGACCCGCGCGTGGGCATGGTGACGCTGCAAGGCGTGGAGGTCACTCCCGACTATGCCCATGCCAAGGTGTTTTTCAGCCTGCTGGTGGGTGACCCTGTGGAAACCCAGGCGGCGCTCAACCAGGCTGCGGGTTTCCTGCGCAATGGCCTGTTCAAGCGCTTGCACATCCACACCGTGCCTACGCTGCACTTCGTGTTCGACCGCACTTCCGAGCGCGCGGCCGACATGAACGCCTTGATCGCCAAGGCGGTTTCTTCGCGCGCGAAAGACGACGAGGAAGCATGACCGAGCGCGCTCCCCGCATCCGGGTGCAGCGGCGCCCGGTGCACGGAGTGCTGCTGCTCGACAAACCGCTCGGCCTTTCGAGCAACGACGCCTTGCAAAAGGTGAAGTGGTTGCTGCGGGCCGAAAAAGCGGGCCATACCGGTACGCTGGATCCGCTGGCATCTGGCGTGCTGCCTCTGTGCTTTGGCGCCGCTACCAAATTCAGCCAACTGCAACTCGACGCCCCCAAGACCTACGAAGCCGTGGCGTTGCTGGGCGTGACCACCGCTACCGGCGATGCCGAGGGCGACGTGCTGGAGCGCCGCGATGTGCTGCCTGAACACCTGACGCCTGAGCGCCTGGCCGCCGTGCAGCAGCAGTTCACCGGCCCCATCAGCCAGGTGCCCCCCATGCACAGCGCGCTCAAAAAAGACGGCAAGGCGCTGTACGAGTACGCCCGCGCTGGCATTGCCGTGGAACGTGAGGCGCGCCAGGTCGTCATTCATGCATTGAAACTGGAGCTGATCCAGACAGAGAAAGCGCAAGCAGCTATCAAAATGATAGTGACTTGCAGCAAGGGTACATACATCCGTACCTTGGGAGAAGACATTGGTGCAGCGCTGGGGGTGGGGGCTCACCTGACCTTTTTGCGCCGCATCGATACGGGAGGCCTGGGGGTCGAGCGTTGCGTCACTTTGGCGCAGCTCGAAGCCATGGACGAGGCGCAGCGTCTGGCTTGCGTTCTGCCTCCCGAGTCGCTGCTGGTGGGGCACACCCGTGTCACGTTGGACGGCGACAATGCAGCCCGGTTCTTGTCGGGTGTGCGTCGCCGTGGACCCTGGCCTGACGCCAGTGCCGTGGCGGTCTTTGGCGATCAACCTGCAGCGTTGCTGGGGGTGGGCCACATCGTTGGCGGGGAGCTGGTGCCGGGCAGGCTCCTGAGTCCGCTGGAAATTCAACAAATTTTGGAAGGCACGCCGCATTCCGCGTCCATGGCGCACAGCGGCACATTGGAAAAACTATGACGAAACAAATCCGCAATATCGCGATCATTGCCCACGTTGACCATGGCAAAACCACCATGGTCGACCAGCTGCTGCGCCAGTCCGGCACCTTTGCCGACCACGAAAAGGTCGTCGATACCGTGATGGACAACAACGCGATCGAAAAAGAGCGTGGCATCACCATCCTGGCCAAGAACTGCGCCGTGAGCTGGAAGGGCACGCACATCAACATCGTGGACACCCCCGGTCACGCGGACTTCGGCGGCGAAGTGGAACGTGCCCTGTCGATGGTGGACAGCGTGGTGCTGCTGATTGACGCGCAAGAAGGCCCCATGCCCCAGACGCGTTTCGTGACCAAGAAGGCCTTGGCCCTGGGCCTGCGCCCCATCCTGGTAGTGAACAAGGTGGATAAGCCCGGTGCCAACCCCGACAAGGTCGTGAACGCTGCGTTCGACCTGTTCGACAAGCTGGGTGCCACCGACGAACAACTCGACTTCCCCGTGGTGTACGCCTCGGGCATCAACGGCTGGTCGTCGCTCGAAGAAGGCGCTCCTGGTGAGCAGTGGGGCCCCGACATGTCGGCCCTGTTCGACACCATCCTCAAGCACGTGCCGCCGAACACTGGCAACCCTGACGCTCCCCTGCAACTGCAAATCTCGGCGCTGGACTTCTCCACCTTCGTGGGCCGCATCGGCGTGGGTCGTATCAGCCAGGGCACTTTGAAGCCCATGCAGGACGTGGTCGTCATGGAAGGCCCCGGTGGCAAGACCGTCAAGGGCCGCGTGAACCAGGTGCTGACGTTCCAGGGCCTGGATCGCATGCAGACCCCCCTGGCTGGCCCTGGCGATATCGTGCTGATCAACGGCATTGAAGACATCGGCATCGGCGTGACAGTGACCGACCCCGCCAACCCTGCGCCGCTGCCCATGCTGAAGGTGGACGAGCCCACGCTGACCATGAACTTCTGCGTGA
>ERZ650300.561-NODE-561-length-22662-cov-9.991330_pt1 | contig 22662 bp, 13 predicted proteins | sample MGYA00376236_ERZ650300 | MGnify/ENA primary metagenome ERZ650300 (study PRJEB26733, sample SAMN07839303) | wastewater metagenome | biome: urban; feature: wastewater treatment plant; material: waste water | place: USA: North Carolina | collected 2016-04-28 ...
AGCTGGCAGGCGGATGCCATCATTCATCTGGCCCGCTTGAAACGGGAAGCCAGGGAAACCAATCTGGCACTGGCGCTGCTGCTGAATGCCTCCGCTGTGTATCAGCATACAGCCCGGCCACAAGATCTGGCACGTCTGCATCTGGAGATCGGGAAAACCTATCAGCAGTTACATCGCCTTACCGAAGCACAAACCTATCTGACCGCTGCCTATGGGCTCTTTCAGCGGCAGCATCTGCCATTCTATGAACGGCTATCTCTGCTAGCGCTGGCTGAATTGTACGTCCAGCAAGATAACCCAACACAGGCGATCGTGTTGCTGGAGCAGATGCTGAATACACCGATCCCTGAGCAAAAAACGCTGGAAACAGAATTGTACCGGCTGTTATCTATGGCGTATGAAAGTAATAATCAATTCAATCAAGCACTGCTGAATTACAAGCTGTTTACGAACAGCCAATACGAATCAAAAACCACCGAGAATACGCCACAGAGTGATTTTTTTGCTAATTACACGCGGTTAGATCAATCACAACGTCTGCAGGAGCTGGATAACGAAAAACGTCGGCTCGATAGCGAATTAAACTGGTATTTTAAAGTCGGCGTCAGTGCCGCGCTGATCATGACCATACTCGGCATTGCCTTACTTTGGCATATCCGCAAACTGCGTCAGCTACGTCAAGAACAGCAGCGATTACAACAGCTCATTGATTACGACAGCATCACCAATATGGGCACACCATTACTGCTGCAAAAAGAGCTGGGACAACAGCTGAAAATGACATGGCATCCGGATAGTCAGGGAAGCACGCCTACCGCTACCGCGATGCTGTTATTCAGAGCGCAAGGTTTAACCGATCTGGAATGCCGGGTCGGCGTAAAAAAAGCGCAGTCCATCCAGCGTCAAGTCTCTCATGCGATCCGCCAGCGGATGCCGGAACAGAGCCATTATTATCTGCTGCCAGACCGGTTGCTGCTCTGTACGCTGCCGGATAGTGCTATCGATCAATATGAAGAAATCATCATTCGGATAGAAAATCGCATTGGTGTAATTATGCGCAAATACGGACTCAATGAGCGCGTTATTTGCGGCAAAGTGCAGTATCCATTCTTAACGAAGTCGGTAAATGCGCTCAAACCCTTACAGACACTGGAAATTTGTGGCATTGCGCTTGCCGGGGCCATGCAATTATCTGATAGATTATGCAAGAATGTCTGGGTTGAGTTATTCGCAATTGATTGCCAACAAGCGGCCTTTTTCAATGGTGAATTGAGAACGAAAGCGATTGAGGCTATTACTAAAGGATTGGTGAAAGTTAACCATTCCGAAAAACAAGCGCAAATAGACTGGAATGCCCTGCTGGTGTCACCGCAGGGCAAGAACACGCTAAACTAATCGTGGTTTGTCACCACTATTGCAATGTAATTGCTAATTTTTTGGATTAATAAGAAATGGATGATATTGCCACCGCCAAGGCACGTATGACACAGCTGAAAACTCGTCTGGAACAAAAAGAAGACGAGCTTCAGGCATTGGTGCAATTGGCTGGCAATGAACGGGAAACATTAGATGTATTGGTTTCCCGCTTGATGCTAGCTTGCCGCGGTCTCGATAGAGAATTAGATAACCGCATGGCAAAACTCAAACCGCATCTGGAAAAACATACCGAGATCCAGCAAATTAATGATGATATCAATGCGATCGAGTTGTTATTGACCCGTTATGGCATGATTCAAGAACAATTGTTGCAGCAATCCAGCGAAAAAGTTAAAAGTCAGACAACCGAACTGATCCGCAACTCGATATTGCCGGAAAAAGTTCGCCGCGAAGCCCGCGAATTTTTGGCAGCAGAAAAACCGTATACCTTTGGCGATCATCAGCAGCGTATTTTCCGCCTGCTCGAAATTTATCAGATGGCGTTTCGCGCATTAATGTTGCGCCCGAATGTATCGCCAGCGGCAGCAGAACCAGCAAACCAAACAGACCTATCAACAGCCTTCAAACCTGACGAGCTGGAACCAGTGACCCGTTTAACCGGTATTGATGATATTGCCTTGTCATTATCCAATATCGATCCCGGTCTGCTCAGTAAATTACATGATGAATTACAGCGTCTTATCACTGAACTTGATTTTCACGGGCCAGCAGCAGAAAAACTCGCTGTTATTCGTCGCAGGTTATTAAATGGTGTTAGCTGCCAAGATCTACCGCCACTGTGTCTGGAATTAATCACCCTCATCATTGAAGGTGCCCGCTACGAGCGAGCACAGTCGTTTGCTTTTGTGCATGCCATCGGTGAAAAACTGCAAATCAACCATGCTGATCTGCAAAATTGTCTGGGTATTGCACAAGATCTGGCGCAGGAAGATAAAGGGCAAGATCAAAAATTAGCCGACCAACTGCGTCAATTACGTGAGTTGGTCACCAGCAGTGATTCATTAACAGAGCTCAAACGCATTGTTCCGGCGCATCTGGTGATTATGGATGCAGTGCTGCAAGAACGATTCTTACGACAGCGTAAAGAGCAAGAATTACTCGAACAAGTTGCCGCACTGACCGAACGGCTAAAAGCCACCGAAGAAGATGCGGCGAATTACAAAAATCGACTGAACCGACAACAGCAACGATTACAGGTTGATACGCTGACCCAATTGCATAACCGTTCGGCATTAGATGAACGGTTAGCGTTGGAATACAAACGTTGGTTACGTTATCAATCCCCGCTGTGTCTGGCGATTGTCGATGTTGATCATTTTAAATCTATCAACGATCAGTTCGGTCATCTGGCCGGCGATAAAGCCCTCAAAGTTATTGCGCGAGCGTTGAGCACCGCATTACGTGACACCGATTTTGTTGCCCGCTTTGGTGGTGAAGAATTTGTCGTATTACTTCCGGGCATCAGCGAAGACTCCATTCAACTGCCATTAGACAAACTACGAAGTGTAATCAAGGGAATCCCGTTCCGCTTCAAAGATGAGCGGATCTCCATCAGCATTTCATTGGGCGCCACATTGTTCCGCAGTGGCGATCGGATCACTGATGCTTTTGAACGCGCAGACAAAGCCTTATATGAAGCCAAAAATGCGGGTCGCGACCGCATTATCATCACCCTCTAACTCTCGGATACAACCATGATCACCTATGTAAACCCTGTTGGCAGCATGGAGCTGTTATCCCAGCTGGAAGTCGATCGTCTTCAGCAAGCAGCAGCAGGTGAAATTTATCAGCTCTATCGCAATTGTTCTTTAGCTGTCCTCAACAGTGGCAGCAAGACCGACTCATCAAAAGAGATCCTGGAAAAACATCAGAATTTTTCGATCAATATCATCAGCCGTGAACGCGGTGTAAAGCTGGAATTATTTAATGCTCCGCAATCCGCATTTGTTGATGGTGAGATCATTCGTGGTCTGCAGGAACATTTATTCTCCGTATTGCGCGACATTTTGTATGTCAGTAACAAACTCGAAGTCGATCTTTCACTCAATCTGAGCAGCTCCAGCCACATTACCAACTTGGTTTTTTCCATACTGCGTAATGCCAGAACTGTACGCACAGGTGAAGTACCTAACATGGTCGTTTGCTGGGGTGGACACTCGATCAACGAAGCGGAATATCACTACTCCCGTGAAGTTGGCCATCAGCTCGGCTTACGCGAACTGAACATCTGCACCGGCTGCGGACCCGGCGCTATGGAAGGGCCAATGAAAGGTGCCGCGGTCGGACATGCTAATCAGCGTTACCAGCACCGCCGTTATGTCGGTCTGTCAGAGCCATCGATTATTGCTGCTGAACCGCCAAATCCTATTGTGACAGAACTGGTTATTTTACCGGATATTGAAAAACGTCTGGAAGCTTTTGTCCGCTTGGGGCATGGCATTATCATCTTCCCCGGTGGTGTAGGGACAGCAGAAGAGTTGCTCTACATTCTCGGTATATTGATGAACCCGGCGAACCAGCATCATCCTTTACCGGTGGTACTGACCGGGCCGAAAAGTAGTGAAGCCTATTTCCGCTCACTGGATGCCTTTGTTCGCGCCACTCTGGGTGACGCAGTAACCCGCTATTACCAAATCATTATCAATGATGCCGAAGCCGTCGGTCAGACAATGAAAAGTGCCATGCCAGATATCCGTGATTATCGCAAAGCGATTGGCGATGCTTACTCGTTCAACTGGGCTTTACATATTGAACCTGAATTCCAGTTACCGTTTGAGCCAACCCATGAAAATATGGCACAACTCAATCTGAGCAGAGAACAACCACCAGAGCAACTGGCCTGCAATTTACGTAAAGCATTCTCTGGCATCGTTGCCGGGAATGTGAAAGATCGTGGTATCAAAGCCATTGAGCAATATGGCCCATTCAAATTATCCGGCGATGCCAGCCTGATGCATATGATGGATAAGTTGCTTCAAGATTTCATTGCACAAAAACGTATGAAACTCCCGGGCAGCACGTATGTGCCTTGCTACGAAATTCAACTGTAATTTATGGCTCATCTGCTCATACTGGATGCACTCAACTTAATCAGACGTATCCATTCCGCGCAAAGTAAACAAAACATTGATGATGTGGCAGCGCAACTGGCTGCCACAGACATCACCATGCAACGTGCTGTCAAAACTATCTTGCAAGAAGCCAACCCCAGCCACGTTATTGCAGTGTTCGACAGTGAAGTCTCTGGTTGGCGAAAGGCAAAATATCCCGCCTACAAAGAAGGGCGAACGGCCATGCCGGAAGCCCTACGCTTGGGGTTAGATCAGCTACAGGATTCATTATTTAAGCTGGGTATTGATTCATTAATCTCAGACAGTGACGAAGCCGACGATCTGATTGCAACATTAGTCAAACCACTGATGCCCACTGGTCATCAGGCAACGTTGATCTCGACCGATAAAGGTTTCTGCCAACTGCTGGACAGCGGATTACAGATCCGCGATTACTTTAACAAACGTTGGCTCGATCATGCGTTCGTTCAACAACAATACAACCTGTTGCCATCTCAGCTTGTTGATTTTTGGTCACTCACCGGTATCAGCGGTATGAATATTAAAGGTGTGCCGGGGATCGGGGAGAAAACCGCACAACAGTTGTTAACGGAATATGGTTCTTTAGCCAACTTGCTGAGTGCTGATGCCAGTGAGAACAAAAAAGCCCTGCTAGCACAGCAATATCGGGAAGCCTGTTTATTGGCGCAAGAACTGGTGCGCTTAAAAGACGATATTCCACTCGGGTTTAATCTGAAAGACCTGCGCTATACACCAGCAACGTAATCGACAAAATCAAAAAAGGGCGCATTGATGCGCCCTTAATTCTTCGACTTGACCCGATGCTTTTAGTTAAAAGCACCTGACCGACGACGCGCTAATTTGCGTTCATCGTAAACATGCACCGTGATCTCTTCGCGATCGTGGTACAGCTGTTTGGCTTGAATGACATAATCACCTTCCAGCTCAGCCAGCCACTCTTTCAGCACCGCTAAATTATGCTCAACTTCGGCATAGCGTTTTTTCATCGGCAATTTCAGATTAAAAATCGCTTCCTGACAGCAACCTTCACGGAACCACTGCGCCACCAAATGGGTAATGCGCGCTGGTTTTTCCACCATATCACACACCAGCCAATACGGATTTTTCTTGGTTGGACGATAAGTAAAACCATCGGCCATGATGTGTTTCACCTGACCAGTTTCCATCAGTGCTTCATCCATCGGGCCGTTATCGATAGCTGACACCATCATGCCACGACGAACCAGCTGGTAAGTCCAGCCACCCGGGCTTGCGCCAAGATCGACCGCAGTCAGACCTGAACACAGACGGTACTCTTCATCGTCCTGCGGAATAAACATATAAAATGCTTCTTCCAATTTTAAAGTCGAGCGACTTGGCGCATCGGACGGAGAACGCAGACGTGGGATCCCCATATGGAATGGTGAATTGTTATTCGGGTAGGAATAACCGATCCACACAGAATCATTTTTCAGGAAAAACAGGTGCAACACCGGGCGACGCGGATCTTCATCCGGCGTTAACTTACCCGCCGCACGCAGCGCCTGGCGCAGTGGCACACTGAATTTACGGCAGAAGGTAGAAAGCTCTTTCGCTTCATTGGTGTCAGCAGTTTCCACCCGCAGCTCACCGAATTGCGGCATTTTTTTCACTGCCTCAACGATAGGCGTGATGCGATCTTTCAGATCCAAACCGTTTAATTGCTCGATCACCACCAACATCTGACGGGCAAAAATCAGTTCACGGAATGGCAGACGCCGCGCCAGTCGTTCCGCATCTTGTTCGCCATAACACTCGAATAGCACGAAACCGCAATTGTCAGCGACACGGGAAAAGCCGAAACACTCCAGTGCCACTGCCTTATCCTGGATCTCCGCGGCCATATCTTTTTCAAATCCCGGACGACAATAGAACATCAGGTGGTTCATTTACGCTTCTCCCCTCACTCACCTTGAAAAGTGCGACACCATACACTGAAGCAGACAAAGATGCTGCTTTTTTAACGAGCAATCATAACGCTGAATCAAACTCAGCTTCTTCCTGCTGCACCAACGCCACGATCCAATCCCGAAATGCGGCGACTTTACCCAACGTATCATGCCCCGGCGCCATCACCAGATAATAGGCGTTATCATTAATGAGTGTTTGTGGTAACGGGCACACCAGACGCCCGGCCTGAATTTCCGGGCGAGATAACAGACTATGCCCCAACGCCACACCCTGTCCCAACACCGCTGCTTGCAGCACCATGGTTGAGTGACTAAAAATAGGGCCTTGTCCGGCATTCGGTAATGTCACACCAACCTGACGCAACCAGCGCGACCAGTCGCGGCGTGATGCATCATGTAATAAAGAAAACTGCGCCAGATCTTCCGGCTCAGTCAGCTTCTTGCCTTGTAATAATGATGGCGAACACACAGGAATACGATATTCCGAATGCAATTTATACATCTGCAGATCAGACCAATGCCCATCGCCGTAATAAATAGCAATATCAACATCATCGATCAAGGTATCCGCATCTTGATCAACCGCTTTGATCCGCACATCAATTTCAGGATGTATCTGACTGAACAGGCTTAACCGCGGCACCAACCATTGAATGGCAAAACTTGGCTGCATGGTAACCGTCAGTGTACCTTTGGCACTGCGCGCCATCAGACGTTCGGTGGCTTCACACACTGAGCTGAAAATAGAGCGGATATCCTGATAATACCCCTGCCCTTCTTCCGTGAGCAGCAAACTGCGATTCCGGCGCCGGAATAGTTTTAACCCCAGAAAGTCTTCCAGCGTTTTGATCTGATGACTAATGGCAGCCTGAGTAACAAACAATTCTTCTGCCGCTTTAGTAAAACTTAAGTGACGGGCAGCCGCTTCAAACGCTTTTAAGGCATTCAGTGGGGGAAGACGTCGTGACATGCGAGAGCAACATCCTTTTTCTTTCGGAAGCGGCATCTATTATAGAAGTAGCCGCGCAGATGCAGAAGTAAATAACATTATATACTGAATGGGCATTACGCTGGTGCACATCGCGTAATTCATAAATTTCATGCTTATTTTTGTTACAAGTTAATTACATCATTAGATTAGCGCAAAACAGGTGAATATTTATGCATTTTCCAATCAGGCAGCGGCAAACTCCGAACTAAATCACATATAAAGCACATTCATCCATGATAAGGGCTAAATCCATCTATACTCACAATGGAACACCAGCTGTTCGTGCGATATAAAAATCTTTCGCACCATTTTGGTGATAATGTGTATATTTATGATTTATATATATTTTTAATCACAAAAGACCAATTCGAGACCTATAGCTATTGCCTTGAATTGGGGCGAAAATCACAGTATATTTTTTGGTTACGAGCCCTCAGAGTTAAAACGATAAAGCTGGCACCTCAAGCCAGCTTTTTTTAACGACTGCGGATGGACGCGTATCTACAGAGAGGATTATAACGTGATGGAACCGGCGGTACCCCAACGACAAGGGATGTATGACCCCGTAAACGAACATGATGCGTGCGGTGTCGGATTTGTGGCCCACATGAAGGGTCAAAAAAGTCATAGCATTGTCGAACAGGGTTTGTTGATCCTGAAAAACCTCGATCACCGTGGTGCGGTCGGCGCAGATCCTCTAGCAGGTGATGGCGCGGGCATTCTGATCCAGATCCCTGATCAGTTGTATCGCGAAGAATTAGCCAAGCAAGGTATCGTATTGCCTGTTGCTGGTGAGTTCGGGGTTGGTATGGTGTTCCTGCCGCAGGAAGCGGCGTCTCGTCTGGCTTGCCAGGAAGAGATTGAACGTGCGGTACGTGGTGAAGGTCAGATCGTACTGGGCTGGCGTGATGTGCCAGTAAGCGCTGATATGCCGATGTCTCCCGCTGTTAAAGCGAAAGAACCGGTTATCCGCCAGATCTTCGTTGGCCGCGGCCCGGACGTACTGGTCACCGATGCACTGGAACGCAAACTGTATATCATTCGCAAGCGTGCATCTCATGCCATTCGTGCTCTGAAGCTGAAACACTGTAACGAATTCTACGTGCCGTCATTCTCTGCACGTACCGTGAACTATAAAGGTCTGCTGTTGGCAGATCAGGTTGGTATTTATTATAACGACCTGGCTGATCCACGCTGCGTATCTGCACTGGCACTGGTGCATCAGCGTTTCTCTACCAACACCTTCCCAACATGGGACTTGGCTCATCCATTCCGCATGATCGCGCACAACGGTGAAATCAATACCGTGCGTGGCAACGTGAACTGGATGCGTGCCCGCGAACGTTCCGTCACCTCACCGGTATTGGGTGCAGATCTGGATAAAGTATGGCCATTGATCTATCCGGGTCAGTCTGATTCTGCGTCGTTCGATAACGCGCTGGAACTGCTGGTGATGGGCGGCTATTCACTGGCACACGCCGTGATGATGATGATCCCGGAAGCGTGGGAAAAACACTCGCTGATGGACGAAAACCGTCGCGCATTCTACGAATATCATGCTGCCATGATGGAACCGTGGGATGGCCCGGCTGCGGTTGCCTTCACTGACGGTTGCCAAATCGGTGCTACGCTCGACCGTAACGGTCTGCGCCCTGCCCGTTATCTGGTCACTAAAGATGATCTGGTGATCATGGCATCTGAATCTGGCGTACTGCCGATTGAAGATTCCCGTATTGCACAGAAATGGCGTCTGCAACCAGGTAAGATGTTCCTGATCGACCTGGAACAAGGCCGCATCATCGATGATAAAGAACTGAAAAACTCACTGGCTAACTCCAAGCCATACCGTGAGTGGTTGAGTAAAGTTCGTATCAACATCGACGAGATCCCGGGTGAAGCCCAGCCTTTCGAGAAGAAAGCAAGCATGCTGGATTACCAGCAAGCATTTGGCTACACCATGGAAGACACTAAAATGCTGCTCACACCAATGGCAAACAATGGTGAAGAAGCCATTGGTTCCATGGGTAACGATGCCGCATTAACCGTGCTGTCCAGCAAAAATAAAACGCTGTACAACTACTTCCGTCAACTGTTTGCTCAGGTAACCAACCCACCGATCGATCCGATCCGTGAAGAGATGGTTATGTCGCTGGTTTCCTTCATTGGTCCACGTCCAAACCTGCTCAATAACGCTGACATCAATCCACCGATCCGTCTGGAAGTGGCGCAGCCAATCCTGAATGCGGCGAAGATCGAGAAGATCCGTAACATTCAGCAATACACCAATGGCAAATTCCGTTCTCATGAACTGAATATCTGCTACCCATTAGCTTGGGGTAAAGAAGGTGTGGAAGCGCGTCTGGCTTCGTTAGCAGCAGAAGCGGAAGATGCCGTACGCGGTGGAGCCAACATTCTGTTGATCTCCGACCGTAACATCGACCGTGACCATATCGCGATCCCAGCGCTGCTGGCCACATCCACCGTGCATCTGCATCTGGTGAAGAAAGGTCTGCGTACTAGCACGGGTCTGGTAGTGGAAACAGGCTCTGCTCGTGAAACACACCAGTTTGCTCTGCTGGCTGGTTACGGCGCGGAAGCTATCCACCCTTGGCTGGCAATGGAAACATTGCGCGAAATGGCTGATGGCGATGCCGCGAAAGAAGAGAAATATATCTCTAATTTCGTGAAAGCGGTGGGTAAAGGTCTGTGTAAAGTCATGTCGAAGATGGGTATCTCTACCTACATGTCTTACACCGGCGCACAAATTTTCGAAGCGATCGGCCTGAAAAAAGCATTCGTGGATAAATACTTCTCTGGCACACCATCCAAAGTGGAAGGTATCGGTCTGTTTGAAGTAGCGGAAGAGACCATTCTTCTGCACGAAGCCGCTTTCTCTGCAGATCCAGTGCTTGCTGATGCGTTAGATGCTGGTGGCGAATACGCATTCCGTACCCGTGGTGAAGACCACATGTGGACACCGGATGCGATTGCTAAACTGCAGCACTCAACTCGTAGCGGCAAATACGAAAGTTACAAAGAGTATGCGAAGATCATCAACGACCAGACTAAACGTCATCTGACACTGCGCGGTCTGTTTGAACTCAAGAAAGCAGCTGAACCAGTTCCACTGGAAGAGGTTGAATCAGCGAAAGAGATCGTTAAACGCTTTGCAACTGGTGCGATGTCGCTGGGTTCTATCTCGACTGAAGCACACACCACTCTGGCGTTAGCTATGAACCGCATTGGCGGTAAATCTAACACCGGTGAAGGTGGTGAAGATGCTAACCGCTTCATTCCGGTTAACCAGCCAACACTGCTGTCTGAAATTATCGGTAAATCACGTATTGCGCGCGATTTAGAGCTGCAAGCGGGCGACAGTCTGCGCTCTGCTATCAAGCAGGTTGCTTCTGGCCGTTTCGGTGTAACCACTGAATATCTGGTTAATGCCGATCAGATCCAGATCAAAATGGCTCAGGGCGCTAAACCAGGCGAAGGTGGTCAGTTGCCAGGCGATAAAGTGTCTGAGTACATCGGTAAACTGCGTCACTCAGTACCGGGTGTAGGTCTGATCTCGCCACCACCACACCATGACATTTACTCAATCGAAGATTTGGCTCAGCTGATCCACGATCTGAAAAATGCCAACCCTTCAGCCTCTATCTCTGTGAAGCTGGTGTCTGAAGTGGGTGTGGGTACTGTTGCTGCCGGCGTATCGAAAGCCAAAGCCGACCACGTTGTAATCGCGGGTCACGATGGCGGTACTGGTGCATCTCCACTGTCGTCTATCAAGTACGCAGGTTCACCATGGGAACTGGGTCTGGCTGAAACACAACAGACGTTGGTGCTGAACCGTCTGCGTGGCCGTATCCGCGTTCAGGTTGATGGTCAGATCAAAACCGGTCGTGACGTGATCATCGGCGCCCTGCTGGGTGCTGACGAATTCGGTTTCGCAACCGCACCGCTGGTGGTTGAAGGTTGTATCATGATGCGTAAATGCCATCTGAACACCTGCCCGGTTGGTGTTGCCACCCAAGATCCGGAACTGCGCAAACGCTTCTCTGGTCAACCAGAACATGTAGTGAACTACTTCTTCTTCGTTGCTGAAGAAGTGCGTGAACTGATGGCTGAGATGGGTATCCGTAAGTTTGAAGATCTGATCGGTCGTTCTGATCTGTTGGACAAACGCGAAGGCGTTGAACACTGGAAAGCTCAGGGTCTGGACTTCAGTAATGTGTTCTATCAACCAGCGGTTGGTGCTGACGAACCTCGTCTGCATGCCGGCACACAAGATCACGCGCTGGAAAAAGCGCTGGATCAAGAACTGATCAAACAAGCTCAACCTGCGCTGGAAAACCGTCAGCCAGTACGTATCGAAGTACCGGTTAAGAATATCAACCGTACTGTCGGCACCATGCTGTCTGGTGAAGTGGCCAAACGTTTTGGTGGCGCTGGCTTACCAGATGACACTATCCACGTCACCCTGAACGGTACTGCTGGTCAAAGTTTTGCGGCTTTCCTCGCAAAAGGTATAACACTGGATTTGGTTGGTGAAGGCAACGATTACGTCGGTAAAGGTTTGTCTGGTGGTCGTATCATCGTACGTCCAAACGCAAACTTCACACCTAACCCTGGTGACAACACCATCATCGGTAACACCGTGATGTACGGCGCGACCTCAGGTCATGCTTACTTAAATGGTGTGGCTGGCGAGCGTTTTGCGGTACGCAACTCTGGTGCGTCAGCAGTTGTTGAAGGCGTCGGTGATCACGGTTGTGAATACATGACTGGTGGTACCGTGGTTGTTCTGGGTCAGACTGGCCGTAACTTCGCAGCCGGTATGTCAGGCGGTCTCGCTTATGTACTGGACGAAGACAACAGCTTCGCAACTCGTTGCAACCTGTCGATGGTAACGCTGGAAAAAGTGCTGCCAACCGCAGAACAATCTAGCGTCGATCCATGGCATAGCGACCAGAGCGATGAAGATCATCTGAAAGCGCTGATCACACAACACGCTCAATACACTGGCAGCCCACGTGCGAAAGCAATTCTGGCTGACTGGGACGCTTACCTTGGTAAGTTTGTAAAAGTTTATCCGAATGAGTATCGCCGTGCTCTGCAGGAAATGACTGCTGCACCGCAGGAAAAGGAGATTGCGTAATGGGTAAGCCAACCGGTTTTCTCGAATTTGACCGCGTAAAGGAACACTACGCACCTGTTGAAGAACGTGTACACCATTACCAGGAATTTGTACCGACATTGACAGTGCAAGAAGCCTCTACCCAGGGCGCGCGCTGCATGGATTGCGGTATTCCTTTCTGTAACAACGGTTGTCCGGTAAATAACATCATTCCTGACTGGAATGATCTGGTGTACCGCGGTAAAGCTGAAATGGCGATCCGTGTGTTGCATTCCACCAACAACTTCCCAGAATTCACAGGCCGGATCTGTCCGGCCCCTTGTGAATCAGCCTGTACACTGGGGATCAACGCTGATCCGGTTGGCATCAAGTCAATCGAGCGTTACACCATTGACACAGCATGGGATAACAACTGGGTTAAACCACAACCTTCTGCGGTTAAAACCGGCAAGAAAGTGGCAGTAGTTGGTTCCGGTCCTGCTGGTCTGGCCGCTGCTCAACAGCTGGCTCGTGTTGGTCATGACGTGACTGTGTTTGAAAAGAACGGTCGTGTGGGTGGCCTGCTGCGTTACGGCATCCCTGATTTCAAACTGGATAAAGGTTTGATCGATCGCCGTATGGCGCAAATGGAAGCTGAAGGCGTAGTATTCAAAACCAACACCTTAGTGGCATTGGATAACGCACTGCCTGCTGGCGTAACCAACGATGCCAAAACCGTTGTAACACCTGCGCAACTGGATGCTGATTTTGATGCCGTGATCCTGGCTGGTGGTTCTGAAACGCCTCGTGATCTGCCAGTTAAAGGCCGTGAACTGAGTGGTATTCATTTCGCACTGGAATTCCTGATCCCGCAGAATAAAGAAGTGGCTGGTGACGGCGCCAATCCAATCAACGTGAAAGGTAAACACGTTGTGGTGATCGGTGGTGGTGATACCGGTTCTGACTGTGTGGGTACCTCTAACCGTCATGGTGCGGTATCAGTTACTCAGCTGGAAGTAATGCCACAACCGCCAGTACAGGAAAACAAAGAACTGACCTGGCCATACTGGCCACTCAAACTGCGCACCTCTTCTTCACATGAAGAAGGTTGTGTCCGTGAGTTTGCGGTTTCTACCAAAGAATTCATTGGTGAAAACGGTAAATTGACTGGCCTGAAGCTGGTTAAAGTTGAATTTAAAGACGGAAAACTGACTGAAGTTCCTGGCTCTGAATTCGAACTGAAAGCAGATGCAGTGTTCCTGGCAATGGGCTTTACTAACCCACTGGCAAAAGTGCTGGATGCGTTTGGTGTAGAAAAAGATGCGCGCGGCAACGCGAAAGCAACGACTGAAGATGCAGGCTGCTATGCCACGTCTGTACCGAAAGTCTATGCCGCTGGCGACATCCGTCGTGGTCAGTCACTGGTAGTATGGGCGATCCGTGAAGGTCGTCAATGCGCCCGTGAAGTGGATCAATTCCTGATGGGCAAAAGCCTGTTACCACGTTAAGTTGCTCTTTGCATAAAGCGTAAATGAGTAGCAAAAAAGCCCCGTCATGCTGATGGGGCTTTTTATTTGGTGGTAAACTGATTTTTATTTATGTCTGGATCATCAACATGCGTTTAACTGTGCACCATTCTCACGATGTATTGCCGTTATGGCAGGAAAGCCTTAGCAAACTATTACAAGCCAATAAGCTAACCATTGAAGAAGCACATACGCTGGGCGAATGGCATGTGGCCACCTTCAATGACCGGGTGGTTGGTCTCGCGATCAGTAACGGTAGCGAATTGCGTTATTTTGCCGTGCGGGATCTGACCCGCCGACGTGGTATCGGTCGATATTTGCTGGCAGACACCATTCGCTGGCTGATAGCGGAAGGACAACAACAAGTGAATATGAATATCAGTTCAGTCACAGAAACTGAACAGGCAGGCTTACAGGCGTTTTTACGACAGGCAGGGTTTCATGCTGCTAATGATAATGCGTGGACATTGAGTCTTTGATGTTCTAACTGAGCACCATCATAATCAGGTGCTCAGTTAATTTTAAGCAGTTAAATTTGCTTACTGACAGCGCTCAATTAGAAAATGATTTTCTGAATTTGTGCATCTTTGCGTTGCAGATAATGCGTCGAGTGAATACGACGAATCGTACGTGAACGACCACGGATCAACAGTGTTTCTGTCGTTGCTAACAAACCATCACTGGTAATACCTTCCAGCAAATCGCCTTTGGTAATGCCGGTAACCGAGATGATGACGTTATCTGTTTTTGCCATGTCGCGCAGGGTCAGCACAGTTTCAACATCAATGCCCATTTGCTGGCAACGCGCGATTTCTTGTTCGCCCAATTCACGATTTTCTGGCGTATCGCCTTTTACTTTATGACGCGGTAACAGACGGCCTTGCATGTCGCCATCCAGCGCACGTACGGTTGCAGCAGAAATTACACCTTCTGGTGCACCGCCGATGCAATACAGCATGTCGATTTCATTATCTGGCAAACAGGTCAGCATTGATGCTGCAACATCACCATCTGGGATCGCAAATACACGCACGCCCATGTCCTGCATCTCTTTGATCGCCGCGTCATGACGTGGTTTCGCCAGTGTGATGACACTCAAGCGATGGATTGGTTTATCCAATGCACGCGCAACCGCCTGAATGTTTTCAGCCAATGGACGATTGAGATCAATAACCCCTTTCGCACGCGGGCCAACGATCATTTTTTCCATATACATATCAGGCGCTTTCAGGAACGAGCCTTTATCGCCAGCCGCCAGTACAGCCACTGCATTGTTCTGTCCCATTGCCGTCATGCGGGTTCCATCAATCGGGTCGACCGCAATGTCTACACCATCACCGCCACAACCGACTTTTTCGCCGATATACAGCATTGGTGCTTCATCGATTTCACCTTCCCCGATCACGATCTCACCATCGATCTCGATCTGATTCAGGACATAGCGCATGGCTTCCACAGCGGCACCATCAGCCAGATTTTTATCACCACGGCCTAACCATTTGTAGCCGGCCAGTGCGGCAGCTTCAGTTACACGGGAAAATTCAATTGCCAGTTCACGTTTCATTGGGAATACCTGCAGATGCTCTCAGAATTGCTGCCTTACAGCAGAATGGGCGCGAGTTTACCACAATTGATTATGACTGCCGAGCAGACAACCACGATTGAATGAACTGTGAGCATGATCAATAAAAGCTTCATTTTTCAGTAACAGAAACGTCATCGACACCCCCTAACCTTCAACTCGGAATTAATCGGGAGCAACCCGACCCTCAAAATAGAATTAAGGATCGATGATGAAAAAAATTACTGCTGTAGCCATCGCTGTATTGGTTGCAACCCAAGCTAACGCGACTGAAGTATTCAAAAACGAAAAAGTAACACTGGATCTGAATGCGCGTGCTTACGCTGGTCAGTTTATCGGCACTAAAGACAACAGCGTTGCTGCTGTTGCAGCTTCAGGATCAACACCAGCAATTGCTGCCGTAGCTGGTGAAAAAAGTGAAAAAACTGGTGCAAACAACTATATCCGAATCGGGGCTAAAGGCGAAACCGTAATCACCGGCACTCGCAAAGCTATCGCAGCTTATGAAGCTCAATTCAAGTCACAAACAAACGAAAAAGATGTTACTGAAAGCGCAGATAATATCACTACTCGTTTAGCTTTCGCTGGCGTGAAAGATGACAACTTCGGTGCAGTAACATTCGGTCGCCAAATTGGCGCTGTTGGTACCTTAGCTGGCTGGACTGACGTAGCACTGACAGATAGTTATGGTAATGATGGTTTAGGCGTCAAAGCTGACCAATATGGCACTTACCGCGCTGGTGAAATGCTGAAATACTCTGGTGTATTCTCTAATTTGCAAGTTGATGCCGACTATAAATTTAGCGGGGCAACTAAAGATGCGAGCGTAGCGACTAACGCTTCCAGTGAAAATGCCGCCAATATGGCAGCTTTCGGTGCGGCAGTAAGCTACAACCTGCCAGTCGGCTTATCCGCTGGTTTGGGTTATAACGTATCTCAGCGCACAGCAAGCGGTTTGAATGATGCCAAATTGTGGATTGCTGGCATTAAGTTTGATGACAAATCTTGGTACGCCGCTCTGAACTATGACAAAGGCACCGACTTCTTCTACTCTGGTACTAAAGGTGTTGATATCACCGGTACTGAAGCAGCATTTGGTTATAATTTTGCGAACGGTTTCGGCCTGATGAGCACTTATAACAAAATGAAACAGGAAATCAGCGGTGGTGCCGATGTGAACGCTGTTGACTACTACACCTTAGGTGCTCAGTACAAATTCAACAAAAATCTGCGTGTCATGGCTGAATACCGTCTGAACAACAAAGATAACGGTGTGAATGCTTCCGCAACTAAATATGCAGCCACTACTGCAAACGGTATCGATTACAAAAACGACATGCAACTGGCTGTACGTTACGATTTCTAATCTTTCCAGACTGCCGGGATAAACATACTAAAGCCGCCTTATTTAAGGCGGCTTTCTTGTTTCCGATACTAAAACGCCTCCATCTGGAGGCGTTTGGTCATTGATTCACCGTTACTGCTACAGCATGTAATTCTCTGGCAGCTCAATACGCGCAACACCCGATTCTACGGCAGCCAATGCCACCGCACGCGCAACGCGCGGTAACAGACGCGGGTCCATTGGTTTTGGCAACACATAATCCACACCAAAGGTCAGTTTGGAAACTCCCGCCGCGCGCAATACTTCGGCTGGTACAGGTTCTTTCGCAATCGAGCGAATCGCTTCAACGGCTGCTCGTTTCATTTCGCTATTAATCCGGCTGGCACGAGCATCCAGTGCTCCGCGGAAAATGAACGGGAAACAAATCACATTATTAACCTGATTCGGATAATCCGAACGACCAGTACCCATGATCAGATCATCGCGAACCGCATTAGCCAGTGCCGGTTCAATCTCTGGATCAGGATTGGAACAAGCGAAAATAACCGGTCTTGGCGCCATGGTTTTTACATGTTCTGCGGTAATAACATTCGGACCGGATACCCCAACAAATACATCCGCACCATCCATGACCTGCTCCAGTGTTTTAAAACCAGAGTCATTCACGAAACGACGTTTATGCTCATTGATATCGGTACGACCAGAGTGGATCACCCCTTTACGATCAAGCATGTAAATGTTTTCCGGTTTCGCACCACAAACAATCAGCAGATCCATACACGCGACAGCCGCAGCACCCGCGCCCATACAAACGATACGCACTTCAGATAGCTGTTTACCCTGAATTTCCAGTGCATTCAGCATCCCGGCAGCAGTGACAATCGCAGTACCATGCTGGTCATCGTGGAATACCGGAATATCGCACAACTCAATCAATGCTTTTTCAATTTCAAAGCATTCCGGCGCTTTAATATCTTCCAGATTAATACCACCAAACGTATCGGCAATATTCGCAACAGTACGGATAAAATCGGCATTATCTGTGTGTTTAACTTCGATATCGATCGCATCGATACCAGCAAAGCGTTTGAATAACAGCGCTTTTCCTTCCATGACCGGTTTTGATGCTAATGGACCCAGATTACCTAACCCCAGAATGGCGGTACCATTGGTGATCACGGCTACCAGGTTGGCTTTGGACGTATAACGATAAGCATCAGCAGGGTTTGCGGCAATTTCACGCACCGGCTCAGCAACGCCAGGGCTATAGGCCAACGCCAGATCATTGGCAGTTTCAGCCGACTTAGTCAGCGCAATAGCAATTTTACCAGGAACAGGATGAGCATGATAATCAAGCGCGGCTTGACGAAGATCGGCAGACATAGAAACTCCCAGTGCAGAATATAAATAACCAACAGCGGCTTGTTTCTCAGATCATAGATCAGCGGGATGCAACCACAAGGGCTGATTGAGTCTTTGCTTTCTTTTTTTATTTTTTAAATAGCACAAAGCCAACCCGAGGGTTGGCTTTGCTTTAAAACGTATCGTTTTGGAGGGAAGATTAGTTCTTGCCGCCCAGTACTGCGAAACGTTTTTTGAAGCGGTCGATACGACCACCAGTGTCCAGAACTTTCTGTTTACCGGTATAGAAAGGATGACACTCTGAACATACGTCCAGGTTCAGATCTTTACCAGTAGAACGGGTAACAAAAGTGTGACCGCAAGAACACTTAGCAGTGATCTCGTGATAATCTGGGTGAATACCTTCTTTCATGGAAACCTCTGATTCAGGCCGTGTCGCCATCTGACCCGAAGCCAGACACCACACGAAACATTAAACGGATATTTTCAAGGGTCAGAATGATATAGGATAGACCCCACCCCCGCAAGCATATGCGCAGAAAAAACAACTATCCGTGTCTGAATTATTAACGCTCATTCAGGTCGCACTGCCGGTGCCGCTGTATCGCCGCTTCGACTACCTCGCATCACAACCACTACCGCCTGTGGGGTGTCGGGTATTGGTGCCGTTTGGTCGCCAGCAATTAGTTGGCATTGTTACCGCGCACCCGACGACCAGTGAACTTGCAGTAACCAAACTTAAACCCTTTTCCCGTCAGTTAGATGCAGCGAGTTTGTTTCCACCAACGTTGTGGAAACTACTGCTATGGGCTGCCGATTATTATCATCATCCGGTGGGTGAAGTGCTACATCACGCGTTGCCGGTATTATTGCGCCAAGGTGAACTTGCTGAACGCAAAACGATTCCTTGTTGGCAGTTGAATACAAGTAACGAGATCGATGCTACTTCACTGAAACGAGCACCACGCCAGCAACAAGCGCTTCGTTTGTTACAAGATGGCCCCTTGCCTGCGGCCGAGTTACGCGAACAAGGCATTGACACACCAGTTTTAAAACAACTCGCCGACAAGGGTTTGATTACACACTTTGATCTGCATATGCAAGCTCGTGAATGGCTGGACCATCTGTTACTGCATGAAAACGATGCGCCTTATCTCAACAGTGAACAAGCCATCGTTTTAGCTGCTATCACGCAATCTGACCATAAACGCCCCTTTTTGCTGGAAGGTGTTACCGGTTCAGGTAAAACTGAAGTTTACCTGCAGCTGATCCGCGACGTGCTGGCGCAAGGTAAACAAGTGTTAGTGTTAGTGCCGGAGATCGGGCTAACACCGCAATTACTGCGCCGTTTCCGTCGTCGTTTTCATGCGCCGATTTTGACATTGCATTCCGGCATGAATGATCGCGAACGGTTAGATACCTGGTTAGCCTGTCGGGCCGGTGAAGCGGCTATTTTAATTGGCACCCGCTCGGCTATTTTCACGCCATTTAAAGATCTTGGTTTGATTGTCGTGGATGAAGAACACGACAGCTCGTTTAAACAACAAGAAGGCTTTCGTTATCATGGCCGCGATCTGGCCATCATGCGGGCACAGCGCGAACAGATCCCGATAGTGCTGGGTTCTGCCACCCCGTCGTTAGAAAGTCTGCACAACGCACTACAGGGGCGTTACCATCACCTACAGATGACACAACGCGCCGGTGGTGCACAAGCGGCACAACACCATCTGCTGGATGTCAAACATTTGCCACTGCAAGCCGGTATTGCCCCCCAGTTATTGCAATTGATGGATGAACAACTGGCCGCTGGTAATCAGGTCATGTTGTTTTTAAACCGCCGAGGTTATGCGCCAGCACTCCTTTGTCACGATTGTGGCTGGGTGGCAGCATGTCCGCACTGTGATGCCTTCTACACCTGGCATCAGCAAGATAAAAAACTGCATTGTCATCACTGTGATCATATTCGCCCAGTGCCACATCAATGCCCGGAATGCCATAGCCAGAATCTGGTCAGCTCTGGGGTTGGCACTGAGCAGCTGGCGCAATTTCTGGAACAACGTTTTCCGGCATATAAAACCATTCGAATTGATCGGGATAACACGCGACGCAAAGGTGAGTTGGAAGCGCACCTCAACGCTATCCGTCGGCAGGAATATCAGATCCTGCTCGGCACACAGATGCTGGCGAAGGGCCACCATTTCCCCGATGTCACCTTAGTTGGGATCTTAGATGTCGATGGTGCGTTATTTGCCGCAGATTTCCGTGCGACCGAACGACTGGCACAACTCTGCGTTCAGGTTGCCGGACGTGCCGGGCGCGCCAGTAAACCCGGCATGGTGGTGCTACAAAGTCATCATCCGGAACATGCCCTGTTGCAAGATTTACTGAATAATGGCTACCACCATTTCGCTCGAACTTGTTTACAAGAACGTCAGGCCTTGATGCTGCCTCCGTTTAGCTATCAAGCCGTCTTACGCGGCGATTGCCCGAACCGCGAGCCGCTTGAACAATTCATGCAGCAAGCCGCGCAAATATGTCATCACTATGGCGCACCGGATCTGCAATTACTGGGGCCAGTCAGCCCGGTAATGGAACGTCGAGCGGGGCGTTATCGCATGCTATTAATGCTGCAATGTCCGCAACGCATGCACTTACAGCATTATCTGCAACAGCTGTTACCTGCTATTGATAATCTGACAATTCATCATTCCCTGCGCTGGCATTTGGATGTGGATCCACTCGAAATAGCGGGTTAAGTCGCTAATCCCAATTTGACTATTTGCTATGCATTCTTATTACATTAATACTGATGATATATATTGGGAATAATGCGCATATGGAGTACTGAATCAAACGCATGGGAAACAATCGGAACACGAAATCACGGACACTCTCTTCCACCAGCATCGTTTTGTATTACGCGCTGTTTGCAGCAATATGGATTGCAGCGTCAGATAATTTACTGAGCTGGCTGATTGAAGATCGGGAGTGGCTGAAATTACTCTCAATGGGTAAGGGGTTTCTGTTTGTTGCACTGACCAGTTTTCTGCTTTATTTGTTGTTAAATTTAAAATCACGAACAGAAACCAGAGAAGAACGAACAGTAACGTCTTCCCGTCGTCTTTATTGGTTATTTGCATTTCAGATCTTACTGATGCCATTGATCCCAGCTTTACTTTACAGCATTCATGGTCATCAGATAAAACAAGACAGCCACAATGATTTAACTGCTTTAGCTAAAGTAAAAACCGAACAAATCGAAACATGGTTTAAGGAGCGGATCGCTGATGGCGCACTAATGCAAAACGATCAGTCATTCGCGCAGGCTGTTGCATTAATCAATTACGGCGGAAGCGAATCAACGGATGCTATTCAAAAACCGTTACAACAACTACTACAAAACAAAGAATATCAATCACTTATCGTGCTTGATAGTAAAAAATCGCCACGCCTTATTTATGGTCATATGCCGGTACATAAGACCATTATTGATTCACACTCCCACGGAAATATTGAGACTCATGGTATATTAACTGGCGAAAAAGCAATCCAGACAAGTTGGTATTGGGATGAAAATAACCACCTATACCTTGATATTCATGTACCACTAATTGATATGCGTCTTAATCAGACTGTTGGCACATTGATTATGACGCAAGACTTGCAAACCACCTTATTGCCACAACTGCAAAGTTGGAATGGGATAACTAACACAGGAAAAACCTATTTATTACAACCACATGATGATCGTCTCGCCTTTATTCAAATACCCGCAAATGATGTCACGCATACATACGCTACAGACCGGCGTTACGACGAAAATACCGCAGCTATATTAAAACTGGGAATGTCAGATCAACCAAGCTCATATGAAGGCAAAGACATTTTCGGAAATAGCGTAATTGCCAGCTATATTCCGGTAAAATATTCCGGTTGGCATTTATTTGTTCAACAGGATCAAGCGGAGATTTATGCGCCGCTCTACACCTTGGTTTACTGGATCACTATGGTGGTCTTTTTTGCCGGCCTAGTTGTGATTTTTGTGGTTAGCCTATTATGGCGGCAACAGCAATACACGAATCAGTTAGAAATTCAGCGTCAGACCAATGAAAAAGATCGTCTGTTACGCCATTTCTTTGAATTGCCGTTATTTGGTATGGCGATCACGCATACACAAACTGGCCGTTGGATTCGAATCAATAATCAATTGGCTGATTTGCTTGGTTATAGCCAAAGTGAAATGGCAGAGCAATCGTTAATGACACTCACCGCAGAAGAATATC
>ERZ650300.582-NODE-582-length-22383-cov-10.024633_pt1 | contig 22383 bp, 26 predicted proteins | sample MGYA00376236_ERZ650300 | MGnify/ENA primary metagenome ERZ650300 (study PRJEB26733, sample SAMN07839303) | wastewater metagenome | biome: urban; feature: wastewater treatment plant; material: waste water | place: USA: North Carolina | collected 2016-04-28 ...
ACAAAACGTTATTGCAAGGCGGTTGAACATACACGTTCGGGATATTGCCTTGCAGGATAGAACCGAACTTGGAAGGAATGCGAAACGTTGCGAATTCGTCATTAACCGTAATCGACGCAATCGGCCCTTTCCAGTATGGAACAAAAGAAGCCGCGTCGCGTTGCAAACGGTAAATCGTTAAAGCAAGCGAAGGCGGCGTAGTTTGAAAGGCATAGTCTTTAACGATTTGTTCGGTAATCGGAACGTCTATCGTAATATCTACGCTATCATCTTCGTGCGTTCCGACTTTCAAACCGCCGCGTTTCAAACCCGGAACAGGGTTATAAACCGAACCGCTAAACGTATGCGCCAAATTGTCGGAAGTCATAAAATAATTACGATACGTTCCGACGAATTCGAACAGTTCAAAAGGCGCGCTGTCTTGCAGGCTTATTTCTTTGTCGTCGTAATCTGACATATTAAGGTTCCGCCGTTCTAATGGAAAGATTCAACAGACTTTCAAGCCCGTAATGTTTCCATTCTACCTTATCATCGTTCAATCGAACAGGTAACAAATACGAAATGCGCGAAACGCTGCGCCAGCCTGCGCCAGTTGGAAGCGGCGTCGTTAAAAGAATAATCGTATTCGAACCCGTTACGCTTGCGCCTGTTATTTGCGTTCGATGAATGCCGGAAGCTGTTTCGATTTCGATATAACGATGCGTGATAATAGGCCAAATCTTTTCGGCGTATTGCGTGCCTTCGATTGTGTATGTCGTCGTTGCATCCGAAGGCGCGACGGCCAATTTCATATCGTCGCGATATGTGGGCATCCAAAACTTACGCGCTTGACCCCGGCAGTATGCAAAAACTGTTTTCCAATAGTCCATTTCGTCGGGCGCTTTGATACGATTTACTTTAAAAGTTCGCGGCCCGCCGATGCGGCTATAATCCCAACGCGAAATAATGTCGGGCAATCCGGTTTGATTGTCGATTGAAATTTGACCCGTCGAAACTTCGTCTTTAACCAATTCGTCGGCAAGCGGCCTTTTATCTACGACAGGCGAACCAAGGAAAGTCGGAAGCGTTACGGCGGAACCTGTACGGGTAAGCGTCGAACGCTGGCGAATCATCTTGCAAATAAGCGTCGTTTCTGCGGCCTGATTCACGGCGTAACGGTCGATTGAAGTTTGATTGTCGATAAGGGCGGGCGAACCCGGCATAATTAAAGAATTCGCCGGAATGTCGGCAACAAGCGCCGAACTTACAAGCCCGCCGCTTGCGTTAAGCGTTTTAATTTCGACAAGCATTGCGTTAACTGGCGTTTGAATCAAAACGTAATCGCCCGCGCGAATATCCGTTTGCGTTCCGTCGAAATAAACTTGAAGGCTTCCGCTTGCACTTGCTGCGGTCGTTCGCGTTGCGTATTGAAATTCAGGAATCCAAAGCCGACCGATAGACGATGCCAAATCGGAATAAAAGCGACGGATTGATTCGCTAGAATCGAATTTTACTTTCAAGTTCAATTCAACGCGCGGCATTTCGCCCCGAAGTGCTATACGCTGTTCGGTTCCGTCTGTTGCTACCATCAAATCCGACAACCATTCCCAAGTTTCATTAACCGGAACTTCGGGCACAATGTCAAACTTAACGGCGCGTGTTCCTGTAATCAGAATCGGCAACGGGTCGGCGACGTTTGAAAAATCAAATTGAACTTCGACGTTAATATTCGGCGGGCCGCTTGTTCCTACTGTAATATCGTAAGTAAGTTCTTTAAGCGGCGGCATTGAATACGGCACGGCTTGGCCTGTAATTTCAATGCCTACGGGATTCGAAACCAAAATGTCGGAAAGTTGCGCCGTAGTTTCAGGCCATGCGTTCCAAACTTTAAATTGGCGTGTTTGCGACGACGCTACGGTTTGCAAATCCAGTTTAAGCGGCGAAACATGAACGCGAAAATAAAAATCGCGTAAAAAGTTATTTTGTTCGTTGCCCACAATAGACCAACGGTTCGACGGCGCAATTCGATAAGCCGAACGAACGCCGCGCAAAGTCGTATCGCGCGGGTCGTAAATAGCCGGGGCATATTGAACCGGCGTAAGTTCGTTAAGTTCGCTTGAAATGTTCGAACTTGCGTCGCCGTAAATGAAACTTTGCGCCGCTAAAAATGTTCCAATTCTTCCGGCCATGTTTTAAGTTCCAGTGTATCGAATTGCGTAACCGAATGTTCCGCTATGCGTTGCGCCCGTATCCCAACCAACGCCATTTCTTACCGTCGAATCTTTACGATAGAACGGATAGCATTTCCATTTTTCCGCGCCGAACGTAATAATTTCGCCCGGAACAACGTTGTCGATTCGAAGATAACGGGCGTTCTTCGGATTGGCGATAATGGTTACGCCGCCGCTTGAACGAAGCGCAACGGGTTTAATTGGAAGAAGAACGTTTGCGCTATTGTAAAGGTTCGGCAATTGTTGAAGCAACGAACCGACTTGCGAACCACCACCCCTGCAACCTGTAAGCGCAGCCGTGCCGCTATAACCGCTTCGCCAAGGTGTCGAATCAAGCCCCGTATGTACAAAACTGGAAAAATAGATTCCGCCGCCTACCGAACTATCTAAAAACAATCCGCAGCCAAAACCGTCGTAAGTTGTAGTTGCTACGCTTTCCGGCCAAGAAACCGACAAAAAAACTTTGTTTGCGTAAGCGCCTGTTAGGCTTTGCGTACTTCCTTTGGCACCGCTAAACCATGCGCCAGTTCCGCCGATGCCGGGAACGTCGGATTTACCGAACGAAAGTTGTTGGTAAAAATCCGAATTGTAGTTAATGATACAATAAACTTCGTCGGGATTCGTGAAAAGGTGGATTTCGTAGTTAATTGGAAATGCGATAACGTTTCCGTTATTACTGCAAATCTTCGCGCCGTAGTTCGAAGGCGGTTGCCCGGTTAGCGTCGTTCCGCTTCGGCCGGTTCCGCCGAACAATTGAAGTTGCGCATATCCGTCCGAAGTTCCGGCGACAAGCTGGAAAAAACAACCGTTCTTCGACAAAATGCCGCTTGAAAGCGTCCAACCGTTCGCCGTGCAAGCGTTTTGAATTGCTGTTTGCAAATCCGCAAAGCTTGCGGCGCTTCCTGTAATGTATGCCATTATTTCATTTCCAATGCGATAAAGTCGCGCCATGAAGTACGATAGACGTTTTGCAGCATGACAAACGCCCGCCCGCCGACGGCCCGGATTGCATCGACGGCTTGAAGTACCGTCATTCCGGTTTGGTTGATTGTTGAACTTCCGCCCTGTTGAACAACGTTTTCGACGCCGTTGTTAAAACCGGAACAGAAATAAACCCCGTCGAATTCGCCCCAAACATTCGAAGGCGAATTGTTCGAAGATTGTTGCGAAAGAATAATAGGTTCGATTTGATAGTAAGTACCTGCCGGAACAAGCGTTGAAGTTCCTTGCGCGCCTGCAAGCGCGTAACTTGCGTCGCTTGCATTTGTGAAAGGCCAGCAACTAGGCCGAACCCAATTGCCCGCTTGGTCGCGCTGATAAAGTCGGTTATTCATCGTATCGTAGTAATAGCCCGGATACGGGAACGATTGCGAAGTATTGTTGAAGCGGATAGCTTGCGAAGCTGTCAGCATGCCGCCGCAAACCAAAGGCGAAGGATATTCGCCGGGCCGCGCATACGGAAAGAATTTGCCGACGTAGAAATGTTCATAAACCGGCGTACCTACTTTAAAACAACCGACAATGCGTTGCGCGTTTGCGGTTATAAAATAGGTAATTGCGTTATTGTGGGCAGGCGTTGCGACAAGTTGCGCGCCCGGTTGCGTTTCGAAACTGTTTCCGCTTATATATCCGTTAAAAACGCCGCAATTTAAATTGTAATAATCGCCGCCAGAACTTTGGTAAGTTTTGAAACCTACGAAGATTTCTTCGGCACCTGAAAGGCCAACGCCTTTCAAAATCAATTCGCGGTCGCTTCCGGTATTGACGTAACGAAGCGTTGTCCATCCGTTAGCTTCGGCCAAAGTTTTGATGATTCCCAAAATTTGATAATGGCAATCATCGCCGCCGCCCTTCGTTACTGTTCCGATTGCGTAACCCATTATTTAACCCCTACAATTTTCGCAACCGTCGAACCGTTTTGTTCGATGGTTTCAATAATAAACGCTTGACCTTCGGAAGACTTCAAACCGGCCAAGGCGGCTTCTTTCGATTGTACCACTACGGCATTAAAAGAAGTATTCACAACAGGCGCGGGCGCTGCGGCGGGCGCATTGCCCACACTAGCCGCCCCGGCCTGTTCGCCGTTCCGTTGCACGTTCGCCGCGCCAGCCTGCAAGGCTTGCAGATTCGCGACGCCAATTCGTGCCGTTGCGTTTGCGTCCATAACGTATTCGCGACCATGCACAACGCCCGCAACTTCATTAACGCCAATCGACCCGGTATAACCGCCTTCTTTAAACCCGGCGTTTTGGCTGCGGATTTGTTGAACGTTCGCCAAGCCTGCGGCAATAGCTGCGGCGGCTGCGGCTGCGCCCAACGCCGGGCCGACGTAAGGAATCGACGCCATAGCGGCGTATGCGCTTGTTGCGCTTTGGTAAGTCGAAATCATGGCTTGCGCAATTGCGGCGGCTTTGCCAACTGCGGCCATTTTCTTGTTACCCGACTTTTGCAGCGCGGCTAAGTTTCCGAAAAAGCTATTCGCCGCGTTCAAATGCACGTTTTGGCGCTGCAATTCAATTTGCATTGAAGCCGAAGCGTATTCTTGTTCGGTAATTAAACGTTGGTCGTACATTGCTTTAATTTGGTCATTGTACGTTTGATACATTGCCAATTGTGCGTCGATATTGCTTCGGAAGTTCGTTGTATCGACGCCCATTCCTTGCAACATGGAATTAGTCGCGTTAGCTTGGTCGCCCGCAGTAAAGCCCGACGATTGATTGGCGCGAAGGTTCTTAATCGCGGTCAATTGGTCGATAAATGCTTGGCGCTTGGTTACGCTGGCATCCATTAGCGCGGCTTCCTGTTGCGAAACGGCGTTAAGCTGTTGGATAACCAAAAGCTTTTCGCGAAGTGCCGCAATTTCAGCTTGTGTTAGTACGATGCCTTTTTGCAAAAGGTCATTGCCGATTTGCATAATTTGCTGTTCGACTTCGCGTTGTTTCGGCAACATGCCAAGCAACGTTTGTTGTTGCTGCAAATCCTTATTGTATTGGCGCAAAGGGTCTTGCGCATTCGCGAAAGCTTCGGAAGCTTTCGTAACAGCGCGGTTATATTGGTCTTGCGAAATGGCACCTTGCGACAACAGTTTTTGCGCTGCGGTAATGTTCGCGTTATAATCCCGTTGCGGCCCTACGGCTTCTTCGTAAATCGCATCATAAGCTTGTTGAATATCTTTCGCTTCCTGAATCGCCTTAATCTTCGCTTTGATTGCGGCGGCTTCGTCTTGCGAAAGCTTAATTTTCTTACCCAACAACTGTTCTTCGATTTGGTCGAATTTTTGCTGTATTTCGCGTTCAGGTTTCAGCAAATACATTAAGCCTAATTCTTTGTCAAGCTCTCTGTTCGCTTTCGCCAGTGCATCGGCGCGGCTTTCGCCACCTCCACCACCGCCGCCACCTTTGCGGCCACGGCCACCGCCTGCGGCATCGCCAAGTGTGGGCACGCCAGCACCAGCACCGCGCAAGCCTGCACCGCCACCAGCCGCGCGACGCGCTGCGGCCACTTCGCGCATACGATTGTTGAACGCCTTGCCTGCCGCGCCTACGTAGTCTTTGCCCATTGCCGAAGAAATGGCCTTGCTTATCTGCCCGGCTGCATCTTTTGCTGCGCCGCCCATTTCAATACGCGGGATTTTAATTTTCACAGCATCCAATGCATTATTAACGTTCGCAGATAATTCAGGCGCAATACCACCGGCCATATTTGCAATAGCTCTGATACCTGATTGCCAAACGTTAATTAGCGATTCGACGGCAGAAATACCTAAATTAACAACTTGCGCAAAAATGGCTTGCATTACGCCGGGGAAATTCCCCCATGCTATTATAATTGTTTCGTAGGCAGCTACGAAAAGGCCAATTTTTGTATTAACCAATGTGCGCACAGTGTTTAAAATGAACGCGCTTACGTTGCTAAAATGCTCGCCCAAACCGTTAGTTTTTTCGTTTATAAAATTGATTGCGCTGTTCCATGCGCTTTTAATAAAGCCGCTAACTGCATTAATCGCATCTTTAATATAACGAAATGCTGTAATTGCTACGTCTTTTAACGTTACGAATCCGTCTGCTGTTACTGCGATTTCGTCGCCGAATAAGGTAATCGCGGCAATTGCTGCGGTAATGCCCACAACAAGCAAGCCGATAGGGTTTGCAGCAAGCGCGGCGGTAAAGGCCCAAACAGCGGAAGCCGCCGAACCGATAGCCGCAACCAACGTCGGGCCGAACGCGACCAACAGCGCAGCCCCGGCAATCGCAGCGGCTACGGCAAGCGCCTTCATATTTTCGGCAAGGAAAATAAGCGCATTTGAAAGCCCGGCAGTAATGCCAAGCGATTTATTCATTTCGCCGAACGTTTGCGTCGCGTTGTTGCGAAGAACGGTCATTGCCTGCGACAATGTGGGCACCGTCTTTCCGAATTTCGCATCTATGCCAGCCGCAGCCGCCGTAAATGCGTCGAGCATAACTTGTGCGGTAATCTTGCCTTCGGGCGCAAGCTTCAACAGTTCGCCGCGTGTAACACCAAGGCTTTTCGCGATTGCGTCGGCTGCATTCGGCATAAGTTCCATTACCGAACGGAATTCCTCGCCGTCCAACTTGCCTTTGTTGAACGCCTGCGAAAGTTGCAACAATGAAGAACTCGCTTCGTTGGCAGTTGCGCCCGAAACGACAAGCATTTTATTAACGGTTTCGGTAAGCCGCAACGAATCGTCTTGCGACTTGCCAAGGTTTTTCAACGCCATATCAAAGCGCGTAAAAGCTTGGGCGGTTTCTTGAACTGGCGTTCGCGTGCGATTCGCAGTTTCGAACAAACGATTTGTAATTTCGTCGGTTTGCGCTGCGGTTTCCGAAACGTTTTGCAATTTGTTTTGAAGAACCGTATATGCGTCGGCGCTTTGCAAAATGGCTTGCGCCGATAGACCTACGCCGACAAGCGCAGCCGCGCCGCGAACGAATGACATAATCGACGACGCCGCGCGCTGCGACGATTGCGCGGCCCTGTCTTGGGCTTGTTGCAGGCGAAGGGCTGCAAGGGCCGCGCGGTCGGCTGCGGCTGCGCTGTTGGCCTGTTCCTTGGCCGTCCGGGCCTGTTCCGTTGCCAGCCGTTGCGCCGCCGTCTGCCCTTGGGTTTGCGCGGTCGTCGTGCGGGCCGTTGCTGCGGCCAATTGCTGCGCAGCGGTCGCGCCTTGGGTTGTTGCGGTCGCCGCCTTGGTTTGCGCTGCGGCGGCTTGTGCGGCTGCGGCTGCGGTTCGTTGCTGTTCGGTCGCCAGCTTTTGCGCTGCAAGCGTCGTTCCTTGAAGCGCCTTCGTTGCATTCGAAGCGCCTTGCAAGATTACGTTAAGCGCGCCAGTATTCAGGGCGGCGAGTTGCGATTGTAGGTTTTTAACTGCGGCGTCGGCAAGGCGTGCATTTTCGGCAATCTTTACAAGCTTGTTCGAAATCGACGGCGAAACCTTGTCGGCAATTTCAATGCTAATATTTTCGTCTGCCATTTTGCTAACCCTTCAACTTGAAATTACGACGCATCTTGCGACCGATTAAAACGGAACGTTCGACAAACCCCGCCGGGGCTTGCTTCGAATATCCGTCATTCAAACGGCGGATATACGGTAAATTATTGGTAATATAGATTTTCTGGCCGGGTTTCTTCTTAGCCAGAATCGCGCGGGCTTGGTTGATTGTTTCGGCTGCGCTTGCGCGTTGCGTCGAACCGCCTTCGCCTGGAAAATGCGGCTTGATTTTGTCAGACGAAGGCGTTTCAAGTGTTACAATCCAGTTCGACAAAGCTTGCGAAGTATCGACAGGCGTTTTAAATGCCAAGTCGCCGACGATGGTTAAGGCCGTATCGACGGCAAGTTTAGACGCGGCTTCGTCAATTGCCTTAGCCTTCTTTTCTAAACTTGTCGCCAAATCCAATAAGCCTTTTGCCATTACTTCGCCTTTTGTTTTGCTTCCATTTTCGCCGAAATCCGTTTAAGGTGTTCGCCGTCCATTCTACGAATGAAAAAATGCAAATCTTCCGTTTGTTCTTCGTCGAACTCAAAAGCCCTTGCGTAGTCTTGCACGCTAGACCACGGAATAGCGGTCGGGGCCATAGCGTGCGAACGTTCGCAATCCAAATCAAAAAAGGCTTGCATATACAACTGCAAGCCCTGTTGAAGTTCCGGCGCGTTGGCGATGCGGTCGGGTATTGGTTGCCCGGCGCGCATCGCCTGTTTCGCTATTGTCTGTTCGATTGGGCCAAGTTCCAACAGATACGCCAAAACTTCGTTTAGTTTTTTACTTCTTCTTCCAACGCGGCATCGCGGAAGTTCGCCGACAACTTGGCTTCTTCCTGCAAACGTTCATACACTTCCGGCAGGTCGGTAAAGAGTTTCACGGCTGCGGCCTTGCTGAATTCCAGCGGCTTACCGTCTTCGCCGCGAACGTTCTTCCAGCCCTTCAAGACGGTATCGACGAAGACGCCCATAAAGATTTCTTCGGCCTTGTCGTTGTTCATCGTGCCAAGTTCGATTTGACGGCGATAAGGGCGCGTCGCAGCTTCAAGGGCTTTCGAATAACGTTTGTTCGACTTGCCCATGCGTGAAACAACGAAAGTCGGAATCGAACCGTCTTCGTTTTCGGCTTCGGTCATTTGAACTTCGATGCCTTCGATTTCCTTATCGGTATTCGTGGCAAACTGTTTATAAAGCGACATTTTTAAAACTCCTTCGAAGTCGGTTAGAAAAAAGGGCTGGAATGCCCGGCCCTTTAATTATACCGCAATTAAGCGGGCATTGCTACATTCGGCAGATACGAAAACTGTTCGTAAAGCATCGTATAGCCGTTGGGGTTTTCTGCGCCTGCCGGTTCAAGCGGAACGGTAATCGGCGCGTCTTTTTCGACGGCCAGACGACCGCCGCCAAGACCAAGCAACGGAATATCGAACACGAAACCGGCATTCTTCGAAGCGCCGATAACAGACAAGCCAACGTCGGCATTTTGACGAACCGCACGAACAGCCGAAACCGTCGTAAAGTAAGCGGTAATGGAACCGCCGACTTCGAAATTACCCGCCGTTGTGTCGAAAGCGCCAAGGATGCCGACGGCCTTGTTCGGCGAAACGTTGTTGTTAATCGAAACGTTCGCTTCGGAAACGTAGCCAAACAGCGCGGCGGGATTCGAAGCGGTCGGGTCGATTACCGCCATTTTGATTCGGTAAATGTCCGAAGACGTGTTAAACGCATCTTCGCCAGCCGCCGAAACGCGCGTTCCCGACTTGATTTCGTCGCCAGCTTCGCCCGATTTGTGGGTATTGTCACAAGCGATAAACGTAAGGTCGGCGTTCAACTTGTCAGCCTGCGGAATGTTCAACGTAAATTCGTTGGCTACCGCGCCTTCCAAGTATTCGGCTTGGGTCGAAGTCAGGCCGCTTCCCAACTGGCGTTCGATGTTGTACGAACGACGCTTGATAAGCGACGGCGTTTTTTCGTTCTTAACGACAGTACCGACGAACAAACGAATCGTTTTGCCCGTACCGGCTTCGGTCGCCGGGGTAAAGGTCGTATCGTCGAAAACGATAGCCTTTGCGGCAATCGACTTAATGCGCGCGTAGCCCACATTATTAGCGAAGGTCGTTCCCGCAGCATCGCCGCCAATGAAGACCCAAAGGCCCGGAATCAGGCCCGGCAGGGTCGTAAAGTCGGCGGCGGTAGCGACAAGCGACGGAATGCCAGACGTAACAGCCATCGAAATATCGCCGCTTGCGAACTGGAAGCCGACGGTTTGAAGCTTTGCAGCGGCGGGCGGGGCGGCTTCGTTAATAAGCGTTTCATTAACGACAACCGTTCCAGCGGTCGAAGAAGCGACGGTTTTAAGGCCGTTGTTCGTCGCATTGCTGAAACCGCTTGCGTAAATCAGTTGAAGCGCAGTAAATGCGCCAAGGCCCGAAGCGGCGGCGTAGGTCTTCGAAGCGGCGGTAACGCCGGTAAGCGCAACAGCCGCAGCGTTAAGCGCCTTCGTATTCGGCAGTTCGCGCGCATCGGCAAAGAAGAAGCCTTGAAGCAAGCGCGTAAGGTTCGACTTCGTAAAGTCGATATTGAAACCGCCCGAAGCGTCAAGGTCGGTAATCGTACCTTTCTTGTTTTGCCGCGAAGGGTCGATAGGCGCACGCGCGACGGTCGAAAGTTCGCCGCCGAAATCCGAATAGCTGTTGGGTTCCAGCCCGTACCAAACGGGCGTACCCGGAAGCGTTTTCAGCGTCGTTTCTTCCGCGAATGCAAGGCCGGTAATGTTCGAATCAATTTTGTTAGCCATTTGGCGAACTCCTTTAACCTAATTCGTCGTATTCAAATTCGGCAACGACGTTAAACCGATAAAACAAATCTTCGGGCGAAAGTTCGTTTATTCGGGCATTGCGAAACCAAACCTTACTGGGCGTTGATTTGCCCCGGAATGAATTTCGCGCAACTTCGGCAAGCTTCCTTCCGATTTCGCCAGCTTGCGCATTCGATTTCGGGCAAAAGATTTGCACAAATACCAGACCCGAAGAAGTGTAACGCCTTTGACCGGGCGCACCTTCGCAAGTTGAAAGCGTCGTTTGTTCTTCAAATACCGTTTGCGTCGAAACGCGGCCCCAAAATTTGGAACCGTCGGGAATTGAAGGTTCTTCGACGTTCTGCCAACGAATGTCAGGCACATAGCCAACAACCGACGAAGTTTTGGCCGAATTCCAATCTTGCCAAAATACGGCGTTTATTTCGTCGATAGCATTACTGTAAGTTGTTGTCATCCTTTGAACACTACCGTATAAAGTATGGTTTGACCATTCGGCGAAAGAACGTCGATATTTTCCAAACGAAGTTCTTTGCCGTCGCGAATAACAACGTCTTTCAACGAAGGTTCGAAATTAACCGCGCCCATATATCCCATAACGGAACCCGTCGGCACTTCCGTTCCGCGAAGGTACGCGATTGTTTCGCGCATTTCCTTATTTATCGGAAGAAAGCAAATCGTTACGTCGTGTTCGACAGGCGTTGCGGGTTGCGTCGGTTTCCAAGGCTGCGAAGAATCGACCGGCGCACCGTCGCGAACAACCCGCCATTTAACAGCTTGGCCGTTCTTCGCAATAAGCTTCAATGCGGTTTGAACTTGTCGGTCGAATTGCGCCATAATCAAACCCGCATTGTTCGAAGTGCGAAGCCGGTTGCAGTTGAACCAAACAGCGGGGCCAACAGCGAATCGACGGCGGTTAATGTGGGCACGATACCAACTTTCGTCGGGTCGGCGTATTTGGTCGTAATCGGCCCTACGGTTTCTTCGGTTACGAAGTTCGAAGCCGAATAATTCGGCATAATATCGACGCCTTCGGCAATTGCCAGAATTGCGGCGCATTGTGCCGATTTAAGTTCTTTTGGAATTGCATTCGACGAAAAAGCCGTTTCGCTTCCGTACAAATAAACGTCGGTTCGCGGCCATTGCAACGACTGCCCTTCGTTCGTCATTTCGCCTTGATAGCGCATTGCGAACGATTCCAAATAATCTTTAGCTTTGATAAGCTGAATCGCTACGTCGTCATCCGTAGCCGACAGGGTTACGCCGCGTTCGGCTGCATACGCGCGCGCTTCAACAATCGTAACGAACGAATTTGCGTTCGTTACGTTGGAACCGTCTTCGACGATAATTGCGATTGTCATTTAAGCGAACCAAGCGTTAAGGGCCAAAATATCAGCCGCAGCAATTGCCGTTGTATCGTTGTCTGCAACCGCGCCGGTAATTGCAAACGCAATGCCAGTCGTGAAAAATTGGCCGTATGGGTTCAAGTCAATTTCGAATCGACTTGAAGCATCCAAAGCAATAGTTAAAACCGGAACGTCGGTGCCGACAGTAGGGGCCGAAGCTTTGTTGTAAAACTTCAAATAACGAATCGAAGCGACGTTGTTACGACCGATAATCAAAAACAAACGCCCGGCGCTGGCTTTTATCAATGTTGCGTTTGTCGTAGCAGCGGAAGAAAGCAAACGAAACGGCGCGACAATGCCGCCCGTTGTCGCGCGGGCTTGATTTCCAACATCGCCGACCAAGTTTGCACCGGGTGCAATCACCGCCGTTGTTTGCAAGTTGGACGCCGTAGCTTGTTGCATGTTTAAAGTCGTATTCGAAAACGGTTGTTGTGAAAAAACACCGCTACACGAAACGTTACCGCCAACAACGGCAGTTGAAACGCGAACCCGAACGTAACGCGCCGTAATAGCAGCGCCGAACAATCGCGTCGCATTTGCGGCAAGCGTAAGCGACGTAACAGGGTTCGCGTTTTGCGTCGTCATGTCGAAAACTTGCAAAAGGTTTCCAGCGGGCGAACGTGTAATGTCGTTCGTTTGTTCAAACGTAAGAACGCCCGCAGAAACACCCCCGGTTTGAATTTGGAATGTCGCCGAATGAAATTGCCCGGCGTCGTACCAATCCGAAGCGCCGTTGGTCAAAAGGTTGATATTCAAAACAGGGGCCGTAAGAACGCCGCCCGATTGCGTCAAAACATCAGACAAAACAACCGGCAACGAACTATCGGGCGAAGCCTTGCCCATGCAAAGTTCTTCGAATGCTTCGGTAACGCGGCTAAAGAGTTTGAAAGTCATTTTTGTTTATTCCGGTTGTTTTGTTTGAAGCCTGCCCACATTAAGCGGGCAGGGCCGGGGCTTACTGCGCGGCGTTGGGCGTCCAAGCCGGGGCGGCTGCGGGCTTCGCGGGCTGCGCCGGGGCTTGGGGCTTGGTTGCGGCTGCGGGCGCGTTGGCGGGCTTGGCCGGGGCTTTCGGGGCCGGGCTGTCGCCTACCTTCTTAGCCAGCGCGGCCAGCTTGGCGGCATGGGCCTTAATGGCTTCTTCGGCTTCCGGGTAGGCTTCGGCGTAGGTCGGCGGAACCTTGCCCGCTACGCCGTCGCATTCTTCCAACGCACCTTCGGGCGGAACGGCGCGGGCGTTGCGGAACACGACTTGCGCTTGCATCTTCGAAGCGGCTTCGAAGTCTTCCGGGGTCGGCGAAACGCCATCCACGAAATAAAGAATCTTTGCGGGTTTCATAGTTGAATTTCCTTCGAATTAAGTTTGCATGGAAGAAAGGGGTCGAAGCCCCTTCCGTCGTTCGCCTTACCTGGTTTTAACAACAACCCCGGCCAGGTCTTTATGCGAAGTTGCGTACTTATCCCAATTGGTCGAAGTCAGCAAAGCCGCATCGTTCGGCGATTTACCGCCGTTCGCCTTATCCCAAGCGAAGCCCTTAACGCCGACGTTATACGACCATTCGGCTTGGAAAGTCCGAATAATATTTTCGTCGCCGTTCTTCGCTTCTTCGTTCGCGGTGTAATCGTTGTTTTGGTCGATAATGACCGCGCCCGGAACAAGGCCAAGAACCGCGTAATTGTTCGGCGTGCCGGCAATAACCAGATTTTGCGAATCAGTCATAACCAACAGTTTGCCGAACGGGTCGCGCATAACGTTGATATTGCCGTAAGTGAAAAGCGACGCGCTGTTGGTAAGGTTCTTCCCGTACAGGTCGAACATGGGTTTCGAGTGCATAACCCAAGCCGAAATCGTCGAAGCTTGGTCGCCGAACTTGGCTTGACCGTTGTTCAGATTACCGAACGACAACGTATTTTCGGGCGAAGTGTTGCCGGTGGCGTCATAAACGACGGCGGTTTGGGCTGAAAGTGCGGCATAAGAAGCGCCAAGACCAACGTTCAGCATATCGGCCATCGTATCGACGGCGAGTTGTTGCCCAAGGGCCGCGCCTGCGACTTCCGGGTTTTGCTGAATCCATTTGAATTGGCCGGGGTCAAGGCGAACAGGCGGCGTACCGGCTGCAACCTTAACCATCGTATCGACAAGATGCGCCAAGTTCTTTTCGGCGACGCTGCCGGAACCGTAGGAATTACGGCGACGAACAAGGCCCGAAATCTTGGCGAAAAAGGCAACGTCGGAATAATCGCCTTGATGCGCAGCCGCGCGAAGTTGAATCGCCCCGCCCGTTGCGGTATTGAACAGGTCGATTTTTTGGCGCAAAACTTCGGTCATCGAAGAATATGCGTATTCGGAATAAACGGCAAGGTCAGAAAGTGCCATGATAAAGCTTCCTTTAATCGGTTGCCTTCGAAGCTTTGATGTGTTCCGCAAGTTGTGCGGGATTCATCGAAGCAAGGTCGGCGGGTTTGTCGGATTGGTTCGGGGCACCGCCGCCGTTTTGATTCGAAGACCGACCGGCACCGCCGGAAGCCTTTGATGCGGTAATTATAGCGGAAAAATCTTTGTTTGCAACAAATTCCGCCGACAGTTCTTCGACGGTCATTGCGGAAACCTTGCCTTCTTTGTCAAGAATCCGCGTAACCGGCGCGTCGCCTTCAAAATCCGCAGCCAAGCGCGCTTTAATGTGGGGAAGAAGCAACGCCGGGGCGTTGGAAATCTTCGACGCGATTTGCTGCGCTACGTTATCGACAAGTTGCGTTTTCGTATGCGAAGTAAGCTTGCCCAACTTGCCTTCGTATTCGGCTTTTTGGTCTTCAAGCTTCTTTTGCCAAGACTTTTCAAGCGTTTGAATATCGCCCTTTTTGCGGGCGTCATCGTTGCCCAATGCGTCAAGCTGTTCTTGCGCTTCGCGCAACTTCGTTTCAGCTTCGCGGCGCAACTGCGCTTCGCGGTCTTTCGCGCGCTTCAAAGCGCCCGTATCTTCGTCGCCGTCAATATCCAGCCGGAAGCCGTCGCCGTCTTCGATATATTCGGCTTTGATATGTTCGGAAAGCTTTTCGTATTCAGCTTTGGTAAGTTTCTTTTTAAGTGCCATTGCTAGGACTCCTTAGCGGTTATGCCGATTCACCGAACCAGCGGGAAAGAATTTCGTTTATTTTGCGTCGAAAAGCTTCAAGCGTAAGCGGTCGGGGTTCGTACCGTTCCAAGTCTTTTTCTTTCAAACTTCCATTTCGCAAGGCTTCTGCGTTGGCTTCACCTAAAATATCGTCTTGCACGTTTTCAGGCTGGCGAACGGCCCAAGTATAAAACGTTTCGGCGGCTATGTCATCATTTCCCACAATTGGGGCGATATGCGACCGGCAGCGAATATGCGCGGGCGGAATTGGCCCGGCCCCGTATCGGTATCGTCTATGGTTGCGACTTGAACAAATTTCGGTCGTTCGACTATCCATTACCGAATGCCACATATACCAACCGAAAAGGGCCGAAACTACGCCAGCGCCGACAATTGCCGAAACGTGTTGAACAGCCGTTGCCAAAACTGCCGAAGCTTGAACCCCGACGCGCTGCAACTGCGACGACGTACCTTGCTTCGCATCTTCGCCGGTTAGTTCGGCGATTGTTTCTTGCAATGTCCAACCATTCGACCAAGCCTTGCGAATTGTGTTTTCGACGCCAGCTTGTGCCGACGTTGCAAAGGTCTTGACAAACGGCAAAAGATACAAGCCGTTTGCAGGAATCGGCGCATTCGTAACGGCAGACCAAAGCCGGTCATTGTTTCCAGTAACCGAAGCAATGCCGAAAAGCGGAATGATATTCGACGATTCGTTTTGCTGTTTGATGTATTCAATTGCCTGCGCATCCGTTGGAACCTTCGGCGTAGTTTCGCCGTCTTCCATGTTCATTTCGCCGTCTTCCATGTTCATTTCAGCATGTGCCAAAGAATAAGCCCGTCGATTCATTTCTAAATTAACGGCCATAAAGTCTTTAAGCTGTTTGATAAGCTGTTGCGTGTATTTGGAATAAATACGCGATTGCGATTCGCGCAACGACAAAACAAGCCTATTCAATTCGGCTTTTGTCAAACCGTCCAAAGTCTTATATTTGACGCGATTTAAAAGCCGGTTAAGTTCTATGCGAAGTTCGGCCAATACAAAATTAAATTCGCGGGCGTATTGAACTTTAACGCCTTCGATATAGACTTGTTGCCGCGTTGCTATATCGTACAAACGTTGGTTATCTGCCAAAGCCATATTAAGCCCCTTCGTTGCCCACATTGCCCGAACCGTCGCCCGGCGTATTGGCTGGCGTCGCAAGGGCCATCGCGGCGGCGGTTTCTTGCGCGATTGCTTCTTTCGCTTTGGCGTCGTCTTCGGTTGCTGTTCCAGACTTACGAAGAACGGCGCGCATTTCTTCGAAGGTAATTGCGCCGCCTTGCCATTCTTTGATAGCTTGGGCGCGTTCTTCCGGCGACATTTTGTTAATATCGTAATCGGAATTAAGTTCAAAGGTTATTGCGGTATCCGAAGCGCCGACAAATTTTGCGCACCATTTCAAAGCCCAATTGTAAGCGGCTTCGACATTTTTTGCGGAACTTGCAAGGGTCGAACCTTCCGAAGCCGATTCCAATTCCGCTTCGGTTGCGGTTCGTTGAACTTGCTTTTGTTCGACAAGCTTTGCGCCAAGTGCGACCATTTGCCGTTCTTTGGCTTCCATCGCTTCTTTAATCATCGTATTTTCGCCAGCCTGCAACAACTTAGCGTCGCCGCCGACAGGAAGCGGAATGCCGCCGCGCGAACCAAACGCGACGGTTCCTTTCAATACGTCTTTTACCCATTCTTCCGTAAGGCCGGTAAGAACTGGCGTCGGTTGTCCGACGATAAAACAAGATTCTTCGTAATCCGCCGAATTACGATAATGCGCGACGTTGATACTTGCCAAATCGTAAAGATTCGGGTTATCGGGCTGCGGGTCGTTGTTTTCCGAACCTACGAACGAAAACGGGATTTCGCGCAACGGCAGGCCGTCGGCACCTTTCGGGCGAAGTTGCTTCGTAAGCTGGAAATTGCCTTTCGGCGTCTTGCTTCCATCCCATGCCGACGGCTGCGGTTCCGACCAAACTTCCATTACGTATTCGCCGTTTTCGTCAAGCTTCAAGACGCGGAATTGCGCCGCATTCTTCATTTCAAAGCCATCATCGGCGAACGTGTAAGATTCGGCCAATACGACAAGCGACAAGATTTCTTCGGCCCCGCGTTCGGTCAAACGCCAATTGATAATTTCTTGCGGCGAATACGTCGTAATGGTCGGGCGAACGCGGCCCGCTTCAAGGTCGGCAATCGTTGCGCCGCCTTCGGGAACTTCGGGATAATCGACCAACAGACCGGCGCGCGAATACGCCAGCGTAAGCGAAAGCGTCTTTTTTGATTGCTGCGCCAAGCTTACGCCGGTTCCGCTGGCATTTTCGACAACGGTATTCAACAACGACGGAACTTTAATAACAGGGTCGCGCATAAACACTTGACCGACAAGGCCGTTCAAGGTGCGACGGGTTACGTTATAAAAAACGGCGCGTTTGACGTATGATTCGTAACGCGCTTTATTTTCTTTCGATTGGTCTTCGGCGTTCGGCATCGGCAAATAAACCGTTCGCGCGCCTTTAATCGTAGGTTCGCCGGAAAGGCAATCGCGAATCAAATAGTATTGCGGAAGAAGTTTCGACAGTTCGGGACGAATAAAAGCAACGTTCGGCATTTGGTTTTTCCTTTAAGACGGCATAACAATTTTGAATTTCGACGCGCTGCGGTTCGAACCCTTCAAGACGCGATAACGTACCATATCGTAACAATGGTCTTCCGCCGAAGTATCCACATCGTCGATTTTCTCTTTGTCGCGCGGCAATGTGGGCAAAGTTTCTATCGAAGCGATGCAATTTGCCATGAAGTATAACCCAGGCCCCTCGTTTTTAACAGCGGCTTCTAATCGGTCGCGTAGCAATTGAAGGCCGTTGCGTCGCGAACCGGGCGATTTGTCCGACTCAATCCAGCGAACGCCCTTCTTCGACATTTTGGCTTCGATAGTATCTACGTCGGCTTCGCGAACATCGCGAATTTGATTATCGGCGGGGCCGGGCCAAGGTTGCGTCGAAATCCAGCCGTTCGCCATCATTGAAACTTCACGGTCGATAATGCCCTGCGCTACGTCGGGCGCGGAAAGCTTTAAACCTTTGTTAGTTCCGACTTCGGTTGCGCCGTACCATTCGAAGATTTGAATAAGCGAACCCGGTTGCGGGCAGAAGGAATAAACTTCGTCGCCGACGATAATTTGCGCTTCTTCGCCGTTGGCTTCCGCCCACCAACCCACACTAAACGGATGCGACGAACCCCAATCGAAAGCCCTATCTATGCGCCAGCTTGCAGGCACTGCGAAGCGCGGTACAACGTGCAAATGCGATTGCCAAAGGTCGTCGATTGCCCCGCCTGCGGTAACATCCCAATCGCCATAAAGCCAAGCTTTGCGCAAGTTCGGGTCTTTAATGCTTTCCAGTTCGGCAACGTATCCGGGCGGAAGATACTTGTTTTCGCGATACGAACCGAAGATAGCGACTTGGGTTCGAACGACGGTTTCGTTCTGTTCCGTTTGGGGGTTGTAGATTTCGACGGAAGTACGAACAACCGTACCGCGCGGGGCTACGTTGATAAAACGACGCTTTACCCAATTATGACCTGGGCCGTTCGGGTTCGTTGTGCTGAATACTTCAAGCGGAATCGGCGGCAACGGAAGGCCGTTCGGCGTTGCGTAAGTTCCGTCGGAATTCTTCGGCGTGTTTAATATCGGGTCGAATGAACTTCGATTAACCGACATAAACTTATCGTAAAGTTCCGACGAAGCATGTTTGGTTAATTCGTTCCAGCCTAGAAACGGGTATTCGTGGCCGTGGAAGCCTTCGTAATCCGAAACCTTTTTGACGTGGCGAAACAACAGTTCTTCGCCAGTAGGCCAAACCCATTTATAAGCCGAAGTCGATTCGTAGAACTTCGCACCGTCGCCGAACTTGCCGAACCATTTTTTCGATTCGGCAACAAGCCCGCCCAAATGGTCAAATTCCAAATCGAAAATAACGCCGCGCCAGAATTGGCCGTAGCCTTTCCCGACGTGGCGCAGAAAGCGCATAAGTTGGGTAACGGTCTTGCCGGGGCCGCGTGCGCCTTCGTATAGCGTATGGTCGCAACGCGAATCAATGGCGATTGACTGCGAACCGGGAAGCGGTCGCCAAACGATTTCAGGCGCGGGCGCTTTCGATACCGCAACCGACAACGCCGTTTGCTTAGTGGCGACTTCTGCTAACATTCAGCAATTCCCGTTGTTGTTGCGCCGCTGCGGCTTCCCATTCTTCGTTCGTTCCATGCGTCGGAACTTCGATAGCGCGCGGGATAACGACTTGCACGGCGGGGCCGTTTTGCGGTTTCTTCGAAAGCCCTTTTAATTCCATTAGTTTATCAAGGGCTTTAATTCTGTCGTCCGCGTGCGGGCAAGCTTCGATAATTTCTTTTAATTTTTCTTCTACATATTTTTCATCTTCCGAAATGCCGGTTTCGGCATGTTCGGCTTTTTTAATTTCGGCAATCATCGCCTTAACTTCGGCGTCGTTGTGCCACATTGAAGCGATTTGCGCGGCCCGGTTAAAGTTGGCAGGATGCACCAATTGCCCGGCTTCTAGCGGGTTCATATTCGCCGAAATCATCGCTTGCGCGAATGCGGCTTTTTCTTCGGATTCGGTCATAGCAGGAAGCCTTCAAATGTCTTTGCCCACACTACGGGAAGACCGAAGCACGACGAACAGCGCCCCGGCAAGCGACAAAGCGGCCAGAATCCAGCCGCCAAAGCGTTTCAATCCTGCGAGAATAAGCGCGGTCATGTTCTACCCCTGCAACGTTCTTCCGGCCTGAAAATCGGCCAAGGAAAGCCCGCCCGTATATTGGAAATGCGGAAATTCGCGAAAGGTTCGCCAATCGCCCGCCCATTCAAGCCCGCAACTTTTGCCAATTGCGCCGATTCGTTGCCAAAGCTTCAAATCTTCGCCAGTAGTTCCCCAAACCGGCTTACCGTTGCGAAGCGGTACAACGTCGAAAGCGACGCGCCAGTTATGCCAGCTTTGACCGGCCTTCGCGTTCGTTACCTTGCGACCCGGCGCGGTTCGGCCTTGGGCATAAAGTGCATTTTGCGATTCGGCGTCGCGATAGGTAGAAGTTACGATAACTTCGATACCTTCGGCTTTGCAAAGCGCCAGAAAATCGCGGGCTTTTTCTTCGACGACCGGGTTAAGGTCTTCAAGCTTCCGGCTGTTTATCATTTTCTACCCCTTTCGGTTCAAGCTTCGTTTGTTTGATAGCGCGGGCAATCAACGAAGCAACGAAGATTCCAACGCCGATAAGCGGCATATAACGTTCGGGAATTGCCGCCTTCAAATCAGCGGGCATCATGGCCCAAGCCGACAAGGCAACGTCGGGAAACGCGATAAGAACGCCGGTAATCGCCGAACCGATGATGCCAAGGCGAACCGACCAAAAGCGCCAAAAATTGCGCCAATCTTCGATAAGTTCAGGCTTCTTCATTTGTCGGCCTTTTTGTTAATTTTGTCTTCGATGCGGTCAAGCTTTGCGAATATTGTGGCAATGTCGCGGTTCATATCGTCGCGCTTGACGTACTGCCCGGCCACAAGAACTTCCATATTGCCGACCTTATCGGCCAACTTTGAATCTTGCTGTTCAAGTTCTTTAAGCGACTGCCACATAACGCGCATCCACCAACCGCCCAACGCGCCGATAATTGCGAAGGCTACGTTAAAAAATTGTTGTTCGTTCATTCACAAGCCCAGACCCTAAAATGTATTTGGCCGAAGATTAGCACGGATTAGCACAAATTGACAAGAAACGCAAAAGAAAAAGCCCGGCGCAATGGCCGGGCTTGTTGTCGAATAGCCCCGCGAAGGGCTATCGGGGCAGGTCAGGCGGTACGCCAAACACGCGCGCCCTTAACGCCGTCTTCTTCCACGCTGCGAACAACGAACTTACGGGTTTCGACCATGACGGGCACGACTTCGCCTTTCTTGTTGGTCTTGGTCGAACCATCTTCGGCAGGCACGGCGTAACGTGCAGTTGCGCTGGAAACGGTCGAAGCAAGCGACTTCGCGGCGTTCGGCTTGCTTTCGTCATTGGCGACGAAGAAGGATTGGCCGACTTCCAGTTGGGCGAACGGATACACGTTGACGCCGCGACCGCGACCGGAAATTGCAGGAACAGGAACGTTGTCTTCGATTTGGAACATGGTTTTCACCTTTTCAGTTTTGCCGGTTGCGGCGGTTTCGGAATTTGCTTCGGTAGTTGCATTGTCTACGACAATTGCGCCGCTGTCAAGGCTTTCGATACCGGCTTGCGTTGCGCGGGTTGCGATTTCGCCCGCTTCGTTCACCATAGCCGGGTTGATTTCAACCAAGCCAGCTTCGACAAGCGAGCCATGCACGGCGGCGGGGGTGAAAAGGCCGTTTGCGCCAGCGGCGACGATTTCAGCAAGGCCGATAACGGCAACGGCGGTTGCGGCGGTCTTCTTTGCTGCGGATTTCTTGGTAGTCATTTTTAAAACTCCTTCCGAGGGTTAATGTAACGTCATGTTCTTTGTTACGACGCTTTGAATTTTACTACGTTGTTTTAGTAAGTCGAGCTTTGGAACGAAACTTTTTCAACTTTTTTCGGGCCGTGTTCCTTTTCACATTCCGAAACATAAGTTCCTTCGTAATCCGGCCAAACGCCCGACTTCACGTTGTCGCAATACAACGCCTGTTGCGTTTTGGCGTCTTCGTAGTCCATACCGCCGACAATGCCGAAAGCTGCGAAAAGTGTCAAAGCGACGAAAACCGGCGTCAAATTGCGTTTCATGTGGGGAACTCCTTTTGTTTGAACGTGCGACTATCTTACGACGTTTTGTTTTGTGCGTCAATAGATGCGGAAACTTTTTCGACGCCTTCGATTGCCACGAGCTGCGCAAGCAAAATTCCGTTTTGCATGTTGGTAAAATGCGACAACAGTTCTTCATTAACGCCCGCAGTTTCGCCAAGTTCGATAAGGGCTTGAAGCGCTTTATATTGCAATGTGAGTTGCTGATACATGACGGCAGACGCGCGCAAGACGTTAAACCATTCAGGCGCAACGCTTTGTTCGGTAAGAACCAGCTTCGGCGCTTCGAAGTCTTGCGTATTGATTGCAAGAACGTTCCCGGTTTCGTCTTTGACTAGCCAATAACTTTCGATTTGTGCATGTTCCATTCTAAGCCCCTTCAAACATAAACAGGCATTCTACGCCAGCTTCGATAAAGATTCGTTCGGCTTCTTCCGCAGATTCGCGCCAGTCCTGCGATATATGCCCACAATAAGCAACGACGCGGGCGATTCCCGCTTGCGCTATCTT
>ERZ650300.586-NODE-586-length-22338-cov-5.471211_pt1 | contig 22338 bp, 20 predicted proteins | sample MGYA00376236_ERZ650300 | MGnify/ENA primary metagenome ERZ650300 (study PRJEB26733, sample SAMN07839303) | wastewater metagenome | biome: urban; feature: wastewater treatment plant; material: waste water | place: USA: North Carolina | collected 2016-04-28 ...
AAATATTCTCATTTAATTGTTAATTTTTACATCTCATCAGTCAAATTAACCTAAAAAGGGACTGCACGTTGCGCGCAGTCCCTCTAATATATCATATTCTGTTTCTTATAGCCCTTGCCGTTATTTTTTCAATTTTCTGCCAAATATAAATGTCGAAAAATATATTACCGATGCAATAATCACTATCATCGGACCTGTTGCCACATTGGTGTAGTATGACACTGCGAGGCCGACTATACCGGAAAATACTGAAAATATCACTGAAAAGAAATGATACTCACGCATATTTTCCGAAATATTCCTTGATGAAGCCGCCGGTAATATAAGCAGAGCATTTATGATAAGTATGCCTATCCACTTGATGGATAGCATAACTATGAGTGCTACAAGCACCGCAAACAGATTATCCAGAAGACGCACATGGATACCCTTGCTTTTTGCCACGCTTCTGTGTATGCAGATGGCGTTGAGCTTATTGAAGCAAAGCACCCAGAACACTATAGTGACCACAAAAATCACAATTAGATAAACTATCTCAGTCTTTGTGATGCTTAGCACATCGCCCACCAGTATACTTGAGTATTTGCTGAAATTGCCGCCCTTTGACAGTATCGCAAGACCTATCGCCACAGAGCACGATGAAAATACCGATATAATGGTATCTGTCGATGCAGTGTTCAGACTGCCTATCTTATTTAAAAGAAGTGCAAACACTATCGCAAATATCACCATGGCAAGCGAGGTGTCTGCCATGCCGCATACCACTCCGACAGCGATTCCGGTAAGTGCTGAATGTCCGAGTGCATCTGAAAAGTATGCCATCTTTTTGTTTACAATCATGGTTCCCATTATGCCAAAAAGCGGTGTGATGATGAGCACAGCGATAAGGGCATTTCTCATGAAATCATATTGAAGCCAGGAGGTTATATTCATTTGTGCTCCTCCTCTCTCACCCAGGATTCCTCTCCTGTGTAAAAAATTCTCTCAAATTCCTTGCTCTCGAAGACTTCCTTCACAGTTCCCTGCTTTGCAACGGTCTTATCAAGCAGTACAACATGGTCTGCGTACTTTGCCACATAGTCCAAATCGTGCGATATCAGTATGATTGCAAGGTCATAGTGAGTCTTTAAATAATCCATGGTCTTATAGAAAAGCTCCATGCCGTTTTGGTCTATTCCGGACACCGGCTCATCCAACAGCAGCAGGTTCGGCTCGTCCATGATTGCCATGGAAAGAAGCACTCTCTGCAGCTGTCCTCCCGAGAGGTTGCACACCTGCTTGTCGATGAGCTCCTCAGCCTCAAATACCTCGAGTGTCTCCCTTATCTTTGCCTCTATCTTTTTGCTCTTTGGCAGAAAAACAGGATAATTGTACTGATAGCTTGCTATGAGGTCATACACGCTGACCGGTGTATTTTTCTCGATATTGACAGACTGCGGCACATAGCCGATTTTAAGCTTAGCCATATGTCCGTCCTTAGTATCCTTGAACTCAATCGTACCGGTGTGAGGTATCTCGCCGAGTATCGCCTTTATGAGTGTAGATTTTCCGGCACCGTTTTGGCCTATTATGACATTGAAGGAGCCACAGTGTATGTGCATATTTACATCCTCAAGCACTGTCTGCTCTCCAAAGCTCACTCCAAGGTTATTTATTTTTATGCAATGAAAGCCACATGGCTGTATTATTTTCCGCATATTTTCTCCAATTTTATTTAGTAAATGCCTCTTTGATAAGCTCTATATTGTGCTCCATACCATAAAGATAGCTGTCCTTGTCGTACTCTCCCCTGTTGAGAGGGTCGATATAAATCACATGCACATCTGTCTCACGCGATACGGTATCTCCCATGCTCTTTCCGTAGAGCTCCTCAGCTAGTATTACCGACACTCCGTCATCCTTTATGGCACCTATTACCTGTTTTATCTCACCTGCGCTGACTGAGCGCTCCTCGTCAAGGTCTAACAGATAGCATGCATTCATGGAAAAATCATCAGCTACATATGCATAGGCCTCATGGAATATGATGATATTCTGTCCATTGGTAAGACTCTTTATGCTATTTATCTTTTCTTCAAGCACTGCAAGCTTTGCATCATATGCTTTTGCATTTGCATAATATTCATCAGCATGCTTTGCATCCTTTTCGGCAAGCCGGGATGCGATTGTCTGAACCATGGTGCGGTAACGCGGCACGCTCATCCATGCATGGGCATTCTCATCACCGTGGTCATGGTCATGCGCGCTATCTGATTCTGCGTCTGCTTCGTGGTCATGGTCGTGGTCACTGTCTGCATCATCCTCAGAAAGAAGTGCCACATCCTCACAGGCCTCAACCACATCAAGCTTCGGATACGCCTTTGCCACATCAGACATAAACGACTCTATACCGCCTCCGTTTATTACAAAAACATCGGCTGTGGATAAAAGCTTCATATCCTCCGGTGTTAGCTGAAAATCGTGCAGACAACCGGTCTGTGGCTCGCTTAAGTTTTCGAGTCTCACTCCTTTCACACCATCCACTATGTTTAAAGTGGCAATGTACATAGGATAGAAGGATGTCACGACAGTAAGCATATCGTCTGCTTCGTCAGTATTTTTTGTATTGCCCGAAGCATTTGATGCTCCACCGGCAGCGCCTTTCATACCTGCTGTGTGCTCATATGCCATTACCGCAAGCGTACACACTATCAATATACACAAAAACATAATGCCTACAAATTTGCATTTATTCTTCATATATTAAATATTCGCCTTTCTTTCTATAACTTTATTTCTTTTTATGATTATTAACGCTTTTTTTGCTCTTGGCCTTATCTCTGCGTTCTTTAGTCTTTTTGGCAACCGGCTTTCCGGTCTTCTTCCAGCGCTCCTTTTTGTGTGGCTGGGATGCAGCGGCTCTTTTTGCAGCTGATTTTGCCTCGCGCTTTGCTTCTTCCTCCTGTTTCATGGCAAGAAGCGTATCCTCGTCAAACACGAGTGAATCTATGAGATTCCAGATTTCGTCCCTGCCTTCCTTTGACATGGACGAAAACGGTATAACTACCGTGCCCGGCTTCACATGAAGCACATCCTTGATAGTCTTTATGTGTGCGGCAATCTGGCTTTTTTTCAATTTATCAGATTTGGTTGCAATGATGATCGGTGCAAAGCCCTGGTTTACCATCCAGTCATACATCATGATATCATTGTCCGATGGCTCATGCCTTATATCTATTAAAAGAAACACTGCCTGAAGCTTTTTTGAGGTGTGAAGATAGTTTTCTATCATCTGTCCCCATTTAGCTTTTATCTCGATATTGGCATTGGCATAGCCATAGCCCGGCAGATCGACCAGATACATGGCGTCATTGACGTTATAAAAATTGATGGTCTGTGTCTTGCCGGGCTGTGAAGAGATCCTGGCAAGTGACTTTCTGTTCATGAGTGCGTTGATCAGTGACGACTTGCCTACATTTGACTTGCCGGCGAATGCCACTTCATTATACTCATTGTCAGGGATTGTGCTTGTAATTCCGCAAACTGTCTCTAAATTAACACTTTTAATTACCATAATCTCTTCCTCATTCTTATTTTACAAATGCTATCTTCTCCACCTGTGAAAATCTCTCCACCGGCACGATTTCCATGCCGTCTGTTATTTCTTTTGAAATCTCCTCCAGGTCCTTTTCATTATCCTTTGGAATACATACTGTTTTTATTCCGATTACTTTGGCTGCAAGCAGCTTTTCCTTGAGTCCTCCTATCGGAAGCACCCTGCCGCGCAGTGTTATCTCGCCTGTCATGGCTACATCTGCCCTGACAGCTCTGTCTGTAATGGCTGAGAGCATGGCTGTCGCCATAGTGATACCTGCAGATGGTCCGTCCTTTGGCACTGCGCCCTCCGGGATATGTATATGGATATCATGCTTCGTGTAAAACTCTGCATCAATGCCATATCCTTCGCTTATTGAGCGCACATAGCTAAGTGCCGCCTGTGCCGACTCCTTCATCACGTCGCCTAGCTTACCGGTGAGCACGAGCTCACCCTTGCCCGGCAGCACATTCACCTCAACCTCGAGTGTGACTCCGCCCACGCTGGTCCATGCCAGGCCTCTAACGATTCCAACCTCTGCGTGATCATTTTTCTTCTCCGGACTGTACTTCGGATTGCCCAGATATGTCTTAAGATTGGTCTTTGTAACCTTTACAGCAGCTTCGCTGTCCTTAAAGATTTCCCTGGCAGCCTTGCGGCACAGCTTGCCGATAGTCCTCTCAAGGCTTCTGACTCCGGCCTCTCTGGTGTACAGCCTGATGATATCCTTTAGGGCAGAGTCTGTTATCGTAAGCTGTTCCTTTTTAATTCCGTTTTTGCTCTTTTGCTTCTCAACCAGGTGTTCCTTTGCTATGTGAAATTTCTCATTTTCAGTGTAGCTTGACACCTCAATAAGCTCCATCCTGTCAAGAAGCGGCTTTGGAATGCCTGAAACCTCATTTGCAGTTGCAATAAAAAGCACCTCCGACAAATCTACAGGCATCTCGATGTAATGATCCCTGAATCTGCAGTTCTGCTCACTGTCAAGCACCTCGAGAAGAGCGGCTGATGTGTCACCCTTGTAGTCACTTGACACCTTATCTATCTCATCCAACAGCATGAGAGGATTTGAAACGCCTGCCTGTCTTAAGCCATTTACTATACGGCCCGGCATAGCGCCGATATATGTCTTTCTGTGTCCACGGATTTCTGCCTCATCGCGCACACCACCAAGAGAAATACGCACATATTTCTTCTCCAGTGCAGACGCAATTGAACGGGCTATGCTTGTCTTTCCTGTTCCCGGAGGACCTACAAGACAAATTATAGGACTCTCTCCCTTGCTTGTCAGATTTCTGACTGCCAGAAACTCAAGTATTCTCTCCTTAACATCCTTTAATCCGTAGTGATCATCATCGAGCACCTGTGCTGCATGGTCAAGATCCTTGTTGTCCACAGACATCTTGTTCCACGGAAGCTCAAGTACAGTCTCTATATAGCCTCTCTCAACTGTGCTCTCTGATGAGCTGCTGCTCATATTTCTAAAGCGCTTTATCTCTTTTTTCGTCTTTTCCTTTACGTAGTCAGGCGCATCTAACTCAGATAGCTTTTTCTCATATTCATCAGCCTCCGAGTCAGCATTCTCGCCCAGCTCCTCACGTATCACACCAAGCTGTTCACGAAGCACATACTCCTTCTGATGCTTGTCCACACGAACCTTTACTTTTTTCTGAAGCTCATTCTTTATGGAAATAACCTCCACCTGGGAGAGAAGTAATGATACTATAACCTGATATCTGTCATTGATATCCTCTGCCTCAAGCACCTGCTGCTTAAGCTCATATGACACCGGCAGATTGTTGGTTACATAATCAATGAGCTTTTCAAGATCCTCATACTGATCTATCTGTCTGATAAGCTCCTTGCTGATTTTGCCGACGACTGCCGCATATCTGTGAAAAGCCTCTCTGACTCCGAGAAGCATGGCTTCCCTGAGATCCTCCGGCAGGCTGTCTGCATTACTATCACAATAACAGATTTCTGCCTCAAGGTACTTCTCATTACCGGTAAAGCCAAGCAATGCTGCCCGGCTTATTCCATCTACAAGTATTCTCACAACATCATTCTGTAATCTGACAACCTGCTTTATATCAGCAACAATACCCATCTGATAGAGGTCTTCCTGAGTCGGGTCCTCACTGTCCACATTCCTTTGTGTGACAAGATAAATCTTTTGATCCTGCTCCATAGCCTCCTCGACAGCACGAAGGGAGCGCTCTCTGCTGATGTCGAAATGGGCAATCATCCCCGGCAGAATAGTAAGCCCTCTCAGCGCTACTGCAGGCATATTCATAATCTGTTCTTCCACTTATATCTCCTGTATTATTGCACAGCCATGCATAACAAACCGCTGTGCAATTTATATTATCCGATGCTGTATCTTTTGTAAAATACCGCCTTGTACTTACGATGCCTCTTTTTCCTCGATATATGCCTCAGGCACGCAATCACCATCAAGCTTTAAGTTTTCCTCAACTGTATCCTTGTCGATTACGCACTTGCTGATGCTCTTGTCTGATGGTATACGATACATAAGGTCAAGCATAACAGCCTCCATGATGGCACGAAGTCCTCTGGCCCCTGTCTTTCTCTCAAGTGCCTTGTCAGCGATGGCATTTACTGCATCGTCTGTGAACTCAAGCCCTACTCCGTCAAGCTCAAAAAGCTTGGTGTACTGCTTGATAAGCGAGTTCTTAGGCTCCTTAAGTATACGGATAAGTGCATCCCTGTCGAGTGCCTCGAGAGAAACGGTAATAGGTACACGTCCGATAAACTCAGGAATCAATCCAAACTTTACAAAATCCTGTGGAAGTGCATGCTTAAACGCCTCTCCTACATTGAGCTCTGTCTTTGACTTTACATCTGAATTGAAGCCTATAGATGATGTATCCATACGACTGTCGATAATTTTTTCCAGACCATCAAATGCTCCACCGCAGATAAAAAGTATATTAGTAGTATCAATAGGAATAAGCTCCTGCTGCGGATGCTTTCTTCCGCCCTGTGGCGGTACAGATGCCTCTGTGCCCTCAAGAATCTTTAAAAGAGCCTGCTGTACACCCTCGCCTGACACATCTCTGGTGATTGAGACATTCTCTGATTTCTTTGTAATTTTATCTATCTCATCTATATAAATGATACCATGCTCTGCACGCTCGATATCATAATCTGCCGCCTGAATAAGCTTTAATAGGATATTCTCCACATCCTCACCTACGTATCCTGCCTCTGTAAGTGTTGTAGCATCAGCGATAGCAAATGGAACATTTATCACTCTGGCAAGTGTCTGCGCAAGAAGTGTCTTTCCTGAGCCTGTAGGTCCAAGCATGAGAATATTACTCTTCTGAAGCTCTACATCTGATGTATCACCTGCCAGAACTCTCTTATAGTGATTGTAAACAGCAACCGAAAGCACCTTCTTTGCCTGGTCCTGTCCTATTACATAATCGTCCAGAAACGCCTTAAGCTCCTCCGGAGTAACAAGATTTATATCATCCTTAGCGCTGCTTTTGTCCTCATGGCCCTCTACGCCTTCTTCCTCAAGAATCTCGGCACATATATCTATACACTCATCGCAGATAAAAGCTCCATTAGGTCCGGAAATCAAACGATTTACCTGGTCCTGTGTCTTACCGCAAAATGAGCAGCGAATCTTTCCGTCGTTTTTTCCTGCCATTATTAACTCCTTTTATTGCATGAGGGCATCCCATATGGGGTACCCTCTTAAATTCATCTAACTTCTGATTATCTGTTTGTTATTACACTGTCTATGAGACCATACTCTGCGGCTTCCTGTGCTGACATATAGTTGTCTCGCTCTGTATCAGCTGCAATTGTCTCGTATGGCTTGCCTGTATTGGCTGCTAAAATTTCGTTTAATCTCTTCTTTGTCTTTAAAATATTTTCTGCAGCAATCTGAATCTCAGTAGCCTGACCCTTTGCACCGCCAGATGGCTGATGAATCATAATCTCTGCATTTGGAAGAGCATATCTCTTGCCCTTTGCACCGCCTGCAAGAAGGAAAGCTCCCATGCTTGCTGCAAGACCGATACAGATTGTTGAAACATCACACTTGATGTACTGCATAGTATCGTAAATAGCAAGTCCTGCTGTAACCATTCCACCCGGTGAATTGATGTAAAGGTGGATATCCTTATTCGGATCCTCAGACTCAAGGAATAAAAGCTGGGCAACAACAAGGCTGGCTGTTGTCTCATTTACTTCCTCTCCAAGGAAAATTATACGATCTTTTAATAATCTGGAGTAAATGTCGTAGTTGCGCTCTCCTCTGCTGGTCTGTTCAATGACATATGGTACTAAACTCATATAAAATACCTCCTTTATAAAAGCTCAAAAGACCGGCTCAGAAAATAGGCTTCTGAGCCAGTCAATCAAATCTTGATTCAAAAATCTTATTCTTCTGTAGACTCTTCTGCATCAGCCTTTTTCTTTGCCTTTGCACGCTCTTTAACGTTGTCCATGATAAGATCTACGGCCTTTGTGATAGCAAGGTCTTTCTTCATAGACTCCTTCTCAGCATCTCCCATGTACTCTTTAAGCTTATCAGCCTCCATGCCGTATGCCTTAGCCATCTTCTCTACCTCAGCATCGATATCTGCATCAGTAACCTCGATGTTTTCCTCCTTGGCAATCTGCTCAAGTACAAGGCTGCTCTGGATACGTGTTGTAGCCTCAGGACGAACCTGATCCTTAAGCTGGTCAACTGTCATGCCTGAGAACTGTAAGTACTGCTCCATTGTAAGACCGCTCTGTGCGATTCTCTGAGCGAACTCCTCAACCATTGTCTCACACTGTGTCTCAATCATTGCCTCAGGAAGATCCATCTTTGACTTATCGATAATCTTCTGGATAGCCTCATCCTCTTTAGTCTTCTTAGCTTCTGTCTCTTTCTTCTCTGTGAGGTTCTTTTTGATTTCCTCTTTGTACTCAGCTAATGTATCAACACCTGCTGCATCCTGTGCAAACTCATCATCAAGCTCAGGAAGCTCCTTAGCCTTGATCTCGTTGATCTTAACCTTGAATGTAGCCGGCTTTCCTGCAAGGTCTGCTGCCTGATACTTCTCAGGGAATGTTACATTGACCTCAACCTCATCGCCTGTGTTCTTTCCTACTAACTGATCCTCGAATGTATCGATGAATGTGTGTGAACCAATCTCTAATGGATGATTCTCACCCTTTCCACCCTCGAAAGCTACTCCGTCAACAAATCCCTCAAAGTCGATAACTGCTGTATCTCCCTCTGCTACAGGACGATCTGTAACTGTAACTGTTCTTGCATTTTTGTTTCTCTGGTTCTCAAGCTCAGCGTCAACCTCTTCATCAGAAACTGATGTGTCGATCTTTGTAACTGTAACGCCCATGTACTTACCAAGAGTAACCTCAGGTCTTACAGCAACCTCTGCTGTGTAGATGAAAGGCTGTCCCTTCTCAATCTGAGTAACCTCAACTGTTGGGCGTGAAACAATGTCAACACCGCTCTCGTCAACTGCACCTGCGTATGTCTGCTGCATAAGAATGTTTGCTGCATCCTCGTAGAACACACCTGCTCCATACATTTTCTCAATCATAGCTCTTGGCACTTTTCCTTTACGGAATCCAGGTACACTAATCTGTTTCTTCTGCTTCTGATATGCAGAATCCAATGCTTTCTCTAATTCCTCAGCTGCTACCTCAATAGTAAGCTTCGCCATATTATGCTCTAAATTCTCAACCTGTACACTCATGTCAATCGTTATCCTCCTTAAAAATATATATGAATGGTATGTACATCAAATGTAATGTGGGCATGCTTTTTAAACTGCTAAGCCCAGTCATTGGATGATTATAACACAACAAATCCACTATTTCCAGTGTTTTTTACATTAAATTTGCTTTTGTGTATAATTCCATAAATTGTCAGCAATACCAAAACATATTTTTGTCATTTTACGGCATAATATTTCCATACACATACAGCTTGTGTATAACGTTTTAAAAGGAGGTATTGCATTATGGCAGCATCAAGTAGTAAAAAGGCTTCTGTACCGGAGGCAAAAGAGGCTATGAGCCGTTTCAAGGAAGAGGTTGCTTCAGAGCTTGGAGTTCCTTTAAAAGAGGGCTACAACGGTGACCTTACTTCTAAGCAGGCCGGTTCAATCGGTGGCGAGATGGTCAAGCAGATGATCATGAAGCAGGAGCAGCAGATGAAATAAGCTCTGCAATAGCAGGCTTCAAATGTACGCTTCAAATGCAAGCATAAAAAGAGGCCGCGCACCATGGGGTTGGTGTGTGACCTCTTTTGTTATAATACTAATAATATGATTATTTGCTGAACGTTGTATTAGTATACCAGCCCCTGTCGAATATGCTCTACTGTGGCATCGTCTGTGAAGTATCTGACAAGCTCGAGTGCAAACGCAATAGCTGTTCCCATTCCACGACTTGTAATCACATTGCCATCCACAACTACAGGCTGCTCAAGCCACTGTGCACCGAGCAGCTTTTCCTCAAAGCCCGGATGACAGGTAGCTTTTTTGCCCTCAAGTATATGATTCTCACCGAGCACGCTAGGCGCTGCACATATCGCTGCAACAAGTTTTCCCTCAGCGGCAAATCTCTTAATTGTCTTTACTACGGTCTCATCCGCGCCAAGGTTTAATGTACCCGGCATGCCTCCCGGCAGTACGATTGCATCGTAGCTGTCAAAATCAGCCTGTGCCTTTGTGGTATCTGTCTTAAATGTCACCTGATGAGAGCTTGTCACCTCGGCTTTTTCCGTGATTGATATGGTTTCAATCTCAAGCTTTGCTCTTCTAACTATATCTACTACTGTAAGTCCTTCAATCTCCTCACAGCCGTCTGCCATAAAAATTCCTACTTTAATCATATTTTTCTCCTTTATTTTTCTTTGATAATACTATGATACCTTTTGCCCCTTTAATCATACTATAAAAAGCTGCGGTTCGTCCTTGAATTTTTAAATACCGGTCATTATAATCATATATAAATGATATGAGGGTAAAACAAAAATATAAACCGTAACTATAAATCTACCAGTAACCTGAAAGGATATACCATGGAAATCGAAAGAAAATACCTACTTAAACAGCTTCCTTCCAATTTAGACAGCTACGCGAGCAAAAAAATCGCCCAGGGCTATCTGTGCACCTCGCCTGTTGTCAGAGTCAGACGCTCAAATGACAGCTATTATATGACCTACAAGGGAGCCGGTCTTATGGTGCGCGAGGAGTACAATCTTCCTCTCACAAAAGAAGCCTACGACCATCTTGTCCAAAAGATTGACGGTCGTCTCATCGAAAAGACACGCTATCTCATACCTCTTGACGGTGGTCTGACCGCAGAGCTTGATGTATTTGAGGGTGATCTGGCTCCTCTTACACTTGTGGAGGTTGAATTCGACTCTGTCGACGCAGCAAATGAATTCACAGCGCCTGACTGGTTTGGCGAGGATGTCACTGAATCCGGCAAATATCACAACAGCTATCTGAGCCGATTGGAAAATTCATAGTACTGCCTGGTCTTTATCGTATTCTTTAAATCATCATACCGCTTTTGCAATGGACCCTCAGGAACTACAACATCCATAACCACCGCTATGTCATCTATAAGGCGGTCGGTTATGATATCCCTCATTGAAATAAGTATATTGTACTTCTCTTCAAAGGTATCCGCATCAAGGAACTCCAGCAAACGCGGATCCGGTGCCTGGCCTTCATCTGCATCCGGTGCCGGCTCATAACATGCCTGTGTCTGAACACTCACAGCTTCAGGTGCATTAGCTGCAATCTCATTAGTGTTGGAAGAGATACTCTTTCCCGACATATCCTCCGGCTTATCCTTAAGTGTGATCTTCTCAAATCTGTATTTCTGCTTCACATCAGGATATTTCTCATGGTCCACCTCGCTTACAAACATGTCGAGTGGTCTGGCGTATATCCCAAAATCATCATATAAAGCCTGATAAATCACAAGCTTTTCCCCTGTCTCTGAATGTGTCGCCACTGTAACTATCTGATACAGCTTATTCTTAAAGTGCCTGTAAAGCTCTCCGGGCTTTGGTGTTCTGTCCATCATTTCTGCCTCTTTTCCTATTATTTAAAAGTTGTTAATCATGTCTAAGCCTTCCCCAAGGAAATCTCTCTCAAACTCCAGATTGCCGCTGTATCCCATGGCAATCAGATCCTCAACACTGCCAAACATGCTCTGTGTCTCAGCCTCTATAATCTTTGCACCGTCTGCCGCTTTGGTATGCAGTGTCTGGCAGTTTCTTGAGTGCTCCTGAGCCAGCCTCTGCTGTGCCTCGCTATGTCCGTGCATAGTCTCAAGCTCTTTTTGTGTCGTATCATCCGCAAAGCGTGCGTTATTTTTCACGGCCCTCTGCACTATATCCGGATTGCTCTGCTGTGGTCTCTGCTGTGGCTGTACTCTCTGCTGCATCTGTGGTCTCTGAGCCTGCTGTGCTCTCTGCTGCATCTGTGGCTGTGGTTTCTGCTGATATGTCTGGTTCAATGCATTCATACCCGACTGAACTGTATTCTGCATGCTGTTCCATATCTGCTGTATCTGCTTCTGCTGCGGTCTCGGTTTGTTTGGCTGCGTGTTTTTACTGCCTGCGCTCTTTGATTTTTTGTTAATGTAAAAAACAGCTCCTAAGATAATTGCCCAAATTATAACATCCATATTCTGCTCCTTTATCAATCTGCATTTTCTATGTCAATCCCTGAATATCCTGCACATATCGCGCAGTATGTACTCTGCTGTCTGTTCCGGCTCCCATTGCTTTGTAACACCCACAAGCAGTGGCTTAAGCTCTGACAGTATCCTTGCCGTGCGCCGGTCTGTCGTGCCCTCATACTTATCGTTTATGGCCTCAGCCTGCTTCACACATGCCTCAAGCTGCTTTAATATATCCTTCCAGAACTCCTCGTAATATATCTCATGCACTCTCTTAGTCTTTTGTGTGAAATTTAGCTCTGCAAGCTCTTTGTTGCTGTGCCCCAGATAGAAATATGACAGAGCAAACAAATCAGGCTTTTTCCTTTCAAGCCCCTCATTTGTCAGGTGTATCAGATTCTCTATCTCACTCTGTAAAATGATACCGTTGTCAAAGGATGACAGATATCTCTCCCCCTGCTTTACAACAGAGTCCAGAGTCGTGTGAAAATCCGTGTCCACCTTGCTGATTAAAAATTCATCGTCAAACATGCCGCTTTTCGCTTTGCAAGCCTTTATCAGCTCTCCAAAGTGCTTCCGGTCGGTTCCTGTGAGCTCACAATACCCGATAACTTGTTGCTCAAGCTCCTTTAAATCTGAAAGCAGGCTGCTTAAGCCTGTCTTCACGCCATAATAGCGCTTTGCAACACCGGAGGAATTCTTTTTGGTTTTGACATACAGCTTAAGCCAGCTGTTGACCACTGTCATGTCGGCACCCGCCGTATCCATCGCTGTCTTAAATTTCTTTTCCGTATCACTTAGTCCTAAAATCATCACACACCCTCAAACATCATTCTAAAACTATATAATAACAATTCTACACCATTATCATATTTTTTTAAAGAGCCTTTTTTCGCTCTGAAAAGCCCACTTTAAACGCAAAAAAAGGAAGCCATACAATAGCTGTATGACTTCCTGTATACTCTGCATGTTATTCGCATCGTCGTGCGAATGGCACGAGCGGCTTTGTTATGATAGCAAAATCAGATTAACGACCGAACTGCATATCGTTGTTACCTGATTTTGTTGTGAACATCTCAAGCATGTTGATTGGATCGTTGTAATCCATAAGCCATCCCTCACGGGCGAAATCAAACTGTCCGTCCTTACGGCTGTTAAGGAATACGTTCCACTCCTGCTGCTCAACCTTTAAGTTGATACCTACCTTTGAAAGATCAGCCTGGATAGCCTCACCAATCTTTACATTTGACTCTGAGTTGTTTACAAGGTATGAGAACTCGACAGTCTGGTTTACCTGGCCTGTGCTCTCATCTAATAATCCGATAGAAGCAAGAAGCTCTTTAGCCTCCTCAAAGTTCTTATCGTAATCTGTGCCGTAGTAATCTTTGTTCTTGAACTCGCCACCGTTACCATCTGTAACGCCCTCTGGGATAAATGTTGTGGCAATCTTCTGTCCGCCCTGGGCGATTGTATCGATAATGTACTGACGATCGATAAGAAGACAGATTGCTTTTCTGAATACCTTAGCCTGGTCAGCATCTAATCCAAGTTCTGAGTAGAGCTTAGAGTTAATGTTGAAGCCTACGTAGTATGTTCCAAGGTTGTCAACTGTGTAGAACTCGCTTGTCTTCTTAGCTGCCTCAATCTCTGCTGTAGGAATTGAATCAATAAAATCAAGGTCACCGTTCTGGTAAGCTGTGTAAGCTGAAACATCATCAGATGTAAGCAATACGTTCATCTCATCAACTGTTACATTGTCAGCATCCCAGTAGTTAGGATTCTTAACATATGTCATGCTTGAATCATGCTTCCACTCCTTGAGTGTGAATGCACCGTTTGTAACGAACTTGTCGCTTGCATCGTTTGCCCAGTCATCATTTCCCTCTACTGACTTCTGGTTTACAGGGAAGAAGAATGGGAATGCACATAAGTCAAGGAAGTATGGTGTAACTGCCTTAAGCTTGACTGTAAGAGTCTTTCCATCATCAGAAGCAACTACATCATCAGCAGCAAGCCCCTTTGTATCATCATATCCTGCGAATACTGCGCAAAGGTAGCTGTAATCTGCAGCTGTCTTAGGATCTGCAGCTCTCCTCCAAGACCACTCGAAATCCTTTGCAGTAAGCTCATCACCGTTTGACCACTTAAGACCGTCACGCATTGTGAATGTGTATGTGAGGCCATCCTCAGAAACCTCATAGCTCTCTGCACATGCAGGCTCAAGCTTGCCCTCAGCGTTGTAACGCATAAGACCCTCAAAGCTGTTTACTGCAAGACATCCGCCGTCAACAGTACTGTTTAATGCAGGATCGATATGATCAGGCTCTGATGCCATGAAGATGTTTAACTTTCCGGCATTCTTTGTGTTCTTTGCATTGTAGAAGTATTTCATACCCTCTACTGTTGAGTATACGTCTGTGACATAATCCTTGAGCATATACTGGTCATTGTAGTAGTAAAGTGGAATAACACACCATGTATCCATAAGCATATCCTCTGCCTGGTGCATCATCTCTGCACGCTTTGCAAGATCTGCTTCTGTACGGATAGAATCTACTAACTCGTCATAGCTTGTCCAGTCTACGCCTGCTGATACAGCAGTATGAGAAGTGCCGTTAGCAGATGTGTCGTTAGTAGATATTTTGCCCTCGCTCTTGCTTCCACAAGCAGTCATGCCAAGTGCCATAGCTGCAACAAGAGTAAGTGCTACTAATCTCTTTTTCATCTTTCTTCCTCCTAATTAATTAATATGAAAAATAAATTTATGTTAGAACCGGCACATGTGGCTTAAGCTATATGCCGGTAAAAACCTTATATTAGCGGTTGAAGCATGCAACCATATGTCCGTTTCCTCTGTCTGTAAGCTCCGGACGTGCTGCTGCACACTGTTCTGTCGCATATTTACAACGCGAACGGAATGGACAGCCGCTAGGCATGCGAAGAGGTGAAGGAACATCTCCCTCAAGCACGATTCGCTTGCTGTGTCTGGCAGTCTCAGGATCCGGAATCGGAACTGCTGAAAGCAGCGACTGTGTGTACGGATGGATTGGATTGTCCATCAGCTCATCTGCATCTGCAAGCTCCATCATATGACCTAAGTACATAACAGCTATTCTATCAGAGATATGCTGCACTACAAGCAGATCGTGCGCTATAAACAGGTATGATAACCCTCTCTCCTTCTGCAGATCCTCAAACATGTTGACTACCTGGGCCTGAATTGAAACATCAAGTGCCGATACCGGCTCATCACATACGATAAACTTCGGATCTACTGCAAGCGCTCTTGCTATTCCGATACGCTGTCTCTGTCCACCCGAAAACTCATGTGCATAGCGTGTGGCATGGTCTGCGTTTAGTCCAACTGTCTCCATGAGATCCATAATCATCTCATGGCGCTCTTTCTTGCTACTGTAAAGCTTGTGCACATCGAGAGGCTCTCCAATGATATCCTCAACCGTCATACGAGGGTTGAGTGATGAATACGGATCCTGGAATACCATCTGCATCTGCTTACGGTAAGGATGCATATCCACATCTATCTTCTTCTCACTGTCAAACAATACATTGCCGTCGAACTCAATGCGTCCAGCTGTCGGCTGGTACAGACGTAAAAGAGTACGTCCTACGGTTGTCTTTCCACAGCCTGACTCGCCAACAAGTCCAAGCGTCTCACCCGGCTTTATGGCAAATGACACATCATCGACTGCCTTTAATTCCATCTTTTTAAATCCGTCATGAACAGGGAAATACTGCTTCAAATGGTCTACCTTGAGCAGGTACTCGTTGTTATTTGTCTCATTACTCATTTGATTTTCCCTCCTCCATCATATTCTTAATATTCATCCAGCATGATGCGAGATGATCCTCTCCAACCCAGATTTCCTCCGGCTTTTCGGTGAGACATATCTTCATAGCGGCATCACAGCGAGGGCAGAATGCACAACCATCTGGCATGTTGAGCATATTGATTGGTGTGCCTCCGATAGGAACAAGCCTGGTTTTTGAATTGGTCTTTGTAGGGATTGAACGAAGCAGTCCCTTTGTGTACTCATGCGCCGGGCTGTAGAATATGGCATCTGCTGTTCCTCTCTCACACACACGGCCGCCGTACATAACTATGATCTCATCACACATTGAAGCAATGACACCCAGATCATGTGTAACCATGATGATTGCCATGCCGAGCTTTTCCTGCAGTGACTGCATAAGCTCAAGAATCTGTGCCTGGATAGTCACATCAAGAGCTGTTGTCGGCTCATCTGCGATAAGGATATCCGGCTCACAGGCTAATGCCATAGCTATCATGACACGCTGTCTCATACCACCTGAAAGCTCATGAGGATACTGATTTACTCTCTTCTCAGGCTCATTTACTCCTACAAGTGTGAGCATCTCTATAGCGCGCTCCTTTGCTTCCTTCTTTGTACGGTCTGTGTGAAGAAGCACTGCCTCCTCAAGCTGGTAGCCTACCGTAAATACCGGATTAAGCGATGTCATAGGATCCTGGAAAATGATTGAACAGCATTTTCCTCTGAAATCTGCCATTTTCTTTTTGTTCCATTTGGTGATATCCTCACCCTTATATTTTACTGAGCCGCCTGTGATGGCACCATTCTCAGCAAGAATCTGCATGATTGAATATGCTGTAACTGACTTTCCTGAGCCTGACTCTCCTACGATTCCAAGAGTCTTTCCCGGCTCAAGCTTAAAGCTGACACCGTTTACAGCTGATACGTCTCCGTTATCGGTCTTGAAGGTAGTGTGCAGATCAGATACTTCAAGAACAAACTTATTATCTTCCATCTTACTCACTCCTTACTATTTCGATAATTTAGGGTCAAATGCATCTCTTAAGCCGTCACCGATAAGATTCAATGTAAGAACAATGATACAAATCGTAAGCGCCGGAAAAATAAGACGCAATGGGTAGCTCTGGAGTCCGCCACGCGCTGTATTTGCCAACGAACCAAGTGAAGGCATAGGAGCCGAAACACCAAGTCCGATAAATGACAGATAACTCTCAGTAAAGATGGCTGATGGTATCTGAAGCGCTGTAGTAATGATGATTACTGACAGACAGTTCGGTAAAATGTGTTTTCTGATAGTGCGGGCTGATGATGTTCCGATACACTTTGCTGCGAGAATGTACTCATTCTGCTTGATGGTAAGAATCTGACCTCTTATAAGTCTTGCCATTCCTACCCAGTAAAGCAATCCAAACACTATGAAAAGTGCAATCATGTTGACACCGAGCTTTGAAAGCACTGTACCCTTTATTACAGGTGTCAGCACCTCATTTAATACAACTGCGAGTAAAATGATGAGCAGCATATCCGGCAATGAATAAATGATATCTACTATTCTCATCATAACCATATCTACCTTGCCACCGCAGAAGCCTGATACGGAACCGTAAATGATACCGATTATAAGCACAAGCAGTGATGCAAACACACCGACTCCCAGCGAGACACGAGCTCCGTAAACAACACGGATAAAATAGTCTCTTCCGAGCTCATCTGTGCCAAAAATGTGCGGGAACAGCTTCTCACCTGCATCAATCTGTGCCTGCTCAGCATCGCTGTACTGGAAAGGTCCTAAGTTCTGTGCACCCTTAACGATATCTGCATAGCCGTAAGGCACAATCTTTGGTGCCAGAAGAATAACCAAAATAAGTAAAACCAAAACTATAATAGAACCCATAGCCAGTGGATTTTTGCGGAGTCTCTTAAGACCATCCTTAAAGAAGGTAGTTGACTCACCCATAACCTCCTGCTGGCGTTTCTCTTCATCTGATGCCTTGGCAAAATCCTTCATATCGAACTTGCTAAGGTCAATCTGTGTGGAGAAAGGAGCTCTCTTCATATTATCTTTCATCTTTATCTCTCCTTAATCAAGCTTAATACGTGGATCAATCACTTTGTATACAATATCTGTAATGAGGTTCGCGCCTACCATGATGACAGCAAGGAAAAGTGTTGTGGCCATAATCATTGTGTAATCACGGTTTGTGATACAGCTTACGAACTTGGAACCGAGTCCTCCGATATTGAAAATACTCTCAATAACCATTGAACCTGTGAGGATACCACCAATCATAGGTCCCACATATGTGATGACCGGAATGAGCGCATTACGAAGCGCATGTACAAATATAATCTTGTACTGATGTACACCCTTGGCCTTTGCCGTACGGATGTAATCCTGTCCGAGTGCATCAAGCATTGAAGTCTTTGTAAGTCTTGTAATATATGCCATCGGTGAAAGTGACAGTGACAGCACCGGAAGTAATATCATGTTGCTTCCTGAGCTGAAGGCCTGCACCACGCCAAGCTTTATACAGAAGAAATAAAGTAATAACGTAGCGATGACAAATGACGGCATCGACGTAATCAGTGTGACGAAGAATACTATAACTCGATCCGGCCACCTGTTTCGCATCAGCGCTGCTATCGAACCGAGCACCACTCCGAATACTATCGCAGTGAGCGCCGCTAAGAGTCCAAGCTTCGCTGAAATCGGGAAGCTCTCCCCAATGATATCTGAGATCGGACGGTCTGTCTTAAGACTAACACCGAAATCTCCGTGCAGCACGCCTGCCATGTAATTCTTGTACTGGACTATAAGTGGCTGATCCAGTCCGTAGCGTGCCTCAAGCTCTTTCATTACCGCCGGACTCTTTGCCTTCTCCGAATTGAATGGACCACCCGGAATTGCATTCATGGCAAAGAATGTAATAAGACTGATAATGAAGATTGTAAAAATCGCGAGAATAACTCTCTTTACAATGTACTTACCCATATTTTTCTCTCCCTCTTGGATTTGTATCGATAATGCATTATTTTTATTTTTTAAAGCATTATCACTGCACCACGTCAAAGTATTTTGTCTAATACGCAAAAAAGTGCGAATGACGTCATTGTCATTACACACTCCCTAATCTTGCTGTCTGATACAACTGTCGTTCTGACGCGAACAATTCCTTTTTATTATACACAGAAATCATACTTTGTCAATTGGATATATTTTCCTATATAATTTTCATTTCTGCATAAAAATTAGTCATTTTTTATAATACTCATTAATAATGGTAATTTATGCAGTTTATAAGCATTATTTATACATTTTTATTCATTTTTATTTTTGCATTAAAATATTAATTTTCAGTGCATGATTACTTTGAATTGTTAAGTACCGGCGTTATTCTGGCATTAAACGGATATTTGGTGTATAATTACATATCATTATATATCAAGGAGCCACCTATGCTTACATACGACGATGCACTCAATCTCAACTACTATAAAAAAACAACCTTTACCGGCTGGATGAACGGCATGCGCTTTCTCATAAAGCGTGAGGAGCCAGTCATAAAGGAAGCCACCGAGGATACACCCGAGGAAAAGGGTGAGCCAATATTTCATGCATGGATATGGCCGGGGCCGTATATTTTTGACCTGACCGACGACAGCAAAAAGACTGACAATACCTTTCCATTTACAGATGACGGAAAAAAACAGTGTGTAGACTGGATTAATGAGGTCATCAGTGCACACTCAAACGAATATCCGAAAAATAAAACAGATGGAGAAAACCTCTAAAAAACTCTTGACTTCTCACCAAAAATATTGTAGTATACGTTTTGTGCAAAACACAAGGGCTTGTAGCTCAGCCGGTTAGAGCGCACGCCTGATAAGCGTGAGGTCGGAAGTTCGAGTCTTCTCAAGCCCATCCTTGTAATAAGCGTATTATGAAAGCCACGGATTGCTCCGTGGCTTTTGTTTTATGTGTATCTACACCTGCACAATGCGTCCGTGTCTGCCTATTCCTTTAAAAAATCCCGCATTTATTCCATCATACTTTTTGGCACTGCACTCAGAAACCATGAGCTGCTGCTTATATTTGTAATCATCCCACTCGAGAATTGCTGTGACGTAGGGCTGTTCCTCCATTACACGCACAGTCGTATTTTTCTTTGAAAACACAGGGTATTTTCCGGTGTATCCCTTTTGAAGCAGCTCCTTTTCAAGCGCTTTACGCTTTTCTTTTATGCGTTCATTTATCTGATTTCCGTAATTTCTCTCCGGATAATCCTTTGATGCCTTTATCACAAGCTTATAAATATACTGATAAAGCGGTACTCTTTTTGCATCGGCTAAATGTCTGCTCAAAAGCTTTTCCGTTTTCTCACATGGATTTGCCCTGTAGCGTGCAATGAGCTTAAGATAATCAGTGTCCGAAACCTCCCTGCAAAGCTCCTCCATAATGTCTATTCCCTCTACACGGGCCGGAAAATGATACTCCATCAAATCGCCGGGTACCGGTGTCCATCTGCGAAACGGTGCAAAGTAAATAAGGCTCTGGATAAAACATTCTGTCTCGTTGCAGTATTCCTTTCCCATGTACATATACTTGTCAGCGATTGTTCCTACCATATATACAAGCATGCGCCACTGCTCCTGTCCCTTTACCCAGAAATGTCCTATTTCATGGTATTTAAAGCATGCCTCATGCACATGCAAATTATCAAACCAGAGTGTGACCACATTGTCCTGCTGGTGCAGAATGAGTCCATAACCTTTTTCACTTCCTAAAACCAACGATGCCGAAATGATTTCTTCCTCGCTATGATAATCGCCCTTTAACACTGCATTTTCCACAGTCAGATAGCATTCCACCGCGTCATTCATGATATATGGGATTATATATTTGTCATCACTTCTGCATATATCAAATGAACCGTAATCAAAGAGTTCTGCGAGCATGTAAAATGCGCGTGGCATATCCTCTTTTAAGCCGGGAAGTGCTTTTACTAAATCCTTGTAAGCCTGCATTGTGGTATCCTTTCGTATAGGAAAAATGATAAAAAAATAAGAATTTCAGAAGTAATAAAAACCTCTGAAACCCTTGTAAATAGTACGGGCAACAGGACTTGAACCTGCACGGTCTCCCACTAGAACCTAAATCTAGCGCGTCTGCCAATTCCGCCATGCCCGCATATATATGCCGCGTACAGTAGCGCATCTGCCTACAATTGAACGTTAGCAGTTCAATTGTCAAGAATTCCGCCATGCCCGCAAACACTTTGACAGTATATCATTTTGTTTCATGTGTGTCAATATTATTTATCACATTACAAAAGTGAACTATTCACATTCAAACTGTATTTCCACAACAAACCGCTTCCCCTCAAGCCTTGCTTCAATACTCCCGCCCATTCTCTCCACAAGCTCCTTTGCAATCGAAAGCCCAAGCCCGCTCGATGATATGCTCCTCGCCTCATCGGCTTTGTAAAAGCGCTCAAACACCTTGTCCACGTCTATATCATCAGGATTTTTTACATCATTTGAAACCAAAATATGGACAATCCTATTTTTTGAAGTACGCTCGTCATCTGAAGCCCTGCAATTGCACGAATCCTGCTGCTTCATCTGTATGCATATGCTCTTCTGCCCATGCACCAGCGCATTTTTTATTACATTCTGAAACACCCGCCTGAGCGCCTGCACATTTGCAATGATAAATATCGTGTCCTCACATATATCAAGTGACGGCTCAATGCCCTGCTTTTTCCACTCCTCATAATACGAAAACACTGTCTGCTTTAAAAGTCTGCTGACACAGCAATTAGACAGCTCTAGCTTGAAGCTGTCATTTTTAAGCTTTGTGAACATGAAAAGCTCCTCGAGCATATCCTTGAGGCTTGTGATACGCTCCTGGATGATATCTATATAATGCTCCTGCGCGCTCTTGTCAGTCTCATCCCTAAGCAGCTGAAAATAGCCGTCCAGCGAGGTAAGCGGAGTACGGATATCGTGCGACAGGTTTGTGTACGTGTCAGATATCATCTGCTCCTTTTTTGCCGCCGCCTCACGCTGCCTGTGCCATTGCTCTAAAAATCTGTTTATGCGCTCCTTAAGCCTTCCGATATCAGCCATGTTGGTATCGGTTAAAAGGAGCATATTTGTATCCTTTTCGCATAAAAAATCAAGCTGTTCGTTAATGTCACGAAGCTGTGCCCTTATTTTTACGAGCACAAGATCGGAAGAGCGTCGTGTAGGGAAAGA
>ERZ650300.588-NODE-588-length-22318-cov-41.619548_pt1 | contig 22318 bp, 16 predicted proteins | sample MGYA00376236_ERZ650300 | MGnify/ENA primary metagenome ERZ650300 (study PRJEB26733, sample SAMN07839303) | wastewater metagenome | biome: urban; feature: wastewater treatment plant; material: waste water | place: USA: North Carolina | collected 2016-04-28 ...
TCCGCAGCTTCAACTCCAACGGCATGGTGGCGATCAAGGACAAGGAAGTCTCGCCGCTGGATGTGGAGCGCGTGATCGAGACCGCCCGCGCGATGCCGCTGCCGGCCGACCAGCAGATCCTGCACATCCTGACCCAGGAATTCGTGATCGACGGCCAGGACGGCGTGCGCGAGCCCATCGGCATGAGCGGCGTGCGTCTCGAGGTGAAGGTGCACATCGTCACCGGCGCCGTGTCCGCGGCCCAGAACATCGTCAAGTGCGTGCGCCGCTGCGGCCTCGAGGTGCTCGATCTGGTCCTCCAGCCGCTGGCCTCCAGCTACGCCACCCTCTCCGAGGACGAGAAGGAACTGGGCGTGTGCCTGGTGGATGTGGGCGGCGGCACCACCGACCTCGCCGTGTTCACCCAGGGCGCGATCCGTCACACCGCGGTGATCCCCATCGCCGGCGATCAGGTGACCAACGACATCGCCGTCGCCCTGCGTACCCCGACCGCCGACGCCGAAGAAATCAAGATCCGCCACGGCGTGGCCATGCACACCCTGGCCGACGCCTCCGAGATGATCGAAGTGCCCGGCGTGGGCGACCGTCCGCCGCGCAAGCTCTCCCGTCAGGCGCTGGCCGATGTGATCGAGCCGCGGGTGTGCGAGCTGTACGAACTGGTTCAGGCCGAACTGCGCCGCAGCGGCTACGAAGAGCTGCTGTCCTCGGGCATCGTGCTGTCCGGCGGCGCCGCCGTGATGCAGGGCATGGTCGAGCTGGGTGAGGACGTCTTCCACATGCCGGTGCGCATCGGTTATCCGCAGTACGAGGGCCCCCTCGCCGATGTGGTCTGCGAGCCCCGCTACGCCAACGCGATGGGCCTCGTGATGGAAGGCGCAGCCCAGAAGCGGCGCGGTATCCAGGCTCGCCAGACGCGCAATGTGGGCCAGGTTTTTTCGAGGATGCGTTCGTGGTTCGAGCGTAATTTCTGATGGTGGAGACAGCCCCTTCGGTGGGCTGAATCTGAATGAACTTTGATGTGCAGCGCCCCCTTATTTAGTTGTAAAATTTGCGGTTAATACTAAATACGGATTGGTTGCACGTCGGCAATATCAAGTGCAGTTTCTCTTGGAGGCGAGTTAAATGTTTGAAATTGTTGAAAAGGCATCCGGCGGCACCAATATCAAGGTGATCGGCGTCGGCGGCGCCGGCGGCAACGCCGTGGATCACATGATCCGCGAGGGCGTGCAAGGCGTCGACTTCATCACCGCCAACACCGATGCGCAGGCGCTGTCCCGCTGCCTGTCGCCCACCAAGGTGCAGCTCGGCAAGACCGGCCTCGGCGCCGGCTCCAAGCCGGAAGCCGGCCGCGCAGCCGCCCAGGAATCCCGTGACGCCATCGCGGCCGCCCTCGACGGCGCCCACATGTGCTTCATCACCGCTGGCATGGGCGGTGGCACGGGCACCGGCGCTGCCCCCGTGGTGGCCGAGATCGCCAAGGAAATGGGCATCCTGACCGTCGCCGTGGTCACCAAGCCTTTCGACTTCGAGAACCGCATCCGCGTTGCCGAGAGCGGCGTCGAAGAGCTCTCCAAGCAGGTCGACTCCCTGATCGTCGTGCTCAACGACAAGCTGCTCGAAGTCTATGGCGACGACGCCGGCTTCGAAGACTGCTTCCGCTCTGCCGACAACGTGTTGACCAGCGCCGTCGGCGGCATCGCCGAAATCATCAACGTGCCGGGCCTCGTCAACGTCGACTTCCAGGACGTGCGCACCGCGATGGCCGAGATGGGCCGCGCGATGATGGGCTCCGCCCAGGCTTCCGGTCTCGACCGCGCCCGCATCGCCGCCGAACAGGCTGCCGTGTCTCCGCTGCTCGAAGGCACCGAACTCTCCGGCGCCCGCTGCGTGCTGGTGAACATCACCGCCAGCCGTTCGCTGAAGATGGCCGAAGTCCGCGATGCCGTGCGCACCGTCCAGGCCTTCGCCGCCAAGGAAGCCTTCGTCAAGTACGGCACCGTCTTCGACGAGAGCATGGAAGACCGCATCCGCGTGACCGTGGTCGCCACCGGCCTGGGCGCTGTCCGTGCAGCCGCCATGCCGCGCAAGATGGAAGTGATCCGTACCGGTACCGACAACATCGGTATGGAAGTGGATTACGGCAATCTGGAGCTGCCGGCGGTGATCCGTCGCACCTCCCGCACCACCGTTGAAGCTATGAGCGCCAACGGCATGTCGACCCTGGACATTCCGGCCTTCCTGCGCAAGCAGGCGGACTGATCGCCCAGGGGCCGCTTCGGTGGCTCGAACAAACGCGCAGCCGGACGTCGCCTCCGTTCGCTGCGCGTTTGTCGTTTGCAGGCAACACGGGATACGCCTTGCTGCGGTGCAGCAGGGGCTTATGTTAAAATTCAATTACTTGAATCAGGATCCCGGCCATGTTGAAGCAGCGCACCCTTAAAACAGTCGTCACCGCCACCGGCGTCGGCCTGCACAGCGGCAACAAGGTCACGCTCACCCTGCGCCCCGCGGCGCCCGATACCGGCATCGTCTTTCATCGCGTCGATCTCGATCCGGTGGTCGATCTGCCGGCCGATCCCTACGCCGTCTGCGACACCCGGATGTGCTCCGGCCTGCAGCGCGAAGGCGCCAAGGTCAATACCGTCGAGCACCTCATGTCGGCCCTTGCCGGGCTCGGCGTCGACAACGCCCACATCGACGTGGACGCGGCGGAGATTCCGATTCTCGATGGCAGCGCCGGCCCCTTCGTGTTCCTGATCCAGTCCGCCGGCATCGAGGAGCAAAAGGCGCCCAAGCGTTTTCTGCGCGTCAAGAAGCCTGTCGAATACGTCGAGGGCGACAAGTGGGTTCGGCTCGAACCCCACGACGGCTTCAAGCTGAGCTTCTCGATCGTCTTCAATCATCCGGCCATCGACAACACCGGCACCTCGGTCACCGTCGATTTTGCCGATCACTCCTATGTGCGCGAAGTCTCCCGGGCGCGAACCTTCGGCTTCATGCAGGACGTGGAGTTCATGCGCGCCAACGGCCTCGGCCTCGGTGGCAGTCTCGACAACGCCATCGTGATGGACGAATACCGGGTGCTTAACGCCGACGGCCTGCGCTACGCCGACGAGTTCGTGAAGCACAAGGTGCTCGACGCCATCGGCGATCTCTATCTCGCCGGCCATCCGCTGCTGGCGTCCTACAGCGCCTACAAGGCCGGTCACGCCCTCAACAACCAGATCCTACGGGTGCTGCTGGAAGACAAGACCGCCTGGGACATCGTCACCTTCGAGGAAGACGCGACCACCCCGCCGGCGGTCGCCCAGCTCTTCGATCTGGCCCTCGGCTGAGGCCAGGCCGTGCTGCTCCTGCGGATTCTCGCCGTGCTGGTCGGAATCGGCATCGGCGCCTCGGTCTTTGCCTACTTCTTCACCCGCGAGCCACGCTATCTGGCGCTGGCGTGGAAGCTCTTCCGCTGGGCGATCATCATGGCGCTGGTGTTCTTTGCGCTGCTGATCCTCGAGCGGGTTCTGGTGCCGCTCGTTTAGCCGGCGCTCTTCACGAAGCGCCTGAGCGCCTTAGCCAGCGGAGAATCCGCGGGCAGCGTCGCGGCAAGATCGCCGAGCCCGCTGCGGGTCGATTCGCTCACGTGACGATCCGGCGGCGGCGGGGCGGGGGGGCGATATTCCGGCACCGACACCTTCACCTTGATGTCCCGAAGGATCACGCCCGAGCGTGCGAAGTCGGCCAGCAGGCTCGGCACTGCCTGGCGCAGCTTGACGGCCAGACCGGCGCTTTCCACGTGGATCACCAGATCCTCGCCCTTCAGGTTGGCGACCTTGCAGGCGGCGGCCATGTAGTCGGGGAGAAGGTCGGCAAGCTGCCGTTGCAGGCGCAGCAGTCGGGCCGCGTGGGCCTGCAGGCGGGCAAGGCTGTCGCCGCTGCCGAGATAGGTGTCGATCGGGTTGGTCTTGGCCATCGGGGCTTGGAATTCTGAGAAGCGCCCCCATCCTAGGGGGAAGCCTTTCCGCGGACAAGAGTGAGCGGCGTCTTGTCCTGTGTCACGGTCGTGTCCGGACGACATGATAGAATCCGCCCTTTGCCGCGTTTTCCCTTCCAAATCAAATGATCGCAGGCCTTCTCAAGAAAATTTTCGGCAGCCGCAACGACCGCCTGATCCGCCAGTACAGCCAGACGGTGCGCACCATCAACGCCCTCGAGCCGAAGATCCAGGCCCTGACCGACGAGGAACTGCGCGGCAAGACGGATGAGTTCCGTCAGCGCGTCGCCAAGGGCGAAAGCCTCGACGACCTGCTTCCCGAAGCCTTTGCGGTGGTCCGCGAGGCCGGCAAGCGGGTGCACGGCATGCGCCACTTCGACATGCAGATGGTGGGCGGCATGGTGCTGCACGCCGGCAAGATCGCCGAAATGCGCACCGGCGAAGGCAAGACCCTCACCGCCACGCTGCCGGTGTATCTCAATGCGCTGTCCGGCAAGGGCGTGCATGTCATCACCGTCAATGATTACCTCGCCAGCCGCGACTCGGACTGGATGGGGCGCATCTACCGCTTCCTGGGCCTCACGGTCGGCTGCAACCTGTCGCAGATGCCCCACGACCAGAAAAAGGCGGCCTACGAAGCGGACATCACCTACGGCACCAACAACGAGTTCGGCTTCGACTACCTGCGCGACAACATGGTGTACGACGTGGCCGAGCGGGTTCAGCGCGGCCTCAACTACGCCATCGTTGATGAAGTGGACTCCATCCTCATCGACGAGGCCCGCACGCCGCTGATCATCTCCGGCCAGGCCGAGGATCACACCGAACTCTACGTCCGCATGAACGCCGTGCCGACGCTGCTGACCCGTCAGGAAGGCGAGGGCGAGAACATCACCACGCCGGGCGACTACACCGTCGATCTCAAGGCCCACTCGGTGCTGCTCACCGAACAAGGCCACGAGCACGCCGAAGAGATCCTCGGCAACCTGGGTCTGCTGTCCGAAGGGGCCAGCCTGTACGACCCGGGCAACATCCTGCTGATCCACCACCTCTACGCCGCCCTGCGGGCCCACGCGCTGTATCACAAGGATCAGCACTACGTGGTGCAGAACGGCGAAGTGGTGATCGTCGATGAGTTCACCGGCCGCCTGATGTCCGGCCGTCGCTGGTCCGAAGGCCTGCATCAGGCTGTCGAGGCCAAGGAAGGCGTGAAGATCCAGGCCGAGAACCAGACTCTCGCCTCGATCACCTTCCAGAACTACTTCCGCATGTACGGCAAGCTCGCCGGCATGACCGGTACCGCCGACACCGAAGCCTACGAATTCCACCAGATCTACGGCCTCGAAACCGTCGTCGTGCCCACCACCCGTCCGATGATCCGCAAGGACCAGAACGACAAGGTGTACCGCACGATGAAGGAAAAGCACGACGCCATCACCGCCGACATCAAGGATTGCGTGCAGCGCGGCCAGCCGGTGCTGGTGGGCACCACGTCCATCGAGAACTCCGAGCTGCTGTCCGACATGCTGACGGCCGCCAAGCTGCCCCACAACGTGCTCAACGCCAAGCAGCACGCCCGTGAGGCCGAGATCGTCGCCGAAGCCGGCCGTCCGGGCGTCATCACCATTGCCACCAACATGGCCGGTCGCGGTACCGACATCGTGCTGGGCGGCAACGTCGAGAAGCCCGTCTCCCTGATCCGCGAGGACGAAAGCCTGTCCGAAGCCGAGAAGGAAGCCCAGATCACCAAGCTGCGCGAGGAGTGGAAGGTCCGCCACGAGCAGGTGCTGCAGGCCGGCGGCCTGAAGATCATCGGCACCGAGCGCCACGAATCCCGCCGTATCGACAACCAGCTGCGTGGCCGTTCCGGCCGTCAGGGCGACCCGGGCGAGAGCCGTTTCTATCTCTCCCTCGAAGATCCGCTGATGAAGATCTTCGCCGGCGAGCGTCTCAACGCCATCATGGTCCGCCTCAAGATGCCCGAAGGCGAGGCCATCGAAGCCGGCATGGTGACCCGCTCCCTCGAAACCGCCCAGCGCAAGGTCGAGCAGCGCAACTTCGACATCCGCAAGCAGCTGCTCGAGTACGACGACGTCTCCAACGACCAGCGCAAGGTGATCTACCAGCAGCGCAACGAGCTGCTCGAAACCACCGACATCACCGAAACCATCACCGCCATGCGCGAAGGCGTGCTCCACGACGTGTTCCGCATCTACGTGCCGGTGGATTCCGTCGAAGAGCAGTGGGACATCCCGGGTCTGGAACTCGCCCTCGAATCCGACTACCAGCTCAAGCTGCCGGTGGGTGAATGGATCAAGGCCGATCCGTCCATCAGCGACGACGACATCCTGTCGCGCCTGCTGGACGCCGCCGCCCAGGCCTACGCCGACAAGGTCGCCCTGGTGGATCCCACCGCCTGGCATGGCTTCGAGCGCAACGTGATGCTGCAGAGCCTCGACACCCATTGGCGCGAGCACCTGTCGGCGCTGGATCACCTGCGTCAGGGCATCCACCTGCGCGGCTACGCCCAGAAGAACCCCAAGCAGGAATACAAGCGCGAAGCCTTCGAGCTCTTCGAGAACCTCCTGCAGGTGGTGCGCACCGAAGTCACCAAGCTGCTGATGACCGTCCAGATCCGCTCCGAAGCGCAGATCGAGGAAGCCGAAATGACGCCGGCGCTGGAAAACGTCCAGTATCACCACGCCGACTACGACGAAGCCCTGGCCACCGCCAACCCGGATCGCGACGTCAATCAGCCGGAAACCAATCTGGCACCGAAGGTCGGCCGCAACGATCCGTGCCCCTGCGGCTCCGGCAAGAAGTACAAGCACTGCCACGGCAAGCTCTCCTGAAAAGGAGCGATAAACCTACTGCGCGACCCGATCCTGCGACTGCGGTGCTCGCTGTACTCCAGTACAGCTGCGCGCCTCCCCGCAGCCTCGGGCCGCTCGCTACGGTTTCTCGCCCCTTTTCAACGGGGTAGTCGTTCGTTGACAAGGCCCGCTTTCGAGCGGGCCTTGTGCGTTGACGGCGCCTCAAGCTGCAACGTCGCCTGCCGTTATCGGCGACATGGCTTTCACGAGCACTGGCCCTTCTGATCTGACCGAATGGATCGCCCGCATCCGGGGGCGCGACATGCCGGTGTTTGCCCGCACGGTGGATGCGCTGCGGCGGATCATCGTTGACGACCGGGCATCCGCGTCGGCGCTGGCGCAGGTCATCCTGAAGGACGCGCCGATGACCACCAAGGTGCTGCGGCTTGCCAACAGTGCCTATTTCAATCACTCCAACCAGGGCATCAACACCGTCTCGCGGGCGATCGTTGTGCTCGGCTTCGACCCCGTGGCCCAGCTGGCCCTGTCGGTTGCGTTGATCGACGCGCTGCTGCGCGGGAGCGTGCGCAGCCGGGTCAATCTCGAGATGGCGCGCAGCTTTCACGCGGCGGTCCAGGCCCGCTGGGCGATCCAGCGCAAGGGCGAGCAGCAGGGCGAGGAAGTGTTCATCGCCGCGCTGCTGTCCCGGGTGGGCGAGATGGCCTTCTGGTGTTTTGGCGGCGATCAGGCCCAGGCGCTGGAGCGCTGCATGAGCCAGGGCGGCGTGCGCGAGGAAGAGGCCCAGCAGGTGGTGCTGGGCTTCTCGCTGCGACATCTCTCGGCCGGTTTGGTGCGTGAATGGAAGCTCGGCTCCCTCGCGGCTGCGGCCATCGAGGGTGATGCCCGCAGCCGCGGGCCCGAGCAGGCGGTGGCGATCGGCGACCGTCTGGCCCGTGCGGCCGAGGATGGCTGGGATTCGGTCGCCGCGCGGCGGGCCATCCGCGAGGCGGCGGATTATCTCGGGCTGCCGGTTTCGGTGGTGAGCGCCGAGATCATCGCCAACGCTGGCGAGGCGGCGCGGGTGGCCGCCTTCTTCGGTGCCCCCGAAGCCGGTCGCGCGATCCCGCGGGCCGAGGCACCCTTGCCCGAACCCGAGCCACCAGCACCGCCAGCCGCGCCGGACGCCAGCCTTCAGCTGCGCATCCTGCAGGATCTGGCGGCCATGAGCCTTGAGCGGGCCGCCATCGCCGACATCCTGCAGTTGGTCGCTGAAGGCGTGATGCGTGGCGTCGGCTGCGAGCGGGTGGTGGTGGCGCTGCTCACGCCAGACCGCCTGCACCTGCAGGGCAAGATGGGTCTCGGGAGCGGCGGAGAAGCCCTGTGCGCGCGCTTCACCTTCCCGATGGACGGCGATCCGGATGATGTGGTCGACGATGCCATCGACAGCGGCAAGGCGTGCTGGGTCAATCCGGCCCGCGTCGAGCGCGGCGGCACCGAGCGGCTGCAGGCGGTCACGGCCAGCGAGTCCGGCTTCGTGGTGCCTTTTGGATCGGCGACACGGCGAATCGGCGTGCTCTATGCCGACCGCAATGGCCGTCCGCTGGATGAGGAGAGCTGGCGGGCCGTCCAGCATTTCGCCCTGCAGGCCAGCCTGGCGGTGGCCTTGAGTGCCGCAGAGGGTGTGCCGAGCTGACGTGCTGGTGTCCCGGTAACGACTCCCGGATTATCATGGCGTTCTTTTGCCAATTGGCGCCTGTTCCTGGAGTCTTTCATGCCCGTCCTGCTTTCCCCCCCTGAAGCCGCTGCCCTGTTTCCCGTGCCCGGTGTCCGCCTTGGCGTCACCGAGGCGGGGGTGCGCAAGGTCAATCGCAAGGATCTCACGCTGATCGAACTGGCGCCGGGCGCCCGCGTGGCCGGGGTGTTCACCCAGAACCGCTTCTGCGCGGCGCCGGTGCAGGTGTGCAAGGCCCATCTGCCGGCCGGCGGGATCCGCGCGCTGGTGATCAACACCGGCGTCGCCAACGCCGGCACCGGCGAGCCCGGTCTGGCTGCTGCCCGCGCCACCTGCGAGGCCGTCGCCGGCCAGCTGGGCATCGCCGCCAGCCAGGTGCTGCCGTTCTCCACCGGGGTGATCCTCGAACCGCTGCCGGTGGAGCGCATCGTCGCCGGCCTGCCGGCCGCCAAGGCTGCGCTCAAGGCCGACGGCTGGTTCGACGCCGCCCACGGCATCATGACCACCGACACCATTCCCAAGGCCGTGTCGCGCAAGGTGCAGATTGGCGGCAAGACCATCACCCTCACCGGCATCTCCAAGGGCGCCGGGATGATCAAGCCGAACATGGCGACCATGCTCGGCTTCCTCGCCACCGACGCCGACGTGGCCCAGCCGGTGCTCGACGCCCTGCTGAAGGAAGTGGCCGACCTGAGTTTCAACAGCATCACCGTTGACGGCGACACCTCCACCAACGACAGCTACATCCTCATCGCCACCGGTCAGGCCGGCAACGCGACCATCGCCGATACGGCGTCGGCCGATTACGTTGCCTTCCGCCAGGCCGTGCTGGACGTGTCGATCCTCCTTGCCCAGGCCATCGTGCGCGACGGCGAGGGCGCGACCAAGTTCATCACCCTGCAGATCGAAGGCGGCAAGACCCGCGAGGAATGCCGCAAGGTGGGCTACGCCATTGGCCACTCGCCGCTGGTGAAGACCGCGTTCTTCGCCTCCGACCCCAACCTGGGCCGCATCCTGGCCGCCATCGGCTACGCCGGCATCGACGATCTGGATGTGTCGCAGCTGCGCGTGTGGCTCGGCAGCAACGGCGAGGAAGTGCTGGTGGCCGAGAAGGGCGGGCGTGCCGAGAGTTATCGCGAGGAAGCTGGCGCCCGCGTGATGGCGGCAGCTGAGATCACCGTGCGGGTCGATCTTGCCCGCGGTGACGCGGCAGCCACCCTGTGGAGCTGCGATTTCTCCTACGACTACGTGAAGATCAACGCCGACTATCGGTCGTAAGTCGGCACGGCGGCCTAGCTTGGGCTGCCAATGAAAAACGGGGCGGATCGAAAGATCACGCCCCGTTTTTCATGGTCGGGCCAGATGATTAGATGTTCTGGCGCAGCGCGTCGACCACCTGCATCCGCGTCACCTTGTAGGCCGGCACGATGGACGCCAGCACGGTGGCCACGAAGCCCACCAGCGCCGAGGTGACAAGGGTGAGCGGCACGATCCGGATGTAGGCGGTGTAGCCCAGGTTGGCGTTGGGCGGCGGCGGCATCGGAATGCCGATGGCGGAGATCGTCAGCGCCGCGGTGATGCCCAGCAGCACACCGAGCACCGCACCGGTGAGGCCGAGGAAGGCGCTCTCGAGGATCACCATCTTTACGATGTCGCGGGACTGGTTGCCTAGCGCCTGCATGGTGCCGAACTCGCCCTGCCGCTCGAACACGCTCATGTTGACGCTGTTGGCCACCGACAGCAGCACCATCAGCAGGATGATGAACTGCAGCACGCCAAACTGGCGGTCGTAGAGCTGCACGGCCTTGTCGTAGAAGTCGGAGAGGGAATTCCAGGTGCGCACGTCGAGCTGACTGCCGAGCTCGCTCATCAGCCTGGCGTGGATGGCGTCGGTATCTTCCGTCTTGTGGAGCGCGACCACCAGCAGGTTGGCGCCCTTGGTCTGGAGGAGCTCCTGGGCGGCGTCGAGGGGGATGCGTACCGCGCGGGCGTCGAAATCCTTCGAGAAGCTCTGGAACACGCCGACCACTTCGAAATCCATGGTGTTCATCGCGCCCTCGGCGGCGTTGAGCACCAGCGTCACCCGGTCGCCGGGCACGAGGCCAAGGGTCTTGGCCACGCCCTGGCCGAGGAGGATGCCGTCCCGGTCGGCCTTGGCCAGCTGCCGGCCCGCGGCGATGGTGATGAAGCTGCCGAGCTTGGCCTCCTTGTCGGGTTCGACGCCCTCACCGATGATCGCCAGATCGCGCTTGCCGTTGTTGAGCAGGCCCGAGAAATACAGGCGGCTCATCACCGCGTCCACCTCGGGGTGTTTGGCGATGCCGGCGGCGAGTTTCTCGGGCTGGTCGATCAGGAAGCGCTCGGGCGAGCGGGTGCCCTTTTCGAGGAAGTCCTTCTTGAAGACCTGCAGGTGGCCGGTCTGGGAGTGGATGATGGCTTCGCCGAGCTGGATGAAGATGTCCTGCACGAAGCCGCCGGCGAGGATCAGGCCGGTGACGCCGAAGATGATCGCGGCGAGGGTCATGCCGCTGCGGACTTTCTGGCGGAGCGTGTTCCGGAGGGCGAGCTTCAGGAGCATGGGATTTTCTCAGCGCTGGTGACGCAGGGCGTCGACGATGTTCATGCGGGAAGCCTTCCAGGCCGGCAGGATGCTGGCGACCAGGGTGGTCAGCAGGGCGAGGGCAAGGCCTTCGGCGACCAGCCCGGGGGTGATCAGGATCTGCCCGATGTAACCGCGGGCCATGCCTGGCGGCGGCGGCATCGGAATGCCGACCGCCGAGATGCCGCCCGCCACGATCACACCCAGCAGCACACCCAGCAGCCCCCCGATGAGGCCCAGCATCACGCCTTCGATGATGAACATGCGCAGCACGCCGGCCCGGCGGATGCCCAGTGCCATGATCGTGCCGATCTCGCCGGTGCGCTCGATGACCGCCATCGACAGGGTGTTGGAGATCGACAGCACGATGATCAGCGCGATCAGGATCTTGACCACGCCCACCTGGCGGGTGAACAGCACGACGGTCTTCTTGTAGAAGTCGGCGAGCTCATGCCAGGGGATGAACTCGAAATCCTTGGCGGATGTCTGGGCGCGGGCCTGGGCGACGAAGGCGTCGGTGTCGTCGGTCTTGTCGAGCAGGACAACCCAGCTCGTCGGCCCCTTGGCGCGGGACAAGGTTTGCGCGACCGGCAGCGGCACCCGCAGGAAAGTGTCGTCATAGGCCTTGGTGATGGTGGCGAAGATCCCGCGAACCCGGCACTCGACGGCGTTGAGGGTGCCCTTGGAGGTGGTGGCGAGGAGCACAACCGTGTCGCCTACCTTCACGCCCATGTTGGCGGCGAGGCCTTCGCCGAGAATGATGCCGTTGGGCTCGGTTGACGAGAGCGCCTCGCCGGAGATGATCTGCAGCGCCCGGCTGAGGTCACCCTCCTTGTCGGGGTCGACGCCCTCGCCGGAGAAGGAGATGGTGGAGTCGTCGTGGCTGGCCAGCCCAGTGAATAGCAGCCGCGGTGTGATCACGCGGACGCCGGGGGTCTTGGCGAGCTCGTTATAGACGGCGTCGGCGCCCGACAGCAGGTAGGCGTAGGGGTCGGCGAGCCCCTTGTCGAAGAACCCCGGGCGGACGATCTGCACATGCCCCAGCTGGGAGCGGATGGTCGCCTCGCGCATGTCCTTCAGGATCCACTGGATGAAACCGCCCGCCAGCAGAAAGGCCATCACCCCGCCGACGATGGTGACGAGGGCGAACAGCGCCCGGCGCCGCTGGCGGACGATGTTTCGGAAGGCCTGGGTGACGTCGCGGAAATAGAGATCGGTCGACATGAGGCGCACGCGGGGAGTTGCTCGGAAATGCTCGCTGGAAGAGACGTATGGTCGCTTGGAAAGCCAGCAGGGGCAAGTGTTTGATTATTCCAGGTGACAGCGGCTGGTGCGGGCGCGGGTGTCGCCGGGATTGCCGGGTTTGGGCGGCAGCTTTGCCGTGAGGGGGGGCGTCGCAAGAAGTAAAAAGCCCGTCACTCCAAGAGTGACGGGCTTGAGTGCCGCAAGACTGCTTTCAGCAGATCACCCGAAGGTGATCAGCCGTAGGCGGGTCTTAGGCCGACTTGCGACGGCGCAGAGCGGCCAGGCCGGTCAGGCCGAGGCCAGCCAGAGCCATGGAGGTGGGCTCCGGAACTTCCAGGCCGAACTGGCCGCCGTTACGGATCACCAGGTCGGTGGAGCCGTTCATGGAGATGCCGGCGATGTCCGGGTTGAAGGCGGTGTTGTAGATGCCGGTCAGGGTCGCGTTTTCGGCGGCGGACCAGGTGTCGGTGACGCTGGCATTGGTGGTGGCGAAACCGAAGGTCAGACCATCACCAACCTTCAGCGACAGATCGTTCATGGCGCCATCGAAGAAGTAGCCAGAGGCCATGCTGGTGGCCTGGAAAACCAAGCTGAAGAAACCATTAGGAAGAACGCCACCCGGAATCACCGCCCCCTCACCGGTGATCAGTTTAAATGAAGCAATGTTAGTTGCGCCACTGTAAACATTCAGCGAACCGGAGGTGAAACCCAGTACGCCAGTGGTGGTAGAGCCGCCACCAACGCCAACGAACTCGCTGCGCAGAGCGTTGGTCAGGATGGTGGAACCGCCGTCGGCGGCGGTAGTGTTAAAGTTGCCGGCTTCGTTGAAGGTGAAGGTGGTGCCGCTGATGGTGTTCTTGACGTAGGCCTTGCCCGCCAGGTCAAGGTATTCGGCAACCAGGGTGGCGTCAGCGGTGCCGCCGACGGCGCCGTTGGCATCCATGTACCAGTTGGTCAGGCCGGCGTTGGCGCTGCCAGCAGCGGACAGGGCGGCAACGGTGGCCAGGGCGGTGAGGGTCTGCTTGAAGGTTTTCACTTATTTAATCTCCTGAGTAATCGGGGCCACTGTAGCCCTTTCTTTTCATAAGCAATCGGTGTGCCAGTTTTTTGCGATTTTTTAAAGTTATGATTTTGTGTAGGTTTTTTTCAGTTGGGGAACTTCGTCAGCGTCTCGCTGAAACAGGTGTAAAAATTGTCGACACATTTTCTGGCGGTCGCTTGTGCGATGACGTTGAGTTGTTGATTTTTCTGGAAAAGTGCGCAAATTGGGTAGTGTGAAATATGTCTCAGGCAGGTGGTTGCAGCCCTAGCCAAGTCGCTTCGCAGTCGGCTTTTACTATGGTAAGGGCATCGGCTTTGGAGCGGGCCAGCGTGCAGCGGAGCGGGAGAAACAGGCCGTTATTGGTTGCCTCCAGGCGCTTGAGCAATGCCAGGAGGCGAGCCTCGTGAGGGACACTGCCCTCCAGCCGGACCGTCGAGAGGCCGAGCAGCGGGGGGGCGTCGAGGGGCTGAAGCGGGGACAGGGTGTAGTGAAGATCGGAAAGGCCTGTTTCGGCCAGGGCTGCGTCGATCCCGCCCATCAACTCTAGACGCGGCACCGCGGACTTCAAGCCCAGCTTATCGAGTTCGGCCAGTTGCCGGAGGGCGAGGCGGGCGTCTGCTGCGTCCTTGAGGGTTGCTTCGTGCTGAAGGCGGATGCCGTTCAGCCGGAGGCTGAGGTCGTCGCGCGTGGCTTCGGCGTCGCGGCGGAGCTGATTGGTGGCAACGGCCAGCCCCATCGAGATGGCCAGTGCAACGAGGCAGGCGAGCAGCGGCTTGCGCAGGACGGCTGGGATTGGCGTCGGTCTGTGGGCGGTCATGGCGCGCTGGGCGGGAAGTCGATCCGTACTACGACGGGCTGGCGCGGTTGTGCGTCGCCTGTCGGGGTGCCGGCGGGTTCGATGGTTGTGGTGGCCTGGGTGGTTGTCTGCAGGGCGGCCGCGAAGGTCTCGGCTACGGTGTTGGCGCCCTGAATGGGCAGGTTGATGTGCAGCCGAATCGTGAGGGCCGGGTCGGGATCGGACGGGCTGAGCATCCATTCCAGGCGATCCAGGTCGATTTGAGGATATTGGTCGAAGGCGCGGGACACGGCGTTCAGCCGGGTGTTGATGTCGGCGGCGGCATGAAGCCGGACGGCCCGGGCGTGAGTGGTGTGGATTTCGGCGGGCGGGTGCGGTGTTGGCGGGATGGCGGCGCGGGCCTGGTCAAGGCGGAGCTGGGCGTCGGTGATGCGGGCGAGGAGCTGGGTGCTCTGGGCGTCGCTTTCCTGGCTTGCCATATAGTTGGCGGCGCCCAGCGCGAGGCTGGCGCCGACGACGAGGGCGGTGCCGAGGATGGCGGTCTGACCGATGCGCGCGATGCGTTGCGCGCGCCCCAGCGCCGGGACATGGATGGCCGGCAGGCGCGGGGCGCGGGCCAGCAGATGGATGAGCAGCGGCAGGCTGTCTGATCCGATGGGCGGCGGGGCGCCGCAGTTGTGGGCGAGCGCCACGAGATCGACACAGTCGATGCCGTCGGGGGCGTTGTTGCGGATGGTGGTGTGATGGTCGGGATGGGCGAGCACCCGGATCTGCGGGGGCATGTCATGGCCGAGGATGCGCTGGGCGTGCAGGTACTGACGGGTGCGCTGGATCTCGGCGTGGTAGCTTGCCCACGGATCGGGGCCGGCGGGTGTGAGGCGGCTGAACCGGAGCTTGCCGTTGGTGTAGCACGAGACCCGCAGCCCGGCTGGGCCGAGGCTGGCGAGCAGCTGCGGTGTGTCGGGGGTGGATGGGGTTGTCGGCAGGTGCGTGAGCAGGGCCATGCCGACGAACGGTATCGAGTGAACGCCGCTGACAATTGATCCGGCACGGGTCAGGGCGTCGAACCACGGGCGGAGGCTTTCGGGGCGCGTGAGCGCGGCGAGCAGGACGGTCTCTTCCTGTTTCGACGCATTGCGTGTGCCGAGCGAGAGACGGGTGACATGGGGTGAGCCGCCGCCGAGGCGTTCCTGGCGGCGGGCCAGCAGGCGCCGGCGGTCGCGGCCGCGCAGGGGCGGAATGGTTTCGGTCGAGAAGAGCTCGTCGGGCAAATCGATGAGGAGCGTGAAGCGGGTTCGGGCGTGCGCGGCCAGATAGGCGGCGAAGCGGGCGAGACCATCGGCGTCGGGCGTGAAGTGGCTGTCGGCGGCGGATGCGCCGGGGGCGTGGCTGGCGAGTCCGGCGGCGGAGACGTGGAGGGTGCGACGGTCGGCCATGGCTCAGAGCTTCAGCTGGGTGACGATGTCGTAGATCGGCAGCATGACGGCGCTCATCACGGCGAGCAGGAGGGCGCCGAGGATGAGGGTGAGGGCGGGTTCAAGGCCCGCCTGGAGCCGGGCGATGGCTTCGCGCACGTCGCGCTCATAGAAATAGCTGACGTTGGCGAGGGCGTGATCCAGGGCGCCGGTGGTCTCGCCGACCCGCAGCATGCGGGTGACGAGGGCGGGGAACATGGCCACATCGCGGAAGGCGTCGGACAGGCTGAGGCCGCGTTCGATGTTGCCGGCGGCCTGGGCGATGCCTTGCTGAACGGCCAGATTGCCGACCGCCTCGCCGGCCACCTGGAGGGCTTCGACGATGGGGATGCCGGAGCGGTACATGAGGGCGAACAGGCCGGTGAAGCGGGCGAGGATGAGCTTGCGGCGGACGTCGCCGAGGAGCGGGATGCGCAGCAGGCGCGCGTCGTGGCGCTGGCGCAGGTCGGGCCGGGTGGCGAGCCCGTGGCGGTAGGCGAGGGCGCCCGCCACGCCGAGGACGAGGAGGGGGCCGCCAAAGTGGCGGACGAAATCCGACAGGCCGATGAGCAGGCGGGTCTGCAGTGGCAGTGGCTGGCCGGTGCTCTGGAAGAGGCGGGCGAGCTCGGGCACCACGTGGATCAGCGCGACGGCGATGGCGGCGAGGATGACGACGGCGACGATGGCCGGGTAGATCGCGATGCGCCGGGTGTAGCTGGCGAGTTCGTCGTCGCGTTTGAGGTTGGCGGAGATGGCCTGCAGGACGGTGGGCAGCTCGCCGGCCCGTTCGCCGGCGCGCACCAGCTTGCAGAAGACGGCGTCGAAGGTCTGCGGGTGGCGCTCCAGGGCCTGGGACAGGGTGTCGCCACCTTCGATGGCGCTGCGCACGGCGGCAATGGTGGCGCGGAAGCGCGGGTGATCGGTGGCGTCGTGGAGGTCGGCGAGGCTTTCGAGGATGGGGACGCCGGCGCGCAGGAACTGTTCGAGGTGAAAGCAGAAGTTGATGAGCTCCCGCCGGGGAGCGTGGGGGCGCCCGGGCAGCCGTGCCGCGGGCTTGCCGTGGATGAGTTCGAGATCCTGCCGGGCGAGGCGGAGTTCGAGATCGGCCAGATTGTCGGCGTCGAGCCGGCCCCGGACGATCTGCCCGTGGGGATCGACGGCCCGGTAGGCGAAGGGCGTCATGGGGACAGTCGGTCGGTGAGGTCCACCACGCGGGAGAGTTCTTCGAGGGAGGTTTCGCCTTCCAGGACGCGCCGGCAGCCGTCGTCGGCGAGCGTGCGGAAGCCCTTGTGCAGGGCGGCCTGGCGGATTTCACGGGTGGTGGCGCGGCGGGCGACGAGCTCGTCGAGATCGCCGTCGAGGCGCAGGACTTCCATGATGGCGAGGCGCCCGAGATAGCCCTGGAAATCGCAGCGCGGGCAGCCCTTGGGGCGGTGGATGACGGGCCGCCCGGCGCTGCCGCCGAGGGCGAGTAGGCGCATCTCGATGTCGTCGGCCGGGTGCGGGTCGCGGCAGGCGGGGCAAAGGCGGCGGACGAGGCGCTGGGCGACGACGCCGATGATGTTGCCGGCGAGGATGTCGGGCTGGATGCCGATGTCGAGCAGCCGCGGGATGGCGCCGATGGCCGAGCTGGTGTGAAGCGTGGAGAAGACCTGGTGGCCGGTCATGGCGGCCTGGAAGGCCATGCGCGCGGTGTCCTCGTCGCGGATCTCGCCCACCAGGATCACGTCCGGATCCTGGCGCAGCATGGCCCGCACGCCGTTGGCGAAATCGAGGCGGGTGGCTTCGGAGACGGCGGTCTGGCGGATCTGGGACATCGGGTATTCGACCGGATCTTCCAGCGTCATGATGTTGACGCCCTCGGCGTTGAGGTGGCCGAGGATGGAATACAGGGTGGTTGTCTTGCCGCTGCCGGTGGGGCCGGTGACGAGGATCAGGCCTTCGGGGCGGGCGATCATCAGCTTGAGCAGGTCGAGCTGGGCGTCGGCGAGGCCGAGCTGATCGAGACGGACGAGGCCCTTCTGGCGGTCGAGGATGCGCAGGACGATGTTCTCGCCGTGGAGCGTGGGCAGGGTGGAGACGCGGAAATCCACCGGGCGGCCGCTGACGTGGAGGGAGATCCGCCCATCCTGTGGGGCGCGGGTTTCGGCGATGTTGAGGCCGGCCATCACCTTGAGGCGCACGGCCATGGCCGGCCAGCAGGCCCGGTGCAGGGCGCGGATCTGGCGCAGCATGCCGTCGATGCGGTAGCGGATGCGCAGGAAGCCGGCTTCGGGCTCGAAGTGGAGGTCGGAGGCGTCGCGCCGGACGGCGTCGGCCAGCAGGGCGTCGATGAGGCGCACGACGGGCTGGGCGTATTCGTTGCCGGCGCTGGCCGTGCCCAGCCGCTCGGGCTCGCCGGTCTCGATCTCGTGGAGGATGCCGTCGATGGACAGCTCGTGGCCATATAGCTGGTCGATGGCGCGGGCGATCTCGGAGTCGCCGGCGAGCAGGGTGTCGATGGTGCTGCCGGCTGGGAGCAGGCTGCGCAGCTGGTCGAGGGCGATGAGGTTGTCGATCTCGGCGGAGGCGATCACCAGTGTCTGGCGGGCGGCGTCGTAGCTGAGCGGGATGAGCTTGAGGCGCTTGGCGACGGGCTGGGGCACGAGGGCCAGGGCGGCCGGATCCGGCAGCACGTGGGTGAGGTCGATGCTCTCGCGGGAGAGTGTCTGGGCGAGGGCGTCGCGCAGGGTGGCTTCGGAGAGGAAGCCGAGGCGCACCAGCTGGCGGCCGAGGGCGTCGCCGCTGCGGTGCTGTTCACGCAGGGCGATGTGGAGCTGGTCGGCGCTGATGAGGCCGAGCTGGAGGAGGGTCTGTCCGATGGGGGCGGGGGCGTTCATGGGGTGGAGTCGAACGGCTGGAGGGCGGCGAGACGCTCGGCGCAGCGGGCCCGCGAGAAGCGAGTGGCGGACTCGGGTTGCCGGGCGGCGAGGTTCAGGGCCTTGCGGTAGTGGCTGGCGGCCAGGCGGTGCTGGCCAAGATGGTCGAGGCTGACCGCGAGGTTGTAGGCGATGTCGGCATCCTGCGGGGCGAGACGGTGGGCGTCGAAGTAGGCTTGCTGGGCTTCGGCCCAGCGCTGCTGGCGGGCCAGGAGGTCGGCCAGGGCGAGCCGAGGAGCAAGGCTGTCGGGGGTGTCGGCGAGGGCTGCGATGGCATCCCGGAGCGGGCTTTCGGCGGGCGTCTGACTGCCGGACTGCATGCGGGCGAGGCCGGAAAGGGCGGTTGGGTCGAGCGGGCGGGCCTGCAGGGCGCGCCGGAACAGGGTGTCGGCTTCGGCCGGGCGGCGCTGGATGAGGGCGATCGCGCCGAGTCCGTTGAGGGCATCGGCATTGTTAGGGTCGGCGGCGAGTGCCTGTCGGTACAGGGCGTCGGCGTGGGCGAGATTGCCCGCCGTGTAGGCGTCGTGGGCGAGGGTGACGGCGGACGGGCTGGCTGGTGGCGCCGGGCTAGGGCGGAAGCGAGGGCTGTCGGCGGGCGGTGCGAGCGGTGTCGGGCGTGGGGGTTGCGGCCGTTGTTGTGGTGCGGCGGCAGGTCTTGAAGGTACCGGAGCGGGGGAGGGTTTTGCGGTGTCGGCCGTCTGAATGGGGGCCGGGCCGGGCTCTTCCTCGACGGTAGCGTCGTCCATCACGAAGCGCGGCGATGGCGCTGCATGGGCGGGGCTGATCGGCAGGGTGGCGGGTGTCAGGGCCAGCCAGAGGCCGGTGACGAGGGCGCCAAGGCAGGCGAACAGGGTCGCAAGCCGCCAGTCGGGGAGCGGTGGCCGTGCCGGCGTGCCCGCCGGGGGCGTTGGAGGCGGAGCGATGGCTGGCCGGGCGGGCTCGCCGGGGCTGGCGGGCAGGGGCAAGGGTTCGAGTTCGAGGGCGCCGCCCATCGGCCGCGTGGGGGCGGGATCTGTCGGACGGCGGCTTTCGTCAGCTTTGCGCAGGGCGTTGAGCAGCAGGCTCATGGCGTGATGCCCCGAGCTGACGGTGCATCGGGCTGCAGAGGTGGGAAGTTCCGGCTGCCCGGACGGGGCGTGTCGGTGAAGAAGCCGGGGCCGGGCAGCTGGCCGCGTAGGTGCGGCGTGGCGGCGACGAGGTTGGGTTCGCGCACCACCACCGGGCGCAGGAAGATCACCAGCTCGGTCTTCTGGATGGCGTTGTCGCGGTTGGTGAAGAGTTCGCCGAAGAGCGGGATCGCTCCGGCGAGCGGCACCCGGCCGGTCTTGTAGTCGATGCGGTCTTCCATCAGCCCGCCGAGGATGGCGGTTTCGCCGTCGCCCAGGCGCAGTACGGATTCGATCTCGCGGGTGCGGATCTGGGGAACGAGGTTGGCGATGTTGGCGGGGATGTTGGGGTTCGGGTCGCGGCGGAAGTCGGCGATGCTGGAGATCGTGGGGCGGACGTTGAGGATGACCTCGTCGGCGTCGCTGACCTGGGGTGTGACGGTCATCACGAGGCCGACGGACACCGCCTGGGGCGTGGTGGTGACGGTGGTGAGCGCGCCAGCGTTGGTGGTCTGGGTGGTGTCGGCCCGGACGGCGAAGTAGACGAATTCCTCGACCACCTTGATGACCGCTGTCTGGTTGTTGAGCACCGACAGCTTGGGGCTGGACAGCACCTTGACGGTGCCGAAGCCTTCGAGGAGGCGGATTGTCGAGTCGATGCCGTTGGCGCTCTGGTAGCTGGCGCTGAAGGGCAGGATGGCGTTGCCGGTGCTGGTGCCCAGGGTGGGGCCGGTGAGGCCGAAGCGGGTGCCGTTGGCGAGGATGCGGCTCCATTCGATGCCCTGGCGGTAGGTGTCGGACAGGCCGACTTCGAGGATGGTGGCCTCGATGAGCACCTGACGACGGGCTGCGGACATCACCTGATCGATGAATTCGCGCACCTTTTCGTGCTGGCGGCCGGTGGCGCGCACGGTGACGACGCCGGTCTCGCGGTTGGCGATGATCGAGGCGGCCTCGCGGAAGGTGGATTTGTGCACCACCGTGGTGGTGGCGTTCTGCATGGCGGCCGGATTGGGGCTGGCGGCGAAGCCGGCGGGCTGGCCCTGGACCGGGCGGGCGTTGCGGCTGCGCCCGGCAGATCCGGCGGGCGCGGCGCCAGTGCTGATGCCGGTGCTGATGCCGGTGCCGGTGGTCGTGGTGGTCTCGACGTTCTCGACGACGGTTTCGCTGGAGCCTTCCGGGAGAAGCTTGTCGGTCTCGCGCAGCAGATCGCGGAGGTTCTTTTCGATGGATTCCCAGAACTGGTTGCGGGAGGCGTTCTCGATGCGGGTGGCGGAGACGTTGCCGCCGGTGATCGGCGTGCCGGCGGGCAGACCGGTGCCGGCTGCGTGCAGGTTGCCGGTGCCGCTGGTGGCGATCTGGGTGTTGGTGGAAACAGTGCCCGACACGCTGCGGCTCAGGTTGACGTAGTCGATGCGGTAGGTGCGCAGGAAGGGGCTGTCGGGCATCACCGTCAGATTGGAGCCATCAAACTCGTAGCGCATGTCCACTTGCCGGGAGATGCGCGCGAGAATCTGGGGCAGGGTCTGGTTGATGGCGTTGAGGGTGACTGTGCCGCTGAGGCCGGGGTGGATGTCGATGTTGATGCGGGCGTCGCGGGCCAGCGCGAAAAGCAGATCCTGGATGCGCAGGTTGGTGACGACAACCGAGTAGGTTTCCGCCGCCGGAGCGGGCGTGGGGCGGGGCAGGGGGATGAGGTCGGTGACGATGGGTGGTATGCTTTTTGCACTCTCCGCCGGAATTCCCTGCGCGCCGATGTGGCCCGGCGACGGCGGGTTGGATGGCATGGATGCGCATCCCGCTGTGGCCAGCGCCAGTGCGCCTGAAAGCCAGGTGAATAAATTCATCGTCGTACGTGTATGTCTTTTTTTACAGCCCCTGATTTTATGCCAAAATTGTTTTCCTGTGGGGGGCTTGTGTCTTCGAATGTCCGGTGCGGCGATCGTGGGTCGGGGGTCGGCGGCTGTCCCGGCAGTTTTTTGCAGGAAAAAGCCTTACACGGGTGTAAGTCATGTGTAAGATTGAACGACTCTAATCTCGGCCGGATCAAGGACCGAAACACCGTACAAAAAAAGACAACAACGGTGGTACCCAGTCGTACGGCCTTCGTCCCCCGCCAGCAAGGTTTCAGAGCATCCAACGTTGCACACTCATATAAACACGAGGAGAGGTGAAAAATGACGAACGAAACCACCCAGAAGCTCTACTATCCGTCTGAAGAGGTGGTGAAGAACGCTGCCGTGTCGGGCATGGAAGCGTACCGGGCTCTTTGCGCGGAAGCTGCGCAGGATTACGAAGGCTTCTGGGGCAAGCGCGCCAAGGAACTGATCGACTGGCAAACCCCGTTTACCCAGGTGCTCGACGAGAGCAACGCCCCGTTCTTCAAGTGGTTTGCCGATGGCAAGCTGAACGTCTCCTACAACTGCCTTGACCGTCAGGTCAACAACGGTCTGGGCGACAAGGTTGCGCTGATTTTCGAAGGCGACAAGGGCGACGTCTCCAAGGTTACCTACAAGGATCTGCTCGGCCGCGTCAGCAAGTTTGCCAACGCGCTCAAGAGCCTCGGCGTGAAGAAGGGCGACCGCGTCGTCATCTACCTGCCGATGTCCATCGAAGGTGTCGTGGCCA
>ERZ650300.589-NODE-589-length-22316-cov-14.928395_pt1 | contig 22316 bp, 19 predicted proteins | sample MGYA00376236_ERZ650300 | MGnify/ENA primary metagenome ERZ650300 (study PRJEB26733, sample SAMN07839303) | wastewater metagenome | biome: urban; feature: wastewater treatment plant; material: waste water | place: USA: North Carolina | collected 2016-04-28 ...
CAGCTTCTTATGCTAATTTTTACATCTCGAACAAGCACGTTATTGTGCCAACTTATAGATGTGATAAGGACGAAAAAGCATTAGAAATCATCCAAAAATGTTTCCCAGAAAGAAAAGTGGTAGGTATAGATTCCACAGAAATTATTTGGGGATTAGGCAGTTTTCATTGTTTAAGCCAACAAGAACCATTAGTATAAACTATCAAAACCTGCAAATTTGCAGGTTTTATTTTTTGTAAATTTGATGAAATGAAAACATCACAGATTGAAAATATAGAAACCACCAAAAAAATTCTTCCATTAATATTGGCTACTGCTATTTTCATGCAAATGCTAGATTCTACGATTCTCAATACTTCTCTCCCATCCATTGCAAAAGATTTGAACGAGTCACCTCTCAATATGCAAAATGCTATTATCAGCTATGTTTTGACATTGGCTTTATTTATGCCTGTTAGTGGTTTTTTGGCAGATAAATTCGGGACGAAAAAAGTATTTATTATTTCTTTAATCCTATTCAGTTTAGGTTCTCTTTTGTGTTCACTTTCCCCAAACTTAACTTTTTTGGTGATTGCGAGGGTAATACAAGGAATTGGAGGAAGTTTAATGACACCAGTTGGTAAATTAGCACTTATCAAAACTTTTGACAAAAGTGAATTACTGAAAGCGATGAATTTTGCTATTATCCCTGCTTTAATTGGCCCAGTTCTCGGTCCATTAATTGGAGGTTATATGGTAGATTATCTTTCTTGGCATTGGATATTTTTAATAAATCTACCAATTGGAATTTTAGGAATTGTGCTGAGTGTAAAATATATGCCAAATTATTTTTCTAAAATCATAGATTTTGATTTTAAAGGTTTTCTATTTTTTGCAGCAGCTTCTTTGTTGCTTTCTATATCACTAGAATGGATGGGAAACGCTAAAAATATAACTCCTGTTCTGTTGGTATTTTTAATGGGTTTTATTTTTATTTATCTCTATTACAGACACGCCAAAAAAGAAGAAAATCCTATTTTTCCTTTAGAATTATTCATGGTAAGAACCTTCAGAGTGGGATTTTTAGGAAATTTAGCGACGAGATTAGGAATCAGCTCAATTCCGTTATTAATTCCTTTGATGATTCAAATTGCTTACGGACAATCTGCAGTAGTTTCTGGCTGGATTGTAGCTCCAATGGCAATCACTGCCATGTTTGGAAAATCTGCCGTTATTAAAATCCTGAATCGTTTTGGCTACCGAAAAACATTGATGTTCAATACTTTTCTTATTGGCACACTCATTTGTTTAATGGCAATCCCGGGAATTAATACGTCTATTTATTGGTTTATACCTTTAATTTTGGTTTTAGGATTTTTTAATTCTATTCAATTTACCTCTATGAATACTATTTCCATTTCGGATTTACGAGACAGTCACACGAGTAGTGGAAACTCTTTAATTTCTGTAAATCAACAAATTGCTATAGGATTTGGAATTGCATTTGGTTTAATCATTTTAAAACTTTTTGAAGGTGATACGCAACTTATCAAAGGAAATATTCACAATGCTTTTCGATATACTTTTTTGGTGATGGGAATTCTCACTATTTTATCAGGCTTTGTCTTTAGAAGACTTCATTTCAGAGATGGTGATAATATGAAATCTTAAAATCTTTCCTTGAAATAACTTTCTGAAAACGCTAAAAAAACTATATTTGCTCAACTTAAAATCAAATCAATGAATCCAGTTTTTGTAGGAGTAATTTTATCCGTTTATTTTCTGGCGCTACTTGGCGTTTCTTACTACACTTCTAGAAATGCAAATAACCAAACATTTTTTATAGGAAATAAAAATTCTAACTGGCTTTTAGTAGCTTTTGGAATGATTGGCACTTCCCTTTCTGGAGTAACATTTGTATCAGTTCCCGGAACGGTAGGAACAGGAGGTTTTACTTATTTCCAAGTAGTTTTAGGTTATTTTTTAGGATATTTTGTGGTGGCATTTGTCTTACTTCCTTTGTATTACAAACTGAAACTCACTTCTATTTACACTTACCTCAACGAAAGATTTGGGTTTAATTCTTACCAAACTGGCGCTATTTTTTTCATTATTTCTAGAACTTTAGGTGCAACTGCTCGTTTGTATTTGGTTATCAATATTTTAGACTTGCTTATTTTCCATAATGACATTACTAAAGCTACCGATATTTCTTGGAGTTTTGTTGCCATTTCTGTCGCTATTTTATTAATGATTTTAGCTTATACTTTTAAAGGTGGTGTGAAAACTATTGTTTGGACAGACACTTTGCAGACCGTTTTCATGTTAGGCGCTTTGCTTATTACTGTAGGTTATATCCTTACCAAAATGAATTTAGGAATTGGCGAAACGTGGTCTCAATTTCAAGGTTTGGGTTATGATAATATGTTTGTTTTAGATATTAATTCTAAAGATTTCTTCTTAAAATCAATTCTCGGAGGAATGTTCATTACCATTTCTATGACAGGTCTTGACCAAGAAATGATGCAAAAAAATATTTCCATCGAAAAATTAGGAAATTCACAGAAAAACATGTTCACTTTTTCGGTGGTTATGGTGATTGTAAATTTCATTTTCCTTTTTATGGGCGGACTTCTTTATATGTACGCTGCTCAAATTGGAGTAGATGCAAAAGGAGACGATTTATATCCTATTTTAGCGTTCCAAAAAATGTCGCCCATTATTGGCGTGGTTTTCATTATTGGACTTATTTCTGCGCTATTTCCTTCTGCAGATGGTGCAATTACAGCACTTACTTCTTCTTTTTGTATTGATATTTTAGGCATCAACAGAAATCAAAAATCAGAACTTGAAAATTCTAAAACCAGAAAAATAGTTCACCTAACGTTTACTTTAATTTTCTTGATTTTGGTTATTATTTTTAAAGTTATCAATGACAAATCCATCATTGGCTTAATTCTAAAAATCGCAGGATATACTTATGGTCCACTTCTTGGCTTATTCGCATTTGGAATTCTGACTAAACATCAGATTAAAGATAAATTGACACTTTGGGTTTGTTTAGCGGCGCCCATTATCACTTATGCACTCAGCACTTATCTAGAAAAAGCTGAATACGCCTACCAAATAGGAATAGAAGTCTTAATTATTAACGGCATCATCACCTTTTTAGGACTTTGGCTCATCAGAAAGAAATAAATTTTAAAAAATTCGGTAAATCATTGCCGAATTTTTTTATTTCAAAAGTAAGAAATCTTTTCATTTTTAATTCTTTCATGCCCCTTAAATTTAGTAAATTTGCAAAACTTATTTTATAAATCATGAGTAAATCTATTGAAGAGTTAAAAGCTCAGGCAACACAAATCAGAAGAGACATTTTAAGAATGGTTCACGCCGTAAATTCAGGACACCCAGGTGGAAGTCTTGGCTGTGTAGAATACTTTACAGCGCTTTATGGCAAAGTGATGAACTACAAACTCCCTTTCTCTATGGAAGGAAAAGGCGAAGATCATTTCTACCTTTCTAACGGTCACATTTCTCCCGTTTTCTATTCTACATTAGCAAGAAACGGATTTTTCCCAATTTCTGAACTTTCTACTTTTAGAAAATTAAATTCTAGATTGCAAGGTCACCCAACTACACACGAACATTTAGAAGGCATCAGAATGAGTTCTGGTTCTCTTGGTCAAGGTTTATCTGTAGGAATAGGAGTAGCTTTAGCTAAAAAATTAGATGGAGATTCATCTTTAGTGTATACCCTTCATGGAGATGGAGAATTACAAGAAGGACAAATCTGGGAAGCATTAATGTTTGCTGCTGCTAAAAAAGTAGACAACTTAATTTCTACAATAGATTATAACGGAAGACAAATCGATGGTGATACAGATGATGTATTATCTCTAGGAGATTTAAATGCTAAATTAAGAGCTTTCGGTTGGGAAGTTTTAGAAGAGAAAAACGGTAACGATTTAGAAGCGGTAATTGCAGTTTTAGAACATGCAAAATCTAAAACAGGAAACGGAAAACCAGTGGCCATCATTCTTCATACAGAAATGGGACAAGGTGTAGATTTTATGATGGGATCTCATGCTTGGCACGGAAAAGCTCCGAATGATGCACAGTTAGAAAGTGCACTTTCTCAACTTTATGTAGAAACCGAAGCAGATTATTAATTCTTCTAAATTTAATACACATGAAATTTACATACACAGAAAAAAAAGATACAAGAAGCGGTTTTGGAGCAGGTTTAGCTGAATTAGCAGACAAAAATCCAAATGTAGTAGCACTTTGTGCAGACTTAATCGGTTCTCTAAAAATGGAGAAATTCATAGAAAAAGCTCCAGAAAGATTTGTACAAACAGGTATTGCAGAAGCAAATATGATGGGTATTGCTGCTGGTTTAGCTACTGCTGGTAAAATTCCTTTCGCAGGAACATTTGCTAACTTTGCTACTTCTAGAGTTTTAGACCAAGTTCGTCAATCTATCGCTTATTCTAATAAAAATGTGAAAATCGCTGCTTCTCACGCTGGTTTAACTTTAGGAGAAGATGGTGCAACTCACCAAGTTTTAGAAGATATCGGTCAAATGAAAATGTTACCAGGAATGGTTGTAATTAATCCTTGTGATTATAACCAAACCAAACAAGCTACTCTAGCTGCGGCTGAATATGAAGGTCCAGTTTATTTAAGATTTGGTAGACCTGTAGTTCCTGTTTTCATTCCAGAAGATATGCCTTTCGAAATTGGTAAAGGAATTTTACTTCAAGAAGGAAAAGATGTTACGATTGTAGCAACTGGACATTTAGTTTGGGAATCTCTTCTAGCTGCTGAAGAATTAGAAAAAGAAGGAATTTCTTGTGAAGTGATTAATATTCACACCATCAAACCTTTAGACGAAGAAATCATTCTAAAATCTGTAGAAAAAACGGGTAAAATTGTTACTGCAGAAGAGCACAATTACTTAGGTGGTTTAGGTGAATCTGTAGCAGGAATGTTATCTAGAAAAAGACCAACTCCACAAGAATTTGTTGCCGTAAATGATACTTTCGGAGAAAGTGGAACTCCAGCTGAATTAATGCACAAATACGAAATAGATGCAGAAGCTGTAGTAAAAGCGGTAAAAAGAGTTTTAGCAAGATAATTTAACTTATCACAGCATATAAAATAACCCTAGAAGTTTTTCTAGGGTTATTTTTTGAAAAAAACAATTAAAGTGAATTTAATTTTGCAATTCTTTTTGCAATTCAATTGCTTTTGGAAACAGAATATTATTCTCTAAATGGATATGAGTATGTAAATTTTCTTCGAATTCCTGAAGCATTTTATAAGTAACCTGATGCGTGTTACAAGCATCTGAAGGTGGTGTATATTGATTTAAAAGTTGGGCTATTTTTTCGAAACGATCTCCTTCATTTTCATGTTCATGTTTCATCATCTCAATTGGATTTTCTACTGCGCCAAAATGTGGTTTTGGTAATTCTACGCCTCTTCTTTTTGCTTCTACCATGTTTCTGATGAACGGAAATAATACCAATTCTTCTTTTTTCATGTGAGCTCCTAAATCTTCGGCAGATTGTTTAAACAATTCGTGAACTTCAATTAACTCTGGATATCTATCGCCTTTTACTCTTCTTAATTTATCTAAAAACTGAAGCAGATAAATGGTTTTTTCTTCTACATAACGGTGGTGCGTTTTCTCGATATAATCTGACAATAAATCTAAATCCCAAGCTTTAAAATCGATGTTCTGAGTTGCATTTTGCGTTACTCTTTCTAAATCTGCATAAATATCTTCTGGATTTTTCTTTTTCACTGCACAAACTTCTTCTATACTTCTATTTCCTTTGCAACAAAAATCGATTCCGTATTTTTTAAATACAGCTGCTGTTCTAAAATCTTCGGCTACAATTCCGCCTATTGTTTTGTCTTTTATTTCCATATTTTTTTCTTTTTTGACAAGACAAAAATACAAAAATATTTTAATAGGACAAATTTATCCGAATTAAATTTAAGAAATAAAAAAAGAACTATCTCTAGTTCTTTAAGAAGGCAATGCCTTGTTCTGTTTTAAGCGCCATATCATAGACTGATATTTCACTGAGAGAATCTCTTAATTCTTCCCTTATTCCTTTGAATTTATCGTGAAAAGGACAAGGTTTCTCTGAAGTACATTTTTCTAAACCAAATGCACATCTCGTTAAAATATCTGGTCCATCTGTAGCGAGTACAATTTCTATGAGTTTAATCTTATCAATCTTGTCTAATTCTACCGAAAAACCACCTTGTTTTCCTTTATTAGATATCAATATTCCCTTCTTAGAAAGAGGTTGTAAAATTTTTGCAACAAAAGCTTCTGGAGCATTTGTAGCTTCAGCGATTTGTTTTACATTGGTTTTTTTACCAGCAAGAGCTTCTTGTGCTATATAAATAACTGATTTAATAGCGTATTCACAAGCTTTAGAAAACATTTTTAATCATTTTAATCATCATTACGACATCAAAGTTAAGCAATTTATTCGGATTTTTTTATCTTATTTGAAAAAATTCCATTTTGGTATGATTGCCAATAAACCTAATGCCACATAAGAAAACAGCGTAAACAAATCTGAATACAGCATGGTAGAAAGATAAAACTCATGCAAGTAAAAATGAAACAGAATTGCTACTGGGAATAAGATTACACCTATTTTTCTATAAAAATAAATGCCCACAATTGATAAAAGTCCGATAATATCTACTGCGAAAATCAAATAAAAGTACCAAACAGGAATATTAATGTCTGTTTTCTGAGAATACTCGGTAAGATCTACTCCTATTCCTAAAAAAGATAATGCTACCATAAAGAAAATGGCAACATAAAAAAAAGTGGTTTTTTGAGGATTTTTGTCAAAATAATTATCTTCCATTCTTAATAAATTTATAAAAAAAGCTTTTGAAAATTCAAAAGCTTTATACTTTGCGAAAATAATAAATTATTAAACAGAAATAGCATTAATTAATCTATTTTTATCACTTAGGAACTCTTCCATAGAAATCATAGATTCAGTTCTCATAACATCTTGAATGTCATCTATTTGATAAATGATTCTTTTAGCGTCTTCAGTATTTTTAGCTCTTACTTTGCAGAAGATGTTATACTTACCAGAAATTACGCTTGCTTCTACCACATTTGGAATAGACGCTAATTCTTTAAGAACTTCTTGAGTTCTGTTAGATTTGGTTAATAAAATTCCAATGAATGCAGTAAAATGATAATCTAATTTACCATAATCTATATTTAAAGAAGAACCCAGGATAATTCCTGCATCTTCCATTTTCTTTACTCTTACGTGAATAGTACCTGCAGACACATCCATCTGTTTAGCGATTTCTGTGAAAGGCATTCTTGTATTTTCTACTAAAAAATCTAAGATTTTTTTGTCTATTTCATCTAATTGATAATTCATACCAGTATTTTTAGATTATTAAATTTATAAAAATTGCTATCTTTTTTTGCAAATTTATGAAATTTAATTGAAATGATAAAATATTATTTTGACAAAAAAACATTGATTTTTATCAGAAAATTTCTAAAAATCTATTACTTAGCAGAATCAATTTTAATGGTTTCGGGTTTATTTTTATTAGAATTCTTTAAAGAATCTTTCACTTTATTTTTCTTTTTGAAAAGATTATTAAAGCTTTTACTATACACTACACCCGCTCCATAAGTTTGGTTGGCTGTAGAATTTAGCGTAGTTCCTAAACCTAAGTTAGAAGGCTTAGAATAAGCTCTTAGGATTAATGAACCATCATTTTTCTTAGACACATCATATTCTATAATTCCTTCACCAGAAAGATAATTTCCGTAGGTATTTTCAGTTTTCGCAACAGGAATTCCAAAACCAGTTTTCAGTGTAACTCTTGGCGAAAGAATAAAATTACCACCAATATTGGCTCTATCTGCAGTATTAGAAGCTTGGTCACCTTTGATGTAATTTAAGTCAATTTGGAACTGCTCACTAATCGTATTGATTACGTTGCCCAATTGTTTTAAAACCAAATTATACCCCAAATCAGAACCCACATTCCCGATATTGATATTTCCAAATCCACCTGTACTAGAAGTATTGAAATTATTGAGAAGCAATACAGAACCAAACTGTAGCGTTTTTTCGTCGTTATTGCTCATTCTTACCGTCAAAGCTTCTTTTACCTGAGAAGAAACATCTGGCGCTTGAACATCAAACTCAATTTTAGGATTTCTAAGATTTTGGGTAATTTTCGTTTGAAGCATTACATTAATCGGTGGCAAATTACCAACTCCTAAATATTCTGTAGCATTAGAAACTGTTCTGTAATAATTTGCAGTAATATTCAATGCTGGATTAAATGGATCTCCATCCCAAGAAATGCTGCTAAATTTATCAATTTGAAAGGTTTTTTCAAGAATTGCTTTAGAAATATACGTTCCGTTTTCCACAGAATATGTTCCATCAAGAGAAATTCTTCCATTTGGTTTCATGACAAATTTTAATTTATCTGAATCTCCTCTCACCACAATATCTCCGATATCATCTCCCACCAAAACACTTACGGTAGAACCTTTATCAACACTCAAAAGAAGGTTAATATCCATATTTACCCCTTTTTTCGTTCCTTCATCAATACTTACCACACCTGTTTTGTCTTCTTTTAAGAATCTGAGCATTTTAAACTCGTCTACAGAAGATGTAGTATTACTATTAAGAGTGAAAATACTGTTATTCAAAATTTGGAAAGGCTCTGAATCTGTTGGCGTATCTTTACCTGCAGTAATACTGAGTTTCCCATTATCAAAACCTACATACAAGTCGCCTTTTCCATAAATTTTACCCCAGAATAAATCAAAATCGCTTTGTTTGGTATCCAAAAGCATCAAATTATCCGAAGTAATTAAGACGTTGGCTCCAATATTAGAAAGATTACTCAAATTAATCTGCGCCAATGAAAGCGTTCCCGAAGAATTATTTCTTCCGTCTCTAATTTTTACAGGTTCAGTGACTAAAATGTTTCCGTTTTGCAACAAGACAGTAGCATCTGCAAAAGTATAATCTACTCCATTAAAATTAACTTTCAGTCCAAAATCCTTTAAAGCAATATCTCCGCCGTAATTAATATCATTCATAGGACCATTAATCGAAACAACTCCAGTTGCTTTTCCACGGAAATTAGAGAAAATATTAGTCACAAATGCTTGCACAAACCCAAGATTAAATTCTTGCAAATCTGCAGTCAAATTTAATGTAGGAGAAGTGGTATTATTATCTATAGTTCCCGTAACTTCTAATTGATTTTTTCCTAAAAATTCAGAAGAAAGGATTTTTGCATTAATGTCAAAAATATTAGGTTGAGCACTATTTTTCGCAGAAATCACCATATCTCCCAATTGTTTTCCGCTTAAGAAAATATCTTTAACTTCTAAATCAACCAAAGGTTCGAAGCTGGTTTTGCTCATTTTCAACTGTATGTTTCCATTGGCAATTCCTTTTAGGTCAAGATTTCCTTTTTGGCTCGGTAATAAGTCTATAATTTTAGAAATTTCTACATTTTTTACATCTATATCTGCGGTGAAATCTTTGGCATCTTTATAAGTCGCTTCCTTTACAAATAATTCGCTTTCTTCAGAATACAATCGTAGATTTTTAATTAGAAAATCTCCCGTTTTTTTACGATAAGTAATGCTATGATTGAGTTCTGGAGAAGTGTCTACATTCCAAGTAAAATTGTTCAGTTTCAGTTCTGTTGGATTAAATTTCACCACATAATCTCCATTTGCATCTACACTTTGATTGAGATTAATGGCATAAGATTTCATGGCATCATTTTGCTCATCTTCTAGCGTTCCAAGTTTAAAATTAGCAATCAAATGCAATCTTTCATCATTCTCATTTTCCCCAAAAAGTGTTACATCTTTTAATACATTTTTGCTGTATTCTACCCTACCAATATTGGCGAAAATTTGTTCAGAAGGATTTGCTGTATTGATTCTAATGGTGACATTATTAATCATCGCAGAATCTTTGGTTACCTTATTTTCGTCTAGTTTATATTCTGGATTTGCTTGCGCCAAAAGTCTGTCTGCTTGAGAAATCTCTTGTTTTTTAGTCAAAATATATTTTAGTGAAGTCGAATTAAGATTCAGCACTAAATCATTGGTGTTTCCGTTATACGAACCGTCAATTTTCGCACCTTCTGGAATTTTTAAATTCGGTTCAAAATAATTCACCAGTTTTTGACTTACATCAAAATTGTAGGTAAACTGTTGACCTTTGTACAATCTTCTTTGTGGATTTCCGACCAAAATTTTATCAAAACCATTTTGGAACATTTTTCCTAAATCTCCCAAATTATATTTTCCAGAAATGTTTCCTTTTACCACATTCGGAATATCTGCATCTACAATTCTGTTTCCGTTTTCGAAGTAGGCTTTTACACTACCATTCGGAACGTCTATTTTTTGGTCACCTGCATAGAAAATCACATTATTGAGTTGCGCATCAAGATTCATATCATTCAAATCTTTGAAAGCTAATTTCCCATCAATATTTCCACTAAAAACTGATTTTCCGTTACCTTGAACTCCAAAATAACTTAAATTAAGATAATCGATATTTCCTTTGATATCCGCAAAAAGTCTTGGCGTAGAAAAGTCAATTTTTCCAGTTATTTTTCCTTTTGCTTCTTCATCATTGATGGTGATAATTCCGTTATATTGTTTTTGATTAAGTGTTCCGTCTAGATACAGATTATTAATGGTTTTTCCTGTGATATCAATTTTAGAAATATTAGATTTGGTTCTTAAAGTCAAGGTATTGACATCAAAACCTCTTCCATCTACATTAAATCTCCCCGAAATTAAACCTACCGCATTGTTTTTAGTAATCGCAGAAGTATTGAAATCTTTCACGTCTAAAACACCAACATATCGAGGATTTTGCTGGTCAATATCAGACAAAACAATATCTGCATTGGCTCTACCAATAGTTGTAATGGCATTTCCTTTGGCAATTACTCTTTTTGGCGAAACATCTACCGCTCCTTTGTATTGAACTCTTCCAAAAGGATCTGCGAAATTTTTCATTTTATTAGCTACAAAACTCGGAACCATCGCTCGAAGTGCAGGATAAGTAAAATTGGTGGAGATATCGTTTGTTACAATATTGAAATTCCCTTTCAATAAATCTTTAAACTTAGTATTGGGTGTGTAAATATTTACATTTTCGCCTGTTAAAAGGAAATCATTGAGTCTGAAATTATTCAGCGGTCCATTCATCTCTCCCGAAAGATTGATGGCAGTATAATTGTCCCATTTTGTTGCAAAATAGGAAATATCATAACCTGAAACAGCACTTCCGCGCTTCATTTTCATTTCCCAATTCACTTTATTATTGAAATCTTGCCACTTGGTTTCTTTATCTAAATGAAAAGTAAGGTCACCTTGTAAAAGCGAATGATCGGTATAAAGTGTTAAATCCTTTAAACTCAAAAATTCCTTAGACATCGAGAAATCTGTAGAAAAAGTATCTAAAGTGTGTACTTTTCCCCATCTTTTGGTCTTAAAACTAAGATTATTAATTCTAGCAGAAATATCTGGTCCAGAAATATTAAGATGTGGTGCAATAAGATTTACATTTTCTGCTTGCAACCATTTTCCTTCGTCACCTTCATGATTTTGATTGATGATAGAAATTTTAGAATTTAAAATAACCACTCTAGAATTGAGTTTGAAAGGTGGTTTTTTAGGATCACTTGGTTTTCCACTATCAAATTTGGTAATAAATCTGTTGAAATTATCAATAGAATCACCCTTGTAAGTCACCACTTTTACATCTGCTTCAGAAAGCGTCAATGTAGAAAAATCAAGTTGTCTAGATTTACCAATTTTCAAGATTGATAACCAGTCAGAATCTGCTCTAAATTGCTTGGCAAAAATTAAATCATTATTTCTGTCGTCTTTTATTCTAAGACCATGAATAATAACATCTCCCAGAATGTTTACTTCTACTTTTTCTTTGGATATTTTTACTCCAAAGTCTTCTTCCAAAAATCCTAAAGCTCTACTGGCTGCATAATCCTTAGTTGCAGGAAGATTGATAATGATTAAAAAAGTAAGAAATAAAAAAGACGCAATTGCGGCAAACCAAAGGAACAATTTGGCCCACCAAGAAAACTTTTGTACATCTTCTACAGCCTGAGCTACAGTTTCTTTGGCCGCTTCTACAGGATGTTCTATGGTGTGTTTTACGCCTTCTGCAACATCAGTTATTTTTTCACCAACTTTTTCTGAAATTGGTTTGTTGTTTTCGGAGTTATTATTTTCTAAATTTGCCATTAATTATGAATGAACCAATTATTTTAGGAATAGAATCTTCTTGTGATGATACTTCTGCTGCCATTATTAACGGAAATAAAATCCTTTCTAATATAGCAGCGAATCAAACGGTACACCAAGAATATGGTGGCGTAGTTCCAGAATTGGCTTCTAGAGCCCACCAACAAAACATTATTCCTGTAGTGGAAAAATCCTTCACTAAAGCAAATATACAACAAAAAGATATTTCTGCCATAGGATTTACTCGCGGACCTGGACTTTTAGGCTCTCTGCTTGTAGGAACGTCTTTTGCCAAATCTTTGGCGATGAGTTTAGATGTTCCATTGATTGAAGTTAACCATCTTCAGGCGCATATTCTTTGTCACTTTATCGAAGATGCAAATCCGATGCCACCTAAATTTCCATTTCTATGTCTTACCGTTTCTGGAGGACACACTATGATTGTTTTGGTGAAAGATTATTTTGATATGGAAATCATTGGGAAAACCATAGACGATGCAGCTGGTGAAGCTTTTGACAAAATCGGAAAAATCATGGGATTAGATTATCCTGCAGGTCCAATTATCGATAAACTCGCTAAATTAGGAAATCCAGATGCTTTCACTTTTGGAAAACCTAAACTCGAAAACTACGATTATTCATTCAGCGGAATTAAAACTTCGGTTTTATATTTCCTTCAAAAACAATTGAAAGAAAACCCAAATTTCATTCAAGAAAATGTAGAAAATCTTTGTGCTTCTGTTCAGAAAACCATCATTGATGTATTGATGAAAAAATTAGAAAAAGCTGCCAAAGATTACGATGTAAAAGAAGTAGCGATTGCAGGTGGAGTTTCTGCTAATTCTGGCTTGAGAGAAGCCATGCAGAACAATGTAGAAAAATTAGGCTGGAACGTTTACATCCCGAAATTTGAATACACTACAGACAATGCAGCAATGATTGCCATGGTGGCAAAACTGAAATTCGAGCGTGGAGAATTTACAGATTTAAGAACCAGCGCAACTGCAAGATACGATATGTAATGATGATGAGTGACGAAAAACAATAATATCGTAACTTTAAATTTTTTTAAACAAACTCATAACTTTTAACTTATAACTAAACACTTATGGCTTCAGGCTTTTTTGCAATTTTAGATGATATCGCTGCATTGATGGACGATGTAGCAGTTGCTAGTAAACTGGCAACCAAAAAAACCGCAGGGATTTTAGGAGACGACTTGGCTGTAAACGCCGAAAAAGCAACAGGCTTCCTTTCTTCTAGAGAATTACCTGTACTTTGGGCAATTACCAAAGGTTCATTTCTCAACAAATTAATTATTTTACCCATTATTTTTGGGTTAAACTGGTTATTTCCTGCAGCCATCAAAATCATTTTGGTGATTGGTGGTTTATATCTTGCTTATGAAGGTGCCGAAAAAATTATAGAATTTTTCTTTCATAAAAATGACCACAAAACAGAACACGAAGAAGCTTTAGATGTGATGGATGATCCTATCGCTGCAGAAAAAGCAAAAGTAAAATCTGCTATCACTACTGATTTTATTTTGTCCTTAGAAATTGTAATTATTGCTTTAGGTTCTGTTTTAGATAAACCATTATTAAATCAAATTTTAACCGTTACAGTCGTTTCAATCATCGCTACAGTAGGTGTTTACGGAATTGTAGCTTTAATTGTAAGAATGGACGATGCTGGATATAAACTGCAAAAAAAATCAAGAAAAGAAGGCGGTTTTCTATTTTCTCTTGGTCAGTTATTAATCAATATGTTGCCTTGGGTAATTAAAATTTTAGGAGTAGTTGGAACGATTGCTTTAATTCTAGTAGCTGGAGGAATTTTCCTACACAATGTAGAATATTTACATCATTTGGTTGAAGATTTACCTACTCCTGCGATTGTTAATGAATTTGGCGCTGGAATTTTAGGCGGTGTCATCATGGTATTGGTGATTACTTTAGTAAAAAAAATCATTTCACTGTTCAAAAAGTAATGAACACTGATAACGCAGATTTTAAGGATTTTTGCTGAACATAAAGAAAATTAGGTACAAAGTACCGAAATCAATAGCAAAGTGTGGAGCACTTTGGCAAAAATAAGCCATACCAAAAAAGGTGCGAAGCACCGAAATCTAAAAAACTATTAAAATGGGACAATCTTTAGTAAAAAATTATATTCACATCACGTTTAGTACCAAAAATAGAAATAATTTAATTACTGAAGATATTGAAGAAGAACTCTACAATTATATAGGAGGAATTTGCAAAAATTTAAAATGTAATCCTCTAAAAATTGGTGGGTACAAAAACCACGTTCATATTTTGTGTTTATTACATAAAAACGTGGCGCTATCAAATTTAATTGAAGAAATAAAGTCTCATTCATCAAAATGGATTAAAACTAAAGGAGATAAATTTAAAATTTTCTATTGGCAAAATGGTTATGGAAGTTTTTCTGTAAATCCGAGAGAGGTTAATAAAGTAGTTGATTATATTAAGAATCAAAAAGAACATCATAGAACAAAAGGTTTTCAAGAAGAGTTTTTGCTATTTTTGAAAAATTATGAAATTGAGTTTGATGAAAAATATATTTGGGATTGATTTCGCCACTTCGTGGCTTCGAAAAATCAATTTTAATTTTACAAAGGGCTAAACCCTTTGCTAATGATATCGCCACTTCGTGGCTTACTAAATGTACAAAACATTTCAAAAATATTTAAAATAAAATGAAACTTTTCTTTGGCGAAATTATTCCAGATGTAAAAATTAATGACGAAGAGCAACAGCACATTGTGAAAGTTCTTCGTATGAAAGAAGGCGAAGAAATTTTCGTGACAGACGGAAAAGGAAATCTCGCCAAAGGAAACCTCGTTTTTGAAGGGAAAAAAGTCAGTCTGAACGTTACGGAAGTTCAAGAATATTTCCCAAAACTCACCAGACAATTGCATATTGCGATTGCACCTACCAAAAATATCGACAGAATTGAATTTTTTGTTGAAAAAGCAACAGAAATGGGTATTTCTGAGATTACTATTCTAAATACTGAAAAAACAGAACGTAAAAACCTGAACATCGAAAAACTCAGAAAACAAGCTGTTGCAGCCTCTAAACAAAGTTTAAGATTCTTCTTTCCAAAAATTAATGATATTACAAAACTTTCAGATTTTATTAAAAATGTAAATCCGGAAATGACTTTTGTGGCGCATTGCGATGTTGCTTTTGAACGCATCAACCTCAGTGAAATTCCAGAATTGACCAATCCTACTTTCCTTATTGGTCCAGAAGGTGATTTTTCTGAAAAGGAAATTAAAATGTTAGCCGAAAAAGGCATTAAAGCCGTTTCACTGGGACACCAAAGATTAAGAACAGAAACCGCAGGGATTTTCGTAGCTGCGTGGAATTATTTTAAGTCAATAAGTGAATAGTCAATTTTTTTTCAGAAAAGTGAATTTTAAAAATTTTCTCTCTGATTCAGCAGATTTAGCAAATTCTCTTTAGCGGAGAATTATTGATATTTCATCAGCGTAATCTGCGGGACTAACCTTTCAAAAACCTTTCCAAAAGTTCTTCGCCACTTCTGATAGAATTTACTGTCCATCTGATTTTCATTTCCAATAATTTTTCTTCGGACAATTTATAATCAATTCCAGATTTCATAAGCTTTTGCTTCAATTCGTACATACAAATTGCGGCGGCAACAGAAACGTTAAAACTTTTGGTAAAACCATACATGGGAATGGCCAAAGTTTCGTCTGCAAACTCTAAAATTTCATCAGAAACACCTTCTAATTCTGTCCCAAAAACCAGGGCAATCGGTTCTTTCACTTCGTAATCAGGCAACATGGTTGCGTTATTTTCTGGAGAAACCGCCAAAATTTTATAACCTCTGTTTTTGATTTCCTTCAAAGAATCTAAATTATTGGGCATTTTTTCTACTTTTACCCAAGTTTCTGCACCTTTCGTCACCTTCAAATTTGGGTTGAAAACATTTTCTTCTTCCAAAGCAACCACATGATGAAAACCACAAGCTTCCACACTTCTTACAATCGCTGCTGCATTACGGAACTGATACACATCTTCCATCACGGGAAGCACAAAATCTGAACTTTCCTGAGAAAAATGCTCTATTTTGCTCAATCTTTCATCGGTAAGAAATTGTTTTAGATAATCAAAAGTTTCTTGAAGTCTGTTTTTAGGAATCATTTGGCAAAATTGCAAAATATTTTAGAAATTAACTTTAAATTTTTAACTTTAAAGTCTGAAAAATTCTACAAAAAAGAAAATTTTACATGAAAAGAAAAGTCCTCATCATATACACAGGCGGAACCATCGGAATGGAGAAAGATTATGAAACCAATAGTCTTCGCGCTTTTGATTTCAATCATATTTTCAATAAAATCCCAGAGATGAATCTGCTGGAATGCGAAGTAAGCGTTCATCAGTTTTCAGAACCTTTGGATTCATCAGATGTAGGACCAGAAGAATGGAAGGAAATCGCTCAACTGATTGAGGAAAATTATAACCTTTTTGATGGATTTTTGATTCTTCACGGAACAGATACGATGGCTTATACTGCTTCTGCACTGAGTTTCATGCTTAAAAATTTAAGAAAACCTGTGATTTTGACGGGTTCGCAATTGCCAATCGGGGATTTAAGAACTGATGCCAAAGAAAATTTGCTTACCAGTCTTTATTACGCGAGTTTATATCAAAATGATGAAGCGGTGGTACAAGAAGTGGCGCTCTATTTCGAATATAAATTATTGAGAGGAAACCGTTGTTTAAAATATTCTGCCGAGAATTTCGATGCATTTATCAGTCCAAACTACCCTATTTTAGGAGAATCTGGTGTTCACTTGAAGGTGGAAGAAGCCATGCTGTACAGAACGCCTCATCAAGATGATTTTTCTGTAGATTTACATTTGAATGACAGCATTCTTTTGTGGAGAATTTTCCCTGGAATCAATTTAGAAAGTTTGCCTCAAATTCCTAAAATCAAGGTTTTAATTCTTCAAGTTTTCGGTTCTGGAACAATTTTTAGCAATAAAAAAACGGAAGAAGTGCTTCAAAAAATCAGAAATAACGGAACTGAAATCGTGGTGATTTCTCAATGTGTTTCTGGTGGAATAAGCATCGGGAAATACAATAACAGTAACATTTTCAAAAAGATAGGCGCAATAAGCGGTCATGACATCACTGCCGAAAGTGCCTTGGCAAAAGCCATGCATTTAATTGATAATCCAAATTACTCAGGTGATTTTGCTGAAAATTTTAAGAAAAATCTGCGTGGAGAAATTTCGGAAATTGAAGAATAAATTCTACCTTTGCCATCTGAAAAAGAAAGGTGTCCGAGTGGTTGAAGGAGCTACCCTGGAAAGGTAGTATACGGGTAACTGTATCGAGGGTTCGAATCCCTTCCTTTCTGCAAAAAATCCGCAAACTATTGCGGATTTTTTTATTGAAATCTTTTCAAATCTACTTCTGGATGAATTTCTTCGTCGTTTTCTAAATGATGGTAAAGGTTAATGGAGAAATAATTTCCATTGAGAATTCCTCTTGCTCCCAATCCGTTAAACACATATAAATTACCAAATTCTGGATGATTTCCTAAAATCGGTCTTCTATCTTTAACGGTAGGTCTAAAGCCAAACTTCACCTCTTTTACTTCGAAATCATGAGGATAAAACTCTGCTAAAGCATTGGTAAGTTTTTCTACAGCAACATCGTCTATTTTATGATGGATTTGTTCACGGTCATACGTTCCGCCGTAATAATAATTCCCGTTGTTCAATGGAAAAATAAAATGCTTCTTTTTAATGGTAAAATCATCTTCTAAAGGCACAGAAAGTTGAACTTCTAAATGATGGCCTTTATTCTGATGTACTGGAATTTCAGCAAAAAATGGGTTTTCTTTGACTGCCATTCCTTCGGCAAAGATTATTTTTTTAAACGAAATATCTTTGTAGGTAGAATCATTTGGTTTCAATAACTGATAATCAAATTTTTCTTTGATAAGATAATTTTGACTTTCTAAAAAGTTCATCATATCTGTGAAAAAACCACTTACATCTAACCGAGCCGATTGATTCACCACTCCACATTCAAATGGATTTTTGACAGAATTTAGTTTTACAAAATCTTTGGAAAGAAAAGGTTTCAAATTTTCGTCATCTGATTTTTTCAGCCAAAGTTCTTTTTCTTTTTCGTCATGAAAAACTCTTAGAATAGGTTTTTCTATCAAGTAATTTTGACCTGTATATTGTTTTATTTCGGTCATGGTATTTTTAAGAGAATCGATTTGTTCTTGCGCCAACCAAAACGTGGTAAAACGTTTAAGAACCGCAGGATTTATCATTCCAGCAGAAACCATTGATGCACTTTTTTTGCCTTCGGTAAAAAGTAAAAATGATTTATTATTTTTAATGAATTGATGCGCTAAAAACATTGCTGCATAACCATCTCCTACGATAATATATTCTACGGATTTCGTCATAAATTGTCAATAAAAAAACCTAAGCAAAGATACTTAGGTTTTTGTTTATATAAGGATATTTGGATTAATAATTCCACATATCGTTTTCCATTTCTAGAATTTGATTTTTAATTCTGTCAGATTCTTCTAATTGTTCTTCAGCATCATTAGGAATATAATCTTTAATGATTCCTGTTCCTAAACCATTGTCTGATTTATAAATAATTGAAGAAAATCTTCTCGCATTAAGAATATCATCATAAGTTAAATCTGAAGATAAGTTTTTGCTATTGAAAACTACAGAATTTGCAAGAACTTCTCTAGCATCTGGATAATACACCCAGAAAAGATCAATTAATTCATCTTTGTTACCTAAAGAAACACCATCAGCAGTTTTTTCTGCCATCATGGTAGGATCTGGTCCCATCGCAGCAATACCTAGAAGTCTGTATTTCATTTGACCATCTCTTCTGTCTACGTACCACATTCCTTTAACTTTAAGAAGTTTTACGCTTTCAGTTTTAGTTTCAATAACGTCAGTTCCAGCTTTGATATCTTCTGGAGTAAGTTTTTCTCCAGCATTTCTTTTATCAATTAACCAGTCAGATTCTTTAGTTACTGACAATCTCTGCTTAATCGCTTCTGGCGCAAGCTTGGTCATGAACATTTCATCATCATACACTTCTTTAATATCACCACTCATGATGTTGTCAATCAACAATTGATATAAAGATTTATTTTGAGAAACAATTCCGTCAGCATTATGATAAAATGGTTGATTGATTTTTTCATTCATATCAATAATTTCCCAAACCACCATACTTCTTAGCACATCCTTTTCATCTATGTAACCATAGCTAATAGGCTTGTTTCTAGCTGAAATAACTGAATCACCTTTTTTAACAGTGCCAATCTCTCTGTATACTCTGAAAGCTGCAGGAGATTTAGCATTTAATATAGATAATGAGTTAATAGGCTCTAAATCAGCTTCTGGTTGTGCTGTAGCTGTAACTTCAGTATTAACATTAGCTGCTTCAACTGCGGGAGCTGGAGTTTCTTGTTTAGCAACTGTAGTTTTTTTAGCAGTTCTCTTCTTCGTAGTTCTTCTCTTCGTCTGCGCGTCTACAGAAAAAACACTTAATGCTAATAGTAAAATTAAAATCTTTTTCATTTTAATGATATGATATGTATATTCTTAATAACTAAATTATTGAACATTTATTACAACGGGACTGATTTTTTTCAGCGTTTGACCTCCTAAACCAGTTGCAGTTGCTTGAATACCTGCAATGTAACAAATATCTCCTGATCTTAAGTTCTTAGTAAGACCTGCTACAGAGCTTAATGAGTTACCATTTACAAACATCGCAGCTTTTCCTGGAACTTTAAATTTAAATCCTGTTACTTGGAATGACACAGGGAAATCAAATTCTGGAATAGCAGCACCTACCGTTTGATTTGCGATAGAACTTGCTGGCATTGATATTTCATTTTCACCTCTAATTTGTCCTTGAGGAGCTGGTACGTTTTTAACTCTAAATTCAAATTTCTGAGAAATCGGTTGACCTTTTGGTCCTTTTCCAGAAATAGTTAATGTAGTAGAGTTTCCAGAACCTGGAGTAACTACCCAAGATCCACCACCTTTTTTAGTAACCGTTCCACCAGTTGCAGTAAGTGTAGTTTGGCTATTATCAGCACCAAGGATAGAACCAGAAATAGGGTTCTGAACACCACGGTATAAAACATTCATTTTATCAGCAGATAATAAAGCTCCACTTTCGAAGGCTACTTCTTTAGCACCTGGAACTACTCTATATGGATGAGAGAATTTGTATTCTAATTTTTTACCATTAGCATCGTTAAATGAAACTACACCATTGAAAGTATATTCACCAGGAGTAGAAGAAACTAATGATTTATAACCAATTCCGTTTTCTGTTCTGTCTGCACCAGCAACACCAAATCCTGGTAAATTGCTATCATAAGTACCAATGAATACTTTTGCTTCAGCTGGTTCTCCTTGAATAATTACATCTGGAGCAGCAACTACAGCTTCGAATGCATCAAACTTGATATCTGCGTCTACTTTTTCTCTTAACATTAAAGAAAGAGCATCTGACTGTAAATTTCTCGCTTCTGACTGAATAACTTCTAAGTTAGAAAGCGCAGCAATTAAAGGCTGATTATAAAATTTATATTGTATCCAGTTTTTACCTTGTTTTTTGTATGGAGCATCATCAGTTGATAGTCTTTTTTTAGCTCTATCTACTACAGAAACTAAATCTTTATTGGTTCCAAAATTTTGAATAATATACAGTTCTAGATCTTTCATGACTACAGCCATATTTTGCAGAATATCGTGATTGGTAATCCGGAATACTTTTAAACCAAAACTTTCCAACTCGTGCTGTCGTTTTTCATCATATTCGAATTTGCAATCATGGCTCCATCCATCAATTTCTACCACTAGACCAAGACTTTTCACATAAAAATCTACAATGTAATTTCCGATGATTCGTTGTCGGTCAAAATCAATTCCGTGAAATTTACCCCGATGAACTTGTTTCCAAAATAAGACTTCGCAGAGGATTCCGGTTTTTCTTTTTTCTGAGAGTAATTTTTTGAGACTACCGTTGAAGGGCAATTGGGGGATGTTGCTTTTGAGGATGGGAATATCTCCAATGTGAATAAGGATTTCCATGGTGTTTTTTTAGAGATAAATGTAAGGAAAATAGTTGCTTTAGGCGGTACGCTTTAAGCTATAATCATTGTTAGGTTGATTGTTGAGTTCTTCTACTCACAATCTCATAGGATTACAAGTTCATAGATTGTTGTCTGACATCTAGCATCTAGCATCTAGAATCTTGGCTCTTTCTTCTTTCTTCTTTCTTCTTTCTTCACGCGAAGAAACCACCCCGACCCTTCGTCTCCGACCAAGGGCCACCCCTCCGGAGGAGGGGAATATTTCGTTTTTTCTTAGAGAATGAGGGAAATGATTGTGGTGTCTTTTTCCTTCTTCTACAACAAAATCTCCTCATTATTTCCAAAAAAAGTAAGTACACAATCATATTCCCCTCCTTTGGAGGGGTGTCAGCGGCATAGCCGCTGACGGGGTGGTTTTTTCAAGGGATGAAGGAAGTGATGAAAGAGGTTATGGAAGTGATGCAATACGCTCAAAAATTGATAAAAAATAGACAGATTTTAGTAAAAAAACTATCTTAAAAGATGAAAAATATGTTGGACAAATTTTACATTAAAAAAAACCTTTTTTATTCTAATTGATGCTAATTTTTCATAGATTGCGTCAAATTAAACTAAACCACAATGGACACTACGACTAAACTAACCAGTAAAGACTTTATCGAAAGAGAAGGAAAGTACGGAGCACATAACTACCATCCGCTACCTCAGTACCTACTAAGTATAGGGTGGAACCGATCATCTCTGGCATGGATGCTTGGATAATAGCGTTTTGCTCTGCATGAACGGACTTACAGTTATGGACATACACCTCAGAC